>OCZV010000358.1_pt1 | contig 16814 bp, 18 predicted proteins | sample 1539051 | NCBI WGS metagenome assembly OCZV01 (sample SAMEA3113581, study PRJEB22503) | soil metagenome
AGCGCTCGGCGTCGACCCGGGCCACGACGAGGTGGATGGAGTTGGTGCCGATGTCCACGGCGGCGAGGACAGTCATGAGCGCACGTCATTCTGTCAGCGCTCACCCGCCACATCGCGCGTGAGCGCTGACGGAACGGTGGCGCACCCGTGTGGCTAGTCTCCCCGCCCATGGCCAAGCCAGCCAAGCGCAGGGTTCCGAGTGGGCGCGTCACCGCCAAGGGCACCACGCCGGCGTCGAGCCGACCCAACGCGTCGACCCGGTACACGCCGCCGATCCCCCGCGAGGTGAAGGTGAGCCCAACCTGGGTGCCGGTGCTCATGTTCGCGCTGCTCGGGATCGGCGCACTGCTCATCCTGCTCAACTACCTGGACGTGCTCCCCGGCGGAACCAGCAACGCCTACCTGGGCGGCGGTCTGGCCGGCATCTGCGGCGGCATCATCGTGGCCACGCAGTACCGCTGAGCCCGCTGAACCCGGTGAACCCCGCTGAACACCAGGTAGCCGAAGTTACACGGATGTGACCCTCCCCAGGGTTGTCCACAACCTGTGGAGAACGCGTCAGCCGTCGATGGGCGCGACCAGGTCCATGTCCTCCTGGCAGTGGCGCGGCGGGTCGGGGACCTCGTCGTTGGCGCTGGTCATGCGCACCTCGGTCCCGCAGATCGAGCAGCGGTAGGTGAGCCGCACCTTGCGCAGCTCGCCCGGCGGCGGGGGCGGCGGCAGGGGCGTGGCCAGTCCGGACAGGATGCCGAAGCCCAGCTTGAGGATCAGCCATCCGGTCAGCACCGCGACGGCCACCGCCAGGGGGCTGGCGCTCGTCAGCCACCACGCGAGCAGGCCGGCCACCGCGAGGGCGACCAGGGTCGGCCACGAGATCTTCGGCCTGCGCACCCGCTCAGCGTAGGGCGCCACCCCACCGGCTCAGGGGGCCGGCTCGTTCTCCGTGGCGACGAACGGGCGGCAGGCCATGCCGCGCAGCCCCGGGCACGGGGCCGGCTCGACGTCCGGCACCTCGACGCCCTCGAGCACCGACAGCACGAGGGCGGACGGCTCGTCGCGGTTGCGGCCCACCTCGATCGTCGGGACCGCGCCGCCGTGGTCCGGCGGCTCGAACTCCCAGGTGGCGTGGTTGCGCCCGGGCGTGGCGATGGACAGGCGCAGCCGGGATCCCGCCCGGAACGCATGGGCGAATCCCGGGATGTCGATGCGGGCCTCGACCGCATCGTCGCGCTCCAGAGGCTCGTGGGCGCCGGCGGTGAACTCGTGGACCACCTCGAGGCCGTCGGTGCGGCGGCGGTCCTCGGCCCGGTGGCCGACCCGCAGCCATCCGGTGGTCACCAGGTACTCGACGCCGTCGGGCCGCACTTCCGACAGCGACACTTGCACGTCCACATCGAGAGAAGCACGGGTCGATCGCAGATCGACGCCATTGGGGGCGGCGGGTGGGGGTCGGGCCGGAACGTCGGCCGCCACCCAGAGGTCGGCGACGGCGGGGCCGGCCAGCACCAGGTCGTCGGCCAGCGGCTCGGTGAGGTACGAGAGCTCCTCGCCCGCGCCGAAGCGGGTCCACTCGGCGTCGGACCACACCGGGTCGAGCAGCGCGTACTCGCCCGTGCCCCCGAACAGCGTCGATCCCCCCGCCTCGGGGTCGAACCGGAACCGGTCCGCGGCCTCGTCGGCGTCGCGGCCCGGCTCGGTCGGCGTGAGCCGTTCGTCGTCACCCAGGTACCACGTGACCCGCTCGGCGTCGGGTGCAGGCCACGAAGGAAGCCCCAGCTCGAACGTCCCGCCAGGCTCACCGAGCTCGTTCTCGCCGAGGCCGCTCTCGAAGATCACCCGCACCGGGTCCTCCTGTTCGTAGGCGGCGAGCGCGCCGGCGTGGTCGTCGCCGAACCGGGCGAACCGGTCGGCTTCGAGCTCGACGTCCCGCAAGTGGAGCGCGGGCGCCAGCACCGCCGGCGCCACCGACCGCACCACTGGGTGGAGGCGCGGCACCCGCCGGGCCACGTAGAGCTCCAGGAACTCGAACCACCGCATCAGGTTGGCGGGCCCGTAGCCGTCGGGGTGGCGGCCGTTCCACAGGTTGACCCGCAGTGCCGGGGCCGAGTCGAACTCGTCGAGCAGGGCCGTGAACTGCGGGCCGGTCTGCTCGTCCTGGAACGCCCCCGAGATGAAGACGGGCGCCTCGATGTCGCCCACCAGCAGCCGCAGGTCCCGGGCCTCGGCCGAGAACGGGTAGGTGTCGAGCGCCCGGACGAAGCTCTCGAAGTCCGGGTTCTGGGCCCGCAGCGCCTGGTGCTCGGCGCAGGTCGTGTCGCCTGCCTCGACGCGCTCGGTGACCCAGCTCGTCCCCCCGGGGGCGGCGGCCGCGTCGCGCTCCTGGATCCACTGCTGGGTGAAGCCGGAGTTGAAGATGCCACCCGGCCAGGCCTGCAGCCACGGATCGGCGATGACCGACTGCGGCGTCACCGCCGCCAGGTGCGGCGGCCGGGTGGCCGCCGTGTACAGCTGCGTGATGCCCGAGTACGACAGGCCCACCATTCCGACCATGCCGTGCAGCACCCAGGGTTGGCGGCCCACGATCTCGATCACGTCGTAGCCGTCGGCCATCTGCGCCGGGTTGAACACGTCGAACACGCCGCCCGAGCAGCCGGTGCCGCGCATGTTGACCGAGACCGTGGCGTAGCCGAACGTTCGGGCGAGCCGGGCCCCGGCCTCCTCGGCGGCCGGGTTCGAGGGCGAGTAGCCGGAGTACTCGACCACCGTGGGATAGGGACCATCGCCGTAGAGCGCGGGGTCGGGCAGCCGCACCATGGCGCTGAGCTTCACGCCGTCCCGCATCTCGAGGTACTGGAAGCCCCCGTCCAGCGACGAGCCGGGCAGGACAGTGCCGACGATGTCGAGCCGGGTGGCGGCGAGCCGCTGGCGGTCGTACAGCGAGGGGTCGGGGGTGTCGTCGCGGCCGGGGACGGTGACGATCCCCGTGGCCAACGCCGGCTCGGCGGTGTCGTCGCGGATGACGTAGCGGCCGGGCTCGACCACGCCGCCGGCCGCCAGGTCCCCCATGGCCGCGTAGTCGAGATCGGGGCCGGACTGGACCTCGCGGTGCTCCGCCGGCAGGTAGGCGAAGTGGGCCTGGCCCTGGTCGTCGGCCCGCAGGGTCAGCAGCTTGCGGCCGCCGCGGCCGTACAGCGTGAGCGGTTGGCCCGGCTCGGCGCCCGCGACGGTGATCTGCTCGACCCCGGCCCGCAGGTCCCACGGCGCCTCCGCGGCGTCATCGCGCAGGCCGTCGAGGACGGCTGCCTCGGCGGCATCCTCCGACGCCGTGGACGACGACTCGCACGCCACGAGCGTCGCCATCAACAGCGCGGCCAACAACACGCCGATCCGCCTCATCGACTTTCTCCCCCCAGGAATGGCCGCCCGGGCGGCCATTCCAGTACTCCAGCCTGACCCCCACCCGCCGCCCCGTGATGGCGTCGGCCTACGGCCGACACGATACGTTCAGCCCAGTCGCTCGATGATGGTGGCGTTGGCCATGCCGCCACCCTCGCACATCGTCTCCAGGCCGTAGCGACCGCCGGTGCGCTCGAGCTCGTTGAGCAACGTGGCCAGCAGCTTGGTGCCCGAGCAGCCGAGCGGGTGACCCAGGGCGATGGCGCCGCCGTTGACGTTCACCTTGCTCATGTCGGCGCCGGTCTCGCGCTGCCAGGCGAGCACCACCGACGCGAACGCCTCGTTGATCTCGACCAGGTCGATGTCGTCGAGCGTGAGGCCCGCCCGCTCGAGCACCTTCTGCGTGGCGGGGATGGGGGCGGTGAGCATCATGACCGGATCCGCCCCGGCCAGGGCGAAGGCGCGGAAGCGGCCCCGGGGTGTGAGGCCCAGCTCGGCCGCCTTGTCCTCGCTCATGATCAGCGCCGCCGATGCGCCGTCGGTGATCTGGCTGGAGTTGCCGGCCGTCACCTTGCCGTCGGGCTTGAACGCCGGCTTGAGGTTGGCCAGCGTCGCGACGGTGGTGTCAGGGCGGATGCCCTCGTCGGCCGTGACCAGCTCGTCGGACTCGGTGATGTTGCCGGTCTCCTTGTCGCGGTGGATCGCCCGGACCGGAATGATCTCGCGCTCGAACCGGCCCTCGTCGCGGGCCCGCGCCGCCCGTTGCTGGCTCTCGGCACCGAAGGCGTCGAGGTCCTCGCGTGACAGCCCCCACTTGTCGGCGATCAGCTCGGCCGAGATGCCCTGGGGCACGAGGCCGCCGACGTCCTGGTAGCGCTGGTTCATCCGGGGACCGAACGGCATGCCGAACCGGCCGTCGCCCACCGACGCACCCATGGGCACCTGGCTCATCACCTCGACCCCACCGGCCACCACCACGTCGTGGGCGCCCGAGATCACGGCCTGCGCCGCGAAGTGGGCCGCCTGCTGCGAGGACCCGCACTGGCGGTCGACGGTGGTGCCGGGGATCTCCTCCGGCCAGCCGGCGGCCAGCACCGCGTTGCGGGCCACGTTGACCGACTGGGCACCGGCCTGCATGACGCAGCCCATGATCACGTCCTCGACGACGGCCGGATCGATCTGGTTGCGTTCCACGAGGGCGGTGAGCGTCTCGGCGGCCAGGTCGACGGGGTGCCAACCGGAGAGCTTGCCGTTGCGCCTGCCTCCTGCGGTGCGAACGGCATCGACGATGACAGCGGTGGGCATGGCCTGCTCCTTTGTCTCGCCGGTCCGTGCTGCCCGCAGCCGTTGTGGGGTCGGGCCGGCTTCCTTGACCGTTCGGTCAAGCAAGTCTGCCGGCCGCCCGGCGCGTTCCGCAACCACGACCTACTCTGGCTTCGACCGCGGCGCACGAGGGGGTCCGGCGTGACGGCAACCAAGGACGAGCTCGATCGCAAGGTCGAGGGGCAGACCATCGCCAGCCGCTGGCTCGACACTGTGGACGCGCACCCCGACAACGTGGCGCTGCGCGCCAAGGACCGGGACAGCGACGGCTGGGTCGAGTGGACCTACGCCGAGGTCGCCGACCGCGTTGCCCGCGCCGCCGCTGGTCTCGGGGCGCTCGGCGTGGGGCCCGGCGACCGGGTCGTGCTGATGATGCGCAACATCCCCGAGTTCCACGTGGTCGATCTGGCGGCGATGTTCTGCGGCGCCACACCGATCTCCATCTACAACTCCTCACCCCCCGAGCAGGTGGCGTATCTCGCCGGCCACAGCGGCGCGACGCTGGCAGTCGTCGAGGACCTAGGGTTCGCCGAGCGGTTCGCGGTCGTGCGAGACGAGCTGCCCAAGCTCCAGCACGTCGTGGTCCTGGGTGGCGGCGACACCGGTGCGCCCGGAGAAGGGGGCGGACTGATCCCCGGCGGCACCGTGCTCGAGGGCCACGACCCCATCGACCTGCGGGTCGCACTGGGCGGGATCCGGCCGGACTCCCTGGCGACCGTCATCTACACCTCGGGCACCACCGGGCCGCCCAAAGGCGTGATGATCAGCCACTACAACGTGGTCTGGACGGCCGAGGCCTACCTCGACCTGCTCGGCATCGACCCGGTGGGTTTCAGGGCCATCTCCTACCTCCCCATGGCCCACATCGCCGAGCGCATGTCGGGCCACTACCTGGCGGGCATCGCCGGCTTCGAGGTCACGACGTGTCCCGACCCCGCGCTCATCGGTTCGTACCTGCGGGAGGTCCACCCGCAGACGCTGTTCGGCGTCCCCCGGGTGTGGGAGAAGCTCCACGCCGGCGTCCAAGCCGCCCTGTCCGCCAACGCCGATGCCAAGGCCCGCTTCGACCAGGCCGTCGCCGCCGCCGAGCCCATCGCCGAACGACGCACCCTCGGCAACGCCACCGCGGAGGACGAGCAGACGTGGGCGTCGCTCGACGAGCTCGCCTTCCGCAACGTCCGCCAGCTCGTCGGGCTCGACGCCGTGCAGCTCGCCATCACCGGCGCGGCGCCGATCCCGCCCGAGCTGATCCGCTGGTACCGCGCCATCGGCGTCCCCATGTCCGAGATCTACGGGCTGTCCGAGACCACGGGCCCCATGACCTGGGATCCCTACGAGGTGCGCGTGGGCACCGTGGGTCGGGCGTTCCCCGGCGTCGAGGTGTTCCTGGGCCCCGACGGCGAGGTGTGCTGCCGGGGCGGCAACGTCTTCGTCGGCTACCTCGACGATCCCGACAAGACCGCGGCCGCTCTGGAGCCCGACGGCACGTTCCACTCCGGCGACATCGGCCAGATCGACGACGACGGCTACCTCCGCATCGTCGACCGCAAGAAGGAGCTGATCATCACCGCCGGCGGCAAGAACGTGAGCCCCGGCAACCTCGAGGCCGTCCTCAAGACCGTGGTGCCGATCGGGCAGGCCTGCGCCGTGGGCGACAACCGGCCGTTCGTGGCGGCGCTCGTGGTCCTCGATCCCGAGGTCGCCCCCGGGTGGTTCCGTGAGCGGGGCATCGAGGCGGACTCGCTGGCCGGGCTGGCGGCCGATCCCCGCGCTCACGACGAGTTGCAGCGGGCGGTGGACGAGGTGATGACCCGGTTCAGCACCGCCGAGCGGGTGCGCAAGATCGCGGTCCTCGCCGACGAGTGGATGCCCGACAGCGAGGAGCTCACGCCGACGTCGAAGCTCAAGCGCCGCGGCATCCTGGCCAAGTACGCCGACCAGATCGAGGCGCTGTACGCCTAGTGCGCTAACCCGGCGCCGCGACGGTCGTGGTGGTGGTCGCGGAATCCAGGAAGCTTCGGCATCCCTCGACGCGCCACGCCGCGTCCCACGGACCCTCGGACTGGCCCTGGGCCTCACCGAGGTGCACGAACGCCACGGCATCGCCATCGTGGTCGACCTGGACCACGGGGTCGTCGGTCGGATCGCCCAGGCGCTGGCCCACGTAGCCGCGGACGGGACCGAACTTGAGCTTGTCCACCGGGTAACCGTTCGCGGCCAGCACGAACTTGGCCGCCGCGCTCAGTGACATGTGGGCTCTGGCGGCGCGCAGGTTCGCCACCACGGCCGCCTCGTCGTCCGCCGGGCATTCCAGCTCCGGCTCCTCGTAGTAGCCGCGGACGTCGTTGAGGTCGACGGTGACCGACTTGCCCGTGCCGCTGACGCCGCAACCCATCCGGAGGCGGCCGGGAGGCACCGGCATCCGCATCGACCCGAAGCCGCCGGGTTCGAACCGGTCGTCGCCGGACCAATCCGCACCCTCCACCCAGACGTCTGTCGGCGTTGGGAGCTCGTTGAACACCCGCACGTGCATCCCGTCCTGCCGGGGGCGCACCGAGGCAACGGGGATGACGATGCCTGTCCGGGTGCAGTGCACCTCGACGTAGTCGGGAGGCTGCGGCGCTACGCCCGCAGGCCGCCCGGCCGGCGACACCGCCACCTGGTTGGGGTCGGGTCCCCCCCGAAGGACCAGCGAGACGGCGCCCACGAGCACCGCCAGCGCCGCCGCCGTGACGACAGCTCCACGGCGGCGGCGCAGCCGGCGGTGCCGGCGTGCGGCGACCCGTTCGAGTCCTTGCTCGGGGGGGTCGCCGGCGTTCGATGCAAGGCGCTCGAGACGGGCCCGGAGGTTGGGGTCGCCCTTCACGCCTCCGGCTCCCGCCCCCGACGTGGGTCGGGAGCGAGAGCAGCACGGGCTTGGCTGACGAGCACCCGCACCGTGGAAGGACGGATGCGCATGATCTCGGCTGCCTCGCCCGTGGCGCAATCGAGTAGTTCGGTGAGGACCACGGCTTCGCGTTGACGGGGGGTCAGGGCGGCCAGGGCGCGGGCGACGCTGTCGCGGTCGGTGGCCACGTCTGCCGGCTCGGGGGTGGGTGTCGGGGTTGGATGGGTCAGGGCGTGGTCGACCAGGCGGCGGGCGGCACGCATGGCGCGACGGCTGGCACTACGGCGGGCGTTGAACGCCGTGCGGAACAGATAGCCGGCCGGATCGTCGAGCTTCTCCACATGGCCCCAGCGCTCCCACACCTTGCAGAAGGCGAGCTGCGCGAGGTCCTCGGCCTCGTGGCGATCGCCCGTGAGGACGTACAGCGCGCGAAAGAGCCGCCGCTCGTTGGCCATGTAGAAGGCCTCGAACGACAGTACAGGCCGGACGCCGACCGTGATCGGCGCCGGCTCGGAGACGCGCTCATGAGCCACGGACAGGACCAACACTGCCCCAAGAACGCCCGAGAGGCACGCGCCGTGTAGAGGTTTGTGAGATTTTTCCCGGGGCGATCTCCCCAATGCGGTGGATGCCCCCGGCTGGTGGACCGCCCTCGGGCGTGTCAGCGCTTGGCGGCCTTCCGGGCCGTGGTCTTGCGCGGCGCCGTCTTGCGGGCCGTCGTCTTGCGGGCCGTCGTCTTGCGCGCGGTGGTCTTGCCGGCCGTCTTGGTCGGGCGCTTGGCGGCGGTCTTGCGCGTGGTCGTCTTGCGGGCCGTCTTCTTCGCCGCGGCCTTCCGCGTGCCGGCCTTGCTCGCCGTCTTGCGCGCGGTGGTGCCCTTCGCGGTCGTCTTCTTGGCGGCCGCCTTCTTCGCCGCGGCGGGTGCCGGCGGCCAGACGCCCTTCTCGAGCCTGGGGGCGAGGCTCGTCTTGACGACCGCGTCCTTGAAGCCCTTGAGCGGCGTGATGCGCGCCCGCTTCGACGCCTTGATGCGCACCGGCTGTTGCGTCTGGGGGTTGCGCCCCATGCGGGCCGGTCGGTCGACCTTGACGAACTTGGCGAATCCAGAGATCGACACCGGCTCGCCCTTGGCGACGACAGCGGTGACGACGGTGGTGAAGCCTTGCATAACCGTGTCGACTTGCTTCCGTTCGACACCGGTCTGCGTTGACACGGCTTGGACGAGATCACGACGGTTCACGGGTTCCTCCTAGGTCCGGATCGTCTGCACAGTTTCCTCAACGCGGACCCACGACATGCGGATACCGCCGTATTCTTACGACTTTTCTCGGCGCGCGCATAGCTTTCGCGACGAGAACCCGCGTGGTTCCGGGTTTTTCGCGTGGTCGTAGCCCGACGGATGACATGTCCGAGTGGGCGGTGCGAGACAATGTGAGCGCCAAAGAGGCAGCAAATCCGGGCGGTTTCGCGGGTCCCGACGGGTCTGCGATCGTTCAGATGAAGGACATGCCGCCGTGGGGAGGCAGCTCGATGAACGTCCGTCCCGGCGTCAGCTTGATCTCGGTGCGACCGTCGGCGGCGACCAACTTGAGCGCATGACGCAGCGTTGGCCGGCTCCAGGTGCCCCGAATCGCGTGTCCCTGTGTCAGCACGGTGGCCGGGCCCGACCCGGTCACGACGGCGTGGGGCGTCGAACGGCCCCGCTGTCCCGACCGGTCGTAGGCGATTTCCAGCACGACGACGTTGCTGGGCGCGATCTGCACGCCCTCGGCGGCCACGTGGGGGGTGCCGTTCTGCGATCGCAGCCACGTGCGGCTGGCGGGGTCCCAGTTGAAGCGCGAGACCTCCGGGCCACCGAACCGCAGCGCGACCCCACCCACGGGCGTCGCTCCGGGCGCCAAGCGCTCGCGCCGCGCGAGATAGCGGAACAGCGGGCGAGGCGGCGCCGGTGTCTCCGGTGCCTTGGCGTAGAGCTCCGGGGTCGACGAGTAGAGGTTGTGCGGCGCCGGACGGCCGCCATCGCGGCGGAAGCCCTGACTGCTCACGTTGTTGCCGATGTCGACCACGTTGGCGGCGTGGAGTTGCGGGACCACGCCGCTGTTGCCGCCCGACGAGGCGAACAGCGGCCGGCCGAACAGCGGGATGAACTCGAGATCGCTGGTGCGAACGGAGCGCACCGGGCCCACGACAGACGCGTCGTACGACTGGAACACGGCCGCCAGCCGGGTCAGGTTGGCCTCCACCGGTTCCTCGATGACGATGTCGGCCTGCCTTAGCCCGGACTGGGGACGCGCGTCCGAGACGTTGTCGATCTTGACGATCAGGGCCGGCCGCTTGATCCTCCCCCCGAAGTCACCTTGGACACCGGTGAGCGGCGCGACCGGCGGTGGCGGGGCCGTCGTGGTGGTGGGCGCGGTCGTCGTCGTGGTCGGTGTCGTGGTGGTGGTCGTGGGCTCGGGCGAGGCACCCCCGCCCCGCGTGGCCACGACGACCACCACCGGCAGCACGACGAGCAGCGCCACGCCGCCCGCGGCGAGCTGCCAGCGCCGGCGGCGCCGACTCAGCAGTGATCTGAAGCGTTCGAGCAGAGTCATGGTGGGGGAAGGATGCCAGGCCGACGCCGGCGGCCGCCGATGGTGTCACGTTGCCGGTCGCACTCCGCGGATGCCGCGGGTCTCCGGACCCGCCGGCGACGTCTGCCCGCCGGCCCGTGCGGCACACTGGCCCCGTGGACACTCACTACCGCGCACCCGGTTGGATCACTCGCAACTTGGTCAACCCCGCCGTCGCCTTCCTGACTCGCCGCGGCGTGAGCGTGCTCGGCTCACGTGTTCTGGCAGTACGTGGTCGCTCCAGCGGCGAGTGGCGTACGACCCCGGTGAACCTGCTCGAGCACGGCGGCAAGCGCTATCTCGTCGCGCCCCGGGGCGAGGCGCAGTGGGTGCGGAACCTCCGGGCCGCCGGCACGGGACAGCTGCGGGTGGGCAAGAAGGTCGAGGACTTCCGGGGACGCGAGCTAACCGACGACGAGAAGGTCCCCGTGCTCCGCGACTACCTCAAGCGCTGGAAGGTCGAGGTCGGCGTGTTCTTCGAGGGTGTGGGGCCCGATTCCAGCGACGAGGAGCTGCGGTCGATCGCTCCGCGCCACCCCGCCTTCGAGGTGCTCGCCCCGGGCTGACCGCTCAGGAGCCGGTGTCGACCTGGTCGCCCTCGTTGAAGTAGAAGGCGCCCTTCATGCCCTGGGGCTCGTGGAAGCGGCAGTGGAACTCGACCGCGCCCTCGTCGGGCAGGGTGACCGTGACCGACGCCTCGCCGTCGACGTCGACCTCCTCGTCCACGCCGAGCGCGTCGCTCGTGAACGTGTGTGTGGCGTCGCCCTCGTTGACCAGCTCGACCGTGATCTGCTGACCCGGCGTGCCCCGCACGAACGTCGGCCCGAAGTAGTTGTCGTCGAGCTCGAGCTCCAGCTCGTCGTCTTCGACCTCCGCCGTACCGTGGTCGTTGACGGTGCCCTCGAGCGAGACCGGTGGCTCGCCGCCGGCGGTGCCGCTCGCGGATCCCGACTCCGATCCCGATGCTGATCCGGAGGCTGAGCCCGACTCCCGGACGTCGGCCCCGTCGTCGTCACCACACGACGCCAGCACCAACACGGCCACGACCGCGGGCGCGGCAAGACAGCTGATCTTTCGCATCGTCGTGGTCTACCACCGCAGGCCGGGATCGGATCTCTTCTCAGGCCCTGGAACGTCGGCTTGGAGGTCTGCGAACATGTGTTCGTGGAACGAAGGGCGACCATCCTGCATGCCGACCTCGACGCCTTCTACGCCTCGGTCGAGCAACGCGACGATCCGTCGCTGCGGGGCCGCCCGGTGATCGTGGGGACCGGTGTCGTGCTCGCAGCCAGCTACGAGGCGCGGGCGCATGGCGTCCGCACCGCCATGGGCGGGTCCCTGGCTCGTCGCCTGTGCCCGATGGCGGTCACCGTCGAACCCCGGATGTCGGCCTACACCGAAGCCAGCAAGGCGGTCTTCGAGCTGTTCGAGCGCACGACCCCGCTGGTGGAAGGGCTGTCGATCGACGAGGCGTTCCTCGACGTCGGCGGGTTGGGCCGGGTGTCGGGCACACCCACCGAGATCGCCGCCGGGCTGCGCCGCGACGTCCGCGACCAGGTGGGCCTGCCCATCACCGTCGGCGTGGCGCGCACCAAGTTCCTCGCCAAGGTGGCGAGCGGGGTCGCCAAGCCCGACGGCCTGCTGGTCGTGGACCCCGATGACGAGTTGACGTTCCTGCACCGCCTACCGGTCGAACGCCTCTGGGGCGTGGGGCCCGTGACCAGCGGCAAGCTGCGCGACCGCGGCATCGCCACCGTCGGCGACGTGGCCCAGCTCACGGAGGCCCCGCTGATCGCCATGCTCGGCCGAGCCGCGGGCCGTCACCTCTACGCCCTCGCCCACAACCGCGACCCGCGGCCGGTCGAGGTCGGGCGCCGCCGGCGTTCGATCGGCTCGCAGCGGGCCCTCGGCCGCCGGCCCCGGTCGCCGGCCGACATCGACGCCCTGCTGGTCGCGCTCGTCGACGGCATCACCCGGCGAATGCGCGCTGCGGGTCGCGTGGGTCGCACGGTCGTGCTGCGGCTCCGGTTCGACGACTTCTCGCGGATGACACGCTCGCGCACCCTTCCGCAGGCGAACGCGCACACGCCGACGATCCTTCAGACGGCGCGGGACCTGCTCACCGCCGCCACCGCGGCGATCGAGCAGCGGGGCCTGACCCTCATCGGCGTCGCGGTCGGCAACCTCCACGACGACGGGGCCGTACAGCTGACCCTGCCGTTCGACCGGCACAGCAGCACCGGTCTCGACACCACCCTCGACGCCGTCCGTGAGCGGTTCGGCTCGACCGCGGTCACGCGCGCCGTCCTCCTCGGCCGGGACGTCGGGCCGTCGGTGCCGCTGCTGCCCGATTGACGTCGCCCGGGTCGGCGCCGTCGGGCGCGTTGGCGGCTTCGGCTGCGAGGCCCCGGAGCACCGCGGCGACGACGCGTTCGGGCCAGCGGGTGGTGGGGCCGTCAGTGGCCCACGAGCGGGCCCAGTAGGCACCGGTGAGGGCGTCGATCACCTCGGGGCTGTCGGCTCCCCGGCGGAGCTCGCCGCGGGCGATCCCGGCCTCGAGCACCTCGCGGAACGCGGCCCGGACCGGTTCCACGACCCGGCGCTTGAACCGCTCGAGCAGCTCGGGATGCTCGGACTGCTCGAGCAGGACGGCGGCCACGATGCCGAGCCCGTGCCGATCGACCCATTGGCGCTCGATCTCCACGAGGGCGACGAGGTCCCGCCGGGCCGAGCGACCGCTGGGGCCCGGCAGTGGGGGCCGCAGCCGGTCGATCATGGCGGCGGCGAGCTCGCGCTTGGAGCGGTAGCGCAGGTAGATCGTCGGCTTGGACACGCCCGCAGCGGCTGCCACCTGCTCGACGGTCATGGCCTCGTAGCCGCGGGCGCCCAGCAACTGCTCGGTGGCGTCGAGGATGGCGGCGTCGATGGCGCCCTCACGGGGCCGGCCGCGGGGCCGGCGGCCAGCCCGCCGGCCGTCGGCTCGGGTGTCGATTGGCATGGCGCCTCCATGGTCCACGGACCCCCGGGCGGATTCCTGTACGACCGAGTAAACTAATGGTTGCGAAGTTCAAGGAGTCAACCGGGGAGGTGGCCCATGAACGACGACCAGGTGGCCCGGACGCTTGACGAGATCGAACGTTCCCTCCGCCGGGACGATCCCGCGTTCCTCGAGCGAGTCAGCCACCTGCAGCGCCAGGAGCTGGTGACCTTCCTGTCCGTTGTGTCCCTGCTGGCCGCCGGCGCCGTGCTGTTGACCGTCGGCCTGGCGACGCTGTCGTGGCCGGTCTGGGGCGCCGGTCTCGGCACCCTGGTGGCCAGCGGGCTGGTCGACGAGTACCACAAGCACAGCCTCAAGCGATGGCCCGGAGCCTGACGCCGGCCGCCTACCGTCTTAGCTCCTGGCACCGGGCGAGCATCGGAGGTGGTCGCTCCGCGGTTAGGAGCCGGCTCGACGCCGCCGGCTCTCTCGGATGGGGCGTCCTCTTCGACGGTTTCCGCCCCGATCGCTACGACATCGCCGGGGCCGCCGTCGCCCTCGTCGGCGTGGCCATCATCATGTACGCCCCGCGCTGAACACGCGGCCGGCGGTCAGCCGGCCAGGGCGGTGTACACGCAGGTCCAGAAGTCACGGAACACCGGGGGTGGCACCGGTGAGGTCCACATCTGGTTCGTGAGGAGCACGCCGGTCAGGTCCTCGGAGGGGTCGTTCGCCCATGAGCTGCCGAGCCCGCCGTCCCAGCCGTAGGTGCCGGGGGGTCGGGCGGGGCCCCTGCGGTGCAGCTCGATGCCGACGCCGAAACCCCACCCGATCGTGCCGTCCGGGTCGGGCGAAGTGGTGGCGACCTGCTCGGGCGTGAGCTGGTTGGTGGTCATCGCCGCGACCGTGGCGCGGGACAGCAGCCGCTCGCGGCGCTGGCCGCCGGCGACCACGAGCCCCTCGCCGAAGGCGTGGAGGTCGGCGAGCGTCGACACCAGCCCGGCTCCACCCCCCGGGAAGGCCGGCGGAGTGGCCCACTGGCCGTCGGCAGGGTCGTAGACGGTCCGCTCGCCGGTGGCCGGGTCGACGCCGAAGCAGGCGCCGAAGCGGTCCCGCCGGTCCGCGGGCACGGCGAAGCCGGTGTCCACCATGCCGAGCGGCCCGAAGACCCGCTCGGCCAGGAAGGCATCGAACGGCTGGCCCGCGGCGCGGGCGATCAGCACACCGAGCACGTCGGCACTCGTGTGATAGAGCCAGCGCTCACCGGGCTGGTACATGAGCGGCAGGGTGCCGAGGCGACGGATCCACTCGTCAGGCGGCGGCGGTCCGGCCGGCGCCGGCGGGCCCTCACCCAGGCCGAGGGCCGACATCGCCTGCATGATCGGGCGGGGACCGAAGTCGGTGAAGTCGCTGCCGAGGCCGGAGCGGAACGTCAGGAGGTCGCGCAGCGTGACGGGGCGGCGGGCGGGCAGGGTGTCGTCGACCGGGCCGTCGGGGCGGGCGAGCACGCGCCGGTCGGCCATCTCCGGCAGCAGATCGTCGACCGGATCGTCGAGGCGCAGGCGGCATTCCTCCACGAGGACGAGGGCGGCGACGGCGGTGATCGGCTTGGTCGTCGACGAGATGCGGAAGATCGTGTCGGGCCGGACCCTGGCCCCACCCGGACCGTCCGTGCCGGCGGCAGCGGTGTGCACCTCACCGCGCCGGGCCACGAGCCACGCCAGGCCCGGCACATCGCCCCGCTCGGCGTAGGCGGTCATCACCCGGTCCAGCCGCGCCAGCCCTTGCTTCGTCATCGCCTCGGCCATCGCGGTCCTCCATGGGTCGTCTCCGTCGTTCCGACCGAGGGAGGACGGTGGTGAAGCTGCAGACTCATCGGTCCCCGTCCCCGGCACCAGGACACTGGTCGAGGGAACGGCACGCCTCCGCTCGCGTCCAAGCATCGGACGGCAGGACAGCGGGAGACTGATGGGATGAAACGGATCCCCCGTGCGCTGCGGCCGATCTGTCTGGTTGCCGGGGGCTGGCTGGCTCTTTTCCTAACGGTCAACCTGCTGATCCTCCTCACCGGTGTGGCCGCCCGCTGGGCAGGGAAGGACCCTCGGATACACGGTGCCGGCTGGCCCGGGATCACGAACCTGCGGGTCGTCGACGACCACCTGCTGATCGGCGGTGAGACATCAACGGAGGAGTACCGTGACCTGGCTGCGCGCGACGTGACGCTGGTGATCGACACCCGCACCGGCGGGGCCGACGATCCGGCGCAGCTGGCCGAGCTGGGGTTGGACTACACGCGACTGCCGATCCCCGATGGGCGGGCGCCCACACCCGCACAGATTCGACGGTTTCTTGATCTGGTTGTGAGCGCCGACGGCCGGGTCTTCGCCCACTGCGGCGGCGGCGTGGGTCGTTCCACCTCTCTGGCCGCCGCCTATGAGGCGGCCCAGGGGCAGGATCCCTCGGTGCTGGAGCAGCTCGCCACAGGACCTCCTACCATCGAGCAGATCTGGTTCGTGGCCACGTTGCGCCCAGACCATCCCGAGAATGGCATCAGCCCCGCGGTGGCGGTCGTCAGCCGGGTGGTCGACGCGCCACGCAGCCTGTACGGCTGGGTCAAGTCGATCGTCTGAGGCACCAGGCCAGGGTGAGGCCGCCGTCGTAGCGCGCATCGACATTCGACCCGGCGTTCACAGGATCCAGACCGTAGGACGCGCACGCTGCGGGCGTGCTGGCCACCGCCTCCTCTGCTTGGCGTCTCTAGAAGGCGGTGACCGCACGCAGGGCCAGCGCCGCGCCGTGGTCGCCGAACACCTCGAGCCGGTCGAGGGGCAGGCGCCCCCACAGCCAGAGCAGCAGGTCGCTGCCCGGGCCACGCACGGCGGCGTCCCCCTTGGCGTGACCGACCTCGACGGCCACGGCACCCGGGTCGAACCGGATCAACCACTCGCCGTCGGCGTCGCTGGCGTGGAGATGAACGGTCCGCCCATCACCAGGTGACCGGCCGGCGCCGGCGAGGGGGACGAACACCGAGAACAGCTCGTCGATCCCGTCGACGGCGAGCGCCGGGTCGATCGGACCGACCGGCAGGCCGACGGCCTGCTCGGCATCGACCCGGTGCACCGTGGTCTCGTGGGCCATCCGGCGCGGCCAGAACCCGGCCCGCCGGTGCCCCGGGGCGAACGAGTACACCGGCCGATCGGGGTCGTCGACGGCAGCGAGAGCGGTGACCAACTCGGCGAGGTTGGCCCGGTACCAGTCGGTCAGGCCCCGCTCGGGCGGTTCGGGCAGCATCCCGTTCTCGACGGTCGGCCGCTCCATCGTTCCGGTCCGCAGCACGACAGCGGCCCTGGCGTGGACCAGGCCGACGTGGCTGAGCAGCTTGGCCGTGTCCCATCCCGGGGCCGCCGGGACCGGCGCGGCGAGATCCGGCCCCGCCGCGTCGGCCAGTGCGATCCCCTCGCGTTCCACGATCCCGGCCCATTCGAACGTCACGCCGAGATCGTAGGTAGATCGGGAGCGGATCAGGCCTGCTGCGGCTCGCCTGCGGTGTCCACCATCCAGGGGACACCGAAGCGGTCGGTGCACATGCCGAAGCCGCGCGACCAGAACGTGGTCCCGAAGG
>OCZV010000359.1_pt1 | contig 16796 bp, 17 predicted proteins | sample 1539051 | NCBI WGS metagenome assembly OCZV01 (sample SAMEA3113581, study PRJEB22503) | soil metagenome
ATTTTTATCCTCCAACCGCTTGATAATGCCGAGGCCGCGTTTCCACATGGCGCTTGCTGACGCTCATGCGAGCCGAAGCCAATCGGTTTGGTGGGCTACAAGAACGTCCGCTCCATGGCCAACGCCTCCCGACCTTGGAAGACCGCCAGATTGCCAACGACGAAATTGTAGGACATTTCTATAAGATCCCTTCTATTGATGCGTTTGGCACAAACGCCCTACGAAAATTCCCACCGAGGACTTCTTCATGCTCCAAAGGTTTAGACGTTTTCACCGCGTGCCATCCCAGGGTTCCGGATGTTCGGCTAACCTCTTTCTCTTTTTGGGGTTTTTCTCTTTGGCTTTTCTCCTTTCTTTTGGGTTGTTGCGTTCCACTCGTTAGACATTAGGATTTCAAACGCAGCTCCGCGTTCCCAGTGTGGCAACTCTGAAAGCGGGCGAGCGGTTGAGGAAGCCGTTCCGAGCTTAAACAGCGCGGAGCGGCTTTTTCTTTTTCTCTGAGTGGCGTCCAAGAATCTTCAATCGACGCTTTGCGGCGTATTCGGTGGGCGCTGGCGAGACGCCTTTGCGCTTACATTCATTCACGAATTCCGGGTACCAGTCACGGCATTCAGGCGTGAGGCCGATGTCATAGCCTTTTTGGCCTTTGCGAATTTTGCGATCTGCGCGACTGAACGATTTGAGCAGTGCGTCATCAATCTTCTTGTTTTTGCCGACCAGCTTTCGTGCGAACGCATCAGCAATCGCTCGCAGAAATGCTGCGGGATTTGCGCCGCAAACAAAACCGAAGTGCACACCGAAAGATTGCCATTGAAAATCAAAGCGAGCACGAAACCGACGCCGAGCGCGGTAAAGACCGCCTTCGTCGGATTCTCGCGGACGTATTGCTTGCTGTCGTCCTGAAAACTCGCGGACGCGATGGAGCGCATCATCCCATACCCCTTTCGCGCGGCCCAGGTACTCCATTGGATTAGAAGCGCTGGAGATTCAGCCCCTTGCTAAAGTACACGGGTGGCCAGACCACATGACCCGTTTGGTCCGGCCGCGGTGTGAATCTTTGAGCCTGGGAATCTTCCCGATCCAGCACCAACAAAATCCAATAGGGTAGCACAACTACTTCCGTTCCCTGTGGCACCTCTTTGAATGCAGGGGAAAGGAACAAGTAACTTCCACGCGGAAGATTCTGGATGAAGTCTTTTCTGGAAATGTTTGGCAGCCAGGTAGGTCTGTCATCATCGGTAACCCGCAAGTGATAGCCAGCTTGCAGCGAGCGCAGATCGAAAGACCTCACCGAACCTTCTGTCACAGTGAGTTCATGCATCATTAACCTAGCCGGATGCCGGCGATCTTTGGAAACAGAGCTAGCGCCCACCAAACGCCACGAAGCCGAGACGACAACCAGGGATAGCGTCCCGCCTATAATTAGTGCTGAGCCAATGGCAATCCCCCTCTGCGCGCCTTCATTCGGCTCGGGGGTGACTTGGTGAACTCTGTTGATCACGAGCAGATACAGACCGCCTGCTCCAAAGGCAGGCAACAAAAACAACAAGGGAAGTGTGGCGGCAAAGATACGCGTCTCTCCGTCCCACGGCGGCGCGAAGGGAAGTGAGAAAATCATTCCTAACAACGTAGCCAGATTAATCCAGCCTAGGGCTTGATATGTCTTGAGGTTCGAGGCGAGGCATCTGCCTCTCACTAAGAAGAATAGAGAGAGCACAAGGCCGAGAACTGCGCACCAACGAGCAGATTCTGTAAACCAAACTGAAGGCATTTGTGGATAGGCAGCGCGAAACAGAGTTTTCTTCGACCAGAGAAACTGCACCGCGCGCCACCAGCCGCTCAAGAGTTTGCCTGGATGGCGTCTGATCTCGGACAAACACTCTTCTTTCATAAGGTGCAATCGTTGTACGCCATCTGATACGATGGCTTCCAACGAATCAGATGGTGCTGGGCCCCGTTTATTTTCCAACAGCTCTTTTGAACGTTTCAGTCCGTCCGCCCACGTCCCGCCATTTAACACTCCGTAAACGCAATACCACGCGTTGGAAGGACATGGTGATGCTACGACCCGGTAGTATGTGACATTGTGCAAGAGTAATGATATGGTCCCAGCTATCGCACTGAGAAAAACCATTCTGCCTCGTGCCTTGAGATCGCCGCGGAATAATTGCCAGGAAGCTAGGACCAGAAACGGCAGCGTCATGTAGGCAGCTGGCCTGGCGTTCAGAGCCTGGGTAAGAAAAAAGAGACCCGCACAGTAGAGCCACGCTTTCGTCTTTCCCTCCCTGGCCACGCTTTCGACCAGCATGCCAACGGCACACAGTGAGTAAAGCAGGGCCAGCTGCTCCGTCATAAACAACCCCGCACAGTGGATGCGTATGTAGAATGTGACGCAGACCAAGAACACTGTTCCCGCTAGGCCGCCTAGACGAAGGCGGACCACTTCGAAAGCCGACCACGTGGCCAGCGCCATTACAATCGTAAAGACTAATGTAACTACTCGGAAGTCGTGCCTGAAGATTTTTAGGAGGACAGCCAAAAGTAGGGGATACGGGTGTCTGGCTCCAGCCATGACAGTGATCTGCTGCCCGTTGAGCACCTCACACGCTTCGGTATAATAGAGGTGCGAATCAGTTGCCGGCAGGATACCCCAAAGTTGAAACGGATTAAGCGCAGGATGCGAACCAGTGTTGTAACTCCATGCCTGAAAGGTGGCTTGGGTAAACCCTATCACCAACAAGGATAAAGTGCTCGCTCCTCTGCGACGAAACAAAAGCGGCAGAATCCCAGCTACGCCGCATACTGCCAGGATCGGCCAGGTGTCTTTGCAGAGAGGCCGTAGCCACGCCACGGGCATGGGATGGGTCAGAATCCAAACGGCAGCGAGAAGTGCTGCCAGCAAATATACAATCCGAAGGCTTTTTCGAGTCCAGCGCAGTCGAGGTTGCTGTAACATCCCAAGTGCTGATCTGCCGACATGAGGCGGTTCGGCAAGGGAAGTCAAGGGCAAATCCCTCACCGTTGCCGGCGGACCCCTTTGAAAATCGCCAAGCGGCCATGGGCCATCCCGCAGTCAAGAATATCGACTCGCATGGTGACAGGCGCGTTGGGGGATCTCAGCAAGCCGGGTCGCGGGAAAACGAACGCTCTTTAATGATTTGGACCTAGCTTCGGAACGGCTGAAATCCCAAACGGCAAGTCTGTGGCCAAACAGGTCAGATTCCTTTATCTTGAGCTCTCCGGCACTGCACCTTCTGGCAACATCAACACGAGTCCGCCAGCTTCCAAAACATGATGCCAGCTTGGATCGATTGACTGCAGAGTCGCCAGCACTCTCGGGCTCTCCGAGTCGGGAGCGACCACAGCGTTGGCGCGACTGCAGCATCGCAAGCCGCGATCGCGACAACAGAATGCGATGGGTGATTCCCTGCGTGCCATCTCAGGGTTCTGGATATTCGGCTAGCCTTCGCCGCGCTTCAAGAATCCGCCGGGCGCATAGGTTAAGATAAATTTCTCGCGGCGTTGGTCCGTGACAAAACTGCTGTTTTCGCTAAGAAAGCGCTGTACTGCCACCAAGGGACCCGGTTGATATTGTGGCCAATCCATTACGTCGACGATTCCATCTTCGACAATAAAGTAACATCCTGGCGCAACCATCGGTCCGTAAAGCACTAGCTCTTGGAAGACGTGGTCAGCCGAATGATTGCCGTCGGCTAACAGCATTGTCCGATGACTACCGCAAAGGCGTTGAACTTGCGCAACAGTACCGGAAGCGATGCTATCGCCTTCTATGAATTGGACATTCTCAGGAAAATCCATCCGCGGCCGTTTCAGATCCACGCTGATAACCGAGCCAGAGGCAACGGTTCTCATCACGTCTGAGAGCCAAAGGGTGGTGCCGCCAAACTTGCAGCCAATCTCAATCACGATTTCCGGTTGCGTTTCGTGAATAATCTCCTGGATCACCCAAAGATCGAACACGTTCTTCCAAGTGGGGACACCGCGATAGTGCACCTGTTTCGTCACGATATTGCTCTGGTAATAATCGATCCATTCACGCAACGACATGTCGAGCGAGCGCCCCAGTAGAGTAGGCGGGAGTCCATTCATCGCGATTAAGAGCTACTCCTGTTCGGAGAGCACAGGTTTGCGCAGAACCGCGTGCAAGTAAAAGCCATCCAGCCGGTTCTCAACAAGCTCGAATTTCGTCTTTATGCCATAAATCGTCGCCACTGGATACTTTCCGCAGAAGTATTGCATGCTCTCCAGCGTCCAGACGCTTAAGTGCGTCGGATCTCGATGTACTTCTGGATTCGGATAACAAGGCGTCAGAGTGGTGAACGTGCCGCCGGCTTTCAGAATCCGCCAAACCTCGTTCATCAATTCAATGATCGGATAGCGCAGCTTTTTCTCGGTCTCGGAATAATAGGCCTTCGGAATGTGTTCGAGAAAATCGCGGCAGTAAACCGAGTCCGCGACTTCGTCGTCGAGCGGGATTGGCTCAAATCCCAGCCGGCAGATCAGGTCCGCGTTTGTTCCGTCCAGTGTGACATCAATGCCGAGATTTCCAGTTCTTCGAAAACCGCAACCGAGATCGACATTGATCGATTCGCCGCGGCGGCGGATCTCTTCAACCAGTTTGCGCCCTTTCAAGATTGCTTCGTCCATCGGCCGTTCGTCAAAGCTGTGCATGACAAATTCTGTTTCCAACTTTATCGAGCCCAGCAATAGTCCGGAAGCAGATTCACAGAGCGTGCGCTGCTGACCATCTGGATCAACAAAGGTCATACGTAATACACCGGCGTAATCGCGGATTCCCGATAAATCCGCTTGATCGGAAAAACCAATCAACGCGTCTTTGTCCGGCAGATTAAGTTTGGCGGCGATCTCGGGCCGGGGCCGGTTCAAGCGCGCGCGATGAATGAGGGTGTCGCCGGCGAGGAGTTCAATCTCGTGCACGTTCTCGATCGCGGCCCAACCTGTGAGCCATTGACCAGTAACGAGGCACCAGCCTGGATGGGAAAGTCGATCGAAGCCGGCCGGGATTTTTTCCGATGACGTGGCCGCGACGGGCGGCGCCAATTTCGTCACAAGACGCTGGATAATCTTCGCCGCCCGGCCCTCGATAATGAGCGGCGCCGTTTTCTGAATCCGCTTCGCGCGCTGCGCGAGGGCTTTCAGCAGCGACAAATCATAATTGTTTTTCGTCGCGATCCCGCAAATCGTATGCGGAAATTCCGGAGGCCCGGAGAAAAGAATCATCGCGCGCGGAAACTCGGCCGCCAGCGCGCGAAACGCCTCTGGGGTAAACCGCCAGTAGTCATTCGGAAAAGCGTGAACGGGGAAATGCATCACCGAGCTGTAGATCACGACACCGTCGTCGCGCAGGCAACGATGGATCTCGTGCATGGCGAGGCGCGGGTCGGCCACATGCTCGAGGGTATCGGCAAGGATGAACGTCCCGACCTCACCGGACGGGAAGGAAAGCTTGTGGATATCTTCCAATCGATCGACACCGGGACCGGTTTGCATGTCGCATCCAATATAGATCTTGCCCGGAAAGAGCGGGCGCAGATTGCCGATCTCTTCCTGCCCCGCAACCTGGAAAGCGCCGATCTCCACGATTGGCTCCGGGCAAGCGAGAGTCTGCGCGCAGAGTTCGAAAAATTCGCGGAGATGCGGGCGCATTACAGGTTAGCGGATCGCAAAAACATTACCATCTGCTGCGCACGAGGATGATTCCAATCGCCAATAATTTCCGTGGATAAATTGGCCAGTTTGGCCATGGCCCGAATCTCATCCGCTGAGTAATGGAAAGGATCGCGGTCGTATTGCGTCTCAACTCCTCCGGGCTGATGAACGATCGGGGCAAGGTGCACACTGTGCGGCGCCAAAAAAAATGTCGCAAAAAAACGACCCTCGGGCGCCAGTACTTCACGAACCTCGGCAAGGCAGCGAATAATATGATTCGCGAAAAGATGTGTGAAGACGGAGAGCGCGAGCAGGTAGTCAAACTTTTCACCGAACAGACCCAGCTCGAAACGATTGCTTAACGCCAGATGAGGATTTTTGTAGCTCAAACCGGCCAGCCTGAGCTCATGGCGGCCTGCTTCGATCAACGACGGATTAATGTCCAACCCGTAATAGTTTCCGCTGTCCAGATATCTGACCGCGTGAATCCCGCCACGAAGCGAGCCGCACCCGATGTCGAGGAGCCGGTGGCCTGGCTTCAAACCACGCGCGCGCAGAAATTCGAATTGCAGCCTGCCGATTTTTTCCCACATCCCTCCGACCATATCGCGATGTCTTCCGGCGTTGATCTGTTCTTGAGTTAATTGCTGATCGTACTGATTGATTTCGCTCATACCGAGAATGGTTAGGTCTGCCGTGCACTGGTGGTCCGACTTAGCCATGCCTGAAATTCCGCTGGAATATGGCCGGCCAGAATGAATTTAGCAGGGTCCAGGGGAGGAAGAGGGCCGCGTAGCCTGGAGGACTCCGCACTCCAGCGGATGATCGCAAGTCGCAGTTCCTCCAGGGAAAGGCTGGTTGCAGCTCCCCCATGCACCTGATGAAACGTCCCTTCTCCAAGCAGCGTCCAAACGTGGTCTGCTGCGGCCACTGCGCGCGCATAAAAATCCAGATTGACCAGTCCACCGCCGGCTTCCTCATAACGTTCGTCGAACCCGCCGAGTTGATCAAACAGTGAGCGACTGAGGAAAAGGCAATTCGATTCCGAAGCTGGTTGTGAAATCCCCTGCTTTGTCTGCGCGCTGTTAGCCGAAATATCGAAAAGCCGATAGCCGTTTTCCCACCAACGCACCTGATCGAGCAACTGAGATTCCATCTCATGGTTGTAACCTTCCGCCACGCTTTCCGGTTGCCATTTGGGGCCGAGATGCCAGCCTCGCACTTCGACGATTGCTCGCTGAGACAATTCGAGCAGGCGCATTCCCCAGGATAAAACACCCGGCGTGACGAGGCGCGCGCCGTCGATCATCAAACAAAGCAATGGCGCGCGCGAGAGGGCAACCCCTCGGTTCATCGCAGGCGCCGGACTCAGGCTCGACTCGTTCGGCGAAAGATAAATGTATTGCAGGTTCGGCGAAATTGTTCGTGTGTTGTCATCCAGGATTTTCGCCGAGCCATTATCGATCAGAATGATCTCGTATTCGGTCGTCTTGACGCCGCGCTGATACGGCGGGACAAGGGAGCGCAGGGTGTTTTTGATCTGCGCGGCCATCTCATAGCAAACGACTATGACCGAAAGCTTCGGACGCAGGTCAGGCGAGTTCATGGCTCGTCAGCACCGACAGCCTTCGGGGTTCGACTAAGTTGACTTTGGGGAGCGGATTCCATTCCAGAGGAGTCGTTGCGATTATGTATCGCTTCGATCACGGCGGCAAAACACAATCAATGGTTATCGCCACTGAGATGCCGGCTGGCTGATAAAGGGCCGCCTGATCTTACTTTGGAGCAAGCCATCAATCCTCGCAGCGGGGTAGCTCAAACATCAGCCGAAGAAATTGTTTGTTCAGAATGGAGTTTACCATAAGCGGCATATAATCTATGATACGCATTCGTATTCGACATAAGTATCCGTCTGTTTTTTGAAGCGAAGACACTTGAAGGGTTCATCGATCGCCAACACTGCCGTTTGCATCGCCGGCGCGCATCGCTCAGGAACATCGATGCTTACGAGGCTATTGCATACTTGCGGCCTCTACCTGGGGCCGGAAAGCGCCTTGATGCCCGCGCAGCCTGATAACCCCGAGGGTTTCTGGGAACATCTTGGGTTCGTGGCGCTGAATGACGAATTGTTGAACGAACTCGGCGGGGCATGGGACCTGCCGCCGAGGGCTGACGAGACTTTCGCAAATCCCCGGCTTGATCCTTTGCGTATGAAAGGACAACTGCTGATTGGAGGATTTGATTCGGCAGGCGCCTGGGGCTGGAAGGATCCGCGCAATAGTTTGACGCTGCCGTTTTGGCAGGACCTCTTGCCCGGGCTGAAAACCCTGATCATCGTACGGAACCCGCTGGAGGTGGCGTACTCGATGCGGGAACGGAATGGAACCTCGTATTCGTTTGGTTTGCGGCTCTGGGAAATCTACAACCGGCGTGTGATCGAAACAGCAAGCGAGCAAGAGCGGCTTGTTACTCATTACGATCTCTTTTTCGAAAACGCGGAAACGGAATTGCGGCGAATTGCGCATTTCATTGGCTTGCCCGATGCGGAAATAGCCAACGCAGCAGCGCTGGTAACAAATCGAAGACGTCACGCTCATTTCACGGTTGACCAGCTGATCGATGCGCGAGTTTCTGCGGAAGTGATCGACCTTTATCGCGCTTTGGTTGCCGAGGCATCAGCAAGAAGGGGGAATAAAGCGGCGGCGGCGACGGCTCCGCAAACCGCGAAATCGGACGAGGCCGATTTGCTCCCCGGAGCGGTCAGCCGGCTAAATGCTTTTGTTCCAGAAAGGATTGGGCAGATCGAGCAGCTTTACCGCGAGCTTCTTGCGCAAGCGGAAACTCGGCACAAGTCGCAAATCGGGGAACTCAACGCCCACCTTGCGCGAATGGAAGCTCGGCACGAGTCGCAAGTCGAGGAACTCAACGCCCACGCTGCGCGAATGCAAGCTCGCCACAAGTCGCAAGTCGAGGAACTCAATGCCCACTATAACGGTGAAATCGAGCAATTGCGCAATCGCATTGTGGAGGTGAATCAGCTTCTTCGCGCCAAAAGCGTTAGCCTGGCAGAAAGCGAAGCGCGGGGAGATGACCTGCGAAGCCGTTTGCGCCAGCAACTAAAGGTTACCAAGAGGCTTTCCCGGCTTTTGGACGAGACCGGGGACGCAGCAGCCCGGCTTCGCTCTTCGGTACGCTGGCAACTTTTAAATCCGATTACCGCTCTAAAGGCAAAGTTTTCTCACGAACATGGCTCGTTAGGCTACGGATATTTGGAAAAGATCGTCGCGACTTACCAGAAGTGGCGGGGCGCCCATCCCGAGGTTGCTGCAATCGATGACGAAATCCAGACCCTGATTTCAGGTGCAGATTCAGTCCCTGCGCAGAAGGCAGCGCCCACTGCGACATCGTCACCCGATGTTTACCAACCTCCTGTGCCAACGCGTCCGATTGCGTTTCCGGTTCATGAACAGGTCGAAATTTCAATCATCATCCCGGTGTTCAATCAGTTCCATTTCACGCAGGCCTGCCTGGCTTCGCTTCAAGAACATCAGGGGACAGAGCGCTTTGAAGTCATTGTGGTGGACGATTGCTCGACGGACGCGACCGCTGAGGTTGTTCCCCGAATAGAGGGGATTGTTTACGTGCGCAACGCGACGAACTCCGGCTTCATCGCCTCCTGCAATCGCGGTGCGGATAAGGCACGCGGCAAATATCTCCTTTTCCTAAATAACGACACGATAGTTAAGAACGGCTGGCTGAGCGCGCTGGTGGATACTTTTGCGGATGATCCGCTAGCCGGGATCGTCGGCTCAAAACTCGTTTACCCGGATGGTCGTTTGCAGGAAGCAGGCGGGATAATTTGGCAGGACGCCTCGGGATGGAACTACGGCAAATTCGATGACCCTGAAAAACCTGAATACAATTACCTCCGCGAAGTAGATTATTGCTCAGCGGCAGCGTTGATGATACCAAAAGCGCTTTTTCAGAGCGTGGGTGGTTTTGATGGAAAATATGCGCCCGCCTACTACGAAGATACGGATTTATCGTTCAAGGTTCGCCGGGTCGGTTACAAGGTCTTGTACCAGCCGCTGAGCGAAGTCATCCACTACGAAGGAGCAACTGGCGGCACCGACCTGTCCACCGGGACAAAGAAACATCAGGATATCAATCGCTCCACCTTTGCGAAAACGTGGGCCGCTGAGCTGATGACGAAACCAGCCGTTGGCGATCTAACATTCCTGCGGCAGCCCCGAAAGCCTTCGGGGAAAAACATTCTGTTGATCGATCATCATCTTCCCCTGTTCGACAACGACGCAGGCTCGCTTCGAATGTTTCACATACTAGATATTCTTTGCCGTCTGGGCCACCGAGTCGTCTTTATTCCGGATAATCTGGCCAATATTCCACCATATGGAAGCGAGTTACAGAAGCGTGGGATTGAAGTTATTTATCACCCTTATATCAAAAATATCCGTGACTATCTTATGGTGCATGGGACCGAATTCGATGCTGTCGTGCTAAGCCGGTGTGACTTCGCACACAAGCACGTCGCTGATGTGCGGGTGCACGCGCCTCAAACCCGAATCATTTTCGATACCGTCGATTTACATTTTGTCCGCACGGACCGGGAGGCCCAGATCATGGATGATCCCAACATACGAGAAAGGGCGCGCCAGAAGGAACAGTTGGAATTTGATTTGATCGATCAGACAGATGAAACGTGGGTCGTGAGTAGTGTCGAGCAAAAGCTTCTTCGCGAAGCTCGGCCAGGGAAAAAGATCGAAGTCGTACCAACGATTGTTGACGTGCAGGGTTCGAAAACACCGTTTTCGCTGCGGCACGACTTCCTTTTCATCGGTGGTTTCAGGCACTCCCCAAATATTGACGCAGTGATCTTCTTTCTGAAAAAGATTTACCCCCTCGTAAGAAAAGAGCTGAGTGACGCCAAATTTTACATAATCGGTGACAAGGCGCCGCCTGAAATCATCGCGCTCGCGGATGAGAACACCATTGTTGCCGGATTCCAGCCGGAGGTCGCTCCATTTTTCGAGAGTGTAAAATTGTCGGTCGCTCCCTTGCGTTATGGAGCTGGGATCAAAGGCAAAATCAACCAAAGCATGGGATATGGCGTCCCGGTTGTCGCTACGTCGCTAGCCATCGAGGGAATGGCGCTCGTTAACCGGCAAGACATTCTCGTTGCTGATGATCCGGAGGATTTTGCGCAGGCTTTGATCGAACTCTATCAATCGGAGGAGCTCTGGAATCGACTGTCGGAGAATGGCCTCGAAAAAACGAAGCAGAATTACTCAGTCGACGCGGCAAAAGAACGCTTAAGTCACCTTTTTAACGATAGTCACGTGAATCGATTTGAGGAACGACGGCCGCAAATGTTTACCTCCCAGACATCGCCGAGAAGCAATCGGTGACAGCAGAGGATGCCTTAAAGTTTCAGGTAGAGAAATGGCGTCTTCCAGCGTGGCGTGGAGTCGTCGGCAGAGGGAAGAACTTCGGGGTTCGCCGCAACCTGGCGGGAACCTCGCGCAGAGTCGCCCAAAAAAAATGAGGACCCAGAATTTGATCAACATGTCGAATATTCCTATAATCACGCAGCGGAAGATAACGACGTTCACGACGCTCAACAGCGAATTGCCAAAATTCGGAAAGTGTGTGAACTGCTCAATTCCTCACGTTTGAGTGGAAAAGCTTCGAATGATAGACGGATGGGTTGGTAGCCGACCGTTTCCTTTGCAACTCAAATGCAACATCAAATCAACAAACCGATCTTTGTAGTGGGATCGCCGCGTTCCGGAACCAGTATCCTCACCTGGTGCCTGGGGCAGCATCCAAACATCTTTCCAGTGCCGGAGTCCAACTGGATGGCTGATTTCGCGGTGAGCGTCGCGATCAGCTATCAGATCGGCACCGCGCGCGGCGACCGCACGATCTTAAGCGGAATGAACATCGCCCGTGACGAATTCTTCGCCCATTTTGGAGTCAGCATTAATGACCTTATACTCAGTCATCGCGAAGATTTGGACCGCAAACGCAAAGTAACGCGCCCACCGTCGGAACCGAAGACTCGCTGGGTGGATGGCACGCCGGAGTATTCGTTACACATCTATGCGCTGCGCAAACTCTTTCCGGAGGCGGTGTTTATTCACATCCTTCGCGATGCGCGCTCGGTGGTACGCTCAATGCTGAACTTCCATCGCGTGGCCGGCACTCGGTTGGTGCCCAATGAAGAGGCGGCTTACAAGTACTGGCTCCGTACGGTAACTGCCTGTGTCCAGGCTGAGCACGCCTACGGTCCAAAAGTTATCCATCGCTTGTACTACTCCGCTTTGGTCGACGATCCCGAGAGGTCCATGCGGTCCGTGCTCGATTTTGCAGGCGAGCCGTATGTTCCCAAATGCCTCGAGCCACTCGCTCAACGCATTAACAGCTCCAACGTGCCGGAGGACTTTGTCGCCGGCGATCCTGCTCCTGATCCCGGTGTCGTCCGGGATGCGACAAACCTCTATGCCAGGTTGCAAGAGGTGCCGCAGTCAGCCGAAGCATCAACGGCTGTCGCTGATGAAATTGAGGCTGCGTTTACCGAGCGAGTGCAACATATGGCGACTGTGGATAAACAGTTTCGCAAAGCCGTTCAGAAAATTCAGACCCTGGAAAAGCAAGACTCCCGTGAACCGACAAGAAGACGAGGATGAGCCCTAAAATTGTCAGATGGGGTGAGGGGAGCGGCTCCGGTGCTTTTCTCCTATCTTTGCCGATTTCGTTTTCGTTAGCAGGCTTTGGGTCCTGCTCCTGTGAGCGGCAGCATTGCCGTGTGTCTGCGCGGTGGGTTGCGAACAACAAGGCTCGCTGGGGCAAGACTTGCCTGGATGACAGCCTGGTGAGGGAATTTCAGCGTCAAATTGAGTGTCCAGTGGGACCACGATTGCAGCGTAAAAGCCTGCTTTCCAGCAACATATAGACTAACAAAAAAAATACACGAATTTGCGCGACTGGGTTGACGCCCCCGCCGGCGTGCGCTATTTTACTAACCCCGCTGGACGCGGGACTCCTCTAATCAGGAGTAAGTTCTACGTACATTTGGGACTGCAAATTGACTCAATTTTGTCCCGGCATTGAAAGGCGGAAACGTGATTCAAAGTCGGCGGCGAGATTGAGTTTTTTGTTGTCCTAAATGTGCGTGAACGGCTGGTTCTTTGACATCTACATACAGGGTAGTAAGAAAGTACAACTTTAAGAGCTGAGTCTGAAATCAAGATGCCGCTGATCGAGAGATGGGCGGCAAGAGAGTTTCAGTTATCGAAAAATCTCGGTCCCGCGCCTGCGGGACTGAACAGATTGATCAAGCTACAAAGAGCGCATCATGGATGCCTTGGTGCCAATAGGCGATGAAGGACGTGGCAAGCTGCGATAAGCTACGGAGAGCGGCAAACACGCTTTGACCCGTAGATTTCCGAATGGGGTAACCTGAGCGGGGTAACACCTGCTCGAGCTTGTGTGAATCCATAGCACAAGCATCGCGACACCCGGCGAAGTGAAACATCTCAGTAACCGGAGGAAAAGAAAGCGAAAGCGATTCCGTCAGTAGTGGCGAGCGAAAGCGGAACAGGCTAAACCGATCGATTTATCGACCGGGGTTGTAGGAGCCCGACGTGGTAGTGCAAAGGTTAGGTGAAGCTTCTGGAAAGCTGCGCCATAGAGGGTGAAAGGCCCGTAACCGAAAACCCGAGCACGCCTAGGGATTTCCTGAGTAATACGATGCACGTGAAACTTCGTATGAATCTGCGCCGACCACGGCGTAAGCCTAAATACTCATTGGCGACCGATAGTGAACAAGTACCGCGAGGGAAAGGTGAAAAGAACCGCTGTGAGCGGAGTGAAATAGTACCTGAAATGATGTGCTTACAAGGTGTCAAAGCCCGCAAGGGTGATGGCGTGCCTTTTGCTTAATGAGTCTGCGAGTTACTATCAGTGGCGAGCCTAAGGCGTTTTGCGCTGGAGGCGAAGCGAAAGCGAGTCCGAAATGGGCGCACATAGTCGCTGGTAGTAGACCCGAAGCGGAGGTGATCTACCCATGAGCAGGATGAAAGTTGCTTAACCGCAACTGAAGGTCCGAACCCGTGAAGGTTGAAAACTTCTGGGATGACTTGTGGGTAGGAGCGAAAGACTAATCAAACCCCGTGATAGCTGGTTCTCCCCGAAATAGCTTGAGGGCTAGCCTCGTGTGCTGACCTGCGGAGGTAGAGCACTGGATGAACTAGGGCCCATACCAGGGTACCGAACTCAATCAAACTCCGAATACCGCAGGGCGTAACACGGGAGTCAGTGCGTGAGGGATAAGCTTCACGCGCGAGAGGCAAACATGCCAGACCAGCAGCTAAGGTGCCCAAATACCGTTCAGTGGAAAGGATGTGAGGTTGCTTAGACAGTGAGGATGTTGGCTTAGAGGCAGCCATCATTTAAACAGTGCGTAATAGCTGACTCATCGAGCGATCTCGCGCCGATAATGATTGGCGATAAGCGGTATACCGAAGCTCTGGAAGATGCGCGAATTCGTTCGCGTAGATTGGTAGGGGAGCGTTCTTAATGCATCGAAGCCACGATGGAAATCGCGGTGGAGCGTTAAGAAGTGAGGATGCAGACATGAGTAGCGATAAGCCAGGTCAAATTCCTGGCCGCCGTAAACCCAAGGTTTCCTGGGGAAGGTTCGTCCTCCCAGGGTTAGTCGGGACCTAAGTCGAGGCCGAAGGGCGTAGACGATGGACAGCAGGTTTAATATTCCTGCACCGGCTGTGGTTAAGCTCGGAAGGGACGTTTCTGTGGAAATGGTCCGTCGATTGAAAGTGACGGTCGGCCCGCAAGGGCGCGGACGTGGAGGCTTCGGCTGAAGCGGATCCATTAAAGCAGGAACCGAGAAAAACTTCCGATTGTTTCCATGGTTGCCCGTACCGTAATCCGACACAGGTGGGTGAGTAGAATATACTCAGGCGCGTGAGTGAAACCTCGTTAAGGAACTCGGCAATCTAGCCCCGTAACTTCGGAAGAAGGGGTGCCCGCACCACTTTGGTGATTCCGCCAGATGGTTAGTCCGCCGCGGCGGACAAACCTCCCCAAACTGGCAATCTCCAGTCACTTTAGAAAAGAGTGAGTCGCCAAAGTGGTGCGGGTCGCAGTGAAATGGGTCAACCGACTGTTTACCAAAAACACAGCACTCTGCCAAGTCGTTAAGACGACGTATAGGGTGTGACACGTGACCAATGCGGAAAGATTACGGTAAGATGTTAGCCGCAAGGCGAGGCATTGAACCCAAGTCCCCGTGAATGTCGGCCGTAACTATAACGGTCCTAAGGTAGCGAAATTCCTTGTCGGGTAAGTTCCGACCTGCACGAATCGTGTAACGAGTTGACCGCTGTCTCAACGAGGAGCTCAGCGAAGTTGTAATGGCGGTGAAGATGCCGCCTACCCGCAGTAGGACGGAAAGACCCTATGCACCTTTACTACACGCTGTTACTGTTGTTTCGGTTTCGATGCTTAGCGTAAGTGGGAGGCTGTGAAGCGGCCCTTTTGGGGGTCGCAGAGCCAACAATGAAACACCACCCTTCGGTACTGGAATAACTAACCTCTTGCCACTATCTGGCGGAGGGACACTGGCAGCCGGCTAGTTTTACTGGGGCGGTATCCTCCCAAAGAGTAACGGAGGAGTACGAAGGTTGGCTCAACCTGGTTGGCAATCAGGTGTCGAGTATATGGATATAAGCCAGCTTAACTGTGAGACACACACGTCGAGCAGGTACGAAAGTAGGTCCAAGTGATCCGGTGGTTGAATGTGGAATTGCCATCGCTCAACGGACAAAAGGTACGCTAGGGATAACAGGCTGATCCTGCCCAAGAGCTCATATCGACGGCAGGGTTTGGCACCTCGATGTCGGCTCATCACATCCTGGGGCTGGAGAAGGTCCCAAGGGTCCGGCTGTTCGCCGGTTAAAGTGGTACGCGAGCTGGGTTCAGAACGTCGCGAGACAGTTCGGTCCTTATCCACTGTGGGCGCAGGAGATTTGAGGGGTTCAGACCTTAGTACGAGAGGACCGGGTCTGACGAACCGCTGGTGTTCCAGTTGTCGTGTCAACGGCAGTGCTGGGTAGCTATGTTCGGAAAGGATAAGCGCTGAAAGCATCTAAGCGCCAAGCCTATCCCAAGATGAGATCTCCCTGAAGGGTCGTGGTAGACCACCACGTTGATAGGTCTCCGGTGTAAGTGCAGTAATGTATTCAGCTGAGAGATACTAATAACCCGTTTGGCTTGATCATTTACTTTTCTGTTACGCTGTAGCCGGGGTCGCTGACCCCGGTTCCAGCCAACAGAAGAGACCAAATGATCTCAAATTAAAACGAAGCCTTAAAATTGGACTTCACTTCCTGTATGTAGATATCAGAGAACCGGCAGATTGCCGATTTGCGAGTCCGATTGGAAATCATGTTCTTTCGAAATTGAATGTAGCGCGTCTGTGTCAGACGCCAGGCCATCAGAGATTCGGCCTCGCGCTTGCGTCGCTGCGACAGCAGCGAAACGGCCAGTGCGGTTCCGCACTCTGGTGACAGTAGCGCAGTGGCACCACCCGTTCCCATTCCGAACACGGCAGTGAAACGCTGCAGCCCCGATGGTAGTCCGGCGATAGGCCGTGCGAGAGTAGGACGTCGCCAGAACAAAATGCCCAGCACATTGCAAAGATGTGCTGGGCGTTTTGTTTTGGGGCGCCTAATCGAGCACGACCGTGGGCCGAAGAGATGCGCCGACGGGAGCCGAAGCGGCATGGCGCGGTCAAGCCCGCACGGGCAGCGGGCGAGCGAATGGGAATTCGCGAGTCAATAGGGCCTGCCCTGAGCCGGCGGCAACAAGCTTTTCGCCATCGATAGTGAATTCGGCCCTCATCCAATTCGCAACAAGAGGAGCGTCTGGGCCGTGAATAAAAACAAAGCAGGAGAGCTCACGGTCCACTGAGAAAATCTTGAACGTTTCATTCGCCGCCAACCGCCCGGTGAAACCCACCGGTAAACGAAAAGCAAGATGTGATGTCGGGAGTTGAAGATCGACTT
>OCZV010000360.1_pt1 | contig 16783 bp, 21 predicted proteins | sample 1539051 | NCBI WGS metagenome assembly OCZV01 (sample SAMEA3113581, study PRJEB22503) | soil metagenome
CGATGCGGACGTTGGACGTGGGGCACACCGTTAGCGGGATCCGCGCCGCAGCCACGCGGCTCGCGAGCTCGGGGTCGTCGAGGATCGACAGGCCGTGATCGATGCGTTCGACGCCGAGCACGTCAATGCAGGCGGCGATGGCCGCGGCCGGCGAGTTTTCGCCCTGGTGAGCGGTGAGGCGGAACTCGGCGGCGTGGGCCGCCTCAAAGGCGGGACGGAACGACACGGGATCGATCCCGCGTTCGGTCGAGTCCATGCCGACGCCGATGACCCGATCCATGCCGGCGGCATCCGAACGTCGCAGCTCGACCAGCCGCTCAACCAGTTCCAGCCCGGCGGCGGGCCCGAACGCCCGGTCGATGTCGGCGATCAACAGACACGTGACGCCGGTTTTGGCTTCGGCGACAGCGATCCCTTCGCTCAGGCCGGCGACGATGGCAGCCAGGTCCTGATCGCCCGCCAGGTGCCGAGCGGGCGTGAAGAAAGCCTCACGGTGGACCACACCATGGGCGGCCGCGTCGACAACGCTCTCGTAGCCGAGCTGGGCCCAGTCGTCCCGGGTTCCCAGGGTCGACTGCACTAGCCAGAAGACCGCAAGAAAGCCATCCAGTGAGTCGTATCGGTACAGCTCGGTCGGGTCCGCGGTCGGGAGCGCGACGCCGTTGCGGCGCGCCAGCTCCACGACCGTCGCCGGACGCATGGTGCCCTCGACATGACAGTGCAGCTCGACCTTGGGCAGGTGTTCCAGGGCGTCGGCGAGCGATGTCACGAGCCGCATGGTGCCACCATCGAGTCGGTTCAGCGGCGCAGGACTGCCGGCAGCTCGGAGCGACTGGCGACACCGAGCTTGGTATAGATGCGGGCGAGGTGGTTGTCGACGGTGCGAACCGAGACGTATAGCCGTTGGGCGATGACACGTGACGGCAACCCATCGGCCGCGAGCAGCGCGATCTCACGCTCGCGGTTGGTCAGTGGCACGAGCCCGGCGGGCCCGACCAGCTCGGGTGTGGCGGGCGCTTCGCACTGAGCGGCCAGCTCCGTGGCCCGGCGCGCCCAACGGGTGGCTGCCCGTTGGTCGTGGGCACGGGCCGACGCCTCCGAGGCGGCCATCGCCGACTCGGCGGCGCGGAGGTTGAAGCCCAGATCAGCGAACCGCTGCGCCGCGTCGCCCAGCGTGTCGGGGTCGCCACGGGCGAGCCCGACGGCGTTGTCGGCGAGGATGCGGAGATAGTCCCCCTGGGCGATGGCGGCCAGTGAACAGAGCCTGTCGGCGACCTCTTTGGCGGCGCCAAGACGAGCGAGGTCGTGCAGGGCGGCACTCTCATCCAGCACACCCGCCCGGGAGCGGGCTTCGGCCGCGGCGTCGCGGAGCAGGAGACGGGCGTGCTCGGGGTCCCCGTCGGCCACCGCCGCCCAGGCCCGAGCCCTGCGGATCGCGGTGTCGAAGAGGGCCGCTGGGTGCGGGCCGAGGGCATCGAGGGCGCGCCCCGCCTCGCCGGCCACTTCCCGGTCGCGTGCGAGCGCGGCCGCGAACATGAGACCGGCGAGGGCCCAGCGCAGTGGGCCGCGATGTGAGCTGGCCCGGAACGCCGTCGCGCTCTCGCGGTAGGTGCGCTGTGCCGAGACCAGCAGTCCTTGGTGAAGCTGGACCCATCCCAGCGTGGCGCCGAAGAATCCCTCGGCGGCGCGGTTCCCGGTGGCGACGGCCGCCTCCAGTCCGGTGCGAGCGGCCTCGGCCGCTTCGTCGAGGCGGCCGAGGGCGACCAGGGCCATGGCCTTGGCGGACTGCAGCAGGCCGGCCCGGAACAGCGTCAGCTGCGGACCGATCTGTGCGCCAACCGGCACGGCGTCGTCGATGCGCGCGACGGCGTCCTCACCTCGGCCGACGCCCGGTAGGGCGAACGCCTCGGCCAAAGCCGCCTGAAGCCGGGCGCGACCGCTCACGCCGTCAGCAGGCAGATCGGCGAGCAGTTCGAGCACCTCCCGGTGGCGACCGGACTGGCCGATCAGCGTCGCCCGGGTGGCCCGGAGCTCCGACCACCATCCGGGATCAGTCACTTCGCCTTCGGCCTCGACGAGGACACGTTCGGCAGCCTCGCCGTCGGCCAGGCCCCAGAACCATCCCAGCGCCCGGGACACGGCAACGACCGCGCGTTCGTCATCCGTCGTGGCGGTGGCCGCCAGCTCCGCGAGCAGTTCCTCCCGCTCGACGTAGCCGCCGCGTGCGAACAGCACGTCGGCGAGGACGTGGGCCGCCTCGAAGCTGTGGTCCGCGGCCCACGCGGCACGCGCCAGGCGTTCGGCTGTCATCCCATCGAAGGCGAAGTGGGCGTGTCGCGCCGCCGCCAGCAGAAGTCCCGGTGCCGGCGTGCCGCCACCGTCGAGACGCCACAGAGCCAGACGTATCGATTCGTCGGGAGCGGTGGCGCCCCGGCGCTCGAGGGCGTCGGCCAGCGTGCGCATCAGCCGGCGCCGCCGGAGGTCGGGCAGCGACGATCGTACGATGTCGCCGTACAGCGGATGGGCGGGCCGCGCGACGACGTCCTCACCATCGGCCTCGACGGCGACCACGCCGGCAGCCTCGAGACGCTCCACCGCGTCGCGGTCGGCCAGCTGGTCGAGCATTCCCAAGCCGATCGGCTCGCCGACGGCGATGACCTCGAGCGCCGCCCGCTCGTGCTCGTCGAGAGAACCGAAGCGCTCGGCCACCAGTTCGGCCAGACGAGCTGACCCAGGCGGCAGGCTGTCGACACACCACAGACCTTCGCGACGTCGGAGCAAGCCGAGACGGGCGGCTTCGCCGAGGAGTTCCCGGAGGTACAGCGCGTTGCCGGAACAACGCCGCCACAGCCGCGTCGCGGTGAGCGTCTCCACAGGCCCGTCGAGAACGGCCTCGAGCAGGTTGCGCACCGACTCGTCGCCGAGGGGTGCGACGTCGATGCGTTGCACCAGCCCGTCCTTCCACAGGACGGTGATAGGAGCGGGCGCCGGCTCGTCCGTGCGCAACGTGGCGAGCAAGGTGATGTCGCCCTGTGCCACGAGCTGGTGGAGGACGACCGCCGACGCCTCGTCGAGCCACTGAGCGTCGTCCAGAACCACCACCGCGGGCCGGCCGGCTGCGATCGCGGCGATGCCGGCTCGGGCCCGCAGGAGCGCGGGCACGCCGTCGCCGGGCAGCTCGCCCGGCGTCAGCAGACCGGCCAGGGCACCGAGCGGGATACCGGCGGTGGGCCGGCTGGCGACCAACCGCACGAACGTCCAGCCAGCGGGTTCGAGCTCAGCGGCCACCGCCGAGGCCAGGCTCGTCTTGCCGACACCCGAGGGTCCCGCCAGGAGTGCTCCTCGACCGCTACGCAACAGCGCGCCGAGGTAGGCGATCTCGTCGTCCCGCCCGCACAAAGGCCAGGTCGTCCGCACCAAGGACAAGCATGACAGGCGTTCGGTTCAGCCGCGACCGAGCACCGTGTCGCGCAGGCCGTCCACAGCAGCGACCACCTCATCGACCAGCGCCGGTGACACACCCAGCCCCGCAAGCACGGCGGCCAGATGACCCACGACGAGATCCACGTGGTGATCGCAGATCCCCAGATGCCGGTGGGCCTCGGCCATGCCACGACCTCGATAGGACCGGGGGCCGCCGAGGGCCATCGCCAGGAAGGCCTTCTGGTGGGCGCGCTGGCGGCGCAGATCCACCCGATCGAAGAACGCTGCCACCTCCGGGTCTCCCTGGATCCGGTCGTAGAACCGATCAACCGCGACATCGATGCTCACAAGGCCGCCGAGCCGCTCGAACAGCGTGGGGGTGATCGCCTGGGTCATGCCGCACCGGCCGTCTGCCCACGAGCCCCAACCCAACCTGCGTCCGCTGAAGCCTGCAGCGGTTGCGAACCTGGCTCGGGAGCGGACACCAGCAACTCGAAGCGGAACCGCAGCTGCCGCCTGGTGCGACGCCCAGCGCCGATTGCGCCGGCCAGCACGAACCAGCCGTAGATGTGGTCACCGCGACGCCAGACCCAGTGGTAGCCGAGGGTCGCCCGCACTGGCAGCACACCCGTGCCGGACAACACCCCGCCAGCCAGCGCCCACCGGTGAGGACCCGGGACCGACCGGGCCTCGAGGTGGATCGGCGGATCGAGCGTCCCTGCTGGCGATCCGGTGATCTCCAGGCCCCGAACATCGAACAGCACGGAGACGAACACGTCGTCGGGATCCTCGGCGATGACGACGCTTGCTTCCCGGGCCCGTCCAGAGCGGCACTCGGGCCGCCGCAGGCGCCGGGGCACCGAGAACTCGATCGTGGCGTGGCGGCCGGGGACCGACCACGTCCCGGCGGCAGGAAGCTCGACGCCGTCGACGCGGCGCAATGGCAGCGACGGCCTCCTGGGGTTGGTGTAAGTGAAAGTGGCCTGAGTCATGGTGGCCACCCTGACCGCCTGCTGGGGCTTCCGACACGAGTAGCGGCTACTCAATCTGGCGGCCGCGGCCCGCGAAGCGGCGTTGCTCTCGTGGGCTGGATCGAGAGCGTCCGACGATTGCTCAGGAGCGACAGCCGGCGGCTGGCAGCGACATTGAGCACCAGATACTCAAGCCAGCCGGCAGGCAGTCCCGCACAGTCTGATCAGTTCCCCCCATCAACGATCAGACGAGGAAAGAGCCTATGGATACCAACATCCGGCACCGCCCAACCGGCTGCCCTGCGTACCTCCGGGGCAAGCCCGCCTCCGAATGGATCGACGCGATCTCTAAGCGTCGCCGGCCTCGCGAGTACACCACGCTGGCCGACCCTCGCCCATGAGCGATGGCCGATTCCGCACGCTCGAAGAAGGGAAACCCGCCATGAGCACACCCAAGCCGCGCCGGGCTCCGCAGTCCAACGACGGGCTCGACGATCCGCGCACTGCGCTGGCGGGGTCAGTCGTGCTCGTCACCAGCGGAGGCCGATGCATCGGGCGGCTCGTCAATCAGGCCCTCGCCGATGCGAGCATGGCCGTCGGTCTGGCTGCTCAGTCCGAGCACGAGCTGGCTGCGGCCGGACTGCGCGCCCGTCTGCACCAGCACGATCCAAGGACGGCGGCCGACCCTGCCTATCGCCGAGCACTCAGCCAAGAGCAGGCGATCCGGCGGACGTACGATCCCTGGTCGGTGCGAGTCACCGCCAGTGACCTGCAGTACGACAACGTCAGGCGGGCCGAGCGACGACCCAACAGCTCACTGAGCCGGTTGCGCTGATCGAAAGAGCTGGTCGAGTCGCGATGTCGGTCACCGCCGACGTCAGCGACGAAGGGCCCGCGGCCCGGGCGATCACGAAGCCCCGCCACGAGCTCGGCCCTGTGGACCTGCTAATCAACGTCGCTGGGATCGTGAGCCCCGTCGGCCCGGCGCAGGAGATCGAACCCGACTGTGGTGGCGGACCATGGAGGTGAACCTCCGCGGCACGTTGCTGCGCACGCAGCTCGTCCTCCCCGAATGGTTGGTCGGCGGCGCGGCCGCATTGTGAACCTCAGCGGCCGCGCCAGGGGTGTTCCGGTGGCCGCTGTGTCTGCGTACTGCCGCGTGGTCGTTACGCGCGCAACGACACGGCGGCCGACCGACCCAGATGCGGCGATCTGGCGATCTGGCGCTCTGACCACGGCGCGAAGGCTCGACGTTCTGGCGCAGATGATCTGTGCTCACCTTCTGGCGCGTTCCGCGTATTCGGAAAGTGCGCGAGATCAGGCAGATCTGGGCGATCTATTCGTCGTGCATCGCTGCCTTGACCTTCTCCATCAGTTCCGGCGTGACTTCTACGATCCCGTGCTCCTTGGCGTGCTCCGCGGCGTTCCGCAAAGCCTCCTCCTCGGTCGCTCCGCGCACGACGTGATCGCAGCCGGCCTCGGGGGCCACCTGGTTGCAGTCGATGACCTTCCCCATCCCCCACTCCTTCGCGCTCTCTTGCACCTTCGAGCCGAGACTCGCGCACCTCGCGGTCATTCACCAGCGTGATCGAGGAGCTTGTCGAGCCCGTCCCGCCGACATGAGGCCCCACGCCGAATGCCCGGACCGCGCTGGGGCTGCCAGCGAGGCCGGACACAGATCGCAGAGGCGCGAGATCGGCAGTTACGCGCCCGTCGGTGGGCGGCGATCGGGCCGCGGATGCACGGCTGAGGATGGGCAACCGCCTGCTGAGCACTCCTCGTCGACGTCGATCGCGCTGTGTGTTCGAATTCGTAGTGGAAGCACCCGTAGTGCATCCCCTCGAACACCTCGTACTTGTCAGCCTCGATGGCAACGGGCCGACCGCAGCGGCGACAGATCAGGGGCTCGACCACTCGGACAGCCTGCCCGGTTCGACGGCACACAGTTCGGCACGATCTGGCGCGGTGTTCCGTCCCCGATCGGCACGTTGGGTGACGCGTCGGCGGAGCGCAGGGTTGGCACGACGAGCTAGAGCACACCAGCTTTCGAGGCGACGTCAGGTGACCACGATCGTCGCAGCGAGCGCCATCCGATGGTCCTTGGACCATGGTGGTCCCAGCGTTGCCCGCGGGCCGTGGAGGACCTCGTCGGCGCGCCCAGCCAGGATGCTGACCGCTTCGTCCTCGACATCCTTGGCGTTGTAGAGGTGGACCTCCCAGCCGCGGGCGTGTGCGAGCTCGGCCAGCACCTGGCGGTACATGATGGAGTCGGCGCGGGACTCGTATGGCGCGCGACGTTGGACGGCGATGTCCTCGGGAAAGTCGACCGGCCAGGCTCGGAGCGACATCGAAACGATCGGTTCGGGCAGCGTCGTCGCGAGTTCGTCCAGTGCAGCCGACGTTGCCCGAACCACGGACGCTCGCACCTTCGCTACCAACGCCGCGATGGCCCCGTCGTCGAGAGGTTTGCCCTCGTGATGGATCGGTGCCGTCGGAACACCGGGTTCGATCAGCTCGATCCTCCGACGGTCCACGACCTTATGGTCGGCCGAGGCCGTGACGGCCACGGCCCAGCCGAAATGATGGGCTATGCCGAGACGCACGCCACCGATTGTGCCTCGGCTGCACCAACCTGGCCGACGAAGCGTGCCACTCGACCCAGTCGGAATGGTGAGCGCAGTTGGCTTGGCCAGCGAGGAACGAGTCCGCAGGCCAGGCTGACCGGCCAACTCGGTCGCTGTCCGCGAACACCGGTTGCTGGCCGGGCTGCTCTCCAAGCGGATGGCTGTCGTTCCTCAGACCTAACGGCATCCTGCGGCTACGTGATCTCGTCTTCGACTTCGCTCCGCAGGTGGCCGAAGACACCTGCTGTCGCCGGGCCCCTCGAATACGGGCTCGGCGACAGCAGTCTCTGAGTTCAAGTCCGAAGCGTCAGGCGCCCACGCACTGCTCGAAGTAGATGCCGATGTTGGTGAGACCGCGGCACGCCGGGCCCCGGAACTGCGCTTCGAGCGGTATCTCGCCCTCGGGCCCGACACCGATCCACGTGCTGGCGTCGGCCACGCCGTCGCCGTCCACGTCGAAGGCAATGAGCCCGTGGAACCCCTCACCGGACTCGAAGTCGACGACGCCCTGGGCGATCCGGTTCTCGAGCCCCTGGCTAATGAACAGCACCTCGTCGTTGGGGCCGAACACGAGCTGTGCGCCCGAGTCCGCGTACTTCTTGCTGGCGTTGGTGCAATTGTCTGCCAACGCTGGTCCCGCCATCAGAACGAGCCCGCCTACCGCGCCAGTCGTCACGACCAGCGCCCGCTTGAGGATGCCCATCTGTCCTCCTGTCCTCGCCACGACCGTGGCCGGCCGCCACCATGACTGTGCCCCATCGCAGCGCCGACGGAAAGCGTCAGAGCAGAATCCTCTGATCCTTAAGGCGGCTTTGCAGCATCCGTGCCCCCTTCCGCCCACTCACACCGCCTGAGAGATCGTCCTTGGTTTGGATCGCGGGGCGACTGGCCCGTTGGGGGTGTGGCGCTGCAAACTTGTGTTGTGGCCAAGACAACTCGTGTCGTGCTTACTTGCGATCTTGACAGCGACGGCACCGAGGCGGTGACGACGATTCGAATGGACAACGGTACCGCCCGCTACGAGCTCGATCTGTGCCAATCGCACTTCGATGAGCTGACCGGAGCAGGTCGGCGGCTGCGCCCGCGTCGTCGAACCGGCGGAGCGCGCTCGGTCGCGAAGGCCGTGAACAAGACGGCCGCGGCGACGGTTCGGCACCGTGGCCGCGGTGCCCAGGACACGGCGGCAGTGCGGGAATGGGCCCGCGCCCATGGTTATACGGTCAGCGATCGCGGTCGAATCCCGCGTCACATCCTGGAGGCCTTCACCACCCACGAATAGACCACTTCAGCCCCGAGTCGACAAGTCGGGCCACGTGCTCGAGGGGTGGGCCCTTCCGCAGCGCGTTCAGCCGGCACAGGATAGGGCCGAGTCCAGCGACGCGGGGAGGACGACATGGCGCCGACGAACATGGCAGCGAAGGCCGAAACGGTCGACGCAGTGGGGAAGGCGACCGAAGCGCTGGAGTACGTCGAGCGGGCGCGTGGTCACCTGTACGCGTTCCACCAACTCATCGGTCGGGCTGACCTCCTGTTCGAGGAAGCGCCTGCCGCCTGGCTCGCGCCGGGCATGCTGGGGAGGCGGCGTCGCTGTGGCGGAATGTCGTCGCCGCGACGTACTCCAGCGCCGCTGGACGTTCCAGATCGTCGAGGGCTTCGACGACGACTACTACCAAGCGGCCCGCTCGGAGGTCTTCGCGCTCGAACGGCGTCTCGTCGGGGGTCGTCGCCACGCGCACGAGGAGGCGCTGCGACACGGCGGCGGGTCTCGCACCCCCGCCCTTCGCCCCAACGGCGCAGGAAGCTCGCTGACCACCGCCGATCACTGCCGACACGTCGACCCAGTGGGGACACACGACCGCGTCGGCTGCACCGGGCGACGTGCCGGAGCCAGACGGTCCCCCCACCGCCGCGGAGCCACTCCGATCTTCGGTGTCGCTTGCCGACGAGGTGCCAAGCGTCGGAACCATAAACGACGTCGGCGGCAGCGCTACCCAGTTTTCAGTTCGGCGCTCGCGGCCAGGCTTATGGGCGTGGTTGAGACCCTCGACGCGGTGGCAAAAGCTGCCGGTATAGCCCCTCGCGGCGGATGAGGTGCCGGGTCATGACCCCCTTCACGCCGTCTCGCTTAGGTCGTGCGCTTGGCGCAAAGCCAGCCTCACCAACCGGCTCGCCCCGACATGCCACCGGGTTGGCGCCGGGACCGACGGGGACCGCAATCTGGGCATAGTGTGGCGGTGTTCGCTCCGATGACCTGTGAACGGTCGGGCATGAGCGGCGATGAAGGGGAGGCGACCATGGCTGATTTCGTGGCGGTCGCGAGCGTCGATGACCTCCGTCCCGGCACCGCGACGGTCGTCACCGCGGAAGGCATCGAGGTAGCCCTGGTCAACGTTGACGGCAGCCTCTATGCCGTCGACAACGAATGCACGCACCGCGGCGGTTACCTGGGAGAAGGTGCGATCAACCCGGACTGGAGCGACTGGGCCATCGAGTGCCCGTTGCACGCCAGCGTGTTCGACGTGCGCACGGGCGAGGTGATGAACCCGCCGGCCACCGAGCCAGTGCGGACCTATCCGGTCACGGTCGAAGACTCGGTGATCAAGGTCTCGGTCGCTTGTGGTCGCACGATGGGGCCCGAAGCGAGACGGCCCAGCACAGGTTCGTGGGCATGAGCTGACGGCGTATGCCGGTGGGCCAGGTCACCGTCGACTTGAGCCACGGAGGTGAACGCATGGCGAGCGAGCACACGGTCGCCGACGACATCGTCTACGACCTCATCAGCATCCAGTACCACTCACTCAAGGCGGCCGAGGTCTATGACCGGTTCCTCGACGACGCCCACTCCAGCGAACACGAGGACGTCGCCGAGTTCATCACGCAGTGCAAGGCGCAGGACGAGCAGCGAGCGATTCGCTGCCACGAGTTCCTGGGCCAGCTCACCCGGTCAGGCATCGGCTGATCCGGGGCTGCTCAGAGCTTGGATCCGGAGCCTGACCGCGGCGACGCCGAGCCCGGCCAGCCGCCCGGTTACACACGCCATCGGACGGGTGCCGCTCCCAGGCACCCGAGCAGGCCAGCCACCAATGCACCGAGCGCTGGCAGCGTTCAACAGGCGGGCTGCGGCCGGGCTCGATCTGGAGGTCGGTTCCTCGCCGGGGACCGCATGATGCGGCCGGGCTCCCCCCGAAGCGTGGAGGCATCCCTATCAGGAGTCGTGACGCAGAGACACGACGGAGGTACGACGCCGAGTTCCGTGAGGGTGCGGTCCGGATAGTGCGGGAGACGGGCAAGCCGATCGCCCAGGTCGCCCGGGATCTGGGGATCCACGACGGCACGCTCGGGCACTGGGTGAACAAGGACCGCATCGAGCGGGGCGAGAAGGAAGGGCTCACGGTTGACGAGCGGACTCGGCTCCAGCAGCTCGAACGGGAGAACTCGAGCTGCGCATGGAGCGTGATGTCCTCAAGCGATCCGTGGTCCTGTGGGGTCAAGGAGGCGAGGCGATGAGCGTGGCGTCGTTCGTCGCCTCCCAGAGGACCGAGCACGCTGTTCCCCACGCTCTGACGTGTCGGGCGCTGGCGGTGAGCGATTCCTCGTTCTTCAAGTGGCGCGACCGCGAGCCGACAGCCCGTCAGCGACGCCGGGCAGATCTTGATGCGGCGGTGAAGGCGTCCTTCGGGGACTCCGACGGCAACCCGGGCACCGACGGTTCGCCCCGGGTGTGGGAGGACCTGGTCGAGGCCGGCTGGCGGGTGCCGGTCAAATACGGTGCCGGCCTCGATGGCCGCCAGGGCCTGGTGGGTCGCTGCCCCGAAGCGCAAGCGACGCTCGCGGACCCGCCTGGATAAGGCGGCTGCGCCGATCCCGGACCGGCCGCGGCGGGACCTCAGCGCCGAGGTAGCCGAGCAGCGCTGGTGCGGGGACCTGACCGAGATCCCCACCGACGAGGGCAAGTCGTACCTGGCTTGGTACTCCGGTGGCAGCACGATGGTGTTCTCGGCGAGGCGGAAGATCTCGCCATCGGGGTGTCGGACGTCGTCAAGCCGCTCGTCGGCCAGCTCGACCTTGGCGAAGGCACCCGCGAACTCCTTGCGCATCGGGCGACGGTTACGCCATGGCGTTGGCAACGCTCGAGCCTCGGACCACGGAGGCGGCGATCCCGATCAGGAGCATGGTGACGGTCACCGGTCGCCCTGCCCACGGCGGCGTGACGGTCAAGTAGCAGCCAACCGACGGCCGCGGCGCAACGTACAAGTCATGCCCATGCCTACACGTGGCGGCACAATCACCTTCATCTTTAAGGCTGCGGTCTTACCATGTGCGAGTCGGCGTCACGGTGGGTGTCGCCGACTGGCGGATAGGGAGGCGAACGCATGGAGCGATTCATCGCTTCGTCGGCAGTTGCGTCCACCACTCACCCGACCTCACCCACATGCACAGGAGGGTAGGTATGCGACGCATCGCAATCGCAATAGCGGCACTTGCCGCGTTTGTTGGGCTGGCCTTCGGGGCGGCACCGGCCTACGCGCAGGCCGGGCACTTCGTCACCGGGGGCGGGAATGCCCCAGAATGCACTGACATCGGTACTCAGGTGTCGTGCGACGTAAAGGTGGCCGGACTCGGCGGCACGACGTTCGAGATCACGGTTGAGGCCGCGGGCATCGCGTCGGTGGAATGCACGAACCCCGCCGGAAACGTCGCTCCGGGTCAGGACACGGCGGTAACGGCGGCCGGCAGCAGTGGCGAGATTCCGACCCCGAGGAGCGGCACTTTCACCTTCAGGGACCTCACGACCGTGACTCCGACGGTTCCGAACGTCCCCACATGCCCGAACCCCCGGTGGACCGCAACCGTCGTTGACGTGGCCTTTGGCGACGCAACACTCTCGCTGTTCGAGGACGGCGTGCTCTCCGATCAGATCACGGTGCCTGTCCAGTAGGAGCGACGAACGCCAAATTATCAGCGGAATCACTAGAGGGGCCGGGCTAACGCCCGGCCCCTTCACACACTGCAGTGGTGGGGGCAGCAGACGGAAACGGTCCCCCGGGAGCACAGGTAAACCAGGGGACCGTCCGCTCACGGTCGTTACCCCAACAGCCGCGGCTGCATGCGCCTCACTGTGGGGGCTCGGCGAGCGGTCGGGTGCGGGCCCGCCACTTGATCTCGTCGACCATTGCGTCGGCCATCGTGAGAGCGTTCCGGCACGAGCGGGCCGTTCCGGCTCGAGTGCTCGGTCACCGCCCTGATCTCGGCCAGCAACGTGGCCACTTTGGCGACGAGCTCGTCGACCTTGGCGAGCAGCAACTCGCGTACTGTCCGGTCTGGCATCCGGGGGTCCCTCCGGGTGTTCGGCCCCGGGGAGGCCCCCACCTCGCAGGGGCATCTGCTGTTAGAGGCCAGATCCCTCAGACGGTTCGTGCTCGCCAACGTCCGCAAGTTCACGGGGACCCGTTCGCCATCGGACTGCAGACGCGCCCTCAGCTCCAACGGGCACGCTCGTACAGATCAGCGGAGACTCCGACGGTCGCTGGATCGGAGCCGTGGATCGTGGCCTGACCCCCTGAGGTTGGTCCACCTGTTGTGAGAGCCCGTTGCCCAGGATGTCTGGGCGAAGGAGGCTCATCACGATGGCTCGACGTAGGCACACGCGTGAGCAGATCATCCGCAAGCTCCGCGAGGCCGATCGGCTTCTCGGTGAGGGCGCCGACATCGCGGAGGTGGCTCGGCACCTGGAGGTGTCCGAACAGACGTATCACCGGTGGCGCAACCAGTTCGGCGGCATGAAGGCCGACGACGCCCGCCGGCTCAAGGATCTCGAGCGGGAGAACCGCGAGCTCAAGCAGATCGTGGCCGACAAGGAGCTGGAGAACCGGGCCCTGCGGGAGATCGCGAAGGGAAACTGGTAGGCCCGTCGAGGCGACGCCGAGCCGTGGACATGCTGGTGTCCCGGCTCGACCTCTCGCAGCGACGGGCCTGCCAGATCGTCGGCCAGCACCGCTCGACCCAACGCCACCAACCGGCCGAGGCGGACCCTGACCGGCACCTGCGGGCCCGGTTGCGGCGCTTCGCCAAGAAGCACCCGCGGTGGGGCTACCGGCGAGCACACGCCGTGCTGCGCCGGGAGGGCCAGATCGTGAACCGCAAGAAGATCCAGCGTCTGTGGCGTGAGGAGGGCCTGCGGGTGCCGCCCAAGCGCCGCAAACGCCAACGTCTGGGTGTCTCGACCACGCCGGCCGAGCGGCTCCACGCCATCCGGCCGGATCACGTGTGGGCGCTCGACTACCAGTTCGACGTCACCGCCACCGGGAGGGTGGTCAAGATTCTCCCCGTTGTCGACGAGTTCACCCGCGAGTCCCTCGCCGACCTCGTCGACCACTCCATCGACGCCGACGCCACCGTCGCCTGCCTCGACAAGATCGTCGACACCCGGGGCCGGCCCCCCGGCTTCGTCCGCTGCGACAACGGGCCCGAGCTCACCGCCAACGCCCTGCGGACTGGTGCCGCTTCGCCGGTGCCGGCGCCAGCTACATCGAGCCCGGCTCGCCGTGGGAGAACCCCTGGGTCGAGTCATACGGCTCCCGGATGCGCGACGAGCTCCTCGCCATCGAGCAGTTCGACACCCTCCTCGAAGCGCAGGTCCTCATCGGCGACTGGCGCATCGCCTACAACACGTACCGCCCCCACGCCGCCCTCGGCATGCTCACACCCGCCGAGTTCGCCGACCAGTGGAGGCAGACCAACCAACCCCAGCTCTCATAACCGGTGGACCGATCAACGGGGTCCGGTCAATCGCATCATCACCGCGCGCCTGCTGTCACCGTTCGTGGGCCAGAAGACGGGGAGCTTCACGGTGAAACCAAACAAGGAGGATCTCCAGACCCTCAAGCAGCTCATCGAGGCCGGCCAAGTCACCCCGTAATCGACCCGACCCACGTGCTGAACGAGGTACCCGACGCCATCGGATACCTGGAGGAGAGACACGCACAAGGAATGGTCGCCATCACCGTGTAGGTGCAGACCACCGCCGCGGCCAAGGTTCAGTTGTTCACCGACTCCTCGATGAGGGTCTCATCATTGGGTCCGACGCGTTCACGGCCGTATCCAACCGGCGGCCGCTGGCGCCGTGACCGGACCCCGTTCCCGACCTGTGTTCGGCTTGTCGCCCGCTGCTCTGAGCGGGGCAGACGAGTCGAGTGCGCCCCTTTGGGGCATTTCGGCGATCTCTTCCGCCGGAGAGCGCCATGGGGCACACGACGCGGATATTGGTGGTCGACGACCAGGTGGCCGAGCGGGGCCACCTCACGGATGCCTTGCGCGCCGCGGGTTACGAGACGGCGGCGTGCGCCAGCGCCTTGGATGCCGTCGCCGCCGCCGCGTCGTTCCGGCCGGATCTCGTGATACTCGAGATGCGGCAGCGCGGCGGGGTCGACGGCTCCGCATTGGCTCGTCGCCTGCGGGCCGAACACGATGCGCTTTTGATGTTCGTCACCCGCGATGGCAGCGCGCGGGGCCGACTGGCAGGGTTCGAGTCGGGTGCCGACGACTACGTGGTCAAGCCGTATCTGGTCGAAGAGTTGCTGGCTCGCGTGCGTGCCGTTCTGCGCCGCGCCGGCCGGCTGACGTCGCAGGTCAACCAGGTCGGCCGGCTCGTGGTCGACGAGCGAGCGCATCGGGTGATGTTCGGCGAGAGAGTCGTAGAGCTGGGTCCGACGGACTTCGCGCTCTTGGCGGTGCTTGCCCGACACGCCGGCCAGGTGTTCCCCAAGTCCCGCCTCCTGGAACTGGTGTGGGGCTACGAGGCGGTCGACCAGAACCTGGTCGAGGTGCACATCAGCATCCTGCGGCGGCGGCTGGGCAGGGACGCGGCCGCACTCATCCACACTGTGCGGGGGGTCGGCTACGTGCTGCGCGACAGCCACACTCCCTTGCTCCGGGAGTCGTAGGGGGCATCGGAGGTGGACAGGCCTCTGTGCGTGGCGACACGTGAGCCGACGGCTCGAACCCATCGGGCGGAGCGAGCCATCCGGCGGCCGGGCCGAGCCAGGCCCGCGGATCCGCTCGCGATGTGCCGCAAATGTCGTACCATGCGTCGTGACCGGAGTTCGTGGCGTGGCGGATTCGACGACGGCCCGGCACACCGTCTCCCCTCAGCGGGCCGCCGCCAGGCCTCCTACTTCGGGCGGGCGACAGGCGGCGACATGGCGATCGAGCGACGGGACAGCATCGACGGCGACCCCGAACGCGTGGTGGCCGCGGCTCGGGCGGGTGCGCCGTGGGCCCTCGAGCACGTCTACCGGACCCTGGCGCCGGCTGTTGCCGGGTTCTTCCGGGGGCAGGGAGTCGACGATCCGGATGATCTGACGAGCGAAGTCTTCGTCGGCGTGCTGCGCAACCTCGGCTGGTTCGACGGCGATGCGTCGAGCTTCCGCTCATGGGTGTTCACCATTGCCTACCGGCGGCTGGCCGACGAGCGCCGGCGGCGGGTCCGGCGGCCGCCGCCGGTCCCGCTAGCCGACAGACCCGAGCCCGCCGCGCCGGGTGATGCGCACAGCGAGGTCGAACGGTTGCTCGCCGCCGAGCGAGTGCGGGCCCTGTGCGAGCGGCTCGTTCCGGCTCAGCGCGACGTGCTCCTGCTACGTCTGTTCGGAGACCTGACCGTCGACCAGGTGGCGGAGACGGTCGGCAAGTCACGCGCTGCCGTCAAGGCCCTGCAGCGGCGTGGTTACGCCCTGATCGCGCGCCTGCTCGACGAGGGCGTTACCCCGTGACCGACCGCGACCGCTTCTTCCCGGAGATCCCCTCGAGGTCCGAGCTTGACGCTGCCATCGACCGGGCGCTGCGGGGCGAGCCGGTCGGCGACGACCTCGCGCCGCTCAGCCAGCTCGTCGACGACATCAGGGCGATGCTCGGCAGCCCACCACCGCAGCCCTCCGCGGAGTTGGCCGAGCTCCTGGAGGGCAGGATCGCCGACGCGCCAGCTCCGGCGACCAGGGCATTCCCGGAGCCGGGTGCGCGTCGCGCCGGGCAGCCCCGCAGGTCGCGACAGAGCGCGAGACGATCACACGCCTCCCCAAGCCGCTTGCGGATCGCAGCCCTGGGCGTGGCGGGCAAGGCCGCGCTTGGCCTCGTGTTCACCACCGCCGTCGCCGCCGGTGGTGCCGCCGGGATTTTGCCCGACCCCGCGGGTCATCTCGTGCGTCGGGCCATCGAGGCCCTAACACCGTTTGACCTGCCTGACGAGGACGCAGCACGCTACGTGCCAAGCGATCACGGGGGTGGGGACACAGACGACGACCGCTCCGGCTACGAGCCGAACGACGCCGCCGTGGCCCCGCCGGGCTCGCAACCCGGTGTGACCGGCGGGGAGCCCAGGCCGGGGGAGATGCCGTCGAGCGACCACGGGCTCCCAACCGGCGCGGACACGGCGCCCGACGTGTACGCAGCCGTCGATCCGCCGATCGACGCTGACGCCGGCGGGTGGGCACACAGCTCACCTGGATCGACCGCGCCGACGTTTGCCACGGCGGGTTCGACGCCGGCCCCGGCCAGCGATTCGGAGACGGCGACACCACCGAACGGTGGGTCGATCACCAACGGCCGCCCGCCCGGCGAGCACACCCCGCCGGGCGGTCCACCGCCGGGTCAGCCGAAACCCAGCGAGCGGTCGCCGGGCCAGTCGCAGTCAGACGGTCCACCGCCGGGTCAGCCGCAACCCAGCGAGCGGTCGCCGGGCCAGTCGCAGTCAGACGGTCCACCGCCGGGTCA
>OCZV010000361.1_pt1 | contig 16777 bp, 16 predicted proteins | sample 1539051 | NCBI WGS metagenome assembly OCZV01 (sample SAMEA3113581, study PRJEB22503) | soil metagenome
CACAAGCTCGCGGTGTGGGCGTTCCAGCTCGACCGCGACCGGGAGCGGCTCCGCCGGGCCCGCGAGGCCGTGCGCGTTGGGAAGGTGAGCGGCGTGGTCGGCACCTACGCCGCGATCGACCCCTTCGTCGAGGAGCACGTGTGCCGCGAGCTCGGCCTGCGACCGGCCGAGGGGGCCACCCAGGTGATCCAGCGCGACCGGCACGCCGAGTACGTGGCGGCCCTGGCGATCGCCGCGGCCACGATCGAGACGATCGCGGTGGAGCTACGCCACCTGGCCCGCACCGAGGTCCGCGAGGTCGAGGAGCCGTTCGTGTCAGGTCAGAAGGGCTCCAGCGCGATGCCTCACAAGCGCAACCCGGTGCTGTGCGAGCGGCTCACGGGACTGGCGCGGATCGTGCGCGCCGCCGTCCATCCCGCGCTGGAGGACGTGGCGCTGTGGCACGAGCGGGACATCTCGCATTCGTCGGTGGAGCGAGTGATCCTCCCCGACGCCACGATCGCCCTCCACACCATGCTCCACCTGGGCGAGCACGTGATCCGGGGGATGCGGGTGTTCCCGGACCGAATGCGGGCGAACCTCGAGCTCGGCGGCGGGCTGGCGTTCTCCCAGCGGGTCCTCCTGGCGCTGATCGACCGGGGGATGGGCCGCGACGAGGCGTACCGGCTGGTCCAGGAGGCCGCTGCCGAGGCCTGGGACGGCGGCGCAGACTTCCGCGAGGAGGTGCGGGCGCGCACCGATCTCTCCGACCAAGAGCTCGCCGCGGCGTTCGAGCCCCGGCTGGGGCACCTCGACGGTGTGTTCGCCCGGCTGGAGAAGGTGGAGGTCGAGGCCCCATGAGCCGCCCGGCCCACCTCCACGCTCGGGGCAAGGTCCGGGACATCTACGAGGTCGACGACCGGCAGCTGCTGATGGTCACCAGCGACCGGATCTCGGCGTTCGACGTGGTGCTCCCGGCGCCGATCCCCGACAAGGGCCGCGTGCTGACCGGCCTATCGCTGTTCTGGTTCGACCGGACCGCCGACATCGTGCCGAACCACCTGGTCACCGCGGACGTGGACCGGTTCCCGTCGGACTTCCGGGAGCCCCGCGACGAGCTCGTAGGCCGGTCGATGCTGGTCCGCCGGGCCGAAATGATCCCGATCGAGTGCGTGGCCCGCGGCTTCCTCTCCGGCTCGGGATGGAAGGAGTATCGCGAGTCCGGGACCGTGTGCGGGGTCCCCCTGCCGGAGGGCCTCCAGGAATCGGCCCGCCTCCCGGAGCCGATCTTCACTCCGGCCACCAAGGCCGAGACCGGCCACGACCAGAACATCACGCTCGAGCGCGCCGGGGAGATCGTTGGCGAGGGGCTGGCCCAGCGCCTCAAGGAGCTGACGCTCACGCTGTTCCGCTTCGGGGCCGACCTGGCGGCCCAACGAGGCGTCCTCCTGGCCGACACGAAGTTCGAGTTCGGATTCATCGACGGGGAGATCGCCCTGTGCGACGAGGTCATGACGCCGGACTCCTCTCGGTTCTGGCCGGCCGATGCCTACCGGCCGGGCGGTCCGCAGCCCTCGTTCGACAAGCAGTACGTCCGGGACTGGCTCGACGACGTCGGCTGGGACCACGAGCCGCCGGCGCCGGAGCTGCCGCCGGGGATCGTGGCCCAGACCTCGCAGCGCTACGCGGAGGCGTACGACCGGATCACCGGCGAGCCGTTCGAGCGCTACCTCAAGAGGACGTGCGGGTGAGGCGCCGGTTCGAGGTCGTGGTGATGCTGAAGCCCGGGATGGCCGACCCGCAGGGCCGCGCAGTCGAGGACGCCCTCCCGACGATGGGCTGGTCGGGCCTCACCAACGTCCGCGTCGGAAAGCACGTCGAGCTGACCGTTGAGGCCGACAGCGAGGACGCCGCTCGGGCCCTGGTCGAGCAGGTCGCCGACCGGCTGCTGTCGAACCCGGTGATCGAGGACTACCGGATCCTGTCGGCGGAGGAGGTGAGGTGAGCGGTCCTCGGGTGGCGGTGATCACCTTCCCGGGCTCCCTCGACGACCGCGACGCGCTCCGGGCGGTTCGGCTGATGGGCGGGACGCCCGTCCTCGTGTGGCACCGCGATCGAGACCTGGGCGGCGCCGACGCGGTGATCCTCCCCGGCGGGTTCTCCTACGGCGACCACCTCCGGGCGGGCGCCATCGCCAGGTTCGCCCCGGTCATGGCCGCCGTGGCCGAGCACGCCGAGCGCGGCGGCCCGGTCCTCGGCATCTGCAACGGGTTCCAGATCCTGTGCGAGGCCGGCCTGCTGCCGGGCGCTCTGACCCGGAACGTCGGGCTGGCGTTCGTGTGCCGACGGATCCACGTCCGGTGCGAGACCTCCGCGACCGTGTTCACGTCGACGATCGCCGCCGGCGAAGTGCTGCCGGTCCCGGTGAAGCACGGCGAGGGCCGGTTCGTGGCCGACCCCGAGACCCTGGCCCGGATCGAGGGCGAGGGACGGGTGGTGTTCCGGTACTGCTCGCCGGCCGGTCACCTCGGGGGTGAATGGAATCCGAACGGGTCAACGAACCACATCGCTGGGATCGCCAACGACCGCGGCAATGTGGTCGGGATGATGCCGCACCCCGAGCACGCCGTGGACCCTGACGTCGGTCCGACCGGCGGGCAGCCGATGTTCGAGTCGCTCCTGCAGGCCGTGCCGGCCGGGGTGTGATGGCCGAGGCCGCAGCCGGTGGCGAGCCGATCCACCGGGAGCTCGGGCTCACCGATGAGGAGCACGACCGGATCGTTGCCGCCTTGGGGCGCGAGCCGAACCGCGCTGAGCTCGCCATGTACGCGGCGATGTGGTCCGAGCACTGCTCGTACAAATCGAGCCGTGTCCACTTGCGGGAGCTCCCCACCGAGGGTCCGCACGTCCTGGTCGGTCCCGGCGAGGACTCCGGTGTCGTGGACCTCGGCGAGGGCCTCGCCTGCGCGTTCAAGATGGAATCGCACTCCCACCCGTCGGCGATCGAGCCGTACCAGGGCGCGGCCACCGGCGTCGGCGGCATCGTCCGGGACGTGCTGTCGATGGGGGCCCGGCCCGTGGCGCTCCTCGACCCGCTCCGGTTCGGTCCGCTCGAGGACCCCCGCAACCGGTGGCTGTTCGAGGGCGTCGTCGCCGGCATCGGCGGCTACGGGAACTGCATCGGCGTGCCCACGGTCGCGGGCGAGGTCCGGTTCGACCCGGCCCACGGCCCCAACCCCACCGTGAACGCCATGTGCATCGGCCTCCTGCCGGCCGACCGAGTTCTCCGGTCGGGGGGCGGGCGCCTCGGTGACCTGTTGGTTCTGATCGGTGCCAGGACCGGCCGGGACGGGATCGGTGGCGTATCGGTGCTGGCGTCGCGCACGCTCGGGCGAGCCGGTCGGGACGACCGCCCCAGCGTCCAGATCGCGGACCCGTTCGCGGAGAAGCTGCTGATCGAAGCGTGCCTGGAGCTGGCGGACCGCGGCCTGCTGGCGGGGCTCCAGGACCTGGGCGGGGCCGGCCTGACCTGCGCGGTGTCTGAGACGGCGGCAGCGGCGGGCGCAGGAGCCGAGCTCGACCTCGAAGCGGTCCCGCTCCGCGAGGATGGCATGGAGCCGTTCGAGATCCTCACCAGCGAATCACAGGAGCGGATGCTGGCGGTGGTCCGGCCCGAGGACCTCGCGGCGACGCGCGAGGTGTGCGAGCGGTGGGGCCTGATCTCGGCGGTGGTCGGCCGGCTCACCGACGACGGGGCGCTCCGGGCCAGGGACGCCGGTCGGGTGGTCGCAGAGGTGGCGGCGCGGTCGCTGACCGATGATGCCCCCCTGTACCGCCGCGCGATGGCCGTGCCCGCCGGCCTGGTCGAGGTGCAGGCGGACGACCCGACCTTCCTCTCGCCGACGGTGGCACCGGGAGACGCCCTCCTCCGCCTCCTGGCGGCGCCGAACGTGGCCTCGAAGCGATGGGTGTGGGAGCGGTACGACTCGATCGTCCAGGGCAACACCGCGGCCGGGCCGGGTGGGGACGCCGCGGTGATCCGGCTGGAGGGGTCGCTCCGCGCCATCGCGCTCACCACCGATGGCAACGGACGGTACGGCCGACTGGATCCCTACCTCGGCGGCGCCCATTCCGTGGCCGAGGCCGCCCGCAACGTGGCGTGCGTCGGTGCTCGACCGTTGGCGGTGACGAACTGCCTGAACTTCGGCAGCCCCGAGCGTCCCGAGGTGATGTGGGCGTTCCGAGAGACGATCCGGGGGATGGGCGACGCGTGCCGCGCCTTGGGCACGCCCGTCACCGGGGGGAACGTGTCCTTCTACAACGAGGCCGAGGGGTCCTCGATCCCGCCGACGCCGATCGTCGGCATGCTCGGCCTCCTCGTGGACCACCGCCTCCGTCTCGGCTCGGCCTTGCGGCCGGGGATGGCCGTCTATCTGCTCGGTGAGACCTTCGCCGAGCTCGGCGGCTCGGAGTACGCGGAGACGATCCTGGGCGCGGTGAGCGGGCGGCCGCCCGGCCTCGATCTCGAACGCGAGGCCGGGCTGGTGGCGCTGGTGGTCGAGGCGGCGGACCGCGACCTCCTCGCCGGTGCCCATGACTGCTCCGATGGCGGCCTGGCCGTGGCCCTGGCCGAGGCGGCCATCGCCGGGGACTGCGGGTTCGCGGTGAGCCTCCCCGGCGACCTGCCGTCGCACGTGGCCCTGTTCAGCGAGTCGGCCTCTCGGGCCGTCGTGTGGCTGGACCCCTCGGCGGTGCCGGCGCTGGAGGACCTGGCCCGGCGTCAGGGGGTTCCGATCGAGCGGATCGGGGAGAGTGGCGGCCCCCGCATGGTGTTCGGCGAGGAGATCGATGCCGCCGTGGTAGAGGCCGCAGCCGTGTACGAGGACGCCATCCCCGGCTTGCTTGGGCGGTCGGCGGGGGAGCCGATGGTACGATCGACCGGGTGAACGGGGACAGCCCGCGCGAGGCGTGCGGTCTCTTCGGGGTCTGGGCGCCTGGGGAGGACGTGGCCAGGCTCGCCTACTTCGGGCTCTACGCGCTCCAGCACCGAGGACAGGAATCCGCCGGCATCGCCGTCTCCGACGGGCACAACATCCTGGTGTACCGGGAGCTCGGCCTGGTCTCGCAGGTGTTCGATGAGCGGACGCTCTCCACCCTCCAGGGCGACCTGGCCATCGGCCACACGCGATACTCGACGACCGGGTCCACCACCTGGGAGAACGCCCAGCCCTCGTTCAAGACCGACGGTGAGCGTGGCCTGGCTCTGGGGCACAACGGCAACCTGGTGAATACCGAGGAGCTGGCCGAGCAGGTGGGGCGTCGAGGGCCGGCCACAACCGACTCGGACCTGGTGGCCTCGCTCCTGGCCGCCCAGGGCCGGGATCTGGAGACCGCGGCCCTCCGAGTGCTCCCCACGCTCCGGGGCGCGTTCTCGTTCGTGTTGATGGATGAGCGGACGGTGTTCGGGGCCCGAGATCCTCACGGGCTTCGGCCGCTGGCGATCGGCCGCCTGGAGGGCGGGTGGGTACTGGCCTCGGAGACCGCGGCCCTCGACATCGTCGGCGCCGAGTACGTCCGGGAGGTGGAGCCCGGCGAGCTGGTGATGCTTGACGACCGCGGCCTCCGGTCGATCCGGTACGCCGACAGCCCCCGGGCGGCGCTGTGCCTGTTCGAGTTCGTGTACCTGGCCCGAGCGGACTCCCGACTGTACGGCCGGACGGTCCACGAAGCCCGCCGTGGCATGGGTCGCCGCCTGGCCGCGGAGGCCCCGGCCCCGGCGGACGTGGTGATCCCTGTGCCGGACACCGGACACTCCGCGGCCGCTGGGTTCGCGGAGTCGTCGGGGATCCCGTACGGCGAGGGCCTCATCAAGAACCGCTACGTGCACCGAACCTTCATCGAGCCGACCCCGGGCCTCCGACAGCGGGGCGTCCGGCTCAAGCTGAACCCGCTGGCCGACGCGATCCGGGGGAAGCGGCTGGCCGTGGTCGACGACTCCATCGTGCGGGGGACCACCACCCGGCAGATCGTGCAGATGCTGCGAGACGCGGGCGCGAGGGAGGTCCACATGCGTATCACCAGCCCGCCGATCCGGTGGCCCTGCTACTACGGGATCGACATGTCGACCCGCGAGGAGCTGGTGGCGGCCGGCATGCCCGTGGAGGAGATCCGGGACTTCATCGGCGCCGACTCGCTGGCCTACCTCTCCCTCACCGGGGTGGTGGAGGCCACAGGGGCACCGGCCGACACGTTCTGCCGGGCGTGCTTCGACGGTGCGTACCCGATCCCGGTGCCCGAGCGGACCTCGAAGCACCTGCTCGAGCGGGACTAGGGATGAGAGACGCCTACGGGCGGGCCGGGGTGGACCTGGCCGCCGCAGCCGACGCGGTGTCGCTGATCCGGAGGGTGGCCTCCGGCGCGTCCCGGCCCGAGGTCGTCGTGGGCGTGGGAGGGTTCGCCGGGCTGTTCCGGCTGGGGGACGGACGGCTCCTGGCGGCCGCCGCCGACGGGGTGGGCACGAAGGTCGAGATCGCCCGGCGGGCCGGCCGGCTGGACACGGTGGGCATCGACGCCGTGGCGATGTGTGCGAACGATGTGGCCACCACCGGCGCCGAGCCGCTGTTCTTCCTCGACACGATCGTCGTGGAGCGGCTGATCCCGGAGGACGTGGCCTCGATCGTGGCCGGCGTTGCCGAGGGATGCCGTCGGGCGGGCTGCGCGCTCCTCGGCGGCGAGACCGCGGAGCACCCCGGGCTCCTCGGCGATGGCGGGTTCGACGTCTCGGGCTCCTGCGTCGGCGTGGTGGCCGAGGACCGGGTTCTGGGCCCAGCCCGGGTCCGGCCGGGCGACGTGCTGGTCGGGGTGCGGTCATCGGGGCTCCACGCGAACGGATTCAGCCTGGTCCGGCAGGCCGTCGAGGGCCTTGACCTGTACGCGGTCCCTGAGGGCCTGGCCCGCCCTCTGGTCGAAGAGCTCCTGGAGCCCACGCTGATCTACGTGCCGGCCGTGGCCGAAGCCGCCCGCCGGGGGCTTCTGGGCGCCGCCGCGCACGTCACGGGGGGCGGGATCCCGGGCAACCTGCCCCGAGCCCTCCCTGACGGGCTGGGGGCCTCGCTGGATCGATCCTCATGGATCCCGCACGAGGTCTTCGGTTTCGTGGCCCGCCGTGCCGATGTGTCAGATGTGGACCTGTTCGGCACGTTCAACATGGGTCTGGGTATGGTGCTGATCGCCTCGCCGGCCGCTGCCGATGACGTTGTGGCGGTGTTCACCCGGCACGGCTTCGAAGCCGCCGTGGTCGGCCTGGTCACCGAGGAGTCGGGGGTTCGGGTCGGGTGAGCGAGCGCCCCGTCGTCACCCAGAGCGAGGTTCGGACGCCGCGTCTGGAGGAAGTCCAGAGCCGGCGGCGGCAGCTGTTCCGCCTCCTCCTGCTGGTGCTGGTCCTGGTCGGGGCGGGCGTGGTCCTGGTATCGATCGCCGAGCGCCTGCTGGGGCAGGAGCCCCCTGCGTGGCTCTCGCCGGACGTGATCCGGGTGGCGTTCGTGCTCCTGGCGGTGGCGTTCGCGCTCTACGTTCGGGAGAAAGAGCGGGCCCTGGATCGCACCGAGCGCGCCCTGATCGAGGAGCGGGTGCTGTCCACGGCGCTGTCGAGCCGGGTGGGGGAGCTCACCGCGATCTCGCAGGCGGGCCGGGCCGTCGCCTCGACGCTCTCGCTCGAGGACGTGCTCGAGCTGATCCTCCGGTCGGCCCAGGACCTCCTCGGTGCCACCGAGGGCTCGGTGATGCTGTTCGAGGAGGGGAAGACGTCGCTGCGGATCGCCGCGTCGGTGGGGTTGTCCCCCGAGGCGGCCACGCAGCGCATCGCGGTCGGTGAGGGCGTGGCCGGGTGGGTGGCCGAGTTTCGCGAGGCGGTGATCCTGCGCGGCGACGTGACCGATCCGCGGTTCCGCCGCCTGGTGCCGAAGGATCGCCGCGTGCGCTCCGCGATGTCGGCGCCGCTGTACGCGAGGTCGGAGCCCGTGGGGGTGCTCAACATCAGCGTCTCCGACGGCGACCGCCTGTACAGCGAGCATGACCTCCGGGCCCTCACGGTGTTCGCCGAGCACGCCGCCATCGCCATCGCCAACGCCCGGTTGTTCGAGCTGGAGCGGGCGGCATCCGAGCGCCTGGCCGAGGTCGACGTCCGCCGCCGGGAGTTCCTGGCGGTGGTGACCCACGACCTCAAGTCGCCGCTCACGTCGATCATGGGGTACGTGCGCCTCCTGAAGCAGCTTGGGGAGAACGCCACCGTGGAGCAGGCCCGGGAGTTCAACCGCGTCATCGAGAAGCAGGCCGCACGGATGCTCGACATGATCGAACAGCTCCTGATGGCCACCAGCATCGAGGAGGGCGCACGCGTGCTGTCCCGCGAACCGTTGGACCTCCGGGCGATCGTCGGCGAGGAGGTGGCTGCGTTCGCCGGCGTCCTCGGCGATCGGGTGATCGACATGCGGATCTCCGAAGACCTGCCGACCGTGTACGGCGACCGGAGCGCGATCGAGCACATCCTGGCGAACCTCCTCGACAACGCCGTGAAGTACTCACCGGACGGGACGGCCATCGAGGTGGAGGCCGAGGCGGAGCCGGACCACGTTCGGATCAGCGTGTCGAACGACGGCAAGGGGATCCCCGAGGAGGAACTGCCGAGGATCTTCGACCGCTACCAGCGGGGGGACGGCGACGCCCGGGTGGGCAGCGTGGGCTTGGGCCTGTTCATCGTGCGCAGCCTCATCCAGGGCCACGGCGGCCGGGTGTGGGCGGAGAACCGCGACGAGGGCGGCACCCGGATCACGTTCACGCTGCCGCTCCGCCGGGAGGGCCAGCGGGCTTCGGTCTAGCCGGGGCGGACGACCACGGGGCGGCCGTGCCGGACGCCCCTGGCCGGCACCCGCACCAGCCGACCGTCCCGGTCCTCGACCACGAACGTCTGGGCGGCTTCGTCGAACCAGCGGAGGATGCCGACGACCTCGGAGACGTACCCGTTGGGGAGCTCGTACTGGAAGGTGACCCGGCTCCCGACATGCTCGGGCGTGACGCGGTTGGGCACGGAGTCAGCCTAGCGCACGAGCCGGAACGCGGGCGATCATGCCGGGCGGTGGCTCGGGATAGGCCTCGGGGTGGATGGCCCAGGCGACCGCCTCCAGCCCGTCGATGAGCCGGGGCCCCGGCCGGGAGAAGTACGAGGAGGCGTCGGTGGCGTAGACGGTGCCCCCAGCGTAGGCGGTGGTCTCACGGAACTCCGGGACCGCGTACAGACGGACGGCTTCCTCCTCGGCCTCGGGCAGGTAGTAGCCGCACGGCATGTGGACGACCACCTCCGGGGAGGCGTCCGCGATCTGCCGCCATGTCACCCGATGGGATCGCTCCTTCGGCTCAGACAGGAGGGACACGCCGGCCGCCAGCCGGATCATCTCCGGGATCCAGTGGCCACCGACGAACGGCGGGTCTAGCCACTCCATGGGGAACGTACGGATCTCGGGGAGGCGGGCTGCTCGCGCCTTGACCGCATCGATCCGGTCCCGTAGCGACGCCACCAGCTCCTCAGCCCGTGGCTCGGTCCCGGTGGCCCGGCCGACCTCCAGGAACGACGCCAGGACCTCCTCGAGCCCGGTGGGGTCAATCGACACGACCTGGCCCCGGCAGCCGAGCTCCTCCAGGGCCTCCTCGACCTGGCCGGACGGAACCGCGCACACCCGGCAGAGGTCCTGCGTGAGGATCAGGTCGGGCTGGATCGTGGCGATCAGCTCCTTGTCGAGCCGGTACAGGGGTTGCCGCTCGGCCATCCGCTCGTTCACCTGCGTGTCGATCTCGGCCGCCGACAGCGGCCGGTCGGTCGGGAGCGTGGTGTCGGAGACCACGGGCTTCGCCCTGGCCTCGGCCGGGTAGTCGCACTCGAAGGTCACGCCCGACAGGTCATCGCCCAGGCCGAGTGCGAACACGAGCTCCGTGGCGGAGGGGAGCAGCGAGACGATCCTCACCGAGGGAGGCCGCCGAGCCGGAACGGGCTCTCCAGAAGCTCCCGCAGGGCGGTCATGGCCCGGTCGGCGTCGGCGCCGTCCATGATGCGATGGTCGAAGGTGAGGGCCAGGGTCACCGCCGTCCGGGCCTCCAGCCGGCCGTCGACAACCATCGGCCTCGGGGCGATCCGGCCCACCCCCAGGATCGCGGCCTCGGGGTGATTGATGATCGGGGTGCCGGCATCGGACCCGTACACGCCGTAGTTCGACACGGTGATCGTACTGCCGGTCAGCTGTTCCGGCGTGGCCCGTCCGTTGCGGGCGGCCTCGACGACCTCGACCATCTCCTGAGCCACCTCGGTGATGCCCTTCCGATCGACGTCGCGGATCACCGGGACCAGGAGCCCGCGCTCGGTGTCGGCCGCGATCCCGACGTGGTAGGCCCTGCGGACCACGATCTCGCCGGCGTCCTCCTCGAACGAGCTGTTCAGCATGGGATGGTCGCGGCAGATCTCCACCAGGGCTCGGACGATCACGGCCAGCGCGCTGACCCGCGCCGCTTCGGTGCTGAGCTCCCGTCGCAGCGCGTCGACCTGCGTGGCGTCGACGGTGTGGAACGAGGTCACCTGGGGGATCTCCCGCCAGGAGCGGGTCATCTTCTGTGCGATCAGCCGGCGGGCTCCGCGGACCGGGATCCGCTCCTCGGCGCCCACGCTTGTAGCGGCCGAGGGCGCCTGCGTCGCTCCGGTTCCTCGTGGCGAAGTGTCCACCGGCTTCAGGTCGGCTGGGCCACTCGTCACAGTCGCTCCTCCGCTGCCCGCCGCCACCTTGAGGACATCATCGCGAGTGATCCTTCCGTCCGGGCCCGTACCGCTGACCGAGGCCAGGTCGATGCCGCGCTCGCGGGCGAGCTTCCGCACCACCGGGGTGGCCCGAGCACCGCCCGAAGGGGTCGGAGCGACCGACGCCGTCGCCGGCTCCGGAGCGGGCTCGGCGGCCGCGGCCGGTGCCTTCCTCGGGCCCGGCGGCGTCAGCCGTGGTCGCCGCCGCGCGCCGGCCGGCCCCTCGCCCACGCCGTAGCCGACCAGGACGGCCTGCCGCTTGCTTCCCTCGGCAGGGGCCTCGTCGGCGCCGGCTGCGGCCGGGGCCTCGGTGGGCTCCTCGCCCTCGACGGCGAAGGTCACCAGGGGCGCGCCGACCTTGACGACGTCGCCGTCCTGCCCGTGCAGCGAGGTCACCACGCCGGCCACCGGAGAGGGGATCTCGACCAGGGCCTTGGCCGTGTTGACCTCGACCAGAGGTTGGTTGAGGGCCACCGTGTCGCCCTCGGCGACCTTCCACTCGACGATCTCGGCGTCCTCAAGTCCCTCACCGAGGTCCGGGAGGTTGAACACGCGCTCGGCCATGGGAGCAGTCTAGAAGGTGAGCGTGCGCTGGACGGCTCCGAGGATCCGATCGAGGTCGGGGAGGTAATACTCCTCCGACTTGGCCGGCGGGTAGGGCGTGTCGTAGCCGGTCACCCGGAGCACCGGGGCCTCCAGGTACTCGAATGCGTCCTCGACGACCCTGGCCACGACCTCGGCGCCGAACCCGGCCGTCATCGGAGCCTCGTGCACCACCACGACCCGACCGGTCTTGCGGGCCGAGGCGATCAGCGCCTCCAGGTCGAGGGGCACCAGGCACCGAAGGTCGAGTACCTCGAGCGACACGCCGTCCTCGGCGGCGGCCTCCGCGGCCTGGAGACAGCGGGGAACCATGCCGCCCCAGGTCACCAGCGTGCCGTGCTCGCCCTCGCGGAGCACCCGGGCCCGTCCGATCGGAAGGCCGTTCGGCTCGAGCTCGCCCGACTCCTTCGACCAGTACCGGCTCTTCGGCTCGAGGAAGATCACCGGATCGGGATCCCGGATCGAGGACAGCAGGAGGTTGAACGCGTCGATGGGCGTCGAGGGGATCACCACCTTGAGCCCCGCCGTGTGGGCGTAGTACGCCTCGGGGCTCTCCGAGTGGTGCTCGGCGGCTCCGATCCCTCCCGCGCAGGGGATCCGGAGGACGATCGGCATGTTCACGGTCCCCGCCGAGCGGAACCGGTACTTGGCGACGTGGGAGATCACCTGGTCGAGCGCCGGGTACGAGAACCCGTCGAACTGGATCTCGGGCACGGGCCGCCACCCCGCCAGGGCCAGCCCCACCGAGATGCCGACGATCCCGGACTCGGCCAGCGGGGTGTCGAACACGCGGTCCTCGCCGAACTCGGCCTGCAGCTTGTCGGTGATCCGGAACACGCCGCCGAGCGTGCCGACGTCCTCGCCGAAGATCAGCACGCGGTCGTCGTCGGCCAGCGCGCGGCGGAGCGCGCCGTTGAGGGCCTGCGCCATCGTGACGTCAGCCACCGGCGCCCTCCTCCTCGCCTTCGAGCGCCGCCACGACCTCGTCACGCTGACGCGTCAGGTGCGGGGGAAGCTCGGTGAACGTCCACTCGAAGATCTCGCGGACGTTCCGGGGCGGCGCTTCCACGATGCCGGTGCGGATCTCCGCGGCGAGCTCGCCGGCGTCGTTCTCGACCTGCTCCACGAAGGCGTGGTCGATGGCGCCCTCGGTCTCCAGGTACTTGCGGAACCGGAACAGGGGGTCGAGGCTCCGCCACTGCTCGATCTCCTCCTCGGGCTGGTAGCGGCTCCGGTCGTCGGCGGTGGAGTGTGGGCCCATCCGGTACGTCATGGCCTCGATCAGGGTCGGTGTGCCGTCCGCCCGGGCCCGATCCGTGGCCTCGCGGGTGGCCCGGTAGACCGCGAGCACGTCGTTGCCGTCGACCCGGACCCCGGGGAAGCCGTACCCATCGGCCTTCCGGTAGATCTTCCCGGCGGTCTGCCGGGCCAGGGGGACTGAGATCGCCCACCCGTTGTTCTGGCAGAAGAAGATCACCGGCGCCTTGAACACGCCAGCGAAGTTGCATGCCTCGTGGAAGTCTCCCTCGGACGTGGCGCCGTCGCCGAAGTACACGATGGCGCATCCGCGGCCACCGTCCTTCCTCGTTCCCATGGCCCATCCCACCGCGTGGAGCGCGTGGGTGGCGATGGGGATCGTCACCTCGGCGAACCGGCGGTCAACCGGGTTGTCGATCCCGCCGTGCCGCGTGCCCCGGTGAAAGTGTGTGTATTCGACGAGATCGATCCCCCGGATGATGGCCACACCGACCTCCCGGTAGGCGGGGAACACGAAGTCCTCCTCGCCGAGCGCGTACGCGCTCCCGACCTGGGCGGCCTCCTGCCCCAGGAGGGGCGGGTACACCGCGAGCTCGCCCTGTCGCTGGAGCGCCGTGCACTCCAGGTCGACCTGCCGGGCCAGGGCCATGGCCCGGTACATGGCCCGGAGGTCCTCTTCCTTCAGGTCGAGGGCCTCCCGGGCCTCCCGGTCGACCACGGCCCCGCTGGGGTCCAGGATCCGAGCGAGCTCGTCGTCCGCTGGGGTCACGTCGCCTCCTCGGCCCGGGTGCCGGGCCGAGGAGGGATTATCGCAGACCCGCGCGCCGGGGCCGCGAAGCGGACGAAGCGTCCGGGGGAACGGCGAGAACGCTTGTGAAGTGGGATAACGCCCGCGGGGGCGGCGGCTCCGGGCCGACGCACATCACGCGTAGAAGATCTCCGTGACCCAGTAGGTCCCGCCCTTCCTCACCACGCCGATCCCGACGCGCTGGAAGCCCCCGTTGAGGAGGATGCTACGGTGGCCATCGCTCCTCATCATCATCCGGTGGATCCGCCGAAGCGTCGGCGCCATCCCCACGTTCTCGCCGAGGAGCTTCCAGCCACTGGGGAACCGGCACGCCAGGCAGGAGTGGTGGAACAGCCGCCGCTCGCTGGCCATCCGCCGGCTGTGCCGGCGAGCCATCCGGGTGAGGCGCTCCGAAAGGCTCAGCGCCCCGATCCCACTGGCCGCGCGGGACGAGTTCACCATGCTCAGCACCTTGAGCTCGCTGGACGAGGTGGTGACGGTGGTCCCGGCGGCCGTCACTGGACCGGGCGTCACCGTGAGGGCTGCGGCGACGCCCAGGGCGAGGGCGGTCCTGCACAACCGCCGTGGGCGGTGTGGTGGCCGGGCAGGCAAACCGCGCGTATCAGTACCAGACGAGCGGGGCCGATGCAAACACCCTGGAAATGAAGGGCTAACGCGGTGGAACCCAGAGGAGCCTGACGCGGCCCACGGTGGCGATCCGATCCTCGGCCAGGCGCTCGGCGGCCCGCGACGGCGTGATCCCCTCGAGCCGGGCTCGGCGGAACACGTCTCGCAGCGTTCGGTAGATCCCCTCGACCTTGGCCATGGCGCGCTCGCGGTCGTAGCCGCCCAGCTCGTCGGCCACATTGATCAGGCCGCCGGCGTTGATCACGAAGTCGGGCGCGTACAGGATCCCCATCTCCTGAAGCGCCTGGGCGTGCTCGGGGCGCTGGAGCTGGTTGTTGGCCGCACCCGCGACCACGCGGCACTTGAGCTCGGCCAGCGTGTCGTCGCGGATCACCGCTCCCAACGCGCACGGTGCGAACACGTCGCATTCCACGGCGTGCGCCTTGGCGGGGTCGACGGTCTCGACGCCGTGCTCGGCGACGACGTGAGCGACCGCGTCGACGTCCACGTCGGCCACCGACACCACGCCCCCCGCCTCGACCAGATGCCGGATAAGGGCGGCGCCGACCTTGCCGGCGCCCTGAACGACGACGCGGACCCCCTCGAGGGAGGACGCCCGCAGCGCTTCCTCGACGCAGGCCCGGAGCCCCTGGAACACGCCGTATGCGGTGACCGGCGACGGATCGCCGGAGCCGCCCAGTCGCTTCGACACGCCGGTGACCCACCTGGTCTCCCGGCGGAGCACGTCCATGTCGGGACGCGACGTTCCCACGTCCTCGGCGGTGACGTACCGGCCGCCCAGGGAGTCGATGAAGCGACCGTACGCCCGGAGGAGCTCCTCGCTCTTGTCCCGCTGGGGGTCGCCGATGATGACGGCCTTCCCGCCCCCGAGGTCGAGTCCACCGGCCGCGGCCTTGTACGTCATCCCCCGGGCCAGGCGGAGGACGTCGACCAGCGCGTCCTCCTCGGAGTCGAAGGGGTAGAAGCGCGTCCCGCCGAGCGCGGGGCCCAGGGCGGTGGAGTGGATGGCCACGATGGCGCGGAGACCCGACGGAGGGTCGTGGAAGAACACGACCTCCTCGTACTCGTTGCCCAGCTCCGAGAAGACGCCCACCACCCGCTCCAATCCGGCCGAGCCGGGCGAATATAGCACCGGAGCCCGGGCCGGGCGGCGCTATCATGACCGCCGTGCGCGGCTCTGCATACCTGCGTGTCTTCCAGCCGATCGACGCGTTCACCGAGGGCGACCGCGCCCGGTGGGAGCGGTACATCGTGCGCCGCGAGCACGAGGCGTCCGGCGCGCCCGTCTACCGTCAGCGGCGGGCCGCCGGCGGACGCCTCGGCCTGCTCACCAGCGACGAGGATCGCGCCCAGGTCCGCCTGGTGGACGGCCGCTGGTTCGTGTGCCCGTCGACGACGCGGCTCCGGGTCCTGGCCGGCCTGCTGTCGCTGCGGGAGACCGTGCCGGGCGAGGTGGCCGAGGCGCTGGTGCCCGAGGCCGAGGCCAGGCGGGCCGCACGGGAGCTGGCCCGGATCCGCCGGCGGAACCCCAGGGCGGTGCCCACCGTGCTCGAGAGCGCCTGGCACGTCCCGGTCCGGTGGTTCGTGCTGTTCGACGACGCCGAGCGCCGGATCGTCGATCGGCCGGACGGCGAGTTCCGGGCGTTCTACTGGACCGGCCTGGCGGCGGCCCGCCGCCGGGCCCGGCGGGCCGCGGGGGTGCTCGATCGCGGCGGCCTCGACGGGGTGGCTTCGGTGGTGCGGGACATCGACGACTGGCTGGCGAGCTTCCCGGCCGGCTCAGGCGTCGAGCTCGACTACGGAGACGCCGCGGCGTCGGCCGGCTGGAACGACCTCGACGAGGACCACTCCGCCGGGGAGATCCAGGAGGCCGTCGACGCGCTCGAAGTCGGCGACCTCGAGCGGGCCGGTGACCTCTACCAGCGGGTGGCCGGACGGTGGGCAGAGGCCAAGATTCGCGAATCCCTCAACTGAGGCATCCTCGCTCTAGTACAAAGGGGCTATTCGGAAATGGCCCGTTTTGTCTATGGCCCGATCGGCCGACCCCTCGGACAATGGTTGGTCAGCACCAGGGAAGGGAGATGGGCGATGAACGGCAACGGTGACATGGATCACGAGCGTCTCCTCACACCCGCCGAGGTCGCGGCGCTGTTCCGGGTGGACCCGAAGACCGTCACCAGGTGGGCAAAGGCCGGCAAGCTGTCCTCGATCAGGACGCTGGGTGGGCACCGCCGGTACTGGGAGTCCGAGGTCCGGCGCCTGCTCGAGCGGTCCGCGGTCGGCTAGGGGGGCCCCGCGTCCCCGGCCCGAGTGGCGAGGGACGGATTCGAACCGCCGACACCGCGGTTTTCAGTAGCGCCCGAATAGTCCGGGGTCGTCCGCTCCGATTCGTCGTCCTCCACTGACGTGACAGTCTCGGCCGCGACCGGGTCCGGGAGACCCTCGAGGGAGACCGGCTCCGATATGGCGTGCCGGTAGCTCGCTTCGTTCGGATAGGGTCCTCAGGACGATCGATGGGAGGGAAGGCGATGTCGAAAGGCAGCACGGGCGCCGCCGCGGGCGGTGGAGCCCTCTACGGCCTCGGGATCTTCGGCGCGTTGTTCTACTACTGGCAGCAGGCCGACTCGTTCTGGGAATACGTGTGGGCGATCTTCCCGAAGGCGATC
>OCZV010000362.1_pt1 | contig 16752 bp, 17 predicted proteins | sample 1539051 | NCBI WGS metagenome assembly OCZV01 (sample SAMEA3113581, study PRJEB22503) | soil metagenome
AAAAGAAGGTAGGAGTTGAATCGTTTGTCATTCCACAACGATTCAGGGTAGTTTGTTTAACCCTTTTTTAGGTTATTTTCTAACCTCAGTGTTATTCTTCGTCTTCTGCTTCTTCGTCTTCGTCTTCTGCTTCTTCGTCTTCGTCTTCTTCGTCTTCAGCTTCTTCGTCTGCTGGCAAAGCTTGAGTTATAGCCAACACCTGGGTATCTGCAGTGTTCAAATCTTCAAGAGCTTTTGCATCGTCGTCATTGTGTAAAGACTCTCTGGCTGTGTCCAAGCCTTGCTGTAATGTTTTCAGTTGTTGAGCTAGCCCACCCTGGTCTCCTTCCTCGTTTATAAGGGTGAATAGAGTTCCATCAGCATCGTTAATTGCCTCAAGGGCTGCCTCGGTGTCATTTTCTTGTAACCCCTCGCGGGCAGTATTTAGACTGTCAAGCACTGGTTGAATGTCGTCACTTGTTACATTGGTTGTTACGTTGGCTGCTGTGGTTGGTGCTGCCGTTTGATTAGCAGCTGGTGTTGGAGTAGGTGTTGGTGTTGTTGGGGCTGGTGTTGGAGTAGGTGTTGGTGTTGTTGGCGTAGTAGTAGCGGCCGTTTGATTTGCAGGCTGGCCCTCAACTTCTTCTGAAAAAGTAGCGTTTCCTCCAAAGGTCTCCTCCGCTTGTCCAACTGCCTTCTGTGAGAAATTCATATTCCCATTAAAGAAGACACCCGTTGCAAGCAATGAGGATATAACAATAGCGGACAATATCGCAGCACTAGATCGTTCTTTTTGATTCATTATTAGGTCTACAGACGTCATTCAATATAATTATTGGCATTGTATCAAAAATTTCGCTTAATATTTAATAAAATCTTCTTATCTAATCTTCTTATCTAAGTTTTTTTCCCCTTACTCGTCTGATAATTCAGTTCGTCCAGCAAATAAGTCAAACCAATGAAGAGGTCAAAGAGGTAAGGTAAAGTAAAATGTTGCTCCCTTTGCAGTACTTACTTTCTGATCGCTGTCTTTACTTGCATAAGTACTCATGTTACTATTTCTCATGCCTATATTCTCGTTATTCTTAGCCCAAATCTTGCCACCGTGGGCCTCTATAATGCTTTTGGAGATGTACAGTCCCAATCCGGTTCCCTTGAGAGACTTGGTTGTAAACTTAGAAAATAGCTTGGGTACAATCTCGGGGTCTATACCTGAGCCTGTATCTTCTATTCGCACTAGGATCTGACCACTAGAAACTGACATTTGTTCTTTGCCCAATGTTTCTCCTATTGTTGCAGCTGCCTTTTCCCTTGTGACTTCTGCGAAGACAGATATTGTCCCCGCTTGAGTAAACTTGACAGCATTATCAAGCAAATTTGAAATAACCTGGGTTATCCTTTCCTTGTCGGCTACAACTACTTGCTCTCCGTTGCTTAACTCTTGTCCAGGCTCATAGGATATCATAACAGGGGAATGGTTCTTGACAGCCTGATTTTTGTAGTCATTAACGATATGCAAAAGAACATCGTTTAGATTGAATTTTTCTTTATTCAACCTCAGCGTTTGACTTTCAATGCGAGTAATATCCAAGATATCATTTGTCAATCTTTGAAGTCTTGCAGCATTTCTGTGTATTGCATTTACTAGCTCGTACTTTTTGTTATTGGAAACGAGGGACTCATGCTGCAAGATTTCAGAATATCCTAATACTGCCTGAGTAGGCGTCCTTAGCTCGTGGGCTGCTATGTTAATAAATTCTTTTTGCATCTTGTCATGAGCCTTCAACTGTTCATTGGCTTCTTTTAACTCTGCAGTTTTGGCATTAACTGTGTTTTTCAATCTTTTGTTCCAAGTGATAACCAAAAATGCGATACCTAGCGCAAGAACACTTATCACCACTACTATGATTATGCTTAAATTTTTTTGCTGGTCAATTAGAGAGCTCACATTGCTTGTAAGCAAGTGCGGAGATATAATAAAAACAGTCATGAAATAGTTATTTTTATTATTGCTCGCGGAAATTTTGTTACTACCATTGTCATTTTGATTCGTATCGACAATCACTGGTTGGTTAGACACGGTAATTGTTTGGCCACTAATCTTTACATCTTGCGAACCTTGATTTCCTTTAAGTGATTCTCTAATTATTCCGTTGAACTTATCCTTGGATTCAAGGGGTATGATTGAGGGGTATAGAAGCGATTGAATTTCGTTAGAAAACACGTTTTGTCCGATGTATGACTGGTTTTGAGAATAGAGAATTGTGCCGTTTCTGTCAAGCAGAGAAACTGAGCTTTGGAATCCGGGGATCAATTGGTCTTTTAAAAGATTGCTCACAGTATCGAGTCTAATACCAGAATAGACGATTCCTTTGAATCCTGCATTCTGTTGCTGGCTGCCGGCTGCGGAGTCAGAAATGTTATTGTTATTACTGCCTATGGTGCTATTGGCACTTTGTTGATTTTCGTTGTCAATTATCGGCACGGACAGAAAGAGTCTCGGAACATTATCAACAGTCTTTTCGATAACGCTACTGAAGTAAGGCTCATGGGTTTTCTTGGGCTCTGAGAAATACGGCCTTAGGCTCAGGTCTGTTCCCCTATATTTTTTGTATACCGTTTCATTTAGATTACTAGACCATACCAATTTTCCGTCAGAGTCGAGCCATGCATAGAATTCTACCCAAGATTCCGAATAGTTCTTTGCAGAATTAAACAGGTTACGGGCCTCTATCTGTTCGCCGTTTTGAACTACTGGAGCATTTGCAATTATCCCCAAACTAGTACTAATGGTGTTGATTTTGTTCTCAAGTATTCTAGCAAAGTCATAGGATTGTATTTGAGCATTTGATCGTACGTCCTGAGAGGCGATATTCACTATTTCGTTTGAGCTAAATGAATAATAAAGATACATAACAGTTCCTAGCGAAACAGCAACGACTAAAATAGCTGATAAGAAGACGAGGTTTTGCTTGTTATTAAAAATTGATAAAGCTGTCCGAGCAACCTCCTCCCGGTCCATGATAGGCTATCAATATGGTCCAATAAAAAGCTCATGCCGTCTATTGACTGGCTATCAGCTGCCAAATTGCAAATATGGATATCATTTTTTCTCATTTGGTGTCATCCACATCCATCCTTAGGGGAATAGTCAGAATTTAAAGGCTCTAAGATAGAATAACTGAAAATTGTACAGCAGATTTGATTGTTATGTTAAAAAACATAAGTTCGCATGGTTATTATGTGATTCTTGCATAATTAAGGCCAACCACTATTAATATGGCTAGAATAAAACAAAGCGACACAATTTCAGATTTACATTATGCACTTACACAGCTACAGTGCAACAAGTGCGGATCTACTTTGAAATGGAGGAGCAATTTCTCTGACATCAATCAGCCAAGATACCTCTCATCGCACTGCAACCAAGACTTTATCATGAGTATAGCTTCAGTAAGGATAAAAGCACAAGAATCTGACAGAATCAAGAATGAAAATGCACAAACCAAACATCGTACAAGAGAACTTGTACTTCCTTCAGACTCGAATGTGGTAAAGGGCAATGTATAGCCCAGATTATTGATTAGTCGCGACGTTTGGTTAATGGGATTAATCGTAGGGGTATTTCCTGCTGTCAACAAGTCTGATACGAAGAAGTAACAGCATCACATTGTCGGTCTTTCTTTTTTCCCTATCACAGAAAAGGCTTCGAAACTCCCTGGAATATTTTTCAGAGTGCTTATAGCACCTCGTCTGCGTAGCTCAAACTCTTCATAAACCTTGGACTTAGTAGTAAGAGAAATTACTATTTCATTGTCAGCTGATAGATCGGCAAGCCGTTTGGTTAGGTTGACGTTAATACCAAATGCGGTAAAGTAATCATACTGTTTAATTCCTAGAGTTCCGACAGAAGCATTACCCGTATTTATCCCACACTTCAATCCAATATCTATCTGGTAAGGAATATATCGTTGCCAAACTTCTAGCCATTTTTGCCTTAGGATTATGAATTGTTCCCTGAGTTCCAGAGCAGCCTTAATGGCGCAGGAAGCTGAGTTTCCAGTTGTACGATGCAAATTTGATTGTGCACCAAATAGAGCCATCACTCCGTCCCCTAGAAACTTATCGACTATCCCACCATGCTTTATTACAATTTGTGTGGCCGCATCATAGAAATCTTTGAGAAATAATGTAAGTAAAACTGGACTGATCTCAAGACTGTAGCACAGAACTGAAAATCCTTGTATATCCCAAAATACAATTGTTATTATTTTCTGCTCCATATTTTGACCCCCGGAGTCTATTGAAGTCGATAACCATGTTTTGCTACTACCTTCATTACTATCTTCATTACCACTTGCATTACTGCTGAGACCATGTTCTTTTTTTAGCCTTTGAAGTTGAGGATCCTTGTTGTTGTTGGCCCTTTTTATGGTAAAAGCTCTAGCAAAATCCCGTATGCATCGCAGTTGTCGATGTCGGGTTCTTGCATGGCCATTTCTCTCTTTTAGCTGTACCTTACCAGTATCAAGTTTCCGAATGTTTAAGATATTTGAAACCGACAGTATCATGCGAATCACATCTCCCGGTAACTTCGTGCACTTTAGTAGGTATAACAAGGAAGTAAGAGCGGCGCATGGTACTCTATAAGGGCAAGAGCCATGCGGGGGGAGGGACAGCTGTCATCGCAATAGTTAAAGGATAACTCGGAATGCTTCTCACATCTCACATTTTGACCTTTCCCTCATTAGCAGTTATAGCTAACAATACCTCCTGACCCAATCAAATAAAGACCTAAAGTTGAACTAAGGAATAAGGAATATGTACTGGCGAGAAGATTAAGAACAATAGTTAGAGAAGATAGCATGGGCACTGAGCGCGGAAGCGGATTTATTGGTGGGAATAACAACCTTAGCGACTGGAATAATGTGCAGCGAACAGCAAGTGTCGAGAGAACTACACACGAAACCTCCGTAAAGATAGATGTCAATATAGATGGTTCAGGTCAGACAGATGTTAGTACCGGTCTTTCATTTATTGACCATCTTATTACTAGTCTGGGTAAACACAGTATGCTAGACATCGAGTTGAAGGCGACATCCAAGGACGGAATAATGCATCATCTAATAGAAGACGTCTCAATCGCTCTTTCTACAGCAATTGACAAGGCATTATCAGGGAGATTACAGATCGTAAGGTTTGGCTATGCGCTGGTCCCTATGGACGATTGTTTATCCTATGCCGCCATAGACTTGGTAAAGCGCCAATTCCATAATATACAACTGAAGCTAACAAGAGATACTATAGAAGAAATTCCGAAGGAGGATTTAGAACATTTCGTATTATCTCTGGCGCAGAACTTAGATGCATGTACGCACGTGGTGGTACAATACGGTGACAACGACCACCACAAGGTGGAATCTGCCATTAAGGCATTTGCTGTAGCCATGAGAATGGCCGTCAGTGTTGATAAAAAAAGGGTTGGAACGCCAAGCACAAAAGGAGCAATGTAAAAGTCTCAGTGGTTATAATGAGGATAAGTTCGCCGCCCACGCTCAGCAATAAAAGCAAAAACAATAACAATAACAACGAAAACGACCAGAACATTGGGGCAAATAACGCTGCTCTCACTGGTATCACCCCTAGGATTGCAATTTTTGACTACGGTGCAGGCAATCTTTTTAGTTTAAAGGCAGCGTTGGAGAGGAATGGTGCTCGCGATGTTTCTGTAATCCAGGATATGAAATCGCTTTCAAATTACGATGGCCTAGTCTTACCGGGTGTAGGCAATTTTGACCCGGCAGTTAAGTCTATCGGAAAAGATAAAGGATTTTTAGTTTCCGCCATTGTTTGCAAGATACCAGTCCTTGGAATTTGTCTTGGAATGGAGATGTTATTCAATGCCAGCGAAGAAGGAAGAATGGAAGGCCTCAAAATCATTGACGGACAGGTTCGATTACTTGATAAGAAAAGAGTTAAAGTCCCACATATGGGTTGGAACAACATTCAACTCGTTAGACACAAGACAAGTTCAGAAAAATCGATTAAAAAGAGACATCATGTTAGCGGTAATAATAATAATTATAACAGCGATGGCCGAGGTAGACTACTACGCAACATAAAGGACAACTCTTGGGTGTACTTTGTGCATTCCTATAGAATATTTCCGGCAAGAAAATCTCGGCAGATAGTGGTCGCTAATACAAGATATGGTGATAACATTATACCGGCTGTAATTGAAAAGGGCAATATATTTGGTACCCAGTTCCACCCAGAGAAGTCAGGTCCGGTCGGGTCTCAAATAATAAGGAATTTTTTGGAAATATGTATGTCTAATACTGATGTTGTTACTTCTACAGAGAATAAATGAAAATAATAGCTGCAGTAGATATCATGGACGGTAGTGTTGTAAGGCTTGTCAAAGGCGATCCTGCAAACAAGATTAACTACGGTAGTAATGCTATCGAAACTGCGCAAAAATGGGAGGCAGCAGGCGCAGACCTGCTGCATCTGGTAGATCTCGATGCGGCTTTGGAGACAGGTAAAGACAATTTACAACTTATTTCAGAGATCATTAAAGCAGTTCAGATACCTGTTCAGGTTGCAGGTGGCATAAGAACAGCAGAAGCCGTTGAGAGAATGCTTGGTACTACTAAAGCGGCAAGAGTTGTGCTAGGTACGTTAGCATACGAAAACCCCGATTCAATAGCGCAGCTTACAAGAAAGAGGCTTGAAAAAATTGTGGTATCGCTTGACCAATTGAATGGTACCGTAATGATCAAAGGTTGGAAGCAGTCATCGGGAACGGGGCTGGCTGACGCAATAAATCAGTTTTTATCGTTGGGTGTTCATGAGTTTTTATTAACGAGCGTTGAACGTGATGGAACACTGGAAGGACCCGACCTAGATACCTTGTCTCACGCCTGCACATTTAATGGGGCAAAAATTATGGCAAGTGGTGGGATAACAAGTCTCCTAGATATTCTGAGACTTAGGGTAGTTGGATGCTCATCAGCGATCCTAGGAAGAGCAATCTACGATGGAAAACTTAGCATACCCAGGGCAAAGGCGTTAGCATAGAAATTGCCACTATCGAAGAGAATTATTCCTTGTCTAGATGTGGATAATGGTCGTGTCGTTAAAGGAGTCCACTTTAGGAGGGTAAAGGACGCAGGGAATCCGGTGTCCCTAGCAAAAAAATATAGTAATGAAGGTGCAGATGAACTAGTCTTTCTCGATATAACCGCAACACAGGAGGGAAGAGATATTATCAAAAATATTGTGAGAAGTGTTGCAAGTGTTATCGACATACCTTTTACAGTTGGTGGAGGAATCAAAAGGTTAGAAGATGCACGTGCGATTTTGCTCAGCGGAGCGGACAAGGTATCAATTAATACTTCAGCAGTAAAGAATCCCGAACTGATTGGGCAGCTTATGTCAATATTTGGAAAGCAATGTACAGTGGTGGCCATTGATGCAAAACGAAACTATAATCTCCAAAATATAGATAGAACAAAAAAGAACATCTTCTCTATCACAGATCGCCAGAACAAGAATCTAGGTAGAAAAATCAGAAATATAGATGATAAGCGAGAATATCGGACTCTAAAGCATAACAATGACAGCAACACGGGAGAATATTGGTTTGAGGTAAGAGTTTATGGTGGTAAAGAGGGGACGGGGATAGACGCAATTCAATGGGCTAAAAAGATCGAGATGCTTGGCGCTGGGGAAATTCTACTGACAAGTATTGATACTGATGGTACAGAATTTGGATATGACATAGAGTTGACAAAGTCAATATGCCAGGCCGTACGAATTCCTGTAATTGCTTCTGGTGGATGTGGAAATCCAAAACATATGCTGGATGTCTTTAAAAGAACAAACGTAGATGCGGCGCTTGCAGCGTCTATTTTCCACTATGACAAATTCAGTGTTGACAAAGTCAAAAAATACCTGAGGGCCAACGGAATTCAAATTAGAGTATAAGTAGAAAAAGCAATTCAAAGGCAGAGTTCCAAAAATTATTATGTTCCTGTTGAGTTTCGCCCAATAGTAGCGGCCTGTTCTAGCGCTAAGGGAGTCTGGAGGATACCCCGGGTATCGGATAAATTCTAGTCCACGGGGCCATCAGGACCAAAGTTTACAGGACCGTCATCATCTTCGTCGCCATCATCACCATTGCCGCCACCGTCATCATTATTTCCACTATCTCCATTGTCTTCGTCTTGGCTATCTTCTAAGCTATCCCCAGAACCATTACTATCCCCTTGGTCTTCGTTATCCGCATTGTCATTGTCATCATCACTATTATTATCAGTAGAATCAGAGTCGTCATTTTCGTCATTCTCATTGCTTTCCTCATCTTCATCTTCCTCTCCAACTATAGGATCAAGTGGAGACGAAGTTGCAATTGGTTGGTTGGGAGCAGGGAGGGGTAGACCCACAGGTGGAGATAGAGATGGAGAAGGAGAAGGAGGAGATGAAGGAGGATTACCGCTTGTTATTGCCTGACTAATGACAGACCCAGGATCCGAACTGTTTACTCCTACCAGATTAATACTAGACCACTTTGTTAACGGGGTTGACCCAACATCACAGGATATTTTGGAGGTTAAATTGTTCGTCCCGTTCTTTATAGGATGATAGTCGTTGCCATAGGTAAAAGTCCATTTTGAATAATCGTCAGGACCTCCCGGTCCAGTGGCTACTGCTTTTCCAAAAGGCAAGTTGTCATTCCAGTCAGCATAAACCTGACAGTTGGTGGCAGAAGTATCTGACGAGGTGCCAGATATTGTAAGAGGACCAGTTTTCACTTGCTGGCCGCTGATATGAGAAGTAATCTTTATGGTTGGCATCGTTCCTACTGTCGCAGGAACACTTGAAGAAAGGGTCTCCGGTTTATCCTCTGCTATTATCTGTGCTTGGGCGTTGATGTTAGGCTCATACCAAACTCCCGTAATCGAACCAGCACCAAGAACGGCCATCACAACTGCAGAGAACAATGTCAAAAAGAGGCTCAAATCCTGCAAATTCTTCTTATTTTGACACACCTCACCTCTATATTTGGTTTTGCAATTTCCCCAGGCCGTACAACGAAATTCTGCAAAAAAATTTGAAAAAGTACGATTCATTTCTTCTTTTTACTTGTATGTTGTTTGTTTTTTGACTGTTGCGTCCTGTTCCATATTCGTACGGTGCGCTACTTTTATTCTAAATAAACTAGACTTCCAATAGTTTGCTCTCATCGAATGTCTTTGAGCTGTACCAACAATATCTAAAATAATCAAGACACCATTCATGAAATAATACGTTATCTTTACCGCTGTAAAATAGTGAATTCATGTCGGCAACAGCCTGTCCTTTTTTTAATGTTGGAAACATAACTGTAGATTCTTTTTCGTTTAGTATTACTGCCACAGGCATCTTATCGACCATTCTCCTTTCCACAAGTCCTTGTTTCAACAGATCGTGAAACCCGGCATCTTTCAAAAGGTCAGCTCTCTTCTTTGGAACTATAGTTTGTTGGGATAATATGTAATTGAATTTGATCCCACTTTGCTTTATTTTTGCTAAAAGACTTTCGATTAACTCGAGTGGTATTTGTGGTAGCATACCAAAAATATACTCCCTCGAAGAATTGTAAATCTGTTTCCAACGCTCCAGTACAGCCACTAGTCCTTCAAGGTATTCAGAGTTATCCAAGGCTCCGATCCTGTGAACAAATTTCATCGGAATATCTCCGAGGTAGTGATCAGAAAAATAGTCTTTATTTCTAGAAAGAAAATTCATGGTTGGAATCTGTTGTAAGATAGTAGTTCCAAAAGTGGTCAGCGAAAACTGGCCATTTGCATCTTTCCTTATCAGCCCTGAATCCTGCAATCTGTTTACGTTTCTATGAACTTCTTGCATTGTTACATCGAGGTCCTTTGCTAATTGTGCAAGCTTACTACTTTGGTTGCTTAATTTAAATAATATTGATAATCTCTGTTCGCTTGCCAACTCGAAGAAAATAGCACCTGTGTCTGTAAATGATGACGAGTCCTCAAGACTGATACTATTAGATGTCATAAGATAACTTGACGTTTAGTAGTCCCCGAAGGTATTATGTTTTTTGATAGTGCTTTGCCTGATTTATCAAACATTGAATCTTGTAATTTCGTTCATAAAGACTTACCTTCTTTCGTATTTTTTCCTATTTTGTTTCTTGGTCGGCGTTGGTCGGCATGCATGCATGAATTCGTATCGGCTAGCATTAGTCGTCATTAACTTGTTTACGGTTGTTGAAAGATGAATCGTCTAATAGCGTCCTTTGAATCACTTCGAAACTTCCTTCTTTTGTTTCACCTACCCCAGGCGTCTGAGTGACTATATTGTTATTGTCCTGTTGATCGATTGCCGTATCAAGGATCCTTCTTACCCTCGCAGCTCGTTCTGTACCAAAACCCGAGATCCTTGAGAGTTCAGCGGCTGATGCATTTAAAGCTCGACTGGGAGTATGAAACTTGTCTAACATTCTTATTGCAAGCTTATCTCCGACTCCTGGGACGGAAGACAGAATTGATAGCTGCTGTATATGCCGCGGATTTCCTTTTTTTATTCTCTTTAGCAAAGGTCCGGTGGCCCGTCCGTTTTGCAATGACTTATTCACCATCACTACAAGCAGCTGTGAGGTAAAATCAGCAGAGGGAGTATGAATTATAGGAATCCTGAAATCAAAGGCAATTTTTACGAGCGCATCCTGAATCAGAGGGATCTTTTCAGTCCAAGGTTTTGACTTGTTGTTTTGAAATTTTATATCACGCTGAAAGGTATCGCCGGCGTTAAACCTATCTTGATTTATTTTCTCTCGTCTTTTTGGAAGTTGTGCTTCATGTATTTGATCCTCTTCTTCGTCTCTCGCTTTATCAATTGTTTGACTCATATCTCCAAACTCCTCTTTTACAGCCGCCGTGTCCCGAGGTTCTGTGACAGCTTGATCTTCTTCTGGCACATCTATTAAGTCCATGATATTGCCCTCTACAACGAGGACAGGCTTTGTATAATGTTCATTAAGTTGGGAACATTGGACAAATAACCGCCCATCATAGATGGAATTGAGCAGGTCTTGAATAGTCTTTCTCTCTATTGCAGTATCTGGTGATACTATATAATCACCGACCTTCAACTGTGCAAAATCAATTAAGGCGCCTGCTTGCCTAAGTAAATCTGGAATCCCACTTCTTTTCTCCCTCTCGTCTACTACAATCCTGGGAGGCACAAATCCAGTTAGGTGCAAGCCATTAATTTGTCTAACGTTATTTCAGATTATAGAGTTGACTCTCTGAATAATGTTAGTGTAGTTGAGTTGTTCATTTGTTGTACAACGACTTTAGATTAAGTATGAAATACCTTCTTAATCCAGATACGAGTCTGATTAAATCGCTAGTTCTCAGCAAAAAGATTGTTATCGAGTCATTGACCCTGGGGACGTGTCCCAAAACCGCTGCCTCCGGGCATACCAGGTCCTTGGCCTCCCGCTGCAGTCCCTAGTCCTTGGCCACCCGAAGCACCTGACTGCATTTGGCGGATCATTGTATTAATTTTGTTTTCGACCTCTTTCAAGTTATCTTTGACTCGTGTTTCTTGTTTTCCTAGTACGGTTACTCTCGTATTAGAAAGTTCTTTCTTTTCTTCAAGCTCCTTCAAAACATCTTCCTTCCTTGCTTTTATCAATAGAGGCCCTGCACCTTTATAAATTGAATTATTATCTCCTTCCAGTTTATTTAATTCCTCCAAAGCCCTGTCGGTTTCTACGATCTCTAGTTCCACTTGCTGTTTTTGCATCATAATTGCCTGCAAGTTCTGTTGAAGCTGCTGTAAACGTGATAATTGTTCTCTTAACCAAGGCGGTAACTCTTGTTCGCTCATGTCATTTTAATAGATTAAAATACGGTTATATATGCTTCCAAAAATTAGGCAAAAATAACGCGAAACCGAAAAAGAAAGATATGAACAAACTCCTTGCAAAGTCACATATTTATATCCTTATAATCTCTTGCAAAAAGATAGACCTGTTGGACCTAATCCGCATTTCCTTCGATTATACACTTGTATGAGGCGTTAGCGAGCCGCAGATAGGAATTTATGCTTGCACGAAGGGATGGAATATCGTACGATTCAATTTCTATAAAGGCATTTGATTTACCGTCAGAGCAGACTCTAACGTTGGGATCCAAATTCGAAGGAATTGTCGGCTGTAGAGAAAGCGGCCTTGGAGGGTTTAGCGCTACACATACACATTGTGCTATTCTGTCTGAGATAGAACCACCGTTATCCTCATTGATAGAAATAGATTCTGAACCCGACTCGTAGTGCTTTGACTTGGATTTTGGAAGGGCAGAATCATTCGTCCTTCCTAGTCCAACTCCTTTTTTTTCAAACGATAGCCGTATTTTAGCTGTGCAACTTTTGGGCTTCGACACTATACGCCCCTCCCGCGACTTTGTAGTTACATTTAGGGCAATGCCATATCCCTATGACAACCCTTCGAAACTGCAACGAAGCGCATTTTGGACAGCGTCTTCTTTGTTTCAAACTGCTGTACGCTTTTCCATATCTTTTGCGCACGGTGGCTCCGTACCTTACGCCCAGGCCCTTTAAAGCAACCGCACTTCTTCTTCTTCTGCTAACCAGCTTTCTTGGTCAACTCCTGCAATCTAGCTCTAACGCGCTCGCCTTTAATCCTTGCCACCTCCGCTGCTTTTTTGATCTGGTCTCTTGTGAATCCTCCAGCAAACCCCTTCTGTATTGCAGCATATTCGCTGCTGGAGTTTGTGGTTATTGTAATCCTAGCATTCATACAGGCCTCTTCTTCGGCAGTTGGATCCAAAAGTATAGTGTCGCCTATTCTAACAGCTGTGATGGAGACTGGTATAGTTGTAAGTGGAGCATCTTGCAATTTCCCAGTATCAACAACTTTACCATCTTGCATTTCAAAAACAGGGAGTTTGCTACTCAGCAGCGCAGAGACTACTGCATATGACGTAGCATCCAACAAATTGCCATCGGTATTAAGAACACTGCAGTCTACAAACACTGTATAAACGACCTTCCCTGGAACTAGAACCAACTTTTCAAGGTCAAGCATCTCCGATTCCCGAATGCCTCTATCGACCACCCTTGCAAGTTCTATTGTTTCTTCATCAGGTGGCCCCGGTTCGATATATGGAGAAGCAGTCGGAAGAACCTCTGCTGATATTATTAATGCACCTTTATTCTCAAGTCCTTCAAAGGGCTCTCCTGTTTCTGCCTTTATACCAGCAACTACCTCCGAGTCGCCCAGTTTTACCCTTGCCGAACCATTTGCCTTTTTTATTATGTCCAGCTCAATTTCAAGTGGTCTCATTTCATCAAGTCTTCTACCATCCAATCTTTTTCCCTTTGAAATAAAATCCCACATTTGCTGCCTGCGTAAGTGTTCGACAATTATGGTTGAGCGTTTGGACGAACTCATGTTATTGTGCTTCCTCCTTTAGCTCTGTTTCACTACCAAAATATTTTTGCATCAGTGCCTGTTTTTGAACTTCGTATACCATCCTGCAGCCTTCTATGGCCCTATCAAAGCATTCATTGAACTGTTCTTTCGTAAGTATTCCATCTAGTTGAAGTAAAGTCACTTCGTCGAGATGTGGCATATAAGCGACGGGCATATCCGCTCCGCCTTCTTTGTCTTCGGTGTCGTTTATGTCAAGGACGATCTTATCGTCCACCTTTCCTGCAGCACAGGCTGATACGAGGTCCCGCATGTTAATTCCAGCATCGGCCAGAGCGACAGAGGCAGCAGTAATACCAGCACACCTTGAACCACCATCAGCTTGCAGAACTTCCACATACACATCAATTGCTGCACGAGGATAGTCCTCCAGTAAGAGTGCGGGTTCCAAGGCTTCGCGCATCACCTTGGATATTTCAACCTCTCTTCGCGAGGGAGCAGGATTTTTTCTCGTATCCGTTGAAAATGGAGACATATGATATCTACATCTTAGAACACATCTGTCTGGCTGTGCCATATGTTTTGGATGTACCTCTCTTGGTCCATAGACGGCAACAACAATTTTGTTTTTGCCAAATTCTATAAATGCGGAACCGTCAGCATTTTTAACAACGCCTACAGTAATCTTTACTTCCCGAAGCTGTTCTGCAGTGCGGCCATCCGTTCTCCTGCCTTGTTTATCAATTAGGCTTCTTGTCTGACTCATCATGCACCTTCCTCCTTCTTGCCATGTTCTGCCGATGCTTCATGTCCTCCTTTTACGGCACTCTTGGTTTTTCGAGTTTCCGAGCCGCTACTACTGGTAATAGAACGTTCCTTGTCTAGTTTTCTGCTTTTTTCACTTTGGCTGGCACCTTCCAAAGGTGAGGACTGCAATGGAGAATCAGATAAGGAGGAGGCAGATGAACCAGGGTTCGAAATTGGCATAGCCGAAGCTGCATTTGGATTTTGCTGCGGCAATGATGACTTGTATTGTTCTCGCTCTTGGCCTTCTGTGTGTGACTCCTGTATACCTTTCAGCTCGGACTCTATTTCAGTTTGCGAGGTTGAGGGGGAAACCTGGTTAGATGTCTCTGATAGTTGGGATTTTGTAGAAGATGCTTCACCAGGCATTGAAGTTTGTTGTGGCGGTGTTGTGTCTGGGACATTCAAAAGTATCTTGATTCTCTGCGTCAGGTTAGAAGTGTGAGCCTCTTCTTCAACCATCCGAATCGCTTTTACTGCCAAATCTATCCCATCTGCAGTTCGGCCTGTTACAACGATGATCCCATTTTGACCTATAAGTATCCTCGTTTGAGTTGCTTGTTCTATTGTTTGGATCATAGAGCCTCGTTTTCCAATAAGCCTGGGAACGCGAGTTGCCGAAATCTTTAGTGACTCGCCTCGAGGGATTTTTCCTAAATCTCTATCTTGAATCGTAAGCATAGGATCCCTTGTCCTATCAAATGCTATGATTCTTGCTGTTAAAAGGTCACCCGTGGCAAGCTCTCTGTTCATATCATCTCTCGCCGGAGAAAAATCTCTTCCAAAGACGTCCTGTGCCGGTAGGTGGGCCGTAAAGCATGAATTTATGTCTACGTCCCAAGAGAGAGAAGAACGGTCTACAATCTTACCTATCACAACATCATTTACCCTCGGAATATAAACTCCTGATAATGGTATGACCTTTATTCCTTCCCTTCCGGCCTCGGCTATTCCGATTCTTGTCGAGAAAATAGAATTTCCGACCCTTATCACATTCATAGATGGCCTAAAATTTCCATCAACTATTTTGTCACCTGGAATTACGTACTTTCTTCTCAGTTCCTGCATCTTTACATCATCAACTCCTCACAATACCAATTTTGACCATGATAATGAGGAAAGGTTGCCTCGAAGTTCAAAATGGATGCTTTCATTACTCTATCTATCCTTGAGCTCAGTAACATCGGACTTATATTCTAATGTCAAGGTCAGCTGTGCCTATATATAGTCAGAAATAGAGCATCAGGCTTCTGTAATCTGCGCGGAACCCTTCGTGACAGAGCCTATCCTATCTACTAGTGCTCCCTTGGTTCCGGCGTTCACCTCAACTACGACTCTTAAGGAGCCGTCGGAAAGCCATTGTTCATTTCTAAAATTCCCGGTAGTTTTAAGGACACTATATGACTGCGCTGCATATTGAGGCGGAATGGTTATAGTCAATATAGAAACTTCGGACTTTAATGGCAAAATTTTCCTTAGAGCATCAATGACCTGCTTAGCCTGATCTTCTGCTCTCCTAAACGGGTCAATTGTTACTCTAACATCATTTAGTGCAGATTCAATTCGAACCGGCGGATGGGGTATATGTGTTTTGGGATCGACAAAGTTCTTACTGATAAACTGGACTATTTGCTTCCTTTTTTCCTCAACCATTCTCCTACGCTGATCAGTGGTAAGAGAGAGTTCACCTCTAGATAGAATCTGCTTTGCGATTTCACTCGTATCTTTGGTCTTGAAATGTTTTGATAGCTTCTCGCTGGAAGCTCTCGAACCTTTGTTTGCGTCAGAGTAAATCTCATCTGAAACTAAAATATTCGAAAAATCGGTTCTTTTGCCCGTCTTATATTCCAACGCAGGATCAGGTTTTACCAGAATTTCAAACTTGTCACCCTCTATTGACAAACGGACAGTGACATATTTGGCATCCGTCATTAACTTTACCAGATCTTTCTTTGTAATAAATTTTGTATACTACGACATCTTGATAAGCAGAGCCCGCACCCGTCCATTGTTTTTTTATTATTTTACGAAATACTATAATAAATCTAACATGAGGAACGGTAGGACATTTTCTGCTGAATAGAGCTTGCTTGCTTGCTTGCGCCTGTTCCATTGTTTTTTATTCTTGTTTTATGAAGGACAATAATCAAGCTAGGGATAATAAAAATTAGAGGAAGTGTACTTTCCTCCTTGTGTTGTATTCGGCGATCCTATTCTGTTACATATGCCCTTTCTCCGTGTTGAGACAGGTCCAATCCAACCTCTTCTTCTTTTGGAGTAACTCGAATTCCCCCAGGCCACACTAGGTCCATCACTTTTATTATAAGCGCAGTTATGCCCACTGCCCATGCGAGGGCAGCAAGTGCTCCCACTGCATTTTCGTAGAGCTGTGCAGGATTTCCAAAGGCTAGGCCGTTGTCTCCCCAAGGCGTGAACCTTTTCTCTGCAAATATCCCCGTGAGAAGAGCCCCTGCAAGGCCTCCTATACCATGGAC
>OCZV010000363.1_pt1 | contig 16745 bp, 13 predicted proteins | sample 1539051 | NCBI WGS metagenome assembly OCZV01 (sample SAMEA3113581, study PRJEB22503) | soil metagenome
CGGAACTCGGGACGTCCTGAAGGGCGGCAGCGGCCGCGACCGGGCGCGGGTCGACGGCCTGGACCGCCGCCGCTCGATCGAACGCCTCTTCTAGGGAAGATCGGAGAGCGCTGATCTAAGGAGTGCCGGCCGCGAGAGCTGCCGGCACTCCCGCGCCTGCGGGAAATGTGCTGGACTTGTAGACGGCGATGTCGACCCGTCGGATAGGCGTTCCCTCCGCCGTTCGCAGGTGGTGGCCGCTCGTCGCCCTGCTGACAGGGGCGGGCGGCTTTCTCGGGTACGCCTATGCCTCGGACGTCGCTCCCGTCTACGAGGCGGAGACAACCCTGGTGGCCGAGGCCGGCCGGGGGGACCGCGTCGGCGGCCAGCGGGCTGCCGGCGCCCTCGTGCCCACCTATGCCGAGCTCGTCAGGACCGCTCCGATCCTGAAACCCGCGATCGCAAGGCTCAGGCTCCCGCTCACTCCCGCGGAGCTCGCGCCCGACGTGCGCGGGGAGTCGGACGGGGAGACGCGCCTCCTGACGATCAGGGCCCGCTACCGAGACCCGGCGGTCGCGGTCGCGCTCGCGGACGCCCTCGCCGTGGAGCTTCGCCGCTTCGTCCGCGCCGACGGCGTGAGGGGACAGACCGTCCAGGGCGCCACCGCGCCGACCGTGCGGCTTCGACTCGTCGAGCGGGACTCCAGGCCGAGCCGTGTCCGGCCGCAGAGCCGCCTGACCATGGAGTTCGGAGCGCTCGCGGGGCTCTTCGGTGCGCTCGCCGTGGCCGTGCTCGCCGAGTTGAGGGGTCGGCGAGTTCGAAACGAGCTCGACCTTGCCCGGGCCGGCTTCCCCGTCGTCGGCTCGGTCGACCGAGGAGCGCTCGCGCGCAACGTGCTCCGCCGGCCCGACCGCGCGCCCGCTCCGCCGACCGGCGACTCGTACGATCTCCTGGCGGCGCGAGTCTCGGCCGACGGAAACGGCAGTGCACCCAGAAGCCTGCTCGTGCTCGGGACTCAGCGCGGTGACGGGAGCGCCGCGGTAGCGCTCAACCTCGGGGTGGCGCTCGCGGACGCCGGCACTCGGGTCGTCGTCGCCGACCTCGGCCCGCGGAGCGAGATCGCCCGCCTTGCCGCGCGGAGCGGGACGCTCGCGCCGACCGCCAAGCGGATCGGCACCCTGCGCCAGGGTACGGTCATGCTCGATCGCTTCCGGCTCGGGCAGAGCCCGCAGGTGGTCCTCGCCGTGCCGAGGTCGGCCCAGGCGGGACGGACGAGCCTGGGGCAGGCCGAGGCGCTCGTCAGGGGCTTGCTCGCGGACGCCGATTTCCTGGTCGTCCATGCGGCATCGCTCAGGCGCTCGCCCGACGCGCTCGCCTGGGCGCGCGCCGTCGAGGCGACCGTCGTCGTGGCCCGGCGCGAGCGCACGAGCCCGGACAGCGTCGCGTCGGCGCTCGACAGCCTGGAGCAGGCTCGGACGAACGTGCTCGGCACGGTGTTGCACACGAGCTGAGAGCCGCAGGCGTCCGCGGGCTACTTCCCGATGATCAGACGGGCGAGGCGAAAGCGCATGAGCTCGGGGAAGGTCTCGGCGGCGCGAAGCGAGTCCCGGCCGAACCCGACGACGAACAGCGAAGCGACGGCCGCCGCGACGAAGCTCACGTAGACGGGAGGCGAGAAGGCGAGCTGCACGACGAAGAGAAGCCCGGCGGCGAGCGCGATGGCGGCATAAACGGCGAGGTCGCGGCGGCGGAAGAGCGTCACGCCGGTGCCGAGCAGGAGCCCCGCTTGCTTGAAGACGTTGTGCAGGAGGAGCGTCGTGCACGTCCCGATCGCCGCGCCGAGGGCCCCGTAGCGGGGGATGAGGATCAAGTTGAGCCCCAGGTTCACGAGCGCGGCGGCGATGTTGATCGAGACGATGTAGCGGAGCCGTCCGAAGACCTTGAGCGTGAGCCCGTTGAAGCCGAGCGCGGCGTTGAAGTAGTACCCGAGCGCGAGCAGCGTCAGGTACGTGGCCGACTCTGAGTAGCGCGAGCCGAAGAGCGTCACCGTCACGGGCTCGGCCAGCGAGAACGTGAGGGCGAACGCGGGGAAGCTGAGGACGGCGATCCAGATCGCCGTCGACCAGTAGAGCCGGTTGATCCCCTCCTTGTCGTCACGTGCGAAGAGGCGGGCGGCGAGGGGCGTGAAGAGCAGCGTGAAGCTCGTCATGACGAGTTGGTTCAGGTGCGCGACCGGCAGGATGACGCGGAGGTCGCCCACCTCCTCGGCGCCGCGGTAATGCCCGAGAAGGAGGACGTCCGACGTATTCATGACCATGTAGACGAGGTCGGAGGTCAGGAGCGGGATCGTGAACCCGAACACCTCGCGGGCGGGAATGTCCAGCTTGCGGAACCCGAAATGCTGGAGGAGCCCTTCGCCCTTCAGCATGCCGTACAGCATCACCGCGTAGATGCCGACTCCGACAGCGGCGGCCGCGACGTAGCCGCTCGCCAGGAAGAGGACGCTCTGGTTCCCGAGCACCAGGAGCAGGACGACGGTGAAGCGGAGGCCCGGCGTGAGAACGTACTTGCGGAAGAAGATCGCTCGGGGCTTGGAGAAGACGGCGAACATGCCCATGAGCAGGCCGTCGAGCGACTGGATCGGAATCAGGACGACGAGGATCAGGAGCACCGAGATCGCCCGCTCGTCGTCGATCAATGTGCCGGAGAGCACTCCTTGCAGCCCGTAGACCAGAGCGACAGAGACGAGGCCGATGGAGGCCACCGTCCCGACGGCCAGGACCAGGGTGCCGAAGAGCTTGTTGTACTTCCCTTGCTCGTCGTAGATGGGAATGAAGCGGGTGATCGAGCGGTCGAGCCCGAAGGTGGCGATGCTCCCGCCCAGGCTGACGAGCGAGATCGCGTAGGCCAAGGCGCCGAAATCCGCTTTCGAGAGATAGCGGACGACAAGGACCTGGATCGCGAAGTTGATCCCGAGCGAGAGGAACCGCCCCGCGAGCAGGAGGCTCGAGCCGCGGATCTGCTTCCGTGCGGCGGCATCGCCGGCCGCGACGGCGACGGCGTCAGACGAAGAGCCGGCGGGTGCCTTCATTCCGGTCGTCCTCACTTGTGCTTGCGGGGATCGAGGCAGGCTTCGTGCCCCGGTGCGAAGCCGGTCTCATCCTAGGCACAGAGGCGAGGCTTCGGGACGGCTCAGGCGCCGAACGTCACGACGAGCTGCGGGTCGTTCGCGCCTTCCTTGCTGCTGTACCAGACGGCGTTGCCGTTGCCGTCCTTCAGGGCGAAGCTGTATGTCCCGTCGCCGACGACCGCCGTGCCGAGATCGAACTCCACCCACGTCCCGACGGGCGCGGAGCCGCCGGCCGCGAGCAGCGAGCCGACGGCCGGCCTGGTCGACCAGGTGATTGTCCCCTCGCCCCAGCCTGTGTCGCTAACGCCGTAGATGCTCCCGGCCGCGGAGCTCCCGTCGACGACGAAGAGGCGAAGCTTCACGGACGTGACCGGCCCGCTCACGCCCGCCACCGAGAACTTCAGGTAGGAGTTCGTCTCGGCCAGGTCCTTGAAGCCGCGGAGCGTCGTCTGTCCCCCGGTGTTCTCGCCCGGAAAGTTCGAGCGGACGTAGGCGTCGTCGGTCGGCGTGAACGCCAGGGTGGAGCCGCCCCCGCCGGCCGGGCTCACGGTGATGGTCCTGGTCGTCGAGCTCGAGCCGAAGGTGTTGGCGACCGTCAGCTTGGCCGTGTACGTGTTCGGGCTCGTGTAGGTGAACGTCGGGTTGGCGGCCGTCGAGTCGACGATGCCGTCGTTCTGGAAGTCCCAGGCCCGCGAGTCCACGGCGCCGCTCGACGTGTCCGTGAACTGCACGGTCAGGGGCGCGACTCCGCTCGTCGGGGACGCGGTGAAGTTCGCGGACGGGGGTGTACCTCCGCCGCCGCCGAGCGGCTGGAAGCTGTGCATGTAGTGCCAGTTGTTGGAGGCGGCGAGGACGACGAGGCCCGTCGCCGAGCCGACGTTCTGTTTCGTCGAGGTGGCGTTGTTGACCGTGCCGTCTGCGTCCTTGATCACCGGCGTGCCCTTGCCGGCGGCGAAGGAGATCGAGCTCATCGGGGTCGTCTTCTCGACGATTGAGCCGCCTGAGCCGGAATCGGTCGCATACATGTGGATGACGCCGTGCTCCTCGTCGATCTCCACGATCGGCCGCGTGTGGTTGTTCCCGACAGTCCCGAAGACGTGGCTCGACCAGCTTCCACCGGCCTGGCGGACGAGAAGCATCGTTAGCGGCTGGCTCGACGAGCTCTTCGAGGTCTTGATCGCCGCGTACACCCGGCCTGCCGAGTCGGTCTTGAGGTTGATGTGGTCGTCGGAGAGCTGCGTCCCCGAAAGGGCGGTCTCGAGCGACCAGGACTCGTCCGCAGCGCTGTCGGAGTGGAGCGCGAACCCGAACGTCCAGTTGTTCTGGTTGCTCCACATCAGACCGACCCGGTCACCCCCGAACGCGATCAGGGAGGAGATGTCATCCGCCTTCACCGCCGCCGTCGGGAGCGAGAAAGCCGTGCCCCAGCTCGCGTCGTTACAGGCCGGGTTGCAGAGCGTCCTGTTCACCCACACCTTGCCCCCCTGCGTCCAGGTCGCCCACAGCTGCCCGCTCGAGTCCTTGTCGATGACGAGCGTCTCCGTCCGCCAGTTGTTGATCACGACCGGAAAGCCCGCGTCACGCGTGTACGTGTCCGTCGCGGCGTTGTAGCTGAAGCGATAGAGACGGCTCTGATAGCCCGTTCGCGGCGACTCCGAGAAACGATGCGACGCCACGTACAGCTTTCCCGCCGCCCCGTCCCAGAGGGTGTCCGCCCGCGTGGCCGACCGGTCGTCGAGCGCCACCCCGGTGTCCACCCAGCTTTGCGCCCCTTCGTCCAGCCGGAAGATGTGGAAGTCGCCGCTCGGGGCGTGCCACATGCTTGCCCACCAAAAACCGTCGTTCCACCAGAGCTTGCTCTCCGGCTTATCGCCCGTCGCGCCCCCACCCCCTCCCAACGTCGAGGGACCCTCGAATCCGATGTCGCCGGGCGCGGCGTTCGCGACCGTAGGGAGGACGAAGAGGGTGAGGGAGATGGCCGCGAGGAGCGCTCCCCGCGTGAGTCGGGTCGGGCGCTGCACGTTCACATCGCCGGCCGCAGGCGTAGCATCGTCCCGATCACCCTCCCGGGGGTGATAACAGGCCGCCCGGAACGTGTCAAGGCTGCACAGCCGCCCGTGAGAGCGTGTCGCCTTCACCGTCCTCCCCCGGCCGGAGAGTCCAGACGACCGAGGCCCCGAGGGCGAGAAGCGCCCAGAAGAAGCGTTGGTAGGAGAGGTGGAGGAACGCAGAGGAGGCGAGATAGGCGACGAGGGCGAAAAAGAACGAGCTTGCGAGCATCGCCCGCTCGGGGTCGCGACGGCGCCAGTAGCGCGCGCGGCGGTAGACGAGGGCCAGTGTCGTCCCGACCATGGCGAGGAACGCGCCCAGTCCGACGATCCCGAGGTCGGCGGCCATCTCCAGGTAGAGGCTGTGGCCCCGTCGCTCGCTCCGGAGGTACCTGAGGCCCAGGCGATTCGCGTAGTCGCGCGAGTACTCCCTGAAATACGCGCCGGGCCCAACGCCGACGACCGGATTGTCGAGGAAGATGTTCCAGGCCGCGAGGTTCTCGGTCTGACGCCCGACCAGCGCCGAGTCCGGGGCGTCCTCCGTCGTCTCGGAGGAGAGGGCGGTGACGTCTTCGAGCGAGCTCAGGCGCTCGACGTAGTCGGGGACGAGGAAAGCCACCGCCGCACCCAGCACGGCCAGCGAGACGAGCAGACGCCGGATGGGGAACTCCCTGAGGACGACCATCAGCAGAACCATCCCGCCGACGGCAACGGCCGCCCCGCGCGAAAACGTCAGCATGATGCCGCCGAGGATCAGAAGCGAGGCCGCGCCAGCGACGAGCCGGAGCCGTCGCGAGGGCTCGCGAAAGGAGCGGATCAGGGCCAGCGGCAGGAACACGGCGAGAATCTGGGCGTAGCGGTTCTCGCTTCCCAGGGGCCCGCCGAGCCTGGGGCGCTCCACCTCCTCGCTGGCGATCTCCGCGAGCTTGTCGACCTGCGCGAAGCCGCCGTAGTCGTTCGCATACGTCCCGGTCAGCTCTTGGTAGATGGACAGGCCGCCGAGGAAGCTCCCCGCGACGATCAGCGTCCAGGCGACGAGTGTGAGCATGCGGGTCGTCCGCACGGCGTTGGAGAGGAGGAGATAGAGGATCAGCCCCTCGGTGATGTAGAGCCCGACGGACTGCCGGGCGGCGCCCGGCTCGCTCGAGAGCGTGGCCGAGAGGAACAGAGCGGCGAGGAAGGCGAACACGAGCGGGAGCGTCGGCGTGACGACGAACGGCCGGCGCTCGACGATGAGGTAGCGGGCCACCGGCACGAGCAGGAGAAGCGCGAAGCCCGACGCCACGATCTCCGGGACGCCGTGCACCTGCGTGAGCACCACCGCGAGGTTCGTGTAGAGGATGAAGGAGAAGGCGACGACGGCGATCTCCGGCGCCCGGCTGCGTCCCTCGCCGGGCAGTGCCGGAGTCGGGGCCCACGCGGTCGGCGCCTGCAGCGTCGTCATCGTAGAGGCTTGTGATGGTACGGATCTACGCGTTTCCGGTCGCCGGCTCGCGCCCGGAGGATGCGCACGTTGTAGAGGAAGCGGTATCTGAGGTAGCGGGCGAGCTTCCACCAGCCGCCACGGAACTTCCGGCCCGAGGTGAGGACGCGCAGGGCTCTCCGGCCCGAGTACGCAACTCGGCCTCCGGCCGCCTTCACGGCAGGACCCACGTTGAGGTCGTCGACGAGCCGACCCTCTTCGTAGAGCCGCAGGAAGACGGAGCGGTCGACTGCGTAGTTGCTTCCCCGCGTCGTGGGGATGCGCAGAAGCGCCCGCTTGATCCAGCGCGCGAGGTGATGGGCCGCGATCCGGGCCCGCACGGACCAGAGCGGCCGGAGCTCGTAGTAGCCGACGCGTGTGTAGGCGGCCTGGGCGCCGCGCTCGAACTGCTGCACGTACCAGTCGAGCAGGAGCGACGGCTCTGGGATGCGGCAGTCGGCGTCGAAGAGGATGAGCCGCTCGGAGGAGGCCGCCCGCGCCCCCGGGACGCGGGCCGTCAGGCAGACCGCCTCTCCCTCCCGCCAGACGCTCGGCACCGCGACGACCCGCATGCCCGCTTCCGCGTACGCCTCGATCTCGGGCGGGGGCTCGGCGGGCTCGTAGTTGTTGATCACCAGCACGACCTCGAAGGAGCGGGCGCCGCGGTACGACGCCGCCTGGCGTACGACGCCGAGGACGCCCCCGAGGTCCGCCTGGGCGTTTACCGGCACGACGATGCTCCCGTCCGGAGGGGAATTCGCGTCTCCCCGCAGGCGGGCGAGATCTGGCCCGAGCCGCTCGAGCACGCCGGCCTCGACCTTCACGAGCCACCCGTGCGCGCCGGCATTTCCCGGTCGGGCGCTGCTTCATCCGCGCTCGCCTCCGACCTCCGCGGCTCCCAGCGGTCGATGTTGTGGCCCCGCACGACGTTCCAGACGGCCCGCAGGGCGGCGAGGTTGACGAGGGCGAAGAACGCGGGCAGGGCGAGCACCCTCCGGCGGCCGAGCGGCCGGCCGGTCAGGACGATCCCGGCGGCGGCGAGCGTGTAGAAGGCCGCCTGCGCCACGGTGGCGGCGCGGTAGAGCGGTCCGCGGCGCCAGAGCAGCGGGCTGGTTGCGGCGATCGCGACGAGCGGGAAGACCATCGTCCGCCGAAGGACCTTGTGCGTGAAGAGCTGGAGGGCGTAGAAGCCGTGCCGCCTCGGATCGAGCAGCCGACGCCGCAGCAACACGCCGCGCAGGCCGCGCGTCATGACCCGCACCTTGCGGCCGAGCTCGATCTCCCCGGTTCGCGAGACGGGCTCGTACGCGACCGCGTCGGCCGCGAAGACGAGACGGGAGCCCTGGGCGATCACGCCGGTCGACGTGAAGAAGTCGTCGGTCACGCCGGCCGAGATGGGCTGGAAGAGCGACCTGCGGACCGCGTAAATGGCTCCCGTCCCGGAGATGACGTTGCCGGAGACGCTCTCGGCCGCCTTCAGCCTGCGCTCGAGGTCCCAGTAGCGCGTCTCGCCCGAGGCGATCCCGTCCGCGTCTGCCTCCCGGAGATAGCGCTGGTCACCTGCGACGCCGCCGACCGTCGGGTCGGCGAACGGGCGGACGAGTGCACGCAGGGCGTCGGGTGCGTAGATCGAGTTCGCGTCGGAGAAGACGAGGATCTCGCCCGTCGCCGCGGCCACGGCGGCGTTCAGCGCCGCCGCCTTCCCGACCCGGGGGAGCGACAGGAGCCGGACGCCGCGCTCCTCGAAGGAGTGAATGCTCTCGTCGGTGCCGTCGTCGGAGCCGTCCGAGGCGATCACGATCTCCAGCCGCTCGTCCGGGTAGTCGAGCGACAGGAGGTTGACGAGCTTCGGCCGGATGCTCGCCGCCTCGTTGTGAGCGGCGATCACGATCGTCACGGCGGGCGTGATCTCGCCCTCGGCATGCGGCCTCGGACGGAGGACCGCACGGAGCAAGAGGACGAGCGGGAACAGCACGTACGTGTAGCCGAGCGCGCCGAGCGCCGACCAGAACAGCGTGCGTCTGACCTGCGCACTTGCCACGGGCTCCCCTTGTCCAGCGGCACGCTGCCGCGGCCGCAGGCTAAGTCATAGCATCCTCGCGGTCACGGCGCCCGAGTAGGCATGGTCCCGTCGCCCACCAGGCAACGCCTCCCCGCGGTCTGGTTCCCCGAGGAACGCCGCCTGCGCTCCCCTACACTTAATCCCCGTGAGGAAGCTCGCGATGCTCGGGCTGGCCCTCACGACCTTGCACGCTGCGTCCTGCACCGGGACTGACGCGGCTCGAGAGGAGCGGGAGCGGCGAGAGCGTGAGCAGGCGAGGGCACAGCGGGTGGCGGAGCGGACGCCGCCCCCGCCTCGCACGCCGTCGCAGGCTTCCGAGGGAATCTGGATCTCCCGTGGGGAGCTGATGCGGCTGCCGATGGGCGGGTCGGCGTGGGAGCGGCTGAAGGCGGCCGCCGACGGCTCGTTGGGGGAGGCGGACATCGCCGACCAGGACTCCAATCACGACGTGAGGACGCTGGCCGTCGCCCTCGTCTACGCCCGCACCGGCGAGGAGACCTACCGCGCGAGGGCGGCTGACGCGATCGAGAGCGCCATCGGCACCGAGGATGGCGGTCGGACTCTCGCTCTCGGGCGCAACCTTCTCTCCTACGTGATCGCCGCCGACCTCATCGACCTGCGCGGCTACGATCGCGCGAGAGAGGCGACGTTTCGCGCCTGGCTGGCGGACGTGCGGCGTGAGCCGTTCGGTGGCGGCCCCGGCCCGGGGACCTTGATCTCGACGGCCGAGAGCTCGATGAGCAACTGGGGCGGCATGGCGGGGGCGAGCCGCGTCGCCGTCGCCGCCTACCTGAACGACGAAAGGGACCTCGCCCGGGCGGCCAAGGTCATGAAGGGTTGGCTTGGCGATCGCTCCGCCTACCCCGGGATTCCGGGCCCGCTCTTCAGGCCCGACGACATCGGCGAGGGCTTCCGAGCCGGCGGCGCCGAGAACGATCTCTCCTGGCATGCCGATCCCGAGCGGCCACGCGGCGTCAACCCCGCGGGGACGACAAGAGACGGCCATTCGATCGACGGCGCCCTCCCCGACGACATGCGCCGGGGCGGTCCCTTCCAGTGGCCGCCCGACTACACGCAGTATCCCCGCGAGGCGCTGAGCGGCTTCGTCGCGCTCGCCGAGGTCCTCCACCGGCAGGGCTACGACGTCTATGCCTGGGAGGACCAGGCGCTACTCCGCGCCGCGCGCTTCCTCTTCGAGCTGGAGCAGCAGTTTCCCGAGGAGGAGTGGTGGGAGCCGGGAGTGCCCGTCTACCGGATCATCAACGACCGCTACGGCACCTCCTTCCCCGTTGGGGAGAACACGGTGCAGCGAAACGTCGGCTGGACCGACTGGACCCACGCGGACGGGTAGACCGAGCGTCTTGTGGTCGGCGCCAGGCGCTACGGCCGCCGGTCTGACGACCCGGGCTGCGTGACTCGCTGCGGCGCCCACATGTCGTCGCGGGGGCGCCTGCCGCGGAGCTGCTGAGCAAGGGCGACGGCGGCCGCGGCATTGCCGAGATCGAATGCGAGCGCCGCCTTCAGCGCTTTCAGCCGCCCGAGCCGCGTCCCGCGCAGGAGCAGGCCGGCCAGCGCAGCGCCGTGCAGTCCGGCCTGGGCGAGGGCGGCGAGCCGGTAAACCCGCCCGTGGGGGCTCAGAGCTGTCGCTGCGGCGGCGAGCCCGACGACCGGGACGAACACCAGTCGGCGAAGCAGCTTGTGCGAGAAGAGCTGCAAGGCGTAGAACCCGTGCGCGCGGGGGTTCAGCAGGTCACGAGCGAGCCAGAGGGCGCGGAGCGAGGGGCCGGCCATGCGCACTTTGCGCTCGAACGGATCGTGGACGCGGGTGGCTCCCACGAAGGGGTAGGTGGCCGCGCGCGGCTCGTAGACGAGTCGCGAGTGTGCGGCGATGACGCGCGTCGAGATCCAGAAGTCGTCGGGGACGTTGGGCGGAGCCGGCTGGATGAGCTCCCGGCGGACGGCGTAGATCTGGCCCTCGGCGGAGGTGACGCTCCCGGAGCGGCTGAGGAGCTCGCGGAACGAGCGCTTGCTCGAGGCTGCCAGGCTCTTCGGGCGAGACCCGTCTCCGTGTCTCCGCTCGCCGGCCACACCACCGACCTCGGGATCGGCGAACGGGGCGACGAGGTACTGGAGCGCGTGCTCGGTCATCTTCGCGTCGGCATCGGTGAAGACGACGATCTCTCCTCTCGCCGCGGCGGCCGCCTCGTTCAGGGCCGCGTTCTTGCCGACCCGCGGAAGGTCGAGCAGACGGACTCCCCCCGGGTGTGCATGCACGACGTCGTTCGTTCCGTCGTCGGAGCCGTCGGAGGCGACGATGATCTCGAGCCTCTCGGGCGGATACCCCACCGAGAGTGTGTTCTCGAGCTTCTCCTCGATGATTCCCGCCTCGTTGTACGCGGGAATGACGACAGTGACGCTCGGCAACCCGTCTCCTGCCGCGATCGCCCGCTTGCGCACGAGCGCCCTGGCGGCGACGAGGAGGGGGAAGCCCGCGTACGCGTACGCCAGGACGCCCACGGATCCCCAAAAGACGGCGCGCTTGCTCATGCCGGGACGGCGCGCACGATACCCGTCAGCGTTTCAGGGCGAGCGTGACGAGGCGGAATCGGGCGAGCTCGGGACACCCCCATTTGTCGCCGCCGGGAGCGCGCGTTACCATCAGGCGCGAGGGGGAGATGCTTCCGAACGTCGTCATAGCGGGTGCTCCAAAGTGCGGGACGACCTCGCTTTTCGCCTGGCTCGTCGCCCACCCGGAGGTCTGCGGCTCCAGTGTCAAAGAGCCCTGCTATCTGCTCGACCGGGACGACCCGCTGTTCAAAGTGAAGTCGAACTTCGCAGACCACGGCCTCGATGGCTACCGGTCGTACTTCGACGGCTGCAGAGGAACGGGGGCGAAAGTCGTCCTCGAGGCGACGCCCGTCTACATCTATCAGCGAACCGCGCCCGAGGTGCTGGCCGGCTTCGACCCGGTGCCGCAGATCGTCTTCCTCTTCCGCAGGCCGTCGGAGCGCGTCTACTCGCACTTCACGTTCCTGCGGAACTCGCACGCGCGGATCGACAGCGACATGGGCTTCGGCGACTTCGTCCAGCTCGTCTCGACCGCAGACGAGCGGGTCCCCAAGTACGGTCACGCGAAGGATGTCATCGCTCACTCGCGCTACGTCGAACACCTGCCGGCGTGGCTCGAGCGCTTCCCCGCCACGCACGTCCACTATTTCCTCTTCGAAGACCTGCGTCGCGATCAGCGTGGGTTTGCCCGCATGGTCGCGGAGCGGCTTGGAATCGACCCGTCCTTCTACGACTCGTACACGTTTCCCCGGAAGAACCGAACGATCCGCATCCGGAATCAATGGGTACACCGGGCCCGGCGAGGGATCGGGGCCCGCCTGCCCGCGACGACGCGAAAGCGGCTCAAGGCGGCGACCGCCGGCGCGTATGCCCTCGTGAACGTCGATCGCTCGCCAATCCGCCGCACGAGCGAGGAGGAGCAGGTTCTTGCCGAGCTCGACGAGGAGTTCGAGCCGTACAACCACAGGCTCGCGGAGGTCACCGGGTTGGACCTCTCCGCCTGGGGCTCGGCGTCACCCCTGACGACCGGCCAGCGTACGTCCTGAGCGCTCGGCTTGGGTGCGGAAGCGCCGGACGAGCTCGGCGGCGTTCGCCCGCACGTCGAACTCGCGCTCGACCTTCTTTCTCGCGGCGAGCGCGAGGCGTTCGCGGAGCGCCCGGTCGTCGTGGAGGCGGCGGAGAGCGCCCGCGAGCGCCGTTGGGTCGCCCGGCGGGACGAGCAGGCCCGTCCCCTCGTCCTCGACGAGCTCCGGGATGCCGGACAGGCCGCTGGCGACCACCGGCACGCCGCGGCTCATGGCCTCCATGAGCGCGACGGGGATGCCCTCCCGCTTTCCGCGCTTCGTCGCGACGCTCGGTGCGACGAGCACGTGTGCCGAGCGGAGCACGTCGGCAACCTCGGCGCGCGTCAGGTTCCCCGCCAGCGTGACGCGCCCCTCGAGGCCGGCCTCCGCGATTCGGCGCTCGAGGAGCGACCTGTCCTCGCCCTCGCCGACCAGCATGCACGCGACGTCGACTCCCTCCTCGGCGAGTAATCGGCACGCCTCGATCAGGTGCGCCTGTCCCTTCACCTCGTGCAGCGTGCCGACGCAGATCACGGTGAACCTGCGGTCCGGCGGATCGGTGTCCCGCTGCCGGAAGAGCTGCGTGTCCACGCCGCAGTGGACGACGACGACCTTCCCGGCCACGTCCTCTCCGCACTCGCGCAGGATCACGTTCCGGTTGAACTCCGAGATGGCGACCACGAACGCGGCCTCGTCGACCTTCTCGCGCAGCATGTGCCGGTCGACGTGGAGGTCGGACCCGTGGGCCGTGAAGCTGTAGGGGATTCCCGTCAGGCGCCGGACCACGAAGCCCGCGGCGGCGGGATGACTCGAGAAATGGCAATGCACGTGGGCGACACCGCCGGTCTCCATGAGGCGGGCGGCGTGCACGACCTTGGGGAAGATGCCGAGCGCTCCGAAGAAGAAGTTGGCGCTGCCCCACGTTCCACGCAGGAGGTCCCGGAGCGTCCGCAAGTACGCGCCCGGTTTCCGGTGGAGGAAGTGGAGCTGGCTTCGGAGGATCGGCACGGAGACGAACGGGTGAAACCTGGCCCGCTCGCAGACCGTCTCCGCTTCGGGGTGGACGACCTCCGCCCGCTCTCGAAGGAGCGGGAACACCTCCACTTCGACTCCGTGCTCCTCGACGGCGAGGATCTCGCCGAGGATGAACGTCTCGCTCAGCTTCGGGAAGCGGGACATGACGTAGGCGACCTTGAGCCGCGGCGCGTCGTCGCGCTCCGCGTCGGCGGAGGCGGAAGCAAGGTCATCGAGCTGAGTCGCCACGTGCGCCAGTTCCCTCCCCCGGCGGTCGATCCCAGGGTCCACCGACAGTCATACCAGCCCGCCGAGGGGGGCGCACCCACCGTCCAACCAGCTCGATCGGGGAGCGCCCTCGTGCAAAGGGTGCGGGTCGCTCTGCCCTTGACAGCCTACGAAGGGCGGGCGAATGTCGAGGGAGATGAGTCCCGGCCACTCCGCCCCACGTGGGGATGATCCGCTTGCGAGCGTCCCCAGGCGGGCCGTGGCCTGGATCGTGGACGTCGTCGCCGTCACCGTGCTCGTCTTCGTCGGGGTCAGCGTCGCGGATGCGCTCGTCGGGCCGGCCGTCAGCTTTCGCCCGGAGGCGGCCACCTTGCGCGACACGGTGGCGGTCGACAAAGGCCTGGTCGCCTTGAACGCTTTCTTCGCCACAGTCCTGAGCGCGGGGTACTTCGTCATCCCGTGGACGCGCCTGGGCGGGTCGCCCGCCCAGCTCGCTCTTCGCATGCGGGTTCGAGGCGACACGCGCGGCGAAGCGCTCACGATCCCGCGGGCGCTCGCGCGCTGGATTCTTCTCTTTCCACCGTTCGCGACGGTCTCCGCCCTGGCGGCCGGCGTTCCCCTCCTCGGCTGGCTCGTCTGGGGGAGCGCGCTCGTGTGGTACCTCGTCCTTCTCCTCACCACCGCGCAGAGCAAGACGAACCAGGGCCTGCACGACCGGATCGCCGGGAGCGTCGTGCGCAAGGGACGAGCGGTGGCGGGGTAGGGAGCGTCCGCTGTTCGCCGACGCGCGCAACGTGCCGAGGGACACGACGCTGGAGACGGACGTCTGCATCGTCGGCGCCGGAGCGGCCGGAATAACGCTCGCGCGCGAGCTCAGCGGCTCGCCGCTCCGGGTGACGGTCCTCGAGAGCGGCGGCTTCGAGTACGAGGTGGATACGCAAGCCCTCTACGGGGGCCCTTCCATCGGGCTTCCCTATTCCGACCTCAGCGTGCCGCGCCTGCGCTACTTCGGCGGGACGACGAACCACTGGGGTGGGATCTGCAGGCCCTTCGAGGAGGCCGACTTCGAGGCGCGCGAGGGGATTCCCTTCACCGGGTGGCCGATCCGGAAGGCCGACGTCGATCCCTTCTACGAGCGCGCCGTGCGAGTTGTCCGACTTCCCTCCGGGGACTTCGAGCTGGCCGACTGGACCCCTGACGGAGAAGTGGCCCCCCTTCCGCTGGGGAGCGGCCGGATCGTCAGCCGGGTCGCCCAGGTGGTCCCCGCACCCCTCCGGAGCTTCGGCGATAGCTATCGCGAGGAGCTCCGCGCGGCGCCGAACGTGACGGTCTACCTGCACGCGAACGCGACCGGTGTGGTCGCCGACGAGGGCGCGCGGACGGCGACGTCGGTGCAGGTCGCGACCCTGTCGGGCAACCAGTTCTCCGTCCGCGCAAGGGTCTTCGTGCTGGCGACCGGCGCGATCGAGAACGCCAGGCTGCTCCTCGTCTCGAACGGGCAGGCGCCCGCGGGCTTGGGGAACGGGAACGACCTCGTCGGCAGGTTCTTCCTCGAGCACCCTCGCTTCCTGGCGGGCTTCATCGCTCCCTCGAGCCCGCACCCGAATCTCGGGTTCTACGAGAACCATCGCGTCGGTGGCGCGCTCGTTCGCGGGTATCTCGCCTCCTCGAAGGACGTCCAGCTCGCCGAGGGGCTGCTCGACCTCCAGATCCGCCTGGAGCCGAACTACGGAGACGCTCCGAAGGACGCCTCCGACTTCGCGCGCCACGTCATGACCCTGGCGGGAGACGTCGAGAGCTGGCAGCGGATCGCGATCCCCGGATCTCCGGTGCCGATTCCCTATCTCGACGTGATCCGGGAGGCACTCGACTCGCCGGAGGACACCTACATCCGCCTGCGTGGGCGGATCGAGACGATTGGCCTGTCGACGCGGATGGAGCAGGCGCCGAACCCGGACAGCCGCGTGGTGCTCGTGCGGGAGCGCGATCAGCTCGGAATGCGGCGCGTCGCGCTCGACTGGCGGTTGAGCGACGTCGACAGGCGCAACGTGCGGCGAACGCTCGAGCTCCTCGGGGCCGAGATCGGCGCCGCGGGACTCGGCCGTCTCAGGATCCTCCACGGCGAGGACGAGTCGGGCTGGCCCGACGATCTCAACGGGGGTCAGCACCACATGGGCACGACGCGCATGAGCGACGATCCGAAGCAGGGCGTCGTCGACCGCCAGTGCCGCGTCCACGGCACGTCCAACCTCTTCGTCGCGGGCAGCTCGGTGTTCCCCACACCCGGCGGGGCGACTCCGACGCTCATGCTGGTCGCGCTTGCGATCAGGCTCGCGGATCAGCTCAAGGGAACGATGCTCCCATGACCCTGCCGCGCAAGATGGGGCGCCGGACGTTCCTGCTCGGGGCGACCAGCCTGGGTGTCTCCTTCGCGTGGCGGTCGGTCGGCTTCTGGCCCTTCCTGCAGCCTCCCGCCTCCAGGGCCGAGCGGCTGGCGGGGCTGCTGAAGCATCAGGAGGGCGCGCGTCTCCTCGGGGGCGAATACCTGCGGACCGTGCCGGCCGAGGCCTCTACGAGCGTGCTGACAGCGCGCGTCGTCGATCGGCTGCCCGGCGGCCTCCGGACGCTGGACACCGCCGAGGACGAGCGGCTGCACGAGCTCGTGTTGCGCGCGAACACGGAGGATTTCCGGGGCCTGAGGACAGTCGAGCTGCGCGGCTGGGTGCTCGCGCAGACGGAGGCGCGGCTGTGCGCGCTCGCCTCGCTGCGAGAGCGCTCGACCACCGCCTAGCAGCTGACGTTGACGCGCTCTCCCTCCGCTCGCTACGCTCCAAAGCACGAGGCGGCGTCGGGACGGGACTCCGCACAAGGGGCCAAAAGGGGAGGAGAGGGATGCAGCGCGTACTGGTGACCGGAGCGGGAGGCTTCATCGGCCATCATCTCGTCACGTACCTGAAGGAGCGCGGCTACTGGGTTCGCGGGGTGGATCTCAAGCGCCCGGAGTACACGGAGGTCGACGCCGACGAGTTCGAGCTCCTCGACCTGCGGCGCCGGGACGATGCGCTCCTCGCCGCTCGGGACGTCGATCAGGTCTACGCGCTGGCCGCGGACATGGGCGGGATGGGCTTCATCTCGGAGAACCACGCGACCATCCTCTACAACAACGCCCTCATCAACCTCCACACCATCG
>OCZV010000364.1_pt1 | contig 16741 bp, 15 predicted proteins | sample 1539051 | NCBI WGS metagenome assembly OCZV01 (sample SAMEA3113581, study PRJEB22503) | soil metagenome
CAGAGCACCTCCATGGTAAGGAGGGGGTCAGGGGTTCGAATCCCCTCTCCGGCTCGACGCGCGAACGTTCTCCCTGGAGGTTGGCCAGTCCATCGGCGAGCTCTGAGCGTGTTGCTGAGGCCGCCGGCCACAGGTTGCGTGACGCCCGGGCAGATGTGCGCGAAGGTACACCCAACATGGCCGGTTCGCCGCCCGCGTCTCGGCGGTTCTCGCGCCCGCTCTCGAACGACATCGTCGTCGCCGCCGTGGTCGGCGCCGCCTATTGGCTTGCAGCCGAGCTCAGCCTGCAGCTCGCGCTGATCGAGCGCAACATCACGCCACTCTGGCCCCCGTCCGGCATCGCCGTCGTCGCGCTCCTGCTCTTTGGCCGCAGGCTGTGGCCGGCGATCGCGATCGCCGCCTTCGTCGTCAACCTCCCGATCAGCGAAACGGCGCTCGCCGCCGCTGTGACGGCAATCGGGAACACCGTCGCCCCGCTCATCGCCGCCACGCTCCTGCTCGCGACGGGGTTCCACAACCGGATGGACCGACCGCGCGATGTCGTCGCGCTCGTCGGCCTGGCGGCGCTCCTCAGCATGCTCGTCAGCGCGACGATCGGTTCGGGCACGCTCGTGCTCTCGGGCACGATCCCGACCGAGCGGTTCCTCGCCGCATGGTCCGTGTGGTGGGCAGGCGACGCCGTCGGCGTGCTCGTCTTCGCTCCGCTCCTTCTGTTCCTGTCGACGATCCGCGGCGGACGACGCGGCGCGTTCCGGTGGACGACCGCGTTCGAAGCCGTGGCGTTCGGCGTGGTGCTCGTCCTCGTGGCCGCATACGCCGTCACGTCCGACATCCAGCTCCTGTTCCTCGTCCTGCCCGTCGTCGGATGGGCGGCGTGGCGATTCCGGCACGCCGGCGCGGCGCCGGCGGTGATCATCGTGTGCGTCGCGGCGACGTGGGCGGCCGTCGAAGGACGTGGTCCGTTCGCCAACGCGCGGCTGTTCGACACGATGCTGACGCTCCAGGCGTTCAACGCAACGGTCGCCTTCACCGGGTATCTCCTTGCGTCCCTCGTCGAGGAGCGAACGCGCGCACGACAGGCCCTCGAACGCGCCGCGGCGGATCTCGAGACCCGCGTCCAGCGACGAACGTCCGAGCTGTCGGCCGCGAACGAGCGTCTCGAACGCGAGGTCGCTGAACGACGCGAGGCCGAGGCCCGCCTCCGGCGAAGCGAACGCGCGTTGGCCGAGGCGCACGAGGTCGCGCGGATCGGGACGTGGGAGTGGGACGTCGTCACGGGTGAGGTGCAGTGGTCCGACGAGATGTACCGGATCCACGGCGCCGAACCACAGTCGTTCGCCCTGACGTTCGACAAGGCGATCGAGCTCGTCCCTCCAGACGATCAGTCCCGGATCCGGAAGAACGTGCAGTTGGCCGTCGAGAGCGGCCGCACGCGCGTCGCCGACATCGAGTATCGGGTCGTCCTTGCCGACGGCGAGACGCGACACCTGTCCGGCAAGGCGCGCCTGACGCGCGATGCTGACGGTGCACCGGTTCGGATGCTCGGCATCGTCCAAGACGTAACCGAGCGTCACCAGTTCGAACGGGAACACCGCATCGCCGACACGCTGCAAACGGCGCTGCTGCCGCGTTCGTTCGATGACATCGAGGGTGTCGAGGTCGCCGCCCGGTACGAGCCGGCCGAAGCGGGGTTCAACGCCGGTGGTGACTGGTACGACGTCGTCCCTATCACGCCGTCGACCGTCGCGCTCGTGATCGGCGACGTCGCGGGGCACGGGCTCGAGGCGGCGAGCCTCATGGGTCAGCTCAGGATGGCCGTGCGCGCGTACGCGCTCGAGGGGCATCCGCCCCACGTCGTCGCGGTTCGTGCGGAGGCGTTGCTCCGCGAGCTTGCCTCGGACCAGATGGTGACGATGCTCTACCTCGTCGTGGACCTCGACACTCTCGAGGGCCGACTCGTGAACGCAGGCCATCCGCCGCCGCTCGTCGTGAATGGCAACGCCGCCCAGTTTCTCGATGCTCCGCCGGGTCCCCCGATGGGGATCGGCGAGCACGCGCGGTTCGCCGAGACCAGCGTTCGCATCGAACCGGGGACGACGCTCATCCTGTACACGGACGGCCTGGTCGACCGGCGCGATCTCGCGCTCGACGACGGCCTCGCGCGGTTGCTCCGCGTCGCTGAGGCGCACGCCTTGCTCAACGCCGAAGAGCTCTGTGACCGGCTGCTTGCCGAGATGGTTCCGGGCGACGTGACCGACGACATCGCGCTGCTCGCCATCCGGCAGCTACCCGTCCCAGCCGAGGGCGTTCATCTCCGCATCGATGCAGAACCCCGGACGCTCTCGCGCGTCCGGCGTTCGCTCCACCGATGGCTCTCGGTCAACGGGGTACCGCGGCCGGTCTCCGAGGAGATAGTGCTTGCCTCGACCGAGGCGGTGACGAACTCGATCCGGCACGCGTATGGCCCCGGGAACGGGTGGGTGGAGATCCAGGCGCGTCTCGACGACGATCACGTCGATGTCGAGGTTCGCGACGGCGGGAAATGGCGCCCGCTCCGCGGCGGTGACGGGGGGCGGGGGCTGGGGATGATCCATGCGTGCATGCCCGAGGTAACGATCGAGCGAGGCGGGTCGGGGACGACCGTTCGCATGAGGCGTCCGGTGTCGACGGCGGACCGGTGACCGGGCCTGCCCGAATGACTTTGGAGGGCGACCGCGAGGTCCTGACCGCGCGGATCACCGGCGAGATCGACCTGTCGAACGCGTCCGAGCTCGAGGAGACCATCGTCGACGCGGTGCCGAACACGGCGCTCGGGATGGTCGTCGATCTGTCCGGCGTGGAGTATCTCGACAGCGCCGGCGTTCGAATGCTCGTGCACCTCGTGGAGCGCTTCCGGTGGCGGCAGCAGGTCATGCGGGCGGCGGCCCCCGACGGCTCCCGCGTCCGGGGTGTCCTGTCGATGGCCGGCGCGGACGGCGTCATCCCGGTCGACGCGACGGTGACCGAGGCCCGCGAGTGGATCGTCGCGTCGGCCGACGAGGCGGCGAAGCGCGAGGAACCGGGCGCATGAGCGTCGGCCCAAACGTCCCTCTCACCAGGTCATCTTGCTGCGTGCACGGGTAGACTTCCGCGGCCGGGCGGGGTAGCTCAGTGGCAGAGCAAGCGGCTCATAATCGCTGTGTCGCGGGTTCGAATCCCGCCCCCGCTACGAGCAACTGAGGCGGGCCCAGGGGAGCACGAGCACATGGCTAAGAAGAAGTTCGAGCGGAACAAGCCGCACGTGAACATCGGGACGATCGGTCACATCGACCACGGCAAGACCACCCTCACCGCCGCGATCACGAAGGTTCAGGCGTCGAAGGGCCTCGCCGATTTCACGCCGTTCGACCAGATCGATAAGGCGCCGGAAGAGCGCGAGCGCGGGATCACGATCGCCATCGCCCACGTCGAGTATCAGACCGACTCGCGCCACTACGCGCACGTCGATTGCCCCGGTCACGCCGACTACATCAAGAACATGATCACCGGCGCCGCTCAGATGGACGGGGCGATCCTGGTCGTCTCCGCTGCCGATGGGCCGATGCCCCAGACTCGGGAGCACGTCCTGCTCGCTCGTCAGGTTGGCGTTCCGTACATCGTCGTCGCGCTCAACAAGTGCGACATGGTCGACGACCCAGAGCTTCTCGACCTGGTCGAGCTGGAGGTCCGCGAGCTCCTGTCCTCCTACGAGTTCCCGGGGGACGAGGTGCCCGTGATCCACGTGAGCGCGCTCAAGGCGCTCGAGGGCGACGACACCTGGATCGGCAAGATCGACGAGCTCCTCGCAGCGTGCGACACCTATATCCCCGAGCCGACGCGCGACGTCGACAAGCCGTTCCTGATGTCGATCGAGGACGTCTTCTCCATCACCGGGCGCGGCACCGTCGTCACGGGTCGAGTCGAGCGCGGGATCCTCAAGAAGATGGAAGAAGTGGAGATCGTCGGTATCAAGGACACGCGCAAGACCACCGCCACCGACCTCGAGATGTTCCGCAAGCTCCTCGACGAGGTACAGGCCGGCGACAACGTCGGCGTTCTGCTGAGAGGCATCGACAAAGAAGAGGTCGAGCGAGGTCAGGTGCTCGCCAAGCCCGGAACGATCACGCCGCACACCGACTTCGCCGCGCAGGTCTACGTCCTGTCGAAGGACGAGGGCGGACGGCACACGCCGTTCTTCAACGGCTACCGTCCGCAGTTCTACTTCCGGACGACCGACGTGACCGGCACGGCGAACCTCCCGGAGGGCGTCGAGATGGTCATGCCCGGTGACAACGTCGAGATGACCGTGAACCTCATCGCGCCGATCGCCATGGAAGAGGGCCTCCGCTTCGCGATCCGCGAGGGCGGCCGAACCGTGGGGGCCGGCCGAGTGACCAAGATCACCGCTTAGGGATCACATGGCGAAAAAAGAAGGCAACCGCCCGACGATCACGCTCGCCTGCACCGAGTGCAAGCGGCGCAACTACGTGACGGTCAAGAACAGGGTGAACGACCGCGACCGGATCGAGCTTCGGAAGTACTGCCGGTGGGACCGCCGGCACACGGTTCACCGCGAGACACGCTGAGTCGCTGACCGGAAGGCGCCGCTCTCAGCTCGTTCGCTCGGCGCGTTCCGGAGGATCGGTCACGTTGACGGTGTCGACCTTGCCGAACCGGATCGCGAGCGCGAGCGCCTCAACCTTCGAGTGCACGGCGAGCTTCGTCAGCACGTTTTGCACGTGCGTCCGCAACGTGTTCGGCGTAACGCCGAGCAGCGTCGAGATCTCCTCTTGCGACTTGCCCTCGGCCATGAGCGAGAGGATCTCCGTCTCGCGCGGCGTGAGTCGGTCCAGTCGTCGAGCCGCGTCGTCATCGGTTTGACGGCGATGGCGGAGGCGTCGCATCGCGCCCTCGACCTCGGTCTCGTCGTGCAGGGGCTCCCCTCGGTGGGCTCGCCGAACCGATGTGGCGACGTTCACGATCGCCTCTGTCTTCTGCAGCATGCCGACGGCACCGGCCGCGACGGCGCGTGCGAGCAGATGCTCGTCCTCGTGGCCGGACAGGATCAACACGGCAGCGTTCGGGTCGGCCTCCTTGATACGGCGCGTCGCCTCGATGCCGTTCATGCCCGGCATCGCGACGTCCATCAGCACCACGTCGGGCTGGTGCTCGGACGCGGCGCGGATCGCCTGGGTCGCATCGGTGGCGACGTGGACGATGCGGAAGTCCTTCTCGCGCGCGAGCGCGAGCTCGAGCGCCTCGCCGAACGTCCGCTCGTCGTCGACGATGAGGACCGTGATCGCCTTCGAGCGCGGACCCGTCTTGCCCTCCACACCCTCTGGCCCGTGATTTCCGGGCCGGGAGGTGTTGCCTTCAGCGGTCATGGCTTCCATTCGTCGCGATCGTAGGTGGCATCATGCCGCGAGTCACGCAACGTCGCTCGGTTGTCGAGGCGCATGGCTGCGGCTACGTTCGCAGCATGATCGGAAGATGTGAATCGGCCGTGCGGGAGACAGCCGCGGGTGGGACCAGGGTGTCGGCCGTTCTCCCCAACGGCGTTCCACGCATGAGCGCTCCGACCGACGACGCGTCGTGGCGCTGAACGGCCGGCTCGTGGGCAAGACCTACCCACCAATCGCATTCCCGCTCGAAGCGGAGCGTGTGGCGCAGTTCGCCGCGGTCATCGGGCACGAAGGCGACGACGTGCCGCCGACGTTCGCCACGGCGCCCGAGCTCGCCGCGGGGCTCCGGAACGTGCTCGCGGACGACGAGCTCGGACTCGATCTATCCCGTGTGCTGCACGCTGATCAGGAGTACGAGTGGGGACGTCCGCTGACCATCGGCGAGACGATCACCGCAGAGACGACGATCGCCGACATCCGGACGAAAGGTGCCATGAGCTTCGTCACGCTGCGCACGGACCTGCGCGACGTGGCGCGCCGAACGGTCGTCGTCGCAACGAGCACGCTCCTCGTTCGGGGCGACGCGTGACCATCGCGACGGAACAGGTCCACGTGGGTGACGAGCTGCCCACTCTCGAGCGCGTCGTCACGCGGGAGGATGTGAAGGAGTACGCCGACGCGTCCGGCGATCAGAATCCTCTGCACCTCAACGACGCCGCCGCGAAGGCCGCCGGGTTCCCGGGCGTGATCGCGCACGGGATGTACACGATGTCTCACCTGGCGACATCAATCGTTCGATGGGCAGGCGACGTCTCGGCACTCACGAGGCTCCGCGTGCAGTTCCGCGCACCCGTGTTCGCCGGCGAGACGATCGTCGCGGGGGGCAAGGTCATCGACGTGCAGACCGATCGCCGGACGGCCACGCTCGACGTATGGGTGACTGTCGAACGCGACGGCAAGACGGAGTACCCGATCCGTCGGGGAGTCGCGGAGATCCGTCTGGCCTGAGCGTTACTCGAGCTCGATGCGCTCGGACGGCCGCTCCTCCTCCTCGACCCGTCCGAGGCCCGCCAGCGCGTGCATCGCATCGCCCATGCGGTCGATCACGACCTGGATCTCGCTGTCCTGCCGCCGCCCGATCGAGTCCGCCACCATGTCGATGCGCTTGCCGAGCGTCTCGTTCGAACGCTCGATCGTTTCCGCGAGCGACGCCAGGCGCTGCTCGACCAGCTCGATCACGTCGCCAGGCAGGTTCGCCTGGAGCTCCTTCAACGCGCGGAGCGTTTGCTTCGTCGCCGCCTGTCCGGCGGACACCTGCTCGGCGAGCGTGACGTTGTCGGACCGAACCAGCCGACCGAGTCCCTCGATCCTCCCAGCGAGCTTCGCGTCGAGTGCGCCCGCGGTTTCGTCGAGGCGTTCCTCGATCGATCGAACACGCTCCTCCGAGACCGGCGTCTGCTGCTCGAGCGCGCGCGTGAGATTTGCCGTCAAGCCCGCGTGCGCTTCTGCGATGCCTCGCGTGAGTTGTTCGACCAGGCGCGTCGTCCCCACCTCGATCTCGTCGGTGACGCGTGCGAGCCGGTCTTCGAGGATCGCCGCGACCTGCCCGTCATCAACCCGCGCGGTTCGCACGATCTCGCTCCGGAGCGCTTCGGCATCCGAACGCACCATGCGCGCCATCCCCATGATGTTGCGGGACATCGCCGTGTTGAGCTCGGACACGGCGTCCGTGATCGAACGGGTGTCGATCGCCATCCGCTCGTACACCAGCTGAACCTGTTCGTGGAGCGCGAGGTCCCGTTGCCCGTCGCGCTCGCTTTGGCGGCTGGTCGCCTCGCTGATCGCGGCCGTATCGATCGCCATCCGGTCGTACATCAGCTGCAGCTGCTCGCCGAGGAGCGCAGTCTGTGGCTCGACGATCTCGCGGACCCGATCCGCGATCGCGTCGTCTCGCGTCGTGAGCAGGTGGACCTGGGCTTCCATGCTGCCGGCCAGCTTCCCCATGGCTTCGACGCCGTGCTGCACGTACGTCTCCATCGCGCGGGAGATCCGCGTCGTCTCCGAGGTGATCAGCTGGCCGTGCTCGAGGATCCTGGACCGAACCGCCTCGATGACCTCCTGATCGCGTTCGGCGAGTTCATGCAGGGCCCCGGCGATCTGTCGCGTGATGTCGGCGAGCTGTGCTCGCAACGCCGCTACGTCCTTGACGGCAAGGGGCGCGCCGTGCTGGCGGCTGTTCTCGGCGATCAGGCTCCGGATCGCCTGGTCGCGCTCGCGATCGTGGACGGGGCGCGAGCGGGCCTGGTCCTTGTCGCCCTCGGTCGTCCTCCGAACCTCGTTGGCGACCTCGTGCATGAGCTTGCCGGCGGTGTGGCGGATCGCCGATAGACCTTCCTCCAACTGCTGCTGGATGGCGGCCTTGTACGACTCCATCATCTGTTCGATGCGCTCGGTCCCTTCTTGAGCGGTGGGCTCGGAACCGGGCTCGCCCGTTGGGCGAGAGGAGAGGACACGCCGCCGCTTCGCCCGTTCGGCGGGCGAGTACGGGTCATCGGGCTGATGCATCCGAGGCTCGCGATCCGGGGCCGTCGCGAAGCGTCCGCGCAAGTGTAGGAGAGGGCATGTCCAACATCACGCACCATCGGGCGAGTGCTTGGGGGAGGCATCCGGCGAGGAAACGTGCTTTGCCGGGCCTTTGAGGCACCCCTATACTGACGTTCCGGGCCTCGGAGGGGCGTAGCTCAACCTGGTAGAGCACCGGTCTCCAAAACCGGCGGTTGGGGGTTCAAGTCCCTCCGCCCCTGCAAGGAGCAAGCGATGAACAGGCAGATGAAGCGGGCGCAGCGTCGCCAAGGGACGAGCGTCGAGCGCGCTCAGGCCGCGGTGACGGCTCGACGTGCGCAGCAGCAGCAAAAGCGCGAGCGCACGAGCGTCCGTCAGTTCCTGAAGGAGGTTCGTCAGGAGCTGAAAAAGGTCATCTGGCCGACGCGACAGGAGCTCGTCACGTACACAGCCGTCGTGCTCGTCACGGTCGTCGTGATGACGTCGTACGTGTTCGGGCTCGACGTCCTGTTCTCGCGGTACGTGCTCGATGTCTTCGTCAACTGATCCGGTCGCGGATCCAGACGCATCCGATCCCGAACGAAGTGACCGTGAGGCAACCATGAACACGAACGCGAACGAAGCCAACGACGACGTGGAGTCACCGGCTGAGGACGAGGCGTCCCCAACTGCCGAGGCGGAGCAGGTCGCGGAAGCCGAGCCCGTCATGGACGCGGAGTCCGGCGATGAAGCCGAAGCCGGAGCCGGAGCAGAGGGCGAACCCATCGAGGAGGCCGCACCCATCGTCGGGTCATCGGCGGACCTCGGCGAGCCGTACACCGGGGCGAGCGAGACGTTCCAGGTCGGCGTCGACGTGACGGAATCGCAGGTTCCGCCCGAGACCGGCGTTGCGATCCTGCAGGACGCCACCGGCGAGGAACCGCTTCCGGCAACGAACGAGGCCATCGGCGCCGGGCCGACGGATCTCGTCGAGGTTCCCGTCGAGGAAGAGGAGCCCTCCGCGGGCCTATCGGGCGTCGAGGAAGCTGCCGCGCTCCCGACGACGCCTGCCGAGGTCTCCACCGACCGCACGGCAGAGGCCGCCGATGAGATGGAGACGAAGGTCCGCGATCCGTTCCGAGGTCCCGGCGACTGGTACGTCGTGCACACGTACGCCGGTTACGAGAACAAGGTGAAGACGAACCTCGAATCCCGAATCCATACGATGCAGATGGAAGACAAGATCTTCGACGTCCACATCCCCATGGAGGACGTCATGGAGATCAAGGGTGGTAAGAAGCAGGTCGTTCAGCGGAAGGTCTTCCCCGGATACCTGCTCGTGAAGATGGTGTACGACAACGACTCCTGGTACGTGGTGCGGAACACGCCAGGCGTGACGGGTTTCGTCGCCGCCGGGACGGGCAGCAAGCCCACACCGCTGTCCAAGCGCGAGGTGGAGAAGATCCTGGCCGTCAAGAAGGAAGAGGTGAAGCCGCAGTTCCGCCTGGGCTTCGAGGAGAACGACGTCGTGCGGATCATCTCGGGGCCGTTCGCCGACTTCAACGGGACGATCAGCGAGATCAACCTCGACCAGAGCAAGCTCAAGGTGCTGGTCAACATCTTCGACCGCGAGACACCGGTGGAGCTGTCGTTCGACCAGGTCGCGAAGGTCTAGCCGCCGCTGCGCGCGGCGGCCCGTTACTCTCTGTATCGAACTGTATCGAAGCCCAACCGACCCAACCGAACATCCGATTCGATCGCGGGAGGCCGAACCACGGCCGCTTGCACCGCAGGAGGTGAACGCCACAGATGGCGAAGAAGAAGGTTCTCGCCGTCGTCAAGCTTCAGATCCGCGCCGGTCAGGCCACCCCGGCCCCGCCCGTCGGGACCGCGCTCGGCCAGCACGGCGTCAACATCATGGAGTTCTGCCGGCAGTACAACGAGCAGACGCAGCAGTTCGCCGGCCAGGTGATCCCAGCCGAGCTCACGATCTACGAGGACCGTTCGTTCACGTTCATCATCAAGCAGCCGCCGGCGGCCGAGCTGATCAAGCAGGCCGTCGGACTGGAGAAGGGCTCCGGCGAGCCGAACCGCAACAAGGTCGGCAAGATCACGCAGGACCAGCTGCGCACGATCGCCCAGCGCAAGATGGCCGACCTGAACGCCAACGACGTCGACGCCGCGATGCAGATCCTCGCCGGAACGGCGCGCAGCATGGGCGTGGAGGTGGCGTCGTGACACGCGGCAACGGGAAGCGATACGCCAAGACCGCGGAGCTCGTCGATCGCGATCGCGAGTACACACCTAGCGAGGCGATCGCGGTGCTGAAGCAGTTCCCGGATGCGAAGTTCGACGAGACGGTCGAGGTCGCCTTCCGCCTCGGGGTCGACCCGCGGAAGGCGGATCAGCTCGTCCGCGGAACGGTGAACCTGCCGAACGGCTCGGGCAAGTCGGTTCGCGTCGCGGTTTTCGCCCAAGGGCCGAAGGCGACCGAGGCTCGCGAGGCCGGCGCCGACGTCGTCGGAGGCGAGGACCTCGTCGAGCAGGTGATGGGGGGCCAGATCGATTTCGACGCGGCGGTCGCCTCTCCCGACATGATGGCCACGGTCGGAAAGGCCGGACGCGTGCTCGGCCCTCGCGGTCTCATGCCCAACCCGAAGACCGGCACCGTCACGAACGACATCGCGAAAGCCGTTCAGGACATCAAGGGCGGCAAGGTCGAGTACCGAACCGACCGGACCGGCAACGTGCACATGATCATCGGGAAGAAGTCGTTCTCCGATCGACAGTTGTTGGAGAACTACGTCGCCGTCGTGGACGAGATCCTCCGAGGCAGGCCGTCGGCCGCGAAGGGCAAGTACGTGAAGAGCCTGACGCTCACGACGACGATGGGTCCCGGCATCGCTATCGACACGAACCGGCTGAAGGACACGGACGCCCCGCGGGCGGAGGCGCCGGCGTAGGTCGGCTAGCCCGCAGCACGAGAGCCCAGATTCCCCGGGTTCCCGGGAACGCTGGGCTACGCTCGCGAGCCGTGGAGGCTCGCCCACACGCCCGCGCATCCCGGTTCCGTCGTTCGAACGCGATGCACCGGCTGGGCCCGTGGGTTCTCGTCTCGCTCGCGGTGCTGTTCGGCCTCGTCGCGCTCCGCGCCGAGCTCTCACCGGCGCAGAACCTGAACGACGGTGCGGTCCACCGTTCGATGATCGCGTGGGCCGAGGATCGGTGGTCCGAAGGCCATCTCCCGCTCGACGGATGGTACCCACAGCTCGTGCTCGGCTCATCCCGGTTTCACCGCTACCAGAGCCTGCCGCACGTGTTGACGGGGCTACTCGCGATCGCCGTCGACTCGCACCGCGCGTACACGATCACGCTGTATCTCGGTCTCGCGCTGTGGCCGATCGCGGTGTTCGCCGGTGGACGACTCCTCGGTCTCGGGCGATGGCGTTCGGCCGCCGCTGCGCTCGTGTCACCGTTCATTGCGAGCGCACCGACGCTCGGGTACGAGTGGGGGAGCTACGCGTGGCGTGGGTACGGGACGTGGACGCAGCTGTGGGGGATGTGGCTGCTGCCATTCGCATGGGGATTCGGCTACCGCGCGGTGGCTCGGGGGCGTTCGTACGCAGTTGCGGCGCTCGTGGTCGCGATCACCGTCGCGGTCCACCTTCTCACGGGGTACCTCGCGCTGTTGTCGCTCGGGGTGCTCGTACTCGTTCGGCCGACGCAATTCGTGAAGCGGATCGCTCGCGCCGCCCTCGTCGGGATCGGTGCGTCCCTCATCGCGGCATGGGTCGTCGTGCCGTTACTCCTCGATCGGGCGACGACGATCCAGGACGAGTTCTCGCGGGGAAAGGTGTACTACGACTCGTTCGGCGCGCGGCAGATCCTGTCGTGGATGGGCACCGGCCAGCTGTTCGATCGTGACCGCATCCCAATCATCTCCCTGGCGGTGGCGGTCGGGCTCGGAGTAAGTCTGTGGCGATGGCGCCGCGACGAGCGCGTTCGCGTGGTCGTCGGGCTCACGCTGCTGTCGCTCCTGCTCTTCTTCGGGCGGACGACGTGGGGATCGGCGCTTGGGCTGCTACCGGGGTCGGGCGACCTGTTCCTGCGTCGCTACGTCTTCGGCGTCCACCTCGGGGGGCTGTATCTCGCGGGCATCGGTCTCGCATGGCTCGGCAGGGTCGTGACGTCTTCGTTGGGCCGTCGGGAGTGGACGTTTGGTTGGCGCTTCCTTCGCCCTGTGGCCCTCGTTTCGCTCGGCGTGCTGGTGCTCTCACCGGCGTGGGGTGAGCGCTGGAGCTGGGCCGCCGTCGGTGCCCGATGGATCCACGAGCAACAGGTCGCGGATCGGACCGAGGGCGCCGACGTCGCCGCGCTCGTCGCGATCGCTGAACGGCGGGGCCCGGGCCGAATCTACGGCGGTCTTCGTTCCAACTGGGGTGCGGCGTATCGGGTCGGCCAGGTGCCGGTGTACGCGGAACTGCTCAATCTTGACGTGCAAGAGGTCGGCTTCACCCGGCCGACGTGGTCGCTGTCGTCACCCCCGGAGTTCCGATTCCGCGACTCCGACCCGGCGCACTTCGACGTGTTCGACGTTCGGTACATGATCCAGCCGGCGACGCGTCCGCCTCCTGTGGACGCGGAGCTGGTTGCGGAGCGGGGCCGGCACGCCTTGTGGGAGATCGCCGTCGACGGAGCGGTCGAGGTCGTCGATGTCGGGCGGGCGATCGAAGCGGATCGAACGAACCTCGGCGAGAAGATCGCGCCATGGCTGAGCTCGGACCTACCGGACGCGGACGTCTACCCGGGCATCGCGTTCGCCGGGTTCGAGCCGGCCGCCACGACGGTCACGGGAGATGAGGCGCCTCAGACGGCTCCCGGCGTCGTGGTCGGTGCGTCGCTGCAGCTCGACGACGGGCTCGCGAGCGCAACTGTCGATATGTCGCGACCCGCTGCCGTGATCCTCAAGGCGTCGTTCGACAACCGTTGGCGGGTGACCGTGGACGGCGAGGAGGTCAAGCCGCAGATGTTCGCGCCGAGCCTCGTGGGTCGCTTCGTCCCGGCGGGTCTACACGACATCTCGTTCGAGTACGTCCCGTTCCCGCGCTACGACGCGTTGCTCGGGATCGGCGTGGCGACGTTCCTGGCATTGGTGTTCGTTTCGCGCCGGCTGGGGAGCAGAACTCATCCCGATGGTCGGATCTTGGGTTCGGACCCGGCGACGTAAGGCCCTCAAGAATGGGGGCGGTTGGCGAGGCCGGCCGCGCCGAGTATTTTTGGACGCGCCGCAGACAGCAGGGGCGCCGCATCATCCGGCCACGCCGGTACCTGCCGAGGCCATCGGACGTGCCGAACGACGCACGCCTCCGCTTTTCGTCTGCGGGGGCGTTTTTTCATGTCCCAGGGGAGCTACCAGCACATGCCAAGTGCAGAGAAGATCGCGAAGGTCGAGGCGCTCAAAGGCCGGATCGAATCCTCGGAGGCGCTTCTGCTCGCCGAGTACCGCGGCCTGACCGTCCACGACGCGACCGAGCTCCGCCGGTCCCTGCAGGACGAGGCGAGGTTCTCCGTGGTGAAGAACACGCTCATGCAGCGCGCGGCGGGCGAGGCCGGCATCGATCAGCTCGAAGCGCTGCTGAGCGGGCCGACCGCGGTCGCGTTCGTCCGGGGCGATGTCGTCGCGACCGCGAAGAAGATCGTCGACGCGGCAAAGCGTTTCCCAGCGCTCGTCATCAAGGGCGCATACATGGAGGGCCGTGTCCTCGACGCGGCCGAGGCGCAGGCACTCGCAACACTGGAGTCGCGCGAGGCGATGCTCTCGCGGATCGCGGGGCTCATGAAGGCCGAGATGTCGCGCGCCGCGTCGATGCTCCAACAGCTGCAGAGCCGGTTCGTCGGAGTCCTCGAGGCCTACCGCGACAAGCTTCCCGGGGAGGCCGTCGAGACGGAGGCGGCGGGTGCAACCGAGACGGACGAGCCACCTCACGCCGAAACGAGCCCGGGGGAGACAGAAGAGGCGCCCACCGGCGAGACAGCCGCGGAAGCGGACACCGCCGAACCGGCCTCACCAGAGGAGCCCGCGGAGGAACCAGAGGCGGCCAACGGATCACGAGAAACGGAAGCCACCCAACCCGACGAAGGCGCGACGACCGGCGACGAACCGGATCACGCTCCAGACGAATAGAGGAAGGAGAACCCGAATGGCGAAGATCAGCTCGGACGACCTGCTCGACCAGTTCAAGGACATGACGCTCCTCGAGCTGTCCGATTTCATCAAGAAGTTCGAGGAGACGTTCGACGTCAAGGCCGCTGCGGCCGCGCCCATGATGATGGCCGGCGCCGCTCCGGGCGCGCAGGCCGCCGAGGAGGTCGAGGAGCAGACGGAGTTCGACGTCGTCCTCACCGGAGCCGGCGACAAGAAGATCCAGGTCATCAAGGAGGTCCGCGCGCTCACCAGCCTCGGGTTGAAGGAAGCCAAGGATCTGGTGGACGGGGCGCCCAAGCCGGTGCTCGAACGGGTCAACAAGGAAGCCGCCGACAAGGCCAAGGAGCAGCTCGAGGGCGCCGGCGCGACGGTCGAGGTCAAGTAGGCCCGGCCTTCGAAGGTCGAGGGGCTGAGGGCCGCACGGTGCGGACCTCGGTTTGCGTGCACTGGGAGTGGCGCAGTAGGTTCCGGACGCAACCGGTGCCTAGGAGGGCAGGATATGAGTGACGAGCGGACGTTCGGCCAGCGCTTGCGCGAGAACAGGATCAAGTCCGGGTTCTCCCAGTCGGATCTCGAGGAGATCTCGGGGATCCCGAAGGCTCGGCTCTCGCGCTACGAGAACGGCCACGTGGCGCCGTCGATCCAGACACTCGAGCGACTCGCCCGCGCGCTGCAGGTGTCGGAGGCCTCACTCCTCGGTGACGATCGGGCGCGGATGGAGGAGTTCTTCGGCGTGCTGACCGAACGCGGCGTCCGGATCCAGACGAGCGAGCAAGCCACGGCGCTCGGCAACGCGGTCGCCGATATCGCCCGCGCGCTCGGCATGGTCGACGAGTCCGCAGTCGTTACAAGCGGCGGCGAACGTCGCATCGCGGCTCTCACGCCAACGGGCGACTGACCCAGCCAGCCGTCGGCTCCAGGCACTGAACGACGATCAGGGGTTGACCCCGATAGGCCAGGGGAGTAACCTCCCTCCCGATTTGGACCGGGTGCCCCGCCCGGGGGTTGACGCTGCCTGGGGCTTCTCGTAGACTGCTCTGTTGCCGTGCCGTCTCCCGCCTGCCCGGATTCCAGGCGCCGCCGCATTCACCCTGGGGGGGATAGTTCTTGCCTGACCAGCTGGTCCCTGTTCGCGATCGTGTCAGTTTCGCCAAGCTCGACGAGGTCCTTCCGCTTCCCGACCTCGTTGGCGTTCAGAGGGAGTCCTTCGATCAGCTCCTTGCCGAGGGTCTGAAGGAGGTCCTCGAGGAAGTCTCTCCGATCGAGGACTTCACGGAGCAGTTCCAGCTCCACTTCGGGAAGCACACCTTCAAGGAGCAGAAGTTCTCCGAGGAGGAGGCCAAGGACAAGGATCAAACGTTCTCCCGCCCCTTGTTCGTCGAGGCCATGTTCGTCAACAAGGCCACCGGCGAGATCAAGGAGCAGGAGGTCTTCATGGGCGACTTCCCCATGATGACCGAGCGGGGGACCTTCATCATCAACGGCACCGAGCGTGTCGTGGTGTCTCAGCTCGTCCGCTCGCCGGGCGTGTACTTCAGCCATGACATCGACAAGACAACCGACAAGGACGTCTTCGTCGCCAAGATCATCCCGTCGCGCGGGGCCTGGCTCGAGTTCGACGTCGACAAGAAGGACACCGTCGGCGTCCGCATCGACCGCAAGCGCCGCCAGAGCGTCACCATCTTGCTCAAGGCGCTCGGCTGGTCCACCGAGGAGATCCTCGAGCTGTTCGAGCACGCCCCCTCCATCCAGAACACCCTGGAGAAGGACCACTTCGAGACGCCCGAGGAGGCGCTCGAGGACATCTACCGCAAGCTCCGCCCGGGCGAGCCGCCCACGGCGGAGTCGGCGCGCACGCTTCTCGAGAACCTCTTCTTCAATCCCAAGCGGTACGACCTGGCGCGGGTGGGCCGGTACAAGGTCAACAAGAAGCTCGAGGCGGCCCAAGGCCGCCTCGCGACTCAGCTTCGAGCCCGTGCCAAGCAGCTGGACGAGCTGGCCAATCCCGACAAGAAGGGCTGGGATCAGCCGCGCTACCGAGTGTGGGGCGAGCTCCAGAAGGACGAGCAGGGTGAGGGCGGTCCCAAGTACAAGAGCATCCTCACCTACGAGGACATGCTGCGGACCGTCCGCTACCTGGTGAAGCTCCACGCGGGCGAAGACGGGTACGAGCCCGACGACATCGACCACTTCGGCAACCGGCGGCTGCGCTCGGTCGGCGAGCTGATCCAGAACCAGATCCGGATCGGCCTGTCCCGGATGGAGCGCGTCGTCCGCGAGCGGATGACCACTCAGGACGTCGAGGCGATCACCCCGCAGACGCTGATCAACATTCGCCCCGTCGTCGCCTCGATCAAGGAGTTCTTCGGGACCTCGCAGCTGTCGCAGTTCCTGGACCAGACCAACCCGCTGGCCAGCCTGACCCACAAGCGGCGCCTGTCGGCGCTCGGACCGGGAGGGCTCTCGCGCGAGCGCGCCGGCTTCGAGGTTCGCGACGTCCACGCCAGCCACTACGGCCGGATGTGCCCGATCGAGACCCCGGAGGGCCCGAACATCGGCCTGATCGGCTCGCTGT
>OCZV010000365.1_pt1 | contig 16701 bp, 13 predicted proteins | sample 1539051 | NCBI WGS metagenome assembly OCZV01 (sample SAMEA3113581, study PRJEB22503) | soil metagenome
CGCGAAGGCCCATACAGGATATCTCGGTGATCGACCTCGCCGGAGATATCGATTTCCGCGAGATGATACGAATCAAAAACGCGATCGGCTCGTTGATCGAGAAGGAACGAACCAAAGTTGTGCTCAATCTCAAGTCCGTGGATCACATTAACTATCTGAGTATCGGTGTTTTGCTGGAGCGGCTAAAGCTTTTGAGAAATCTCAATGGGGACCTTAAGCTGGCAGGTATGAGCCCGTTTCTCAGAGACATTTTCAAGGTGGTTGGGATGGATCGTTTTTTTGAGGAGTACACCTCCCTGGAGGATGCGATCGAAAGTTTCGATGACGATTGGGAGGGAGACGGAACCAGTCACTAGATGTGGTTTGCGCACGCTGCGGTCATGGTTCAGGAGGTGGCAAATCTCCTGCAGCCTGAAACCGGAAGACGTTATCTCGACGGAACCGTAGGAGGAGGAGGCCATGCAGAGCGGATCTTGATTGACAGCAGCCCCGAGGGAAAAGTTTTAGGACTGGATCGGGATGACGAAGCGGTGGTGGCGGCCGGGGAGCGATTGCACGTGTTCGGCGATCGCGTGATCCTGCGGCAGGGGAATTTTTCAGCAGCGACCGAGATTCTGAAGGAAATAGGATGGGGCCTGGTGGACGGCGTTGTGTTGGATCTTGGGGTCTCATCTCATCAACTGGAATCCAAAGAGCGGGGGTTCAGCTTTCTCGCGAATGCGCGGCTCGATATGCGAATGGATCGCCGTCAATCCTTGGATGCCGCTCGAATCGTCAATTCATGTTCGGTTGCAGAATTGGAAAGAATTCTCAGAGACTATGGAGAAGAGCGCCAGGCTCGGCGTATTGCTCTGGCCCTCGAATCTGAACGCAAGACGAAGCCGCTGGAGACCACAGAGCAACTTGCGCGGCTGATCGGGCGCATCAAAGGAAGCCGCAGGGGCGGCCGCCATCCCGCGACGCAAACGTTTCAAGCGTTGAGGATCGCGGTTAATGATGAATTGCAGCATTTGGAGCGATTCTTGGAAGACGGCTACCAGCTGCTAGCACCCAAAGGCCGGATGGTTATTATTTCATTTCATTCCCTCGAGGATCGGTTGGTTAAAACCGCCTTTCGTAAATGGAGTCGAGATTGTCTCTGTCCACCCAAGGCTCCGACCTGTCGGTGCGGTTGGACCCGTAAAGCGAAACTGCTTACGAAACGACCGATGGGCCCGTCGCCCAACGAAATTGAGAGGAATCCGCGCGCCCGTTCCGCGAAGTTGCGGGCCGTGGAGCGGATCTAGAGGATTGACTGTGGCCACCGCGGCGAGCTCACGTGCGCGAGGGATCAGCGCCGGAAAAACTGAACGAGCGCAAAGAGCGAGCTGGCGACAGCGACGGCAATACGTTGTGGTCTTTGCGGTTTCGGCGCTGTGCTTGGTGGGAGTCACCTTGCTGCACGTATGGTTAAGATTGCAAGTGGTCCACATGGGATACGTGCTCTCCACCACGAGCAAATTGCAGAATCAATTAGAGCAGGAGAATCGCGAATTGAAAGTTGAATTAGCTTCACTCACTTCACCGGATCGGTTGGAGGCGATGGCACGCAAAAGATTGGGATTGGCTCCACCGGAAAAAGGTCAGGTCGTTATCTTGCCATGAGACGAGCACGTCCGCTTCAAAGGGCTCAGTTACGCCTGGAACTGGCCAGGATCCTGTTCGTGCTCTTGCTTCTGGTTATCGGCGGCCGTGCGTTCCAGCTTCAGGTGCTGCAAGGAGAAACGCTTAAGCGGCTCGGACAAAGACAACACCTTAAGGAGTGGATCGTTCTGCCGAAGCGAGGAGCCGTATTCGATCGCGCCGGCGACGCCTTGGCGCTCAGTTTGGAATCGCAATCGGTCTATGTCCGACCCCATCGCATTCAAGATCCGCAAGCGGTGAGCCGGAGTCTGGCCAAGATCCTGAATCTCAATCCTGCCGACGTAAAGCAAAAAATCACGTCGGATAAGCCTTTCGTCTGGGTCAAGCGGCAAATCGGCGCGCCCGAAGCTGAACGGATTCATGCGCTCAACGCAGACGGCGTCGGTATGTTTTACGAGCCTAGCCGATACTATCCCCAAGGGCAGCTCGCCGGGCAAGTCATTGGATTTGTCGGTCGTGATTCCGAAGGCCTCGAGGGATTGGAGCTGCAGTACAACGACCACATTCGCGGCGAGACCGGCTCCTCCGTTGCCGAGCGCGATGCCTTAGGGCGGCGAGTTCTGGTTCAAGGCATTGAAGGACTCCAAATCCCGCCTGGCGGGGACATCCATCTAACTCTGGATACTTCCGTCCAACATCTGGCCGAGAAGGAGCTGGAGGCAACCGTCACAAAATACCGCGCCAAGGCTGGGGTCGCTATTGTGGTGGAACCGTTCACCGGTGAGGTGCTCGCCTTGGCCAATTATCCATCCTTTAACCCGAACAATTTCTCCAAACAATCGCCGCAACAGAGACGCAATCGGGCGATCGTTGACAGTTTCGAGCCCGGCTCCACGTTTAAGACGATTCTTGCAGCGGCGGCTTTGGAAGAGGGGGTTGTCGGTAAAGAGGATCTCTTCTATTGTGAAATGGGGAAATACTCTTACGCCGGAAAAATCATCCACGACACACACCCGCACGGATGGTTGCCGTTCTATAAGATTCTCCAGGTATCGAGCAATATCGGATTCACCAAGGTGGCGGAGAAAGTAAAAAAAGAGCGCTATTACAAATATATTGAAAAGTTCGGCTTCGGCGCAGTCACCGGGGTGGACATGCCGGGAGAAATTTCCGGCTTACTGCGGCGGACGGAGTCGTGGTCGGGGATCGATCTGGCGACCCACGCTTTCGGCCAAGGCATTTCAAAAACGCCGCTGCAAATGGTGATGGCTTATGCAGCCGTCGCCAACGGGGGTTTCCTCATGCGTCCTTACGTGGTTCACCGCGTCGTGAGCCCGAAAGGAGAAGTCCTCGTCGAGAACCAACCGCACGTCGTGCGGCGCGTCATTTCAGACAAGACGTCTCGGTTGCTGGCGTCGATGCTGCAAGGGGTGACGAATGAAGGCGGCACGGGCATGATGGCGAGCGTGGAGGGATTCGAAGTTGCCGGTAAGACCGGAACCGCGCAAAAGGCGGATCTCACGCACGGTGGTTACTCGGCCGGAAAACGGGTGGCTTCGTTCGTCGGCTTCGTTCCCGCAAACGACCCCCGGTTGGTCGCGTTGGTACTGGTCGATGAACCCGAGGTGAATGTTTATGGCGGCGTGGTTGCCGCTCCGGCGTTCCGCAATATCGTTCGCGGCGCGCTCCGACATCTAGCCGTCGCCCCGCAGAAGCCCCATCTCGTTCCGGCTCCGCTCGGCCAAGCGGAACTGCCCGTGCGGCGTCCGCCAAAAAAAGAAACCGAAATGGCCACGGACGGTAGTCCAACCGCAGCGCCTGATTTTGTCGGGCTCAGTTTGCGCGAGGCGGTTGAAAAGGCACGTTCGATGAAGGTCAAGGTCAAAATGCAAGGGTACGGTTATGTGATTAAACAGTCGCCGACCCCCGGGGTTCGCTGGAACGAAGACGAAGTCTTGGTTCTTAACCTTCAGGGTTGATGCCCATGCGCCTCAAGGAGTTTTTGACGCTTGGGGGAGTGGAAGAGGCTGAAGGGAACCTGAATCAAGAGGTGAGTGGACTTGCCTACGACTCGCGAAAGATAACCCCGGGGCAGATCTTCTTTGCGATTCCTGGTGAGAGAGTCGACGGACATGACTTCATTCCCCAAGCCCTCGAGCGCGGTGCCGCCGCCGTTGTGGTGGCGCGAGAAAAAGCAACTTCACGGGGAACGCCGTCAATCAGAGTACGAGACGTCCGGCGGACTATGGGATTGTGGTCGGCGCAGTTTTTCGGATGGCCCAGCCGTCAGCTCAAGCTCGTCGGCGTAACGGGGACGAATGGCAAAACGACAGTCACCTACCTGCTCGAGTCGATGCTCGCTGCGGCTGGCATGGAGCCCGGCGTGATCGGCACGATTAATTACCGTTACCGGGGGCATGAATTTCCTTCGCATCACACGACGCCTGAGTCTCTCGATTTAGAGTCGCTCTTGGCTGACATGCGTCAAGCAGGCGCCCAATCAGTAACGATGGAAGTGTCCTCCCATGCTTTGGCCCAAGAGCGTGTGCGCGGATTGGAATTTGACGTCGGAGTGTTTACGAATCTCTCGCGCGATCATCTCGATTACCATGCCGACATGGAAGATTACTTTTTGGCCAAGAGCCGGCTTTTTACGGACTATTTGAAAAGCAGCACGAAACCACTGAAGGCGGCCGTCATTTACGGCGAGGACCCGCGCGGGAAGGATTTGATTAACAAAGTTCGTGACCAGGGACTGGAGGTCTGGAGCTACGGTGAGGGCGCGCACTGGGACATTCATCCCTTGGACGTTCGGAGTGATGTTTACGGCCTCAAAGGAAAGCTACAGGTCAAAGGCCAAACTCTCGATATTTCGTCGCGGCTCATCGGCGCGGCCAACTTGCAGAACCTCATGGGCGCCATCGGCGCCGGCTTCGCCCTCGGACTTTTACCCGAGGCCGTACACAAGGGCATTCAACAACTCATAGTCGTTCCCGGAAGATTGGAAAAAGTGGAGAACGATCTCGACATTTCGATTGTGGTCGATTACGCGCATACGCCGGATGCGCTGCAGAAAGTGCTCGAAGCGGTGCGGCCGCTGAGTCAAGGCAAAGTCCTGACGGTATTTGGCTGCGGCGGCGATCGGGATCGGGGAAAGCGGCCATTGATGGGAGAAATCGCCGCGCGGTTAAGCGATCTCGTGTTCCTGACCTCGGACAACCCGCGCACGGAGGACCCACTGGCGATCTTACGCGAGATCGAGATGGGAGTACGGGAAAGCGGTCTTGCCGAGTGGCGGGTTCCAGCTTCCGAATCTCCGGTTTCCAAAGTCGAAATTCGAAACTCGGAACCAGAAACTCGCCGTGGCTATTGGATCGAAGCGGATCGACGACAAGCGATTCGAACCGCGCTCAGGACGGCCCGGCCAGGCGATATCGTTTTGATCGCTGGGAAGGGTCACGAGGATTACCAGATCCTCGGAGCGAAGAAAATTCATTTTGATGATCGGGAAGTCGCGCGGGAAGAGTTGCGGCGCATCGAACGGCCTTAGCGGGATTGGAGAATGGCGTGGAGCATAGACCAAATCCTGAAGTCAACGGGCGGCAGACTCATACGTGAGGGAAGACAAAAGAAATTCGGCGAAGTCGTGACCGATTCGAGCAAAGCCAAAAAGGGGTCCGTTTTTGTCGCGCTGAAAGGCAACAGGCTGGATGGGCATCGGTTCGTTGGCGACGCGGTACGCCGCGGCGCTCGCTGCGTCATAGTTCATCGCGATTTCGGCGGATCGGCTTTGCAGGGTTCGACGCTCGTCAGGGTCAACGACACACTTCAGGCGTTAGGAGATCTGGCCCATTTTCGACGCGAAAGGATGGGGTCGAAGGTGTTAGCCATTACGGGTTCCAACGGCAAGACCACGACCAAGGAAATGGTGGCGGCGATTCTCGAAAGCGCGTCCTTCAACCGCAAGCCCCTGCGCGGGAGGGTTCTCAAGACGGAAGGAAATCTTAACAACCTGGTGGGTTTGCCGCTGACGCTCCTGCGACTGCGGCAGCGCCATGCGGTCGCGATCCTCGAACTCGGAACGAACCATCCAGGCGAGATTCAGCGGCTCGCCGAGATCGCCGATCCCGACCTGGGAATGATTACATCGGTGGCGGCGGCTCACCTCGAGGGGCTGAATAGCTTGGCCGGAGTCGCGCGAGAAAAAGGAGCGTTGTACCGGTCGGTTCGGCGCGGCGGAACCGTTGCGGTCAACTTTGATGATCCCTGGGTGCGCCGGCTCGGAGCTAAATTCCAAGGCCGGAAAATAACCTACGGCAGCCGCGGTCAAGTCCGAGCCGAGTCATGGCAATCCCTCGGTGCCAAGGGAACGCTGTTATCGCTGCGCGCCGGTCGTCAACGAATTCCAGTCCGTTTGAATTTCCTGGGTCGTCACAACATCGCCAATGCCGTTGGCGCCGCAGCCCTGACTTATGGATTCGGGGTCAGTCTTGCCGCCATTCGCCGCGGACTCGAGAGCGCGAGACCGTTTCCGATGCGGATGGAGATCGAGAATTGGCGCGGAATCGGAATCATCAACGATGCCTATAATGCCAATCCAGCTTCGATGGAAGCGGCCGTCAAGACCCTGGCCGAAATCGAATGCCGCGGCGAACGGACAGCCGTGCTGGGCGACATGTTTGAACTGGGAAAACAGAGCCGGCGGCAGCACCTGCGGCTTGGCAGGCGAGTCTCGGAAGCCCGCCTCGACCGTCTTTATTTATTAGGGCCTCAGTCAACTCAAGTCAGAAAGGGAGCGCTTCAAGGCGGTATGCCATCCGAACGGATCCTGATCGGCAAAGACCATCGCGATATTGCCTGCCAGCTCCGAAGTTGCGTTAGAAGAGGCGACTGGCTGCTCTTTAAAGGATCGCGCGGCATGCAGATGGAACGGGTCCTAAGGGAATTGAAAGGCTGAGGAGTGAGGAGAACGGGTTTGCTTTATTACCTTCTCTTCCCGCTGCATACAACTTACTCGGGGTTTAACGTGTTTCGTTACATCACGTTTCGCGCCGCGATGGCGGCGCTGACGGCGCTCCTGGTGTCCTTTCTCTTCGGGCCGTGGTTGATCCGCTCGCTCACAAAGATGCAGATCGGCCAGCAGATCCGTGACGACGGCCCTGCTTCTCATTCCACTAAAGCCGGAACGCCCACCATGGGTGGTACGCTCATCATCCTGGCGCTCGCGCTCGCGACGATTCTTTTGGCGGACATCGGCAATCCCTACGTCTTGCTGGCGCTCGGAGGCACCGTTGGCTTCGGTGTGGTCGGCTTTCTGGACGACTATTTGAAACTCACCCGAAAGAACAGCAAAGGATTGCCGCCCAGGGCCAAACTATTCGGTCAATTTGCCGTTGCCTTTATCGTTGCGATCGGACTCTACGTCTATCCCAAGTTCAGCACGGAGATGGGTGTCCCGTTCATGAAGAACATTCGTCCCGATCTGGGACTCTTGTACGTTCCGTTTGCAATGTTGGTGATCGTTGGCGCTTCCAATGCCGTTAATCTGACCGACGGGCTTGATGGTTTGGCGATCGGACCCGTCATGATCGCCGCCGGTACTTATGCGATCATCGCTTACCTCACCGGGAATTTAAAATACGCTGAGTATCTTCAGATCCCTTACGTTGCTGGAACGGGGGAGCTGATGGTCTTCTGTGCAGCAATTGTCGCGGCGGGTCTAGGATTCCTCTGGTACAACGCCTATCCGGCCCAAATGTTCATGGGAGATGTCGGATCTCTGGCCTTGGGCGCGGCGCTGGGGATCGTCGCCGTGATGACCAAGAACGAGATTTTGCTGATCATCGTCGGAGGCCTCTTCGTGGTCGAGGCGTTGTCGGTTATCTTTCAAGTTGTCTCGTACAAGCTCAGGCGCAAGCGGGTGTTTCTAATGGCGCCGATTCATCACCACTATGAGCTCAAAGGTTGGAAGGAGCCGCAAATCATCGTGCGTTTCTGGATCATCTCATTTATCTGCGCCGTGATCGGGTTGAGCACACTAAAGCTTAGATGAAAACGGCGATGACGCATGGAGCTCAAGGGCAAAGAGGTTTTGGTTTTAGGCCTGGCGCGTACAGGCATGGAATGCGCCCGTTTTCTTGCCGAACATGGGGCGAAGGTGCGGGTGACTGACCTCCGATCGGAACAGGATCTGAAACACGGAATGGAAAGTCTCAGAGAACTGCCCATTCAATACCTTTTAGGAGGTGAGGACCAAGCGTCGCTCGAAGGCGTGGATTTCGTTGTTCCCAGTCCGGGGGTTCCAGCGGAGAACACCTTGCTTCACCGAGCGAATCGTCGAAATATCAAGATCCTCAGTGAAATCGAACTTGCCTATCATTTTCTGGGGGCGCCTCTCATCGCCATCACCGGCACCAACGGAAAGAGCACGACCACGACTCTCGTTGGCGAAATGTTGAAGGCCAACGGCACCAAAGTCTTTGTCGGCGGCAACATAGGCACTCCGCTCATCAGCTTCGTGTCCGGTGATTGGGAGTGGGGAGTCGTCGAGGTCAGCAGTTTTCAGTTGGAATGGATCAAGGAGTTTCGGCCGCGCATTTCGGTGTTACTCAATCTCACGGAAGACCATCTCGATCGGTACCCGGATTTTGCCGCCTATCGTCGGGCCAAGGAGAGAATTTTTGAAGCCCAGACCGAAAAAGACGTAGCCATCCTTAACCGCGACGATCCGTGGGTCTGGGAAATCAGAAAGCGTGTTCGGGCGCGGGTGATCTCCTTCGGTTTTTCTGAAGTCGAGGAGGGAGTTTTTGTTGCTTCCAATGAGCTCATTTGGCGCAACGGCTCCAGCGAAGAAAAATTCCCCTTGGATCGGCTCAAGATCCAAGGGGTTCACAATGTGGAAAACATAATGGCTGCCATTGCCAGCGCGAAATCGGCCGGTCTAAGCGCGCCGGTGATCCAGCGGGCGCTTGAGGAATTCCCCGGTCTCGAACATCGCCTTGAATTCGTTCGGGAGAAGGACGGGGTTCGTTACTACAACGATTCCAAAGGAACCAATGTCGGTGCCGTCGTGAAATCGCTGGCGAGTTTTTCCGCGCCGGTCATTCTCCTCGCCGGCGGGGTAGACAAGGGCGGTGATTACGGTGTGCTGCGGAACGAGATCCAACGGAAAGTGCGCCGTTTGGTGCTGTTTGGCCAAGCCAAAGAAATCATCGCCCATGCTCTCGGCGCTCTCACCGAAACCGTAACTGTGGAAGACATGGAAGCCGCGGTGCGCGATTCGTTTGCCCATGCGCAACCGGGAGACGTGGTTCTGTTGTCACCCGCCTGTTCGAGTTTCGACATGTTTCGCAATTACGCAGAGCGAGGGCAAATCTTTAAGAACTTAGTCCAAGCCTTATGAGGGACGGATTCGCGGTCGATAAATGGCTGCTGCTCGCCGTCGCCGCGCTATTGGCGATCGGGATCACCATGGTGCTCAGCACGAGTTATCTATATTCCCAGGAGCGGTTCACCGACGGAACCTTTTTCTTTCGTAAGCAGCTGATCGCGGTAGGAGCGGGTCTCATAGCGCTGATCACTTGTTCGTTGTTGCCTTCGACGACCTACCGTCGGCTGGCCTACCCGCTCTTGGGCCTGACGTTCATCGTCTTGGTCCTGGTTTTGATCCCCGGTATCGGCATAGCTCGCGGCGGCGCCCGACGTTGGTTGATGTTGCCCGGTTTTGCTTTTCAACCGGGCGAGCTGGCGAAGCTCGCGGTCGTATTTTATCTCGCGCACTCGATGGCTAGGAAAGAAGAGAAGATTCAAACTTTCTCTCTTGGGGTGTTGCCGCACTTGATCGTGGCAGGAATGTTCCTGGGAGTTCTGTTGCTGGAGCCCGATTTCGGGACGGCCCTGATTCTGGTCATGCTGTTGTACTTGATGCTTTTCATCGGCGGAGCCCGGGTGCACCACCTCCTGGCTACGGGTCTGATGGCGTTGCCTTTATTGATCTATGTGATGTTGAAAGCGGAATACCGCTTGCGCCGTCTGATGACCTTCATGGATCCATGGCGCGAGGCTTCGAGCAGCGGCTTCCAGGTGATTCAATCGCTCATTGCCTTTGGCTCCGGAGAGTTATGGGGGCGGGGCTTAGGCGAAAGCCGCCAAAAACTTTTTTATCTTCCCGAAGCTCACACCGATTTTGTCTTTTCGGTAATTGGCGAAGAGCTGGGTTTGCTGGGATCCCTGCTTGTGCTGGCGCTCTTTGGGGTAATTATCCTGCGCGGTCTGCGCCTGGCCGCGAGGATCGAAGAGCCCTTTGAACAGTATTTGGCTTTCGGATTGACCGTTCTGCTGGGGCTTCAAGCCCTCATTCACATGGGTGTCGTGATGGGTTTGATGCCGACCAAGGGACTGGTGCTACCCTTTATCAGCTACGGTGGATCGGCCATGGTGATCAATCTAATGGAGGCGGGAATTTTACTGGGTCTCTCGCGCAGGAGAATCTAAAAAATGCGCGTGATCCTGGCCGGTGGGGGAACCGGTGGGCACTTGTTCCCAGGACTGGCCGTGGCTCGCGAGTTTCAACAACGAGACGCCATGACGGAAATTTTGTTTGTGGGAACTGAGCAGGGAATTGAAGCGCGGGTGCTTCCGAGGGAAGGATTCAAGCTTGAGACGATCACGGTCAAAGGGCTCAAGGGCCGCGGCGTGCGTGGCTTAGTAGACGCGCTTTACGGCGTTCCGGCAAGTCTGGTTCAGTCCTTCGGCATCGTCAGGCGGTTTGACCCGGATTTCATTATCGGCCTCGGCGGCTACGCCTCCGGCCCGCTGCTTCTGGCGGGAAAAATGAAACGTGTGCGCTGCGCGATCATGGAACAGAATCTCTATCCGGGTTTCACGAACAGGATTCTGGCGCGGCTGATGGATCGCGTCTTCACTTCGTATCACCAAACCGCCCGCTATTTGCCCGGTGCCAAGGTACTGGAAACGGGCAATCCGGTGCGCTGGCGGAGACTGCCGGACGTTAAGAAGAATCAAAAGTTCACCTTGCTGGTCTTCGGCGGAAGTGCGGGGGCGCACAGGCTCAACGTCGCCGTTGTCGACGCGCTCGGCAGACTCACCGATTTGGCACCGAGGCTTCAGGTGACGCACCAGACAGGGCAGGCCGACTTTGCCGCGATTAACAGAGCCTATGATTCACTGCCCTTCGAAGCGGAGGTCACGCCGTTCATCGACAATATGGATGAGGCCTATGTCAAAGCCGACCTGGTGCTGTGTCGCGCGGGCGCCACCACCGTCGCCGAACTTACGGCCTTTGGCAAGGCCGCGATTCTCGTGCCCTATCCCTATGCCATCTACGACCATCAGCGACGGAATGCCGAAGCGCTTCAGGATCGCGACGCGGCAGAGATGATCCTCGATCAAGAACTGGACGGGGAAGTTTTGGCGGCACGGGTCCGCAGCTATGTATCTGACCCGGCGCGGATTGTTGCAATGGGAGCCGCGGCGCGGGCACTGGGAAAGCCCGAAGCATCAGCGCGGATCGTCGACGAGTGTTACGGCTTACTGCGCGGTTGATGGCGGACGGCGGTCGGAAATTCATGTTGCAGAAAAAGCACCGAATTCATTTTGTCGGTATCGGCGGCATTGGCATGAGTGGTATCGCGGAGGTGTTGTTGAATCTGGGATACGTGGTGAGCGGTTCGGATCTCTACGAAAGCGACGCGACCCGGCGGCTTCGCTCGCTCGGAGCGCAAGTGTTCGTGGGTCACGAAGAAGAGAATCTCTCGGCGCATGCTTCGGTGGTCGTCATTTCCACAGCGGTCAAATACTCGAATCCGGAAGTTCTCGAGGCGCGTCGTCGCCAGATCCCCGTCATCCCACGGGCGGAAATGCTCGCGGAGCTGATGCGCATGAAGTACGGAGTGGCGGTCGCTGGAAGTCACGGTAAGACGACCACGACGTCGATGATCGCGGCGGTGCTAAGCACCGCCGGTCTGGATCCCACCATGGTCATCGGAGGACGCGTGCGGATGCTCGGCGGCAACGCAAAAATGGGTCAAGGAGAGATTCTCGTTGCAGAGGCAGACGAAAGCGACGGCAGCTTCTTGTTGCTTTCGCCCACCATCGCCGTCGTCACGAACATCGATCGGGAGCACATGGATTTCCATCAGACGATGGAAAGGTTAAACGAAAGCTTCCTTGATTTCATCAACAAAGTTCCTTTTTACGGCCTGGCGATACTGTGCCTGGATAACGCGAACGTGCGAGCTTTATTGCCGAAGGTGAGAAAACGCTTCGCGACCTATGGTTTGTCTTCGGAAGCGGATTTTTCCGCGCAAGATCTGCAAATGAAGCCCGCCGGCGTCGAATTCACGGTCCTCCATCATGGAAAGCCGTTGGGCGAGTTGCGGCTTCATCTGCCGGGGCGCCACAGCGCGACCAATGCGTTGGCAGCCGTGACCGTTGGCTATGACTTAGAAATTCCGTTTTCTCATATCGCTGAGGCGCTGGATGGCTTTACCGGCATCCACCGGCGCTTCGAGATCAAAGGGGAGCCGCAAGGCATCATGGTCATCGATGATTACGGTCATCATCCGGCGGAAATCGCGGCGACGATCGGCGCGATTCGCGACAGTTGGAAACGATCCTTAACGGTAATCTTCCAGCCGCATCGCTTCAGTCGCACACGCGACCTGTTCGATGAATTCTTAACCGCCTTTGAGGGGGCGGACCGGCTCGTTCTGACGGAGATTTATGCTGCGGAGGAAGACCCGATCCCGGGAGTGACGAGCGAAGCGCTGTATCAGGCGATCAAGAGAAGAGGACACATGGAAGTGGAGCTTATTGCGGACAAGAAACAAATTGTCGAGCAGGTCAGGAAAAAACTCAATCCCGGAGATGTCGTGCTGACGCTCGGCGCTGGCGATATCGACAAAGTCGCCGAAGCGTTGGTCGAGGCCCTGAAATGAGCGGGCGGAATAATAAAGTAATGGAGTGTCGGAATACTGGAGCATTGGAGTGCTGGAAGATGGCGCCTTCGCCGTCACTCCATCCCTCCATCGCACCCATGATTCTATGCTGCTTCCAATGAGAAAAGAGGGTGACGAAACACTTTTAGCCCAGGAGCTGAAACTTATCCCGGACCTGACGGTGAAAGTTTCCGAACCGCTGGCGCGCTACACATCGATGAAGATCGGCGGTCCGGCAGACCTTCTCCTCGAGGTCGAAACCGGCGAAGCGTTGGCTCGGGTCCTGCCGGCTCTGCATGCAAGTGGGACGGCTGTCTGTCTGCTGGGCAATGGCAGCAATGTTTTGATCAGTGATCGCGGCGTGCGCGGCGCCGTGGTTCGTTTGATCGGCGATTTCCGAAAACTCGAGTGGCGAGAACAAGGGGAGACGGTTTGGCTTCAGGCCGGCGCCGCCTATGCGGTAACGCAATTGGTCCGTGCTGCGGCGCGAAAAGGTTATGCCGGACTGGAATTCGCCGAGGGCATTCCCGGAAGCGTGGGGGGCGCGCTGGTCATGAATGCCGGCGCCTACGGCTCGGAGATCGAGAAGGTCGTGGAAGAAGTTCTCGGTGTGACCCTGGACGGCAAAGCGCTTCGTTTCTCTCGCGCCGAAATGAATTTCACTTACCGGGATTCGAATCTCCCGGCAGGAACCGTGGTTACTCACGTACACCTGCGCCTGCGCAAAGAAGAACCGACCGAAGTCAGCTCCAAGCTTCGAGAATTGGTCGCCAAACGGAAAAGCAGCCAACCGTCCGGTTATCCCAATTCCGGGTCAATGTTTCGCAATCCACCGGGGGACTTTGCCGGCAGATTGATCGAAGCGGCGGGCCTAAAGGGTAGGAGAATCGGTCAATCACAGATTTCGGAGCGCCACGGAAATTTCATCGTTAATCTTGGCGGTGCCAAGGCCGAGGAGGTTCGCCAGCTCATGGAGCTCGCCCGGGCAGAAGTAAGGAAACAATCCGGCATCGAACTGCTGCCGGAAGTTCGACTCCTGGGAGAGTGGTCAACGAGCTAACGGAGGACAGCTGATGCAACTATCCGTTTATCGCAGAGACAATCGGAAACGCAATGGCAGGCTATGGCGCCGTCGTTTATGGTTAACAGCCAGCATCGCGACCCTGCTCGCCTTGGGGATGGCCGCTTACCGCTGGCGTCAGCCCTTGACGGTCGCGGCCGCTTCGGCGCGAGCGTTTGTCGTCGAGAATCCTTACTTCGCGGTGCGCGAGATTCAGGTGCGCGGGAGCGACAAGGTCGGCGGTAGCGAGATCGTTTCGATGGCGGGACTGAAACACGGTATGAATATGTGGAAGATCGATCCCGCCGGCATTGAGAAGAAGGTCGCGAAACACCCTTGGGTGCGCCGCGTATTGGTGCGTCGGGAATTTCCTCGTCGCGTGGTGATCGAGGTAGAGGAGCGCACTCCCAAAGCGATCGCGGCGCTGGGAAAGCTCTACTATGTGGACTCGGATGGCGCGGTGTTTAAAGAAGTCGGAGCGGGCGAAAGTGTCAAATTCCCATTGCTCACGGGTCTTCGGCCTGAGGAACTCGGCAACTCAAGCGCTGCCAGCCGCAAGAGAATTCAGGATGCAGTCCGATTGGCCGATTTAATGGCTACGGACTCGCGCACGCTGTCGGAGATTCATTTCGCTGCTCCGGATCGACTGGTTCTCTATACCACGGCCTATCCCGTTGGCCTGCAGATGGGCTGGGGCGACTGGGATGAGAAGTTAAAACGATTGGATCACGTATTACAGCTTTGGAAGGGGAACGAAGACCGATTAGCATCGCTAGATGTCAGTTTTCGGGATCAGGTGGTGGCCCGCGTAAGGCGAGTTCGACCGTGAGTCAGAGGAGCAAACGAATTTAAGCGGTTAGAACGTTATGGCGAAGAAGCACAGCATCGTAGTGGGTTTGGATATCGGGACATCAAAAGTCTGTGCCGTTGTCGGTGAGATGACCGAACATGGCGTGGAAGTGATCGGCGTGGGATCGCATTCTTCGCAAGGTCTGCGCAAGGGTGTAGTCATCAATATCGAGAGCACGGTGAACTCCATTAAGAAAGCGGTGGAGGAAGCGGAGCTGATGGCGGGCTGTGAGATTCACACTATTTTTACCGGGATCGCCGGCGGTCACATCAAAGGATTCAACAGTCACGGCATTGTGGCTGTCAAAAACAAAGAGGTGACTCAACGGGATCTCGATCGGGTCATCGATGCAGCGAAAGCCGTTGCCATTCCCATGGATCGCGAAGTGCTCCACGTCCTGCCGCAGGACTACATCATCGACGATCAAGACGGCATCAAAGAGCCATTGGGGATGTCGGGCGTTCGGCTCGAGGCGAAAGTGCACATTGTCACCGGAGCGGTGACCTCGGCGCAGAACATCGTTAAGTGCTGCAATCGCACGGGTCTTAACGTGGCCGACATTGTCTTGGAACCCTTGGCCTCTGCGGAAGCGGTCCTCAGCGATCAGGAGCGCGATTTGGGTGTTGCGCTCGTCGATATGGGTGGCGGCACGACGGACATCGCGGTTTTCCATGACGGCAGCGTGAAGCATACCGCCGTCCTCGGCATCGGGGGCAATCACGTCACCGGCGATATCGCCGCCGGTTTACGCACGCCTTTCGGCGACGCGGAGCGGATCAAGCAACGTTACGGCTTCGCCAAGGCATCGATGGTGGCGGAAGATGAGCGAGTCGAAGTGCCGAGCGCGGCCGGTAAGCCTCCGGGGAGCGTGTCCAGGCAGATTCTCTGTGAGATCATCGAGCCCCGCCTGGATGAAGTCTTTCAGTTGGTACAGCGCGAGATCGAAAAATCGGGCTTTGAAGGCGTGTTGGCCTCAGGCGTGGTGATGACCGGCGGCTCCATGCTTCTGCCGGGCGGCATCGAGATGGCCGAGCAGATCTTCGGTATTCCCGTGAGACTCGGCATCCCCAGTCACATCAGTGGATTGGTGGATGTCATTTCTAGCCCCGTTTACGCCACCGGAGTCGGCTTGGTGCTCTACGGTATGAAGCGGCAGGAGCGCAATTTCTTCCGCATCCGCGACGATCACATTTTTTCCAAAGTCAAACACCGTATGTCGGATTGGTTTAATGAGTTCTTTTAAGCTGAAAACAAATCTATCGAATCTTATCTGAAGGAGGAGCGTTTATGTTTGAGATCGTGGAACAAGGGAATCTTAAGGCCCGCATAAAGGTCATCGGCATCGGCGGTGGTGGAAGCAACGCGGTGAACACCATGATCAGCGCCAAATTGAGCGGCGTTGATTTCATGGTCGCGAATACCGATGCCCAGTCGCTGGAAGCGAGCCGGGCGCCGGTGCGGATCCAGCTGGGGTCGACGGTGACGAAAGGGCTCGGTGCCGGCGCGAATCCAGAGATCGGCCGACGGGCGGCGCTGGAGGACGAAGAAGCCATCAAGGAATATCTCAGCGGTTCTGATATGATTTTTATCACCGCCGGTATGGGAGGCGGCACGGGCACAGGCGGCGCGCCGGTGGTGGCCCGTTTGGCTCGCGAAGTCGGGGCACTCACCGTCGGCGTGGTCACCAAGCCGTTTATCTTCGAAGGCAAGAAGAGAATGCATCAGGCAGACGACGGGATCGAGGAATTGAAACACAGCGTCGATACCTTGATCGTCATCCCCAACCAACGCTTGCTCAGCATCGCCGCGAAAACCACGACGATGCTGGAGGCGTTCCACAAAGCCGATGATGTGTTGCTCCAGGCGGTACGCGGCATATCGGATCTAATCATCACACCGGGTCTGATCAATCTTGATTTTGCCGACGTGCGAACGGTCATGGCGGAAATGGGGTTGGCTCTGATGGGAGCTGCGTCGGCCTCCGGCGAGCATCGCGCCATCGAAGCGGCACAGAAAGCCATCTCAAGCCCGCTGCTCGAAGATATCTCGATCCAAGGCGCACGGGGTGTTTTGATCAACATCACCGGCGGATCGGATCTTTGCTTGCATGAGGTCAATGAGGCCGCCTCCATGATCCAGGAAGAAGCCCATGATGATGCCAACATCATCTTCGGCGCCGTTATCGACGACAGCATCATCGACCAGATCCG
>OCZV010000366.1_pt1 | contig 16654 bp, 9 predicted proteins | sample 1539051 | NCBI WGS metagenome assembly OCZV01 (sample SAMEA3113581, study PRJEB22503) | soil metagenome
GGTCCCACCAACGCTGGGTTTCCTGGAAAGCGGCTTCGACGTTGGCGGGATCGCGAAAACGGTTTACGAGGGCACGCGCTTTTTCTTCGTCATCCGTCTGCCCGAGAAGAAACGTGACCTCGGCGGTTTGATCCGGATCGATCTCCACCATGACCTGCAAGGCGGCGCAGGGATCCAAACCCGCGCCGGTGTCCCCGGTCAATCGTTCGTGCTCCATCGCGGCAGGAGCGCGCAACGAACAGTTGCGTCCGATGAAGGCGGCGCGGTCGCCCGTAAACGAGCTGGACACCGGCGTAGAAGCGGCAACGGCGATCCTTGCAGAGAGCTCCGGCTCGTAGGAGTTGCGGGCAAACAGGCTCTGGCTTTGCAGATCCCATTTCGTGAGGACATGCATGCCGGTCTCCTCGGGATCGGTTCCAAGGACAAGAGTGGCGTAAGAGGTGATCGTTAATTTCCGCCGGCGCGAAGAGCGGTTGCGAAGACGCAGCCGCTGAAGGCGCACCGGAAGGCCGCCGGTGTCATCGACCGGTACGAAGGTGAGCAAATCCTGTTCGATAGCATGGCTGTTGTGTTCGAAGGCGGTGTAACCGTGCCCATGCCGTGCGCGATAGGCATCCTTCTCCCGGATCGGCTGCGGCGTGGGCGACCAAACGACGCCGATGTCATCATCGCGAATATAAATGGCGGTCCCGGGCGGATTGGAAATCGGGTCGTTGAACCAGGGCGTGAGGCGGTCGTTCTGGCTATTGCTGCCCCAGACAAAATCGGCGCCCGACTCGGAAACCAGCGCGCCGAACTTCGAATTAGCCATAATGTTGACCCAGGGGAGCGGCGTTTGCTGGTCGGGCGCCAGATAGATTACGAATTCCTTTCCGTCCTCCGTAAAACCACCGAGCCCATTGAAGTATTTCAGCTCCATAAAAGGCAGTGGCGCGGAGGGCTCTTCGCGGAAATGCTGACCGGGCGAAAGCAGCTTTGGTTTCGTTGGGACTGGTGTGGTGGCGGCGAGCTGTTGACGTAGCGTGCCGCGGGCTGCGACTACGACCATCCGCGCGGCCGCCTGAAGTGCGATCAGTTCTTCCTTCGAAATTTTGGCCGCCGAGCGAAGATAAACGCCTCCGGGCCGGTCTACGCCGGTCAGGTGCGCCTGCGCGTCAATGAGCTTACGCAGAGCGAGGGTCAACGGTTCGTCGTAGCTTGGCAGTTCCTCGCTCACCAGCACGAGATCCGCCTTCAATCCACGCAGATGCCAGAAGGTGTGCGCAGTCAAAATTTCGCGCACGACTTCGATATCGCGGACGTGACCAATCATGACGACGACAATCGGCAGGTCGCCAGAAATGCCTTGCCGCCAAAGCGCGCGCTGACCTTCCGCGCGCCGGCCGAGACGCGCAGGTGGCGGTCGCAGTTGAGCCTGCGGGAAGAGAACGTGGGCTGCCAGTTGCCGAAAAGTCTGAACATCTCCCGGGCGGATGTGGAGCCGACGCATTTCAAGCTGGGAATGAGTCCACGCTGTTTCGAAAGCGCGCGCGCATGTGTAAAATTCCGCGTAGCGTTCGGCCAGCGCGATGACCGCTTCGCGCGATTCCGCGATCACGGTGACGAGCGCAAATTGAAATCGTTGGTTAGGCAGGAGAGTTATCTGCCGGCGCAGACTGAGGATGGGGTCGAGCACCGCGCCGACCCGGTTCGTTAGGCTGCGGCTGAGGGCAACGGGATTTTCCAGGGTGCGGCCTCGGCCGAGGAACTCGGCGCGATCGGTTTCGAACTCGATCTTGCCGTTGGAAGAGCGCGACTCGGGGACCACGAGATGCGCGGCCCAGATTGGCTGTTCATCGGGGGCGCGGAGACGACGATGGGCAAGGAGGACTTCGCAATGTGGAAGCCATTCGGTTTCGATGAAGAGTTTGCTGAAAGCGGGATGCGCCCGATCGGCCCGGTGTGGCGCGAGAGCAAGCTCGAGGTAAGTGGTCAGCTCCAGTCGACACGATTTGCGTGAAGTGTTGACCAAGGTTACCCGCCGGACCTCGGCGTTGTCTTCTGCGGAGACCACAATCTCCGTAAAAGTTTCGCACGGCCCGCTGGTCCGCCGGAATTCCGCTTTGTCCGGCGTGAAACTCCAAGTGTAACGGCGCTCCGGGCTTCGCATCGGTTGATGGGTGTTGCTCCAGATCGTGCCGCTTTCCAAATCCCGGATATAACAAATCGCGCCCGGCACATCGCAGGTCGTGTCAGCCCGCCAGCGCGTAACGTCCATATCCAACCAGCGCAAATAGCCGCCGCCGGAATTCGTCACCATGACCGAGCAGACTCCGTTGGAGAGGAGATGAATGCGCGGTGAAGCGATATCGGGTGTTTGCGTTACGACTGCACCGTCGCCGATCGAGATCGTCCGCGGCAGGGGTCGCTCTTCATGCACCTCACCGGTCGTCGGCAAAATTTGTTCCGGAATGTGCTCGTGCAAGAGCGGCTCGGTCGCGCGAATGCGCGGGTCGGAATGGAAACGCCTCCGCATCGTGTTCTCGTGTAAAGCATTGTTGTAGGCGAGGAGCGACATCCCCTGGTGATGCGCCATGTAACAATGGATGATAATCCCTGCCGCGGCGCGAGGTTCGGTCCGTCGTGAATAGTCGATCGCCTCGTAGTAACCGTAGCCGCCGAGCAGCGCCGGGTTGCCCAGTGTAGCGAGCCGCCGCAGATTCTTTATGGCGACGGAAGGTTGCAAGCCGAGAGCAAGCGCTGCCGCATACGGAGCGATGACCAAGTCCTGTTCCTGTCCGCGCCTCAACGCCAGCGCCGGTACGCCGAACGCGCGGTATTGATAGACGTTGTGCCGGTCGAGTGCACTGAAAGCAGATTCGGAAATACCCCAGGGCACGCCGTTTTGCTGCGCATAAGCAATCTGGCAGTGCACCGCGTCATGACTGGCGCGATCAAGCAGCGAATTTTCATGCGTCTGAGTGAACAGGAGCGGCATTAAATATTCGAACATCGTCCCACTCCAGGAAAGGAGGGGCAGCCGGCCGTAGGCAGATCCAAAGGGCCGGCTCAAAGCCCACCAATGTTCTACCGAAACTTCGCCGCGCGCGATGGCGAGGAAACTCGTCAGGCGCGCCTCGCTCGCGAGCAAATCGTAGAAGGAAGTGTCGAGTCGCCTTTGCGCAACTTCATACCCAATTGCAAAAATCCGCCGTTCCTCATCGTAAAGAAATCGCAGCCCCATGCTGCTTTCGAGTTGCTGGCTCTGGGCAACCAACTCGTTCAATTGCGCGAGCTGCTCGGAAGCGCCCTGGCGCGAGCGCTCCACCTCGGTCACCAGAAGGTCGAACCACTCGCGCACGGGTGGCGGAAGCTCCGGTCCCTCTCGTTTCCCATGAAATGCGAGCAATGGCACCAGCCCGGGAATTCCCTCGGTGGCAATGTTTCGCAGCGAAAACGTACCCGCGAGCGCCTCGCGCCGCCATTCGTGCGCCGTTTCGCCTAACGACATCAATTGCGACGGCGACGCCATCAGAATTTCCACCGGCCGAAAATATTTATCGATGACGGCATTCCAGGCTGCGACCTGCCTGACGACTTGTTGCGCCCAGTAAGCGCGCGGATCGGTTTCGCGCCCATTGAAGACGAGCAGTAGATCCTGCGCGAGCGATCGAGCCGCGCGCAAACGCAGGATCACTTCCTCCAAGTTAGCCGGCTGGCCCGCAGTGAGCTCCGCCAGGCGCAAAAACGCAGGAGGATGTTTCGTTTCCTTCATTGCGGTGGCGATCTGCCGCATCACGCCGAGCGTGTCGGCAATTCCGCGCAGGGCGCCCGCGTCCAGAAGCGGGCGGCTGGCCACTTCATTGCAGCTCGTTTCGAATGTCCACAGGCTGGCGAGCAAATTGCCGCTATCCACTGTCGAGACGTAGCGAGGATGCAACGGCTCGAGCTTTTTCAGGTCATACCAATTAAAAAGGTGACCTTCGAAACGCTCGAGCCGACTCAATGTTTCGAGCGTGCCCAGGTTGCGCGCCACCAACTCGTCGATCGTGATATAACCAAAATCGTTGGCCGCCACGGTCGCCAGCATCGAAAGCCCGATGTTTGTCGGCGAAGTGCGCATGAAAATCTCCCGCATTGGCGTTTCCTGAACATTGTCCGGCGGCAGCCAGGAGGTTTGTGGCCCGACAAAATCATCAAAATATCTCCAGGTTCGTCGTGCGGCGATCCGCAGGAAGCGTCGATCGTCCGCCGTCAAAATTCCGCCGCGCCAGCTTTTCGCCGGGCGATTGATCAGGATTACCGCCGCCGGAAAGAGAGCCCACAAAAGGAGGAACGGCGCCACGGCCACCATCACCGCTGTCCCGTGCCAGGTGGCGCCGGCGAAAAGCAGCACGCATGCAACCGGGATCCAAAGCCGGGCGAGAACGAACTGCTGCTGCTGATTTCTTGCGCGGCGATGGGCGTCTTGTGCCGTCTCCCATTCAAGTAATAACCGGTGCGAAGCGATTCGCCGGTAGGCGACGCGAGCGATGGCATCGAGCGCCATGCCCGCATGATCCGGCAGAAAAATAACCGCGAACACGGAGCAGAGCAGGCGGTCGCGTGGTTCACGCCAGAATCTCGTCCCGGGCGGCGGCGGATGGAACAGAAGCGCGAGGAGAGAACTCAGAACTGGCCATAACATCAGCCCGGCGATAATCCCGCTCCACAGCATTGGCGCGGGCGTGAGAAACCAGCCTGCCACGAGGAGGGCCATGGTCGCTGGCGGCACCAGACTGCGACGCAGATTGTCGAAGATCTTCCACCGGTTGAAGACGGAAAGCGGATTGGCTTCAGTCCTGCCACCGCCCACAGGCACACGCGATTTCAGCCAATCAATGATTTGCCAGTCGCCGCGAATCCAGCGGTGCTGCCGATTCCACCACGCGATGTAATTGCTTGGAAAGACGTCGAGCAGTTCGATGTCTGTCGCCAGACCAACGCGGACGTAGCTGCCTTCCAGAAGATCATGACTCAACAAATGCGCCGTTGGAAATCGGCCCGACAAGAGGCGATGAAACGTCTGCAATTCGTAAATGCCTTTGCCGTGATAACTGCCTTCACCGACCAGATCCTGGTAAATGTCGGAGACTGCATGGGTATATGGATCGATCCCACGCCGATCGGCGAAGATGCGTGAGAACCATGTCGCCAGAGCGCTCGGAAGCGTCGCGCTGACGCTCGGTTGAATGATCGTGTAACCTCGAATCATGCGGCGTCCATCCGGCGAAAGACGCGCTTGATTTAGAGGATGCGCCAGGGTTTCAATCATCCTCCGGGCAGCGCCACGGAGCAGTTGCGTATCGGCATCCAGCGTGATGACAAACCGGATACCCTCGAGTCGATTGCGATCGCCCGCGCAGAGAAACCCTTCCAACTCGGGCGGAGATTCGCCAATGAGGAATCGATTGAGTTGCTCGAGCTTGCCGCGCTTGCGCTCCCAGCCGATCCAGCGTTGCTCGCTCTCGCTCCACGAACGCCCGCGATGAAAAAGAAAGAAGCGGCCCGCTCCGTAGCGGCGATTCAGTTCCTCTATCCCGCGAGCCACTATGTCGATATACTCCTCGTCCTCCGGCATGCTCTGCCGCGGTGCGTCGGCAAAATCGGTCAGGAGCGCGAAGCGCAAATTTGCATCCGTATTTCCGAGGTAGCGAATCTCGAGTCGGTTGAGCTCGCCTTGGATCGCGTTGGCAGTCGTGAGTAACGTCGGCACCACCACCAGCGTCCGACAATCATCGGGGATGCCTCCTTTTTTGAAGGACAACTTCGGCAACACCTGCGGAGGCAGCAGCGAGGTCACAAAATAGTTCACGGCCAGCACCGCCAGGTCACTCGCGGGCAAGAGAAGCAAAAGACCGAGCAGCCCGAGCGTGATCCGGGGCACCGACCCAGCAATGAAGAGCAGAGGAGCCGCCACTATCGTGATCGCGAACACGAGAAGACTTCCGAAATACATGCCCGCCGCGTGCGCGCGAAGCCATCGGCGCGTCCGTTCTGCCAGCGGCCGCCGAGCGCCGGTTGACCGCTCGAGCGCCAGCCGTCCCGCGTCTATCAAATAATAGCCAACGTCCCGCGCGACTTTGTCGTCGGCAGCCTTCGCTAACGCCAGCGTTTGGTCGATGATTTCCTGTTCTGAACGCTTTGACCATCGGGCGATCTCCTCCACGGCGCGCCGGCAACGATCGCGGGTTTCGAAATCCTGGCGCGCATAAATTCCGGCGGGATCTGCGCCTAATTCGCTTTCCGCCCAGCTGACGGACTCGAAAAATTCCGGCCACGCGATTTGCGCAAGGAGGCGGCAGCTATTGATGACATCGGCGAGCGCAGTCTGCTGCACCGCCTGGCGCCGATGTTCCTGCTGCATGACTTCGAGAAGAGGCGCTCGTAGAGAGCGTTCCAGCCATCCGCTCACCAGCGGCAGGGCCGCCTCTTCGTCGTATAGATGTGCCATCAGTTCACTCGCGAAGTGCGCGGTCGGCTTGGGATGACGTTCCACTAGGTCTTCCATCATCTTGAGCAACCACGGCGACCTGTGGCGCGCCGCGGTGATGAGCCGATTGGCCCAAAAATCCGCCTCCTCGCTCTGGCTTTGCTGTTGCTCGACCTGGATCGCGAGCGTTCGCAAGCATTCGAGTAACTGCAAACGCAACATCAGCGGCAGGGCCCAGAGTTCACCGATGTCCAGTGGCGTGATCGCCTGAAAAGCGTCCAGAAATTTCCGGATGATCTGTGGCTCCAATGCGCCGCCGCTCTCGGATACGATTTTCGAGGCGACATGATAAACACGCGGTCGCCCTGCCTCGGGACCGCTGGCGATCAGAGGCAGCTTTCCATAATATTTTTGCGGGAGACTCCGCCGCAGATCAGTCACCTGCTCCCGAATCAAATAGGCATTATCGAGCAGCCACTCTGCCGAAAGGGTGAAGGCGTGATGCATTTCAGCCGACATCGTCAGACTTGCGTTCGCCCATTCCAGCGCGTCCTCTACCTCTCGCAACCGGCGCAGGAAGGATCGCCCGCGTGGCTGCGCTTCCCGGCTGACCGCGATTAAGCGCGCCAGCTGCGCGGCATTTTCCGAGAGAAGCTGACTCGAAGGTCGTTCATCCCAGAGCGGCTGCGTGGTCGACTCGAAAGGGAAAGATGGCGGCGAATGAAAAGCGAACGTCACGGGCTCCTCGGCTTCCACGTCCCGCAAAATCACCAGCACGCGCGCCGTTTCGCTGGCTTCGACCTCGGCCATCACAACCGTTTCGTTTGGCAGGATCGTCCTCGCGAATCGGGCCAGCGTCGCCGCATCGACGTGCTGGTGAAGCAATCGGATGAGAATCCATCCGCTGAGAGCGCCCGCCAACGCAAACGCGGCCAGTAACAGCGCCAGCACGCCTGGCTGATAATCGGCGAGAATTCCGCGCTGCCAAAAGATCAATACCCCGATGGCCAGACCGACGGCCGCAGCGGCGGCGGCTCCACCGATAGCCGAGACGCCATATTCCTCGACCCGCGGCCGGCCTTCGGCCGGAGCGTGGATCGCGGCGGCGCGGCGAAACCGGGCCCGATGGAGATTCCTCAGTACGGCTCGACCGGTCCCTGGGCTTTGGAAAATGCCGACCACCAAAACGTGCTCGCTATTCTTCCGCCAAACTCTCATACGCAACCTTACAGGATATATCGGTGTAAACTCCGCTCGCGGCTGAGCAAGTAAGCAAAGTTTTTCAGCCGATCACATGACGCTGTAATTTCGCGCTTTCGATCAAGTGGACAACCTGATTGAAACGCACGAGCGACCGGATGAATTCAAAGAACAGTAAGTTAGGTGGCGCAATGAACTCACTCGGCATCTTCAGTTCGGCCGTGGGCTTCTACGCGTTCGTCCCTCTCGTCAAACTCGGTTTATACTGTCACCCGTATGGAATGGCTAGGTAACCCGAACGCTTGGATTGGGCTGTTGACTCTGACGGTCCTCGAAATCGTTCTCGGCATCGACAACATCATCTTCATCTCGATTCTGGCTGGCAAACTCCCCGCTCGAGACCAGAAGAAGGCGCGAACCCTTGGTCTCGGCTTGGCGATGTTGACGCGTATTCTGTTGTTGCTTTCTCTCTCATGGATCATCGGACTGACGCGTCCCCTTTTCGCCATCGCCGGTTTTGAAGTCACGGGTCGTGCGCTCATCTTGATCGGAGGCGGACTATTCCTGCTCGCGAAAAGCACACATGAGATTCACGACCAGATCGAAGGCGACGAAGAACACGAGAATCTTTCCGTCGTCCCATCGTTCGTTGCCGTGCTCGTGCAGATCGCCCTCCTCGACGTTATCTTTTCGCTCGATTCCGTCATCACGGCCGTCGGCATGGTGGACCAGATCAGCGTCATGGTTATCGCCGTCATTCTCGCCATCGCCGTTATGATGATTTTCGCGGGACCGATCAGCGGCTTCGTCCACCGCCATGCCACGATCAAGATGCTTGCGCTCGGCTTCCTCCTTCTGATTGGTGTGAATCTGATCGCTGAGGGCGTCGGTTTTCACATTCCAAAAGGATACATTTATTTCGCGATGGCGTTTTCGGTGTTCGTCGAGCTTTTGAATTTGAAAATACGCGGACGAAAACCCAAGCCGCAACCAGTGCGTAACCGGCGATTGCAGAAAGCCATCCATCGCGTCGAGAAACCACGGTGAGCGTTGCGCGGCTCTGCGTTAACTTTATCAGGCTGGCAAGATTACCCGGCGCACGATAGACTTTGAGGTCTTCCTCTTCGCTCCTCTCATTTTCTGGCTTGCGCAAGGACGACAGCATCGCGCGAGCTGTCTGACTCCTTTATCCCTCAGACAAAACAATTGATGATTAATCCATTACTAGGATTGTACTAAGAGTGAGTGATTTTCTGATTGCCAGGGTGGCGAAATTGGCAGACGCGCCAGACTTAGGATCTGGTGGAGAAATCCTTAGGGGTTCGAGTCCCCTCCCTGGCACTTTCATTGCGGATTCGGGATTTCAGAGGGCAGATTGGTTGAGCATTGAACGCTAAATCGACTTGTTACATTACCTGCCATTTTGCGCGGCGCGTGCGCGGATCAGTTTCCCAGAGCCGTTTTCCACCAAGGAATGCATTTTCATTTCGCCCGCGCTCAGTTCCCTCTGGCAGCTGTTCGAAACGGTGCACGAGGCCGCCGCCGAGCACAACGTAATCCGCAATGAAGGAGCGCTTCAATTGCGCGACCGCGTAGATCACTTCTCGCTTCCATTTTTTTTCGCCGAGCAGCTCCAAGCCTGGAACGCCGAGATAATTTTCGATGATGCGGCCGTCGGGATACGGCAGGTCGCCAAGCTCGAGCGACATCAAGGTTTTATCCCACACCAGCGCGGAGCCAAGGCCGGTTCCAAGACCCAGAAAGAGCATGCGCCCGCCACCATGGTAACTGCCAAGCGCTTGCATGGCCGCGTCGTTGATCAGGCGTATCGGTAGGCCGAGCGCTTTGGCGAAATTGAAACCAACCCACCCTTTTCCCAAATGCTTAGGATTCCCAATGATGCGTCCCTTGCGCACGGGCGCTGGGAAACCGATGGACGCCACGTCGAATTTCCACCCACGCGCGGTCTCCCTAAGTTTCGTGATCAGTTCTTCCGGTCTCATGCGCGGCCCTGATGCAAACTCACGTTGATTCCGCCGCGACATAAGCAGTTTTATGCGGGTGCCGCCGATATCGACGACGAGAACTTTTCTTTTCATGAGCGACTGCCCCGAAAAGCTTTTAGGGTGATCCTAATAACCGCGCCCGGCGCGTTTAAAACGCTCAAAAATGCTCTTCGGCTCCGGCTTTGTTGCCGTGCTGGCTGGCCAGCATTCCACAATTTCCAGCGCGAGGAACCGGAACAGCATCAGGCGGGCAGATTTCAAGTCGAGCCGCAGATTCTTGGCAATTTGTTGAACGGAGCGGATGCCGTTGAATTGCGACGCGAATTGCGCCTCGTCCGAGGTCAGTTTCAGTTTCTGAACACGTTCAAAACCCTCTTTCGTGTAAGCCGGAATCGAAGTGGGATCGTACTTGACGTGTTGATCGAGATCCTCCACGAAACGCAAAGTTTCCAGCGCCCAGTTGTCCACGGTTTGCTCGGCGGACACCTCGGGAGCTTCACTCAACAGCCCGGCGTTCTTCTCAAACATGATCCACACCCGCGGCGCGGCCCAAAGTTGGGAGAAGAGTTTTTGGCCATAGTGCTGGACTAACTCCATGGCGGGCTGGCGCGCGATCGATTCCTGCTGGGCCAGAGTAAGAAAAAACGGCGTTCCCGTTTCACTCTGTTCGGCGCGTGCCTGCGCAATCACTTCCTCATCGACATTGGCGAGAGCAGCAGGCGTTTCCGAACAATAAAGATCGGGATTTCGCATCGTGGCGTAAACAATCCTGCCGTCCTTCGTCAAAAGTTCGATTGGATCCTGGTCCCAGAATGCCCGCAACACGCCCGTGAGTTCCTCCCTGGCGATCGCTTGAAGAGCGCGATTCAAGGGAAACAAGGTTGTGCGTCCGCAAAAATAAACATCCGCCGTGGGGGCCTCCTTCGAAGCGTCGACCTCCACACCTGGAGTGAAATTGGCGTTGGCTGGCTTGGCCCACTCCCCGACTGGTGGAGATGGGACCCACCAGTCCTCGGAGTCCTCGGATTGGAGGGCACTTTCTGAATCGGTAGCAGGCTCTTGGGCCGCAGTCTCCGTCTCCCGTGGAATCCGCTCGCTGCTGGTTTGATCCTGCTCTTCGCTAGTTAAGGGTTCGCCTTGAGCTTCTGTCGGTTTAGGTTCGCCCGATGAGTTCGGCATAGTTGTCCTCCACGGTTTTAATAAAGCAACGCTCCCTTGAAGGCTTTACTCAAGAACCCGATCATCGCAACGGCGATCTCTCCTGATCCATGTGGGCGTTCGCCTGACACGGCGATACAGCGCCGCGGCTACAACCCCGCGAAACGACGCGCGAGCTCGGGCCGGCTGATTTTTCCGCGCTCATTCACCGGAATTGCATCCACAATAAAAACCCGCTTCGGGACCTGCCAGCCGCTCAATTCGCGTCTGCAAAATTCGAGTAGTTCACCCTCGCTCACCCCTGGAGAGGCGACCACGCATGCCGCCACTTCCTCATTCCGTAAAGCCGACGCGCGCCCAAATACCACCGCCTGACGCACGCCGCTGAAGCGAAGTAAGTGCGCTTCCACTTCCGCCGGATTCACCTTTTTACCGGCGACATTTATTACATCCGAAGTCCGGCCAACGATTCGCCACCCCTTCGCCGTCTTGGTTAGCAAATCGTCAGGCACAAAAACTCCTCCGCCAAGTTTGGCTTCGGCCGGTTCAGGAAAATAACCGTCGCCCACGGCGGCGCTGCGCACGCGGATCTGGCTCGCTGAGGCTGCTGGATCGATCATCGCAATAGCGACGCCTTTTATTGGTTGACCCACAAAACCTTCCACTTCGCTTGTTCCGTCCGCATCATAACAGATTCCGCCGCATTCCGATGCGCCGTAAAACGAATGGATCGCCATTCTGAATTTTTGCCGAAACTGCCGCGCCACGCTCACAGGCAGCGGCGCACCGGCGGAAATGCAGAGCCGCAACTTCGGCAGTTCGGGGATATTTTCCATCTCGCAGAATGCCTGATAGAAAACTGGCATTCCGGGGAAAACCGTTGCGTTAGTGCGGGCAAGATCTGCGAGCACAGCGCGCGGCATCCGGTCGCGGCTCAACACCATCGGCACGCCACGGGCAATCAGTGGCGTGAGCAAATTGCTGAACCCATAAGAATGCGAAATTGGAATGACCCCGAAATTCAAATCGGCATCGCCGATTCCCGCGGTGTCGCAAATCTGACTGCAATCGGCGAGGAGCTGTTCGCTACGGAATCGAATGGCACGCGGCGCAGCCGTCGTGCCGGAAGTCAATTTTAGAATTGCCGGCGGGCTTTCGCCCCAATCCACTGTAGCGTCGGCTGTCCTCAGTCGAAATATCTTTGGGGAGCTTCCGCTGGGGACAGCGGACACTACAGCTGCCGCCTGGCAGATTTTCAGCGCAGCATCGCGCCGTTGATCGCTGATTGATTGTTCCAGAGGCAAAGCAACCAGCCGCTTGCGCAAACAAGCGATCAAAATCGACGGCCAATCTTCGTGGTTTCCAGTCTGGATCGCGATGACGCTACCCGCGTTGAACATTTCGATCTCCGCTTCGAAGTGGCGCGCTCGTTCGTCAATTTGTTGAAACGTCCGTGCGATTTGGTCGGTTGGCTCGAAAATGGCGGCCCGACCGCCTTTTCTCGCCAGAATTCCGCTCCATGTCGCGAGCAATGGATCCCGGCATTTCATCCCTTGCGCGATCAGCTTCCCGCGGGTAGGTTCCGCGCTCGTTTCCCAACATGAAAGCAGGCATCCATCCAGAGTATTACGATACCGATATTGTGTGCGCGTGCGGCGCGGTATATCACACCCGCTCGACGCGTCGCGATATTAAGATCGGTATTTGTGCCGCTTGTCATCCCTTTTTCACTGGCGAGCAGAAGTTCGTCGATACCGCCGGGCGTGTCGAAAAATTCGCTCGCCGCTACGGCAGCACTAAAGCCGCGCGGGCGGAAAAGAAAGCTTAGCTGAACTGTAGCGGCCTCGCTCTGTCGAGGCGCCGCCCGGGGGCGATGCAGCGCCGCGGGATAGGAACCACGTATGGATCTTAATTCCCTCATTGAACGCAAACGCGAGCGCTTCGAACAACTCGAACGCGAAATCGCAGATCCGCGTCTGTTTGAGAACCGCAAGCGTGCCGGCGAAATCATGCGCGAACATGCCGGCATCAAGGACTTGCTTGCGCGCTGGAATCGACTCGAAGCTGCGCGGCGTCAACTGGACGACAATCGCGAGCTCGCCACTTCCCGCGATGTCGAGATCGCGGCGATGGCCGACGACGAAATCCCGGATTTGGAAGAACGAGTTAGAGATCTCGAACGCGAAATTCAAATCGGTCTCCTTCCGACAGATGAGAATGAGGATCGAGACGCGATAGTCGAAATTCGCGCCGGGACAGGCGGCAGCGAAGCGGCGATTTTCGCGGCCGATCTTTATCGCATGTACAATCGCTATGCGGAAGCAGCCGGGTTAAAAACCGAGGACCTCGAATCGAGTCCGTCGGAACTCGGCGGATTAAAAGAAGTGATCTTTCGCGTATCCGGCGAATCTGTTTTTCGAAAACTGCGTTACGAAAGTGGCGTTCACCGGGTGCAACGCGTTCCGGCCACGGAGGCGCAAGGCCGTATTCATACATCGACAGCGACGGTGGCCGTTTTGCCGGAAGCGCAAGACGTTGATCTTGAGTTGAAGGCGGATGAATTGCGGATTGAAGTGTCGCGCGCCGGCGGCCCGGGCGGTCAGGGTGTAAACACGACCGATTCCGCGGTTCAGGTTTTGCATATTCCGACCGGGACAATCGTCCGGTGCCAGGATGGGAGAAGCCAGATCAAAAACAAAGAACGAGCGCTGAGTATCCTGCGTGCGCGACTGCTGGAGCGAAAACAGCGCGAAGAAGCGGAAAAATATAGTGCCCAGCGCCGCGGCCAGATCGGAACCGGCGGCCGTGAAGAAAAGATTCGCACTTACAATTTCCCGCAGAACCGCGTGACCGATCATCGCGTCGGTTTGACGCTTTATAATTTGGACCGGGTAATGGAAGGCGATCTCGGCGAATTAATCCGCGCGTTGCAAGCCGCAGACGTTGCCGAGCGGTTGCAGGAATCGGCGGTCGCGTGAACAAAACGTTTCAGGTCATCCTGAGCGCAGCGCAGCGGAGTCGAAGGATCCCGTTGCATCAACTCAGGATATCGCTACGGGATTCCTCGACTCCGCTCGGAATGACAGAAGGGGGCACGTATGACCGTTCTTGAGGTGCTGCAATCGAGCACCGCGTATTTCAAGAAACGCGGGATCGAAAGTCCGCGCTTGAATGCGGAGCATTTGCTGGCGCACGCGCTGGGCCGCACGCGGATGGAGCTTTATCTGGAATTCGAGCGACCTCTTGGCGAAACGGAGCTTGCACCTTTGCGCAGGCTTGTTCAACGCCGAGGCGAAGGCGAGCCGCTCCAGCATTTGCTCGGCACCGTTGAATTTTGCGGCCATACATTTCTCTGCGATAAACGCGCACTCGTTCCCCGACCCGAGACGGAACAGCTCGTTGAGCTGGTGGAATCGAAAATCGAAAATCGAAAATCGAAAATTCTGGACGTAGGGACTGGCAGCGGCGTGATCGCGCTCACTCTGGCAAAAAAATTTCCCGAGGCGGAAATTTTCGCCGTTGATGTTTCAGAAGACGCGCTCGCCCTCGCGCGAGAAAACGCGATCCGTCTCGGCGTAAATGGACGCGTGCAATTGAGGAGAAGCAATCTTCTTGAAAACCTGGATGAAAGATTCGACCTGATCGTTGCGAATCTTCCCTATATCGCCATGCAAGATCGACAGACTCTTTCGCGGGAAGTCTTGCGCGATCCGGAAGTGGCGCTCTTTGCCGGCACGCGGGGGGACGAGTTGCTGCGCGAATTGATTGAGCAGGCCCCCGAGCGGCTTTGTCCGGGCGGACTGCTGGCCCTGGAAATCGGGCTTGGCCAGAGCGACGCGCTTCTTTCGGCCTTGGCGGAAAAAAAATACCGCGACATCTGCTCGAAAAACGATTATTCAGGTGTGATTCGATTCCTTTTTGCAACCTATGGATAAGATTCTCATTCACGGCGGGCGCCCGCTCTCCGGTTCGATCAAGGTCAGCGGCTCGAAGAATTCCTCGCTGCCGATCCTGGCAGCAACATTGCTCACTGGAGAGCAATGCGTTGTCCATGGTGTGCCGGATCTCAGTGACACGCACTACATGTTGCAAATTCTGAATCACCTAGGCGCCCAGGTGGAACGCGCCAGCGGTACGGTCAGCGTCGAGGCGGGAAAGATCCAATCGGTGGCGCCTTACGATGTTGTGCGCAGGATGCGCGCCTCCGTCTGTGTGCTTGGCCCCCTGTTGGGCCGTTGCAAAGAAGCGACCGTCTCTTTGCCGGGCGGTTGCGTTATTGGCGATCGACCGATTGACCTGCATTTAACAGGATTCGAGGCGCTTGGAGCGGCGGTGCGCGTGGAGGCTGGCGACGTGAAAGTTTTTGCACCGAAGTTGAAGGGTGCGGTAATCAATTTGCGGGGCAAATTCGGTCCGACGGTGCTCGGCACCGATAATGTGATGATGGCGGCCGTGCTCGCTGATGGTGTGACCGTCGTTGAAGGAGCAGCGCAGGAGCCCGAAGTAGTCGATCTTGCTAACTTCTTGAACAAAATGGGTGCAAAGATCGAAGGCGCCGGAACGCGGCGGATCATCATTGAGGGTGTGCCCGCGCTGCACGGAGCGGAACATGATGTGATCCCTGACCGAATTGAAGCAGGAACATTTCTGGTGGCGGGTGCAATTTGCGGGCAGGGAGTCACCGTTAAGCGGGTGGAGCCAGAGCATATTCGCTCGGTCACGGACGCACTCGCCACTTGCGGCTTCCCAGTTCACATCGCAGACCACGCAATTTCGATCTCGCCGAACGGGGCTGCGAGCCCACTGGAGCTAGAGACTGCACCGTATCCCGGTTTTCCCACCGATATGCAGGCACAGATGTGCGCATTACTCTCCACAAGCGACGGCATCAGCGTCGTGACGGAAAATATTTTCCCGCAGCGCTACATGCACGTCGCGGAGCTAAAGCGCATGGGAGCGCAAATGCAGCTGGAGGGTGCAACTGCGGTGATCCACGGCGTCGATGGTCTTTTTGGCGCGCAGGTTATGGCGAGCGACCTCCGCGCCTCCGCCGCGCTTGTGCTTGCGGGATTGAAGGCAGACGGAATTACCGAAGTGAGCCGTGTCTATCACATTGATCGCGGCTACGAAAGGCTCGACGAAAAACTGAGCGAACTCGGGGCACACATCGAGCGCGTGAAGGCTAAAAGTGGCGCGAGTCTTTGACTTGCGTTTTTCCGCGGCAAGCTGGACGCTTGCTGCACATTCCGCCTGAAAGGATAAATTTATGGATCAACAGCCAGTACCACCTCCGCCACCAGTTTCAGCTCCCTCTTCCGACGTACGAACCTGGTGCGTGCTTTGCCACGCCGCAGCTTTGCTCGGATTATTTTTCCATTTTCTGGGGCATCTCCTCGGTCCTCTCATTGTTTGGCTGGTGAAACGCGGTGATTCCCCGGAGATCGACGCCCATGGAAAAGAATCGCTTAATTTCCAGATTTCGATGCTGATTTATGACGCCGTTGCCGCAATTCTCTGCATTGTTCTTATCGGCATTCCGATTCTGATCGGGCTTTGGATTCTGAACACGGTCCTCGTCATTATCGCCTCCATTCAGGCAAGCGAAGGGAAGTTCTATCGCTATCCGATTACGATTCGGCTGATCAAATAGCGGAAGATAGACTTCCAGTCTGTTCCTGGCCGACAACCATCTTGTTTGTGGGAAAAGGCGGGTTCCACCCACGAATCGACAGGCTGGAAGCCTGTCTGCCGAGTCAGACAAGGATGCCTAACTTCCGATTAGCGCGCGCAACGTCTTTAGATTTTGCACGTCCTCGGCGAGGTCTTTGTCCTTCGGCGT
>OCZV010000367.1_pt1 | contig 16637 bp, 10 predicted proteins | sample 1539051 | NCBI WGS metagenome assembly OCZV01 (sample SAMEA3113581, study PRJEB22503) | soil metagenome
AGCCGCGCAGCAGGTCGACCGCGGCGAGGGTCTCGACGGTCGGGACGTCACCGGCACAGGCCATGACGACGGCGGGGTCGGAGCCCCGATCGTTCGACGCCCACTCCCAGATGCCGACGCCGGCCGTGCAGTGCCTGACGGCTGCGTCCATGGCGAGCCACTGGGGCGCCGGGTGCTTGCCTGCGACGATCACGTTGACGTAGTTCCGGCTGCGCAGGCAGTGGTCGGCGACGGAGAGCAGCGTGTTCGCGTCCGGGGGGAGGTAGACGCGGATGACCTCGGCCTTCTTGTTCACAACATGGTCGATGAAGCCGGGATCCTGGTGCGAGAAGCCGTTGTGGTCCTGGCGCCAGACGTGGGAGCTGAGCAGGTAGTTGAGCGAGGCGACCGGGCGGCGCCAGCCGAGGTCCCTGGTCACCTTCATCCACTTCGCGTGTTGGTTGAACATCGAGTCGACGACGTGGACGAACGCTTCGTAGGTGGCGAAGAGCCCGTGCCGGCCGGTGAGAAGGTACCCCTCGAGCCAGCCCTGGCAGGTGTGCTCGCTCAGGATCTCCATCACGCGGCCGTCGAGCGCCAGGTGATCGTCCTCGGGCAGCCGCTCCGCGTTCCACGCTCGCTCGGTGACTTCGAAGAGTGCCTGTAGCCGGTTGGACGAGAGCTCGTCGGGTGAGAGGACGCGGAAGTTTCGCGAGTCGAGGTTGCGCTTCATGACGTCGCGGAGGAAATCGCCGAAGACGCGGGTCGCCTCAGCGGTCTTCGCACCCGGGCGCGGTACGTCGACCGCGTAGTCGCGGAAGTCCGGCATGACCAGGTCGCGCAGAAGCAGGCCGCCGTTCGCGTGTGGGCTGGCGCTCATCCGGCGCCGGCCGTCGGGCGCCAGCTCGCGCAGCTCGGGGAGCAGCTTGCCCGTCTCGTCGAAGAGCTCGTCGGGGCGGTAGCTGCGCAGCCACGCCTCGAGCTGCGCTAGGTGCTCGGGGCGTTCGGCGAGCTCGGCGAGCGGGACCTGGTGCGAGCGCCAGGTCCCCTCGGTCCGCTGTCCGTCCACCTCGGCCGGCCCGGTCCACCCCTTCGGCGTGCGGAGGACGATCATCGGCCAGCGCGGGCGCTCCGGCTCGCCCTCTTCGCGCGCTCGGCGCTGGATCTCACGGATCTCGCCGACAACCCGGTCGAGCGTCGCGGCCATCAACCGGTGCATCGCGGCCGGATCCGAGCCTTCGACCACGTATGGCCGGTAGCCGTAGCCGGTGAGCAGGCTTTCCAGCTCCTTCGCCGGTATGCGCGCGAGGACGGTCGGGTTGGCGATCTTGTAGCCGTTCAGGTGGAGGATCGGTAGCACGGCGCCGTCGGCCGCAGGATTCAGGAACTTGTTCGAGTGCCAGGCGGTCGCGAGCGGCCCGGTCTCGGCCTCGCCGTCGCCGACGACGCAGGCGACGAGCAGGTCGGGATTGTCGAAGGCGGCGCCGTAGGCGTGGGAGAGGGCGTAGCCGAGCTCGCCGCCCTCGTGGATCGACCCGGGGATCTCGGGCGCATGGTGGCTCGGGATCCCGCCGGGGAAGGAGAACTGCCGGAAGAGGCGCCGCATCCCCTCGACGTCCTCGGACACGTCCGGGTACACCTCGCTGTAGGTGCCCTCGAGGTAGGTGTTCGCCACCATCGCTGGACCACCGTGGCCGGGGCCGCAGACGAAGATCGCGTCGAGGCCGTCGCGTCGGATCACCCGGTTCAGGTGGACGTAGATGAAGTTGAGGCCGGGCGTCGTGCCCCAGTGGCCGAGCAGGCGCGGCTTCACGTGCTCGAGCCGAAGTGGTTCCCGCAGGAGCGGGTTGCCGAGCAGGTAGATCTGCCCGACCGACAGGTAGTTGGCGGCTCGCCAGTATCGGTCGAGCAGCTCGAGCTCGTGGGCCGGCAGCGCCTCCGCGCCGTCCGTCGCCTGCCCGACGTCGATCGTCTCAGTCACTGTGTCCTCCCAGCGTCGTTACGGGGCGCCTTCCCGTTCGACGAGCGCGCGGAACAGGCGCGCGTACTGCTCGAGGTGGCGGTCGCCCAGGAACTCTGCCACGGCGCGCGCTCGCGCGTTCCTGCCGAGTCGCTCGGCTTCCGCGCGGTCGCGCAGCAGGCCGTCCACCGCCTCGCCGAACGACGCCAGCTCGTGCGGGTCGTCGATGAGCACTCCGTGCTCCCCGCTCACGAGCTGGTCGGCGATGCCGCCGACGGCGCTGCCGACAACCGGACGCGCTTTCCACATCGCCTCGGCGACGGTCAGCCCGAATCCCTCGGCCAGGCTCTTCTGCGCGACCACGGTCGCGTGGCGCTGGAGCGCGTTCACGATCGCCGCGGCCTCGTCGGGATCGGCCATCGGGACGCAGGCGAGATGGACACGGCTGCGGACGGCGTGAGGGAGCCGACGCCAGCGAGTCAGGCAGTCGTCGTAGACCTCGGCCGCCTCCGGGTCGTCGGCCACGCCGGTCACCGTCGGCCCGGCCAGGACGAGGTGGGCGCCGTGCGACGGGTCGACGTGCTCGGCGAAGCCCTCCATCACGCCGGCCATGTCCTTCATCGCGTCCCAGCGCGAGGCCTGGACGACCAGAGGGGCGTCCGCCGGGGCGGCGGGGCCGGTTTGCTGGACGTCGGCGCGGCGGTTGATGCGGCCGGGCGAGCCGTCGCGCCGAGTGAACGGGACGACCGGTGGGTTGCCGTCGCCGTCGAGCAGGCCGACGTAGCCGAGCGCGAGGCGGACGTTGCGCGGCGACATCGGCTCGTTCTTGGCCGAGAACGGGTCGATCGACGGTGGGATGACGAACGTCCTGGCCGGGTCGGCCCAGGAGGGTGCGAACGCAGCGCGCGAGAAGACGTAGGCGTCGACCTCCTCGAGGTACGGGCGCAGGAACGTCCACGCGCGCTCGGTCCACTCGTTCGGGGTGTCGCTCCCGACGTGGCAGCGCCAGACGACGCGGGCGCCCGCGCGCCGGAGCGCGCGCGCCAGCCCCGCCGTCTGCGGGTCGTGGAGCAGGACGAGGTCGCCGGGATGGACGAGAGCGAGGAGCTCGTCGGCGTTCGGGCGCAACGTCTTCGCGTAGCGGTCTCGCTCGGCTTCTCCGAGCGTGCCGCCGTCGCCGGGCGAGCCGTACAGCCCGTTGTGAATTCGCTTCGTGATCGCGAAGAAGTCCGCATTGCCGCGGATAACGGCCCAGCGTGCGTCGATGCCCGCGCCGCGAACGTAGGCGAGCAGCGTCTGGAGCATCTCGGCCACGCCGCCGCCGGCGGCCGTCGAATTGACGTTGAGCACGATGCGCCCGTCCAGCAGCTCGCGCGTCGCTTCGGCAGCTGCATCGAATGTCGCCATCCGATCTGGGCCGACGAGCGGTTCCAGCCGCGCCGGGTCGAGCGCCTGGACATCGACCTCCTGAAGCCTGGCCGAGACCTGGGTTGCCATGACCGCTCCTTTCACTGGTAGCGCAGCGCCTCGGCCGGGTAGACGCGCGAGGCGCGGACGGCGGGCGCGAGCGTGGTCAGCAGCGCGACCGCGTAGACGAGGAGGAAGACCACGCTGAGGCTCACCCAGGGGACGGTGAACGCGAGCGTGTCCCAGCTGGGCTGCTTGGCCGAGTCGGCGATGATGTTGAAGCCGAGCGCGAGCCCGAGCGCGGTACCGACGACGATCGCCGTGAGGGCGACGAACGACGACTCCAGGAGGAACGCCGCCTGGATCATGCGCCGCTGGAAGCCGATCGAGCGGAGCACTCCGATCTGCTGGCGCCGCTCGACGACCGAGCGCGCCGTGATGACGCCCAGTGCGGCGACGCCGACGATCAGACCGAGGCCCATGAAGCCCATGACGATGTAGTTGAAGGTCCGCGACGCCGCCGTCGCGTCCTCGAGCGTCTCCGCGAGCGCCTCGGCCTCGACGCCGTTCGCGAGGAACGCGGACTCGACCTCCGTTGCGACCGCGCGCGGGTCGGTTCCCTCGCGCAGGCCGAGCCAGTACACGGTCGGTCGGGCCGGCTCGCCGAGCGCCTGGCTCAGCGTCGGCTGCGACGTCGAGATTCCGATCAGCCCTTCCGGCACGACGTCGTTGAGGACGCCGATCACGGTCAGCCGGAGCGTCTTGCCCGTCTGTGGGTCACGGACGTCGACGGGCACCGGCGCGAAGCGGCCGTCCTCGAGGTAGAAACCCGAGAGCCGGAAGTCCGGCGTGACGCCCATGTCGTAGCTGTCGCGCCGAGGGGCGACGAAGGCGTCGACAACGGCCAGGCCAGGCCGGCTACGCAGTGCGTGCCACACGTCGGCAGGCGAGCGGTAGCCGTCGGCGAGCGCCGCGAACCCGTACGTGGTATTCGCGAGGAAGGCGTCGTCGAGACCCGTGACCGGGTAGGACTCGAAGGCTCGGCCTGCGCCGGATTGGCGGGCCTCGAGCGGGACGATCGACTGGGCGGCCGTCACGCGCACGGCACCCGCGGCGCGCGGGACCTCGGCGGCCGGGTCGCCGATCGGGCTCGCGGGCGAGGCGACGGCGCGGATGTCGAAGCCCCCGCCGTAGCGCTCGACGTCGTCCCAGGCGCTGGCGAAGGAGCCGGAGACGGTGGTGCCGACGACGAGCGTGAAGACAACGAGCGTGAACATGGCGAGCGTCACGCCGGTGCGGAACAGGTTCCGCAGTGGGTACGCCATCGACAGCTTGAGCACGGGCGCGAGCGAGCGGATGCGACCCACAGCTCGGTTGAGCGTCCCGAGGAGCAACTCGGCGTTGTACATGATCACCCAGGTGGCGCCGACGACGATCATCAGTCCGCCGGCGACGAAGACGCCGTAGCCGAAGGCGAAGTCGGCGATGAAGTCGAGGGCGTCGAACGGCAGCAGCCACAAGGCGACGATTGCCAGACCGGAGGCCGTGTACACGAGCCGGTCGGGTGCGCCGAGCGCGCGGGCGATCGACGCCAGGGCCACGAGCAGGAGAGAGACGCCGAGCATGAACGAGAGACCGTCCGCGGCCGACACGCCCGACGCGGTCAGGAGCGCGCCGACGAGGACGCCCAGGATGGGCAGGATCCAGCGGCGGCGGCTGCTCTGGAAGACGGGCTCGGGGAGGTTCCGGACCGCGCTCGCGATGTTGAGGACGCTCACCCGCCAGGCGGAGACGGAGACGACGAGGAGGGTGAGGAGGACGCCGAGCGCGTAGGCGATGGCGAAGCTCTGCAGGCGGACGTCGTAGCCGACCTCGATTCCGAACGAGCCGAGCGCGCGCGCCATCGCGAGCACCATCCCGTAGGCCACGCCGACTCCGAGCAGCGTGCCGACGGCGGCGGCGGCGAGATCGTAGGCGAGTCCTTCGAAGAGGTACGTCTGTACCAAGTGGCTTCGACGCGTTCCGATGGCGCGGGCGATCCCGAGCTCACCGCGACGCTCGGCGGCGAGCATGACGAAGATGAGGAAGATCAGCAGGATCCCGGCGGCGATCGAGAAGCCGCCGAAGGTCGTGAACATCGTCATGAACGCGTTCCCTTGCGCGTCCGCGATCTCCAGCCCGTCCTGCTTCTCGGCGTCGGCCTCGAGGCCGAGCGGCGCGAGTGTAGGAGCGAGCATGTCGACCACCTGGTCGCTCAGCTTCACTCCGGAGGCTGCGTCGCCTCGGTTCGAGATCAGGATGTGCTTCATCTGGCCGGGCCTGCCGAGCAGGCGCTGCGCCGTGCTCAGGGGGGCGAGCACCGCCGCGCCGTCGGTGCCGGCGCCGTCGAACTCGACAACCCCTTTTACGGTGACGGGTGCGTCCGCGTTCCCGGCGAGCACGAGCAGCCGGTCGCCCGCGCGCGCGCCGAGCTCGTCGGCGCCCTCGCCGTTCAGGTACACCTCGGCGGCTCCGAGGTCAGCGAGGGACACGGTCTCGCCGCCGCCTCGGATGGGCGCGAAGTCAGCGAGCGCGGCGGGGTCGCTCGCGAACAGCGTCACCCGCGGCTCGTTCTGGCGGCTCGTGCGGTCCTGGACGGCGACGGTCTCGACGATCGCGGGCGCGACGCCGTCGACGAGCGGCGACCCGGCGACGGCGGCGCGGATGCGCTCGTACGCCCGCTCGTCGAAGTAGGCGGTCTGGGGCGCCTCCGCGATCGCGATCGCCTCGACGTCGGTGCCCTTGACCGAGACGAGCTCGTCGGTGGGGCCGAGCGAGCGCAGGACGGACGATCGGATCGTCGAGCTCATCGTGTCCCCCGTCGCGAGCGCCGCTGCGACGATTGCCGTTCCGAGCATCAGCCCCGCGACGATCAGCGTGCTGCGGCCGCGGCGCCGGGGGATGTTGCGGAGCGCGAGCTTGAGAAGAACGGGGTTGCGAAGCGCGAGCAGCGCGACGACGCCCAGGGCGGCGACGAGGGCGAGCGCCAGGGCCGTCGCCAGCTCGCCGGTCGGGATTCCGAAGAGCTCGTTCATCGGTCGACTCCGTATGCGGGCGCGCGGGCCGGCGCGTCAGCTGCGACGACGTCGTAGCCCTCGCGCCCAGGGGGCGAGCGGAAGACGGCGACGAACCTCTCGAGCTGAGTGCCGTAGAAGCCTGCGCGCACGGCGGCATCGGCATCACCCTCGCTCTGCCAGAAGCTGACGACGAGACCCCTGCCGTCCGGATTCGCGAGAACGTAAACGCCCTCGTACCCCGGCTGCTCGCGCAGCTCCGGCAGGACGAGGTCCGTGAAGCGCTCGACCGCGTCCGCGAGGTCGAAGCGCACCGTGTCGAGCTCAAACAGCGTCACGCGCGAGTACATCTGGCACCTCCATCCGGTTGTCCTCGACGATCCGGCCGTCCACCATCCGCACGATCCGGTCGGTGCTGCGTCCGATTCCGATGTCATGGGTGACGATCAGGAACGTCAGTCCCCGCTCGACGTTCAAGCGGCGCATGAGCCGCATGACGTCCTCGGCGTTCTCGCTGTCGAGATCGCCGGTGGGCTCGTCGGCCCAGACGATCGCCGGCTCGTTGACGAGCGCGCGGGCGATCGTGACGCGCTGGCGCTGGCCGCCCGACAGCTCGTCCGGCACGTGCCCGGCCCAGTCGGACAGACCCACGAGGTCGAGCGCCTCGAGCGCGCGACTCCGCGCCTTCCGTGCCGGGACGCGCGCGACGAGCAGCGGCAGCTCCACGTTCTCGACGGCCGACAGCACGGGCATCAGGTTGTAGAACTGGAAGACGAAGCCCATCCGGTGCGCCCGGTAGTCGGTCCGTTCCCGGTCGGACATCGCGCTGAGCGCGACCCGCTCGATCATGACCTCGCCCGACTCGATCGCATCGAGACCGGAGAGGCAGTTCAGGAGCGTGGTCTTGCCCGAGCCGCTCGGGCCCATGATGGCGACCATCTCGCCGCGCTGGACGGAGAAGCTGACGCCTCGCAGGGCGTGCACCGCGACCGTGCCCGTGTCGTACGTCTTGACGACGTCACGCGCCTCGACGATCGGTTCCGTAGTCGGCGGCGCGATCGGGTCCACCGCCGGCGACTCAACCTGAATGGCCATCGGGGCCTCCTTTCAGCAGCAACACCGTCACCCTCGCTCCTGCGGGGAGCGACCGCATCGGGAGAGGCCGTGAACCGGGGTCGGAAAACTACGGATCCACCGAGCGTCTCCGGCACGCCTTGACGGCTTCGACGAGCGCGGCCGGGACGAGCGCGAGCGCGACGACGACGGACAGCTCGGTTGCGCCGAGCGCGACCGTGCCGAAGGGCTCGCGGAGAAAAGGAAGGTAGATCGCGGCAGCGAGCAGCGCCGCCGACACGATTACAGAGGCGCTGAGTGCGCGGTTCCGCGGCGCTCGCCAGGCGGGCCCGTACGCCGACCTGACCGAGAAGACGAAGAAGAGCTCGGCGGAGGCGATGGTGGCGAACGCCATCGTCTGCGCGGCGTCCGGCGCGAGCTCGCGCCCGACGAGGTAGGCAGCCGTCGCGGCGAGTCCGACGGCGAGCCCGGCGAGCGCGAGGCCGACCCGGAGCTCGCGCGAGAAGAAGGAGCCGGCACGGCGTGGGCCGCGGCGCATCGCTCCCTCCGAGGCCGGATCGCGGGCGAGCGCCACGGCGGGCAGACCATCCGTGAGGAGGTTGACCGTGAGCACCTGGACGACGGTCATCGGGACCCCGAGCCCGGCGAGCACGGCGATGGCGAAGAGGATGACCTCGCCGAAGTTGGCCGAGAGGAGGAACGCGACGAACTTACGCAGGTTGTCCTCGATCCGTCTCCCCTCGCGGATCGCGCCGACGATCGTGCCGAAGTCGTCGTCCGTGAGGACGACCTCGGCCGCCTCCCGCGCCGCCTCGGTGCCGCTCCGGCCCATCGCGACGCCGACGTCGGCCCGCCGCAGCGCCGGCGTGTCGTTGATCCCGTCGCCGGTCACCGCGACGACGTTGCCGGCTGCCTGGAGCGCCTCGACGAGGCGGAGCTTGTCCGCGGGCGTCACACGGGCGAAGACGGAGTGCCTTCCCACCGCCTCCGCGAGCTCGGCGTCGGCGAGCGCCTCGAGCTCCGATCCGGTCAGAGGCGCATCCTCGCCGAGGTCGAGTGACCGCGCGATCGAGGTCGCGGTGACGGGATGGTCCCCCGTCAGCATCGCGACGCCGATCCCCGCCGAGCGCGCCGCGCGGATCGACTCCGCTGCCGTCGGACGGAGCGGGTCGCGTAGCCCCACCAGCCCGAGCAGCTCGAGCTCGGTCTCGAGCTGCTCCTCGGCCGGCAGCGAGGAGTCGAGTCGGCGCTCCGCGACGGCGAGCACGCGTAGGCCCTCGGCTGCCCATCGCTCGGCACGCTCGGCGACCTCCCGCCGCTGGTCGGCGGTCAGTTGGGAGCGTTCGAGCAGCGTCTCCGGAGCGCCCTTGACCGCGAGCCGACGCGCTCCGGCCTCCTCCCACACGGTTGACAGGCGCTTGCGGTCGGGGTCGAACGGGAGCTCGAGCACGCGGCGGCGTCCGTTCGATGCGCGCGGATCGGCGCCGACGGCGAGCAGGAAGGCCCCGTCGACCGGGTCTCCCGCCACCGTGCCGTCCTCGAGCACGTCGGCGGTCGAGGCGAGTGCGCCCGTCTCGAGCAGCTCGGCCTCTCCGCGTCCCGATACCGGAGCCGTCGCGGCGACACGGAGCTGGTTGACGGTGAGCGTGCCGGTCTTGTCCGTGGCGATCACGGTCGCGCCGCCGACGGTCTCGACGGCCGCCAGCCGGCGGACGATCGCCCCGCGCCCGGCCATCGCGCGCGCTCCCTGCGCGAGCGCGATCGTCACGGTAGCGGCGAGCCCCTCCGGCACGGCGGCGACCGCGACCGAGACGCCCACGAGGAAGGCTTCCTCGAGCGGCGAGCCGCGCGCGAGCATCCCGAGCGTCAGCAGGCCGGTGACCGCGAGGCCCAGCGCGACCATTCCGCGCGACAGCCGCCCAATGCGGCGCTGAAGCGGCGTCGGCGGCGGCTTCGTGGCCGCGGTGAGGCCGGCGATCCGCCCCATCTCGGTCCGGTCGCCGGTCGCGACGACGATCCCACGTGCGCGTCCGCGCGTCACCGCGCTGCCGGCGTAGAGCATCGAGGAGCGCTCGGCGAGCGGCGCCGTCCACGCGACCGCGGACCCATCCTTCGAGACAGGAACCGACTCGCCGGTGAGCGCCGATTCGTCGATCCCAAGACGCTCGGCCTCCGCGACACGCGCGTCTGCCGGCACGCGATCGCCCTCGCGCAGAACGATCAGGTCGCCCGGAACGACGTGCTCGGAAGGGACGATCCGCTCGCGCCCCTCCCGGACCTGGCGACGCAGCTCGCCGGCGTCATCGGTAGCGGGTCCCTTCCGAGCTTCGGACTTCCCGCATGCGGATACGTGGCGCCACCGATGCGCGGAGAGACGCCTGCAGCGAGATTTCGAGGCCCAGATCACGACAGGAGGAGGCGATGAGCCCGATCGACGTACGCACCCGGCGAGACGTAATGGATTCGACCGTCGAGGACGTGATGCACCGGGGTGTCCTGGTGTGTGCGCGAGATGCGCCGCTCTCGTTCGTGGCGGAGCTGATGGCGACGCATCGGGTTCACTGCGTCGTGGTCTCGGACGACCCCGAGCATGCCGGATCGCTCTGGGGCGTCGTCTCCGACCTCGACCTCGTTGCCGCCGGCACGGTTCGCGCTCTCGACCAGCAGACGGCGGGCGCAAGCGCCGCGACCGAAGCGCTCACGGTTTCCCCCGCGGAGACGCTCCGGCGGGCAGGCCAGCTGATGACCGAGCACGGCGCGGCGCACCTCGTCGTCGTCGACCCGCAGAGCCTCCGGCCCGTCGGGGTCGTCTCGACCCTCGACATCGCCGCTGCCCTCAGTGAGCTGGACGGAAGTGCTGCGGGATAACCCGTATCCGGATCGGGCCGGGCACGGATGGCAGGTCTGAAAGAGGTTGTGAGAGTCGCGGTGGAGATCATGCGATGACCACGGTCGCCCACAACCGCCACGGCCCGCGGAGCGGCTGATGACCTCCGTCGTCCTCCCCCAGACGCACGCGAAGGAAGGCTTACGATGACCGTAGCGCCCACCGCGATGAAGCCGACGAGAGTCCTGGTCGCGGGCGGCGGCGTCGCGGCGCTCGAAGCCGCTCTTGCGCTGCGTGCCCTGGCGGAGGATCGCGTCACCGTCGAGCTGCTCGCGCCCGAGCCGCATTTCTGGTACCGGCCGCTCGCCGTGGCCGCGCCGTTCGAGCTCGGCGAGGTGCTGCGCTTCGAGCTGAACGAGCTCGCAGCCGCGGCCGGGGCTACAGTCGCGCTCGGATCGCTGGCCGCGGTCGAAGCGACCTCGCACCGTGTGCGCACCTCAGCCGGCGCCGAGATTCCGTACGACGTTCTCCTCGTCGCCTGCGGGGCCGTGCCGACTCCCGCCATCTCGGGAGCGCTCACCTTCCGCGGCCCGGCGGACGTCGAGAAGGTCGGCGCACTGCTGGAGGAGCTCGCCGCCGGCGCGGTGCGGCGGGTCGTCTTCGCCGTTCCCTGGGGGGCGGTCTGGTCGCTTCCGGTCTACGAGCTCGCCCTTCTCACGGCGGCGCACGTCGAGGCGCGAGGGACCCCGGGGGTCGAGCTCGCGGTCGTCACGCCCGAGGAAACGCCGCTGCAGCTCTTCGGGCAGGCCGGCAGCGAGGCGGTGCGAGAGCTGCTCGCCGAGCGAGGCGTCACGGTTCACGCCGGTGCGTACCCGACCGAGCTGGTCGACGGCGAGCTGCGGCTCGTCCCCGAAGGGAAGGTCGACTCTGACCGAGTCGTCGCGCTTCCGCGTCTCCGTGGGCCGAGGATCGACGGGCTCCCGCAGACCGTCGACGGGTTCATCCCGGTGGATTCCCACGGCCGCGTCCACGGACTCGAGGACGTCTACGCGGCGGGCGACGTCACGAGCTTTCCCCTCAAGCAGGGCGGCATCGCCGCCCAACAGGCCGACGCCGCTGCCGAAGCGGTCGCCGCCGCCGCCGGGGCCGACCTTGCGCCGCGCCCGTTCCGTCCGGTCCTGCGCGGGTTGCTCCTGACCGGCCGGCAGCCGCGCTACCTTCGCCGCGAGCTCACCGGTGATGCGGTCCGGGACTCGTGGGCGAGTCCCGAGCCTTTGTGGTGGCCGCCGGCAAAGATTGTCGGTCGCTATCTCGCGCCGTTCCTGGGATCGTTCGCCGGCGTCGAGGTCCCGCCCGAGCCGGCCGCAGCGCACGGCGCGGTTCCGGTCGAGGTGGAGCTCGACGCCGAGACCGTCGAGCGCTCGAGCTCGCGGCGGCCCGAGCTCGAGCACGACGACGACGGCAGGCGAGCGGTCGGCGACGTGATGTCGCCCGACCCGATCTTGGTCGCGCCGGAGGTTACGCTCGCAGAGGTGGCCGAGAAGATGCGCGACCGCGACGCGGGCTCGGCGCTCGTCGTGGACGACGGACGTCTCATCGGCATCCTCACCTCGCGCGACCTCCTCCGGGCATTCGCCGGCCGGGTGCATTCGAATGAGGCGCGAGTGCGCGAGTGGATGACGGCCGAGCCGGTCGCCGTTTCCTCGAAGACGACGCTCGAGGCGGCGGCGAGGCTGATGACCGAGTACGGCTTCCATCACCTCCCGGTCGTCGAGGCCGAGCGGGTCGTGGGGATGCTCGGCCTGCGGCAGGCGGTCCGGCACGCGCGGGGCCGGTTCGGCATCGGGCTCGGCTTCTGAGGCCTGCGGCTCCGGCGCAACCCGCGTCCGTAATCGTCCGCAGCCCGGTTCCGGGTCGGCGCCGATGGCGCGGGCCTCGCGCCGAGCGATTCTGAGGCCAGGTTACGGCCGACGAAAGGAGACGGAGATGAAGAAGTGGTTCGCATATGGAGGGATCGTCGCGAGTGTGATCCTGATCGCATTCGGGACCGCCGCGATCGTGATGGGCGTCAACGGACGCTCGACGGTCCGCGACAGCTTGGCGGCCGAGAAGATCGTCGGCGGCGACGACATGTCTCCGGCCCTGATCCGGGAAGGGATCGCAGAGGCCGGTCTGACGGGCGTCACGATCCCGGAGAAGGACATCGTCGGGGCCGAGATCGACACGGGTTCCGAGGCACGGACGTTCGCGGAGTACATGCGGATTCACGCCCTCGAGAGCTCGGGCGGCCTCACGTACGCAGAGATGGGCCGCTTCGCGACCCCCGACGGCAACCCGGCCGGAACGAGCGATCCGGAGAAGGCCGTGAAGGACGAGAAGGGCGAGCCGGTCAGCAACGGCGCTCGGAACCTCTGGGTGACCCAGACCGCGCTCGGAACGGCCCTGAACGTCTCGTTCATGGCGGAGCAGCTTGCCCTGTTCGGGATCGTCGTTGGAGTCGCACTGCTCCTCAGCGGGATCGGGTTCCTGGTCCTGACCGTGGGCGGGGCCCTTGGCATCGCGGTCATCCCCCGGCGCCGCAGGGCCAAGCTCGACACAGCGTCGGCCGCGACCTAGCAACACCCGCGGCTACCGGCGACGGGCGGGCTCCGGCCCGCCCGTCGCACTTCCTTGGTGCCAGATGACTCCCCAACCGAAGAGCTCGAGCGTGGAGCGGCTGATCAAGCCCGCTCCAGGCACGCAAGTCGACCGCCGCGCCGGCGACGTGCTCGAGATGCTCGAAGGCGCCGGGCCGTACACCGTCGCCGAGGTTGCCGTCTGCGACGGCGACCGGCTGGTCGGCCTCGTCTCCCTCGAGCGGCTGCTCGCGGCCGATCGCGACGTGCGCGTGGGAACGCTCGTCGACGGCAGGCCGCCGACCACCACGGCGGATGCCGACCCGGAGGCGCTCGCCTGGCAGACCGCGCGGGCCGGTGCACGGAGCGTGGCGGTGGTCGATGTCGACGACCGCTTCCTCGGGGTCATCCCGCCCGAGCGGCTGCTGGCTGTGCTTGCGGACGAGCACGAGGAGGACATGGCCCGGCTGGGCGGCTTTCTGACCCGAACCGGCGAAGCCAGAACCGCTTCGGAGGAGAAGGTGTCGCGCCGGCTCTGGCACCGGCTCCCCTGGCTTCTGCTCGGGCTCGCCGGCGCGATGCTGTCGGCCGGTATCGTCGCCTCCTTCGAGGAGCAGCTCCGCGCGCAGGTGCTGCTCGCGTTCTTCGTGCCGGCCGTTGTCTATATGGCCGACGCGATCGGAACGCAGACCGAGACCGTCGTGATCCGCGGCATGGCGATCGGCGTGCCGCTGCGGCGGATCGCGCGCCGCGAAGCGATCACCGGCCTGGTGATAGGCGCCCTGCTCGCCGCATGCTTCTTCGGTTTCGCGCTCGCCGGCTGGGGCGACGGCCGGATCGCTGCCATCGTCGCGATCGCGCTGTTCGCGAGCGCCTCGATCGCGACGGTAGTGGCGATGACGCTCCCCTACCTGCTGGCGCGACTCGGACACGATCCCGCGTTCGGATCGGGCCCGCTCGCCACGGTCATCCAGGACCTGCTCTCAATCGCTGTCTACTTCACCGTCGCGGCCGCCCTCACGTAGACCGAGAGGAGGAGAGCATGGCAAGCCTGATCTGGCTCATCGTCTGGCTCGTGCAGGGAACGCCGGACCTGGAGTGGTTCGGCGAGTGGAACGACTGGGCGGTTGCGCTGCTCGCTTGCGCCATCTTCGACGTGTTCAGCGGACGGGAGGCCGGCCGGGCTCGCAGCTAGCCCCGCAAGACGGTCTGCGGAGTTTCCGCAATCGGATGCGCGAGTCCGCCGATGCCTTCCCCGCCTCCTCCGGGCAGCGTCGAGGTAGAGCGAAAGGGGCTTTCGCTGCCGGCGCTTGTCTATCGCCCCCTACCTGAGGAGAAGAAGGCCGAGGCGTGGCGGGACCCGGCATGATCAAGGCCATGAAGCCGGCGCGGTCGACGTCATCCTGCGCGACGGCACGACGCTTCGGTTGCGCCCGCCCCGCCGTCGCGACGCCGACGCGCTGCTCGAGTTCTTCGGCTCGCTCTCCGAGCGCAGCCTCTACCTCCGCTTCCACGGTTTCCCGCAGTTCGGGCCGAGGCTGGTCGAGCCGCTGCTCGAGCCCGACTGGGAGGAGCGGGGCGTCCTGCTCGGCGCGCTGGCGGGCGAAGACGGCGAGCGGGTCGTCGGCGTCGCCAGCTACGTGAGGCTGCGCGACCCGGCGCTCGCAGAGGCGGCTTTCACAGTCGCGGACGACTACCAGGGCCGAGGCGTCGGGACGCGCCTGCTCGAGCAGTTGGCGGCGCGGGCGGCGGAGGTCGGGATCGAGCGCTTCGTCGCCGAGGTGCTGCCCGAAAACCGGAGCATGCTCGGCGTCTTCGAGGGCGTGGGGTTCCAGCTGAGCCGGAAGCTCGAGGGCGGCGAGGTCGAAGTGCAGTTTCCGATCGCGTCGACCGAGACCTACCGCGAACGAGTCGAGGAGCGGGACCACCTCGCCGTCACAGCATCGCTGCGGCCGTTCTTCGAGCCGCGCAGCATCGCCGTCATCGGGGCCTCGCGCCGGCGCGGCTCGATCGGCGGGGAGTTGTTCCGCAACGTCCTCGCCGGCGACTTCGCCGGCGCCGCCTATCCGGTCAACCGCGACGGCGAGCCGGTCGCGGGCGTGCGCGCCTACCGCTCGATCGAGGAGGTCCCGGAGCCCGTCGACCTGGCCGTCATCTCGTTGCCGGCGGCCGCCGTGCTCGAGGCCGCCGAGGAGGCGCTGCGGAAGGGCGTGCGCGCGCTCGTCGTCATCTCTGCGGGCTTCGCCGAGGTCGGCAGCGAGGGCGCCGAGCGGCAGGAGCGGCTGCTGGCGCTCGTCCGCGCTCACGGCGCTCGCCTGATCGGCCCGAACTGCCTCGGCATCGCCGCCGCCGGGCCCAGCCTCAACGCGACCTTCGCCGCCCGCTCGGCGCCGAGGGGCAACATCGGGTTCTCGTCGCAGAGCGGCGCGCTCGGGCTCGCGCTCCTCGAGGCGGCCGAGGCGCGCGGGCTCGGGCTCTCCGCCTTCGTCTCGATCGGGAACAAGGCCGACGTCTCCTCGAACGACCTGCTCGAGTGGTGGGAGGACGACTCGGCGACCGACGTCGTGCTGCTCTACGTCGAATCGTTCGGCAACCCGCGCCGCTTCGGCCGGCTCGCGCGCCGCGTCGCCCGCCGGAAGCCGATCCTCGCGCTCAAGAGCGGGACGACCGCGACGGGGCAGCGTGCCGCCAGCTCGCATACCGCCGCGCTGGCGGGATCGGAGGCGGCAGTCGACGCGCTCTTCCACCAGGCAGGCGTGATCCGGGCGGCCTCGCTCGAGGAGCTCGTCGATGTCGCGACGCTCCTGTCGAGCCAGCCAGAGCCGAGAGGGCGGCAGGTCGCCGTGCTGACGAACGCAGGCGGGCTCGGGATCCTCTGCGCAGACGCCTGCGAGGCAGCCGGCCTCGAGCTGCCGGAACTCGACCACGAGACGCGCGACGCGCTCGCCGCGCTGCTTTCGCCCGAGGCCAGCGTGGCCAACCCGGTCGACATGCTGGGCGGCGCAACGGCGGCGACCTACGCCGAAGCGCTGCCGATCCTGCTGGCCGACCCACAAGTCGACGCGGCGCTCGTCCTCTTCGTGCCGACCGTGACGGCGACCGCAGACGACGTGGCCGAGGCCATCGAGCGGGCCACGCGCGGGGTGGGCGCGGACAAGCCGGTGCTCGCCGTCGTGATGACCGCGTCGGGGATCCCGGCCGCGCTCAGGCGGGCCGGCGGACACGTGGCGGCCTTCGCCTATCCCGAGTCGGCCGCCCGCGCCCTCGGCCGCGTCGCCGCGAGGGCCGAGTGGCTCCGCCGCCCGCACGGGACCGTCCCGGCGCTCGACGGGATCGACCGCAGGGCGGGCGACCGCATCATCGAGCAGGCGCTCGCCGCGGGCGACGACGCCTGGCTCGACCCGGCCGCAACGCGCGAGCTCCTCCGCGCCTACGGCATCCACCTGGTCGAGGAACGAGACGTGGCGAGCGCGGAGGATGCGGTCGCGGCGGCCCACGAGCTGGGTTTCCCGGTCGTCGTCAAGACTGCCGCCGCCGGCGCGCACAAGACCGAGACAGGGGGGGTCGCGCTCGACCTTGGCGACGACGGGAGTGTTCGTACCGCCGTCGAGCGGATCGGCGCGCCCGTGCTCGTGCAGCCGATGATCCGCGGCGGCGCGGAGCTGCTGCCAGGGCTCGTCCAGGATCCCGTCTTCGGCCCGCTGGTCGCCTTCGGGCCCGGC
>OCZV010000368.1_pt1 | contig 16632 bp, 20 predicted proteins | sample 1539051 | NCBI WGS metagenome assembly OCZV01 (sample SAMEA3113581, study PRJEB22503) | soil metagenome
GGCCGCCTCCAGCCCCTCGCCGGCCTCGACGAACGCGGCCACGATGGCCGCCCGCTGGTCGGGCGTGGCCCCGGCCGTGGCGTCGTCCCAGTGGTCGAGGTCGGGCACCGGGGCCGGGGGCGCGAAACCGGCGAACTCCGGGTCGGCCGGGCGCAGCGCCGCCGCCGCCAACGCCCGCTCGACCAGCGCCTCCAGGCTGGCGGCATCGGTGCGGGTGGTCTGGGCGCGCGCCACCTTGCCGTCGACCGCCACGGTGAGCGACACGGCCTCGAGGTCCTCGGTGACGTTCTGGTGGATCCGGCTGTTGGCGAACCGGGTCAGCGACGACGTGCCCACCACCGCGGTGGCCACGGCCTCGGCCCGCCCGGCCACGAAGGCCAACGTCCGCTCGCAGGCGTCGGTCGCCAGCTCCGTGGAATCGGCGAGATCGGGCATCACGGGGACCGTAGTGTGGATGGGTGACCCTCGCGAGCGGTGACAGCCCCAGCGACGGCCGCCCCGGCCGCAACGGCATCGAGGTCGTGGCCTTCGACGGCGACGACACCCTGTGGCACAGCGAGAGCCACTTCGTCGACGCCCACGAGCAGTTCGTCGCGCTGGTGGCGCCGTACGTCGATGGCGACCCCAGCGTGATCGACGAGCGGGTGGTGGCCACCGAGCGGGCCAACCTGGCGATCTACGGCTACGGCGCCAAGGCGTTCACGCTGTCGCTGATCGAGTCGGCCATCGAGCTCACCGCCGGGCGCATCACCACCCGCGAGATCAGCACCATCCTCGAGCTGGGCAAGCGGCTGCTGGGCGAGCCGGTCGAGCTCCTCGACGGCGTCGACGAGGTCGTCACCCGGCTCGCCGACGACGGGCACCGGCTCATCGTCGTCACCAAGGGCGACCTGTTCCACCAGGAGTCCAAGGTCGCCGGCTCGGGCCTGGCCGACCGCTTCGACCGGATCGAGATCGTGTCCGAGAAGGACGTGGACACCTACCGCCGGGTCATGGCCATGGCCGGCGTGGCGCCCGAGAACTTCCTCATGATCGGCAACTCGATCCGCTCGGACGTGCTTCCGGTGGTCGAGCTGGGCGGGCACGCCGCCCACCTGCCCTACGTGTACACGTGGGAGCTGGAGCGCGTGCCGGACGCCGACGCCGAGCGCATGGGCTTCCACGAGCTGGCCTCGATCCGCCAGGTCCCCGACCTGGTGAAGCGCCTGTCCTGACCCCGAGCAGCTAGCGCACGCCCACCCGCACATCCCGGAAGCGGCAGGGGGCGGCGTGGTGGCCGGTGTGGCCGACCTGCAGCGGCTGGCCCTTGCCGCAGTGGGGCACGCCCCACACGGTCCACTCGTCGGCGCTACCCACCGCGTCGAGCGAGGCCCAGAACGTCGGGCCGATGCCGGTGTACGTGGGGTTGCGGAGCATGCGCCCGAGCCGGCCATCCTTGATCTCCCAGCCGATCTCGCACCCGAACTGGAAGTTGAGCCGCTTGTCGTCGATCGACCACGACCGGTTGGTCTGCATGTAGATGCCGTCGTCGACCTCGGCGATCATCTCGTCGAGCGACGACTCCCCCGGCCGCAGCCCCACGTTGGTCATCCGCACCATGGGCAGCCGGGCGGGCCCGTCGGCCCGGACCATGCCGCCCGACGGCAGCCCCACCAGCGGCGCCGAGTCCCGGCCCGACAGCACGCCGACCCAGCGCCCGTCGCGCACGATGTCGACCGATTGGGCGGGCACGCCCTCGTCGTCGAAGCCGAAGCTGCCCATGGCGCCGGGCAGGGTGGCGTCGGCGGTGATCTGCATCAGCTCGCTCCCGAACCGCAGGTCGCCGAGCCGGGACGGATCGAGCCACGACGTACCGGCGAACGCCGCCTCCCAGCCCAGGATGCGGTCGAGCTCGACCGCGTGGCCGACCGACTCGTGGATCTGCAGCGCCACCTGGTCGGAATCGAGCACGACCGTGGTGGTGCCCTCGGGGCACTGCGGGGCGCTCAGCAGGGCGACGGCTTGCTCGGCCATCGTGGCGGCGTTGGCCACCAGGTCGAGGCCCCGCACCAGCTCCCAGCCCTGGGTGCCGTACTGGCCCCGCACGCCGGGGTACGAGCGGCGCTGCGTCTCGCCGTCGCCGATGGCGGTGGCGTCGACCACCGCCCCGCACTCGACCTGGTGCTGGCTGATGCGGCTGCCCTCGCTGGAGGCGAACCACTTCTCGGTGTCCCATACCTGGTAGCTGGCCTGGGCCAGGGGGACGCCCGCGTCGTTGGCGGCGCCGGTGGCATCGATCAGCAGGTCGGCCTTCTCGGCCAGGCCCACGTCGTCGAGCGGGTGGACCTGCCACGTCGAGGACCACTCCGCCTCCACGACCGGTGCCGGCGCCAGGTCGACTGGCGGGCCGGCCACCCGTGCCGACGCCCGCGCCACCGCCGCTGCACCCGCGCCGGCGTCCCTGGCCGCGGCCTCGGTCAGGGTGGGCGTCGCCTGGAAGCCCCAGGAGGACCCGATGAGCGCCCGCACGCCGATGCCGGCGTTCTCGGTCTGCGTCAGGTCCTCGACCACGCGGTTGCGGGCCTCCATCGACTCGTGGCGGATGACCATCACCCGGGCGTCCGCGTAGCGGGCACCGGCGGCGAGCGCAGCTTCGACGGCGACGGTGGCGAGCTCGAGCATCGCCCGAGAGTACGGCCCCGCGGCAGCCCGCGGGAGCCGACGGGGCCCATAGGGTGTCCAGCCATGTCACGGTCCAGCCCGACCCCCGCCCGCCGCCCCTTGATGGCGTCGGCCTCCGGCCGACCGAGCAGTCCCCGCATCCCACCCCTGCCGCCCGATGAGCGCGACGAGCAGGCGAATGAGCTGCTGGCTCAGGTGGGGGCACCGGTGCGGGCGGCCGGCAACCTGTTCGCCACCCTGGTGCGCCACCCGGGCCTGTTCCGCCGCTGGCTGCCGTTCGGCGGCAAGCTCCTGGCGGGCCGGCTGCCCGACCGTGACCGCGAGCTGCTCATCCTGCGCACCGCCTGGCGCTGCCGGTCGGACTACGAGTGGATCCAGCACCAGTCCATCGCCCGCGACGCCGGCGTGACCGCCGCGGAGATCGAGCGGCTGCGGCTGGCCGACGCACCGGACGCACCGGGCTGGGCGGCGTTCGATGCCACGCTGGTGCGTGCCGCCGACGAGCTGCACGACGAGGGCTGCCTGTCCGACGCCACCTGGGCGGCACTGGCCGGGCGCTACGACGAGCGCCAGCTCATCGAGCTACCCATGCTGGTCGGCCACTACCACCTGCTGGCGTTCACGCTGAGCTCGCTGGGCGTCCAGCTCGAGTCGGACGATTCGGGCGCCGCCGGATGACCACCATCGCCCGCCTGGACGGGCGCACGGTCCTGGTCGCGGGTGCCGGCACGCAGCCGTCCGACGACCCCGACGCTCCCATCGGCAACGGCCGCGCCATCGCCGTGCTGGCCGCACGGGCCGGGGCGCTCGTCGTGTGCGCCGACCGCGACCGGTCGGCGGCGGAGGAGACCGCGGCGCTGATCGAACGGGAGGGCGGCGACGCCACCGTGGTGGTCGGCGACGTCACGTCCGCCGACGACTGCACCGCCATCGTCACCTGCGCGAGCGAGGCCGCCGGCGAAGCCCGTGGCGGGCCCGGCCGGCCCCTGGACGGCGTGGTGGTCAACGTCGGGATCGGCCGGGGCGCCGGCATGGCCGGCACGACACCCGAGGACTGGGACGCCACCATGGCCGTCAACCTCCGTGGCCACTTCCTCGTCGCCCGGGCCGCCCTCGAGGCAATGGGCGAGGGCGGGGCCATCGTGTTCATCGGCTCGGTCGCCGGCCTGCAGCCCGGCAGCCGGCTGCCGGCGTACGACGCTTCGAAAGCCGGCCTCATCGGCCTTGCCCGCCACGTCGCGCTCGAGGGCGCCCGCCGGGGCGTCCGGGCCAACGTGGTGGCCCCCGGACTGATCGACACGCCGCTCGGGCGGTTGGCGACCCGGGGGCGCCCGTCCCGGGCCCGCACGCCGGTGCCGCTGGGCCGGCAGGGCACTGCCTGGGAGGTCGGCGCGGTCGTGGTCTTCCTGCTGTCGGACGAGGCCAGCTACGTCACCGGCCAGGTCCTCGCCGTCGACGGCGGCCTCAGCCTGATCTGACCGGCGGCGGCCGCTGGCCGGTGGTGCCCCAGAAGATCTGACGGGCCACCGAGATGCGCACGTCAGGGCTGCGGATCCCCCACGACTCGAAGCTGTGCTGGTGGGCCGCCACGTTGGCGAGGGTGGCGACCAGCATGCCGGCCTGGGCCAGAGCGTCGACGCCGAGGTTGCGGCCCTCGGCCTGGATGCCCTCGATGGTCTCGGCCAATTGCACCGTGACGTTGTTGAGCAGCTTCAGGTGGATCCTGCGGAAGCGGCGGTCGCCCTCCTCGGCGCCCAGGTCGACCACCCGGATCACCGGGCGGTGCTGGTCCCAGAACGCGAAGAAGGCGTCGGTGAGCTCCAGCGCCGTGCGGTAGCCGGCCCTGCCCTTCCAGCTGCCCTCGCCCACGATGCGGACCAGGCGCTCGCTGTCGAGCGCCATCTCCTGGGCGAGCACCAGGATCGCGTCGTCCACGTCGGCGAAGTACTGGTAGAAGGTGGCGGGCGACGTGCCGGCCTCGCGGGCGATGTCGATCACCTTGAGCGCCCGGTACGAGCTGGTCCGCAACATGTCGGCGGTGCAGCGCAGCAGCCGGTCCCGGGTGGCCCGGCCCCGCCGCCCCGGCACGCGCCCGTCGGCCGCCCGCAGGTCGTCGGCAAGCGCCGATGCGGACGGTGGCGAGGCGCTGGCGGCCGCGGCGGTCACGGCACTACGGCTTCGACCAGCACTCGACGAGGTCGTCGACGGTGGTGAGCGTGGCCAGCAGGCTCAGCGTGTTGTCGATCATGGCGGCGGCGTAGTCGGCGGGGACGCCGCACACGGCGTCGCGGGGTAGCACGACGTCGTAGCCGTGGTTGACGGCGTCCATCACCAGGTTGGTGACGGCCACGTTGACGGAGACGCCCACCACGATGACCGTGTGCAGGTCGAGGTTGCGCAGGATCGGGTCGAGGTCCGTGCCGGCCATGGGGCCCAGCCCGTGGGTACGGGTGAGCACCAGGTCGTCGGGCTCGGCGCCGACCTCGGGGATCACAGCCGCCGCCACGCTGCCCCGGTCGAACCGCACGCCCGACTCGCGGGCGCCCGTGAACAGGCGGGCGTTGGTGTTGGTGGCCTTGCGGTCGGGCCGGTGAGAGAACGTGCAGTGCACCACCTGCACGCCGGCGGCACGCGCCGCCTTCACCAGGCGGGCGGCGGCCGGGATCATCGTGTCGCGGGCGGCCTCCGCCAGCTGCGGGAACACGCTGGGGTCGCCCAGGAGCCCGTTCTGGATCTCCGAGGTGACCACCGCGGCGCGCCAGGGAGTCACGAGCGAAGCCAGGTCCACAGCCATGACCGGACAGTATCTGACGCCGTGTCACTGCGCGGCGGGGTACGGTCGCCGCACCATGACGACACGCCTGCACTCCGTGGTCTTCGACGCCGCCGATCCCTCGGCCCTGGCCCGGTTCTGGGCGGTGGCGACCGGGTGGCCGATCACCTACGAGCAGCCCGATGAAGTCGTGGTCGAGCCGCCCGAGGACGACACCGGCGCGCCCACCGAGCCCGGCCTGCCGCTCGTGTTCGGGCTGGTCGACGACCCCAAGATCGGCAAGAACCGGGTGCACCTCGACCTCAACAGCCGCTCCGGCGACGAACAGCGCGAGATCGTCGAGCGGCTGTTGGCCCACGGCGCGACACCGGCCGACATCGGGCAGGAGGACGTGGGCTGGGTGGTGCTGGCCGACCCCGAGGGCAACGAGCTGTGCGTGCTCTATCCCCGCGACGACTATGTGGCAGCCGGCGCGGTGGCGGCGATCGTCCTCGACACACCCGACCCCGGTGCCCTGGCCCCGTTCTGGACCGAGGCCGCCGGGTGGGTCGTGGTCGGCGGCGACGACAGCTACGCCTCGCTGGCCCGGCCGGACGGCGCGGGCCCACGGCTCGAGCTCATCCGCGTGTCCGAGCCCAAGGTGGTCAAGAACCGGGTGCACCTCGACGTCGCCCCCTACGCCGCCGACGACCAGGCGGCCGACGTGTCCCGGCTCCGCGACCTGGGCGCAACCCCGGCCGACGTCGGGCAGGGCGAGCAGACCTGGGTGGTGCTGGCCGATCCCCACGGGAACGAGTTCTGCGTCCTCAGCCCGCGGGACTGAGGGACCGGCGGCCGGCCCCGTCCGCGATGATGCCCGAATGCGCTACACGCTCCGGCTGGCCGACACTGCCCTCCGGCTCCCGCACAAGCGGGCCCAGGCGCTGCTGGCCCGCGATTACCTGAGCTGGGTGCGGCTCGAGTTCCTCGGCGCGGCGTCGCGCCTCGGTCTGCTGGCCGAATTGGTCACCCCTCATACGACGGCCGAGCTGGCGGGGCGTCTGGGTGTTACGGAGGCCGCCCTGTTCGAGGCGTTCCTCGAGGTCGGACGCACCGCTGGCGAGCTGGGTCGCACGGATGGCCGGTGGGTGCTGCGCGGCAGCCGGGCCAAGGCGTTGGCCGATCCGGCGGTGGACGGCCTGGCCGGCATCTCGGAGGAGCTGACCTTCTACGACGCCGATGTCTACGACGCCGCGGTCCGGCGGCTGCGGGGCGAGGCGCCCGGCGACTACCTACCCGAGCACGCGGCGGTGGTCGCCCGGGCATCGCGGGCCGCCGAGCCGTTGCTGCGGGCGCTGCTCCACCGCCTGGTCCAGGAGCGCCAGCCCCAGCGGGTGCTCGAGGTGGGTTGCGGGAGTGGCGTCAATCTGCGCCACGTCGGCGAGTCGTGCACCACGGTCACCGGTTGCGGCATCGAGGTCGAGCCAGAGGTGGTCGCCCTGGCCAAGGCCAACCTCGCGGCCTGGGACCTCGACAGCCGATTCGAGGTGCGGGAGGCGGACGTCGGCGACCTTCCCGACGACCTGGCCGGTCCGTGGGACCTGGTGGTGCTGGCGCAGAACATCTACTACTTCGCCCCGGCCGACCGGCCCCCGCTGCTGGCCCGGCTGCGGGCGCTGGTGCCGCAGGGCGCGGTGGTGATCGCGACGGCCGTCGCCGGGCTGGGAGACCCCGTCGCCGCCAACCTCGACCTGGTGCTGCGGTCGACGGCCGGGACCTACGCCCTGCCGACGGCGCAGGAGCTGCGGGCCGACCTGTCGGCGGCCGGGTTCACGACGATCGACGAGCGGCGGTTGGCACCGTTCCAGCCGCTGCGGGCGTTCGTGGCCGCCTGACCCGCGAAGCGAGGCGCTGGGCGGACCTCGCCGACCAGCCGGGACGTCTCGCCGCGGTCGCCGCCGACCTCGCAGCCGGTGGGGCCAGCATCGTGCAGCTCGCCGACGGCGGTCTCGTCCGGCTGCGCCGGTCGAGGGACGACAGTGGCGGGCGCGTCACGCTCGCCGCCGAGGTGGGCCCGGACATCGTGGGGCTCGGCTGGTACGAGGCAGACACGACCGGTGCGCGCGCCGACATCTCGGTGACGGTGGAGGACCGCCACCGGCGCCGGGGCATCGGCACCCTGCTGATGACCGAGCTGACCCTGCTGCGCGGGGTCGACGGCGGTTACGAGCCCGTTTCCGCGTCGACCCGGGCGGGCGGGCGGTAGCAGGCCCGCAGCAGCGCGGCGGCCAGGCCCAGGCCGCCGGCCACGGCGATGATGAAGCCTGCGGGGCCGTTGAGGTCGATGCCGATGGCGTTGTCGAGGCTCCATTCGCCGGCCCCGATGGTGGCGAGGGTGACACCGATGGTGCCGAGCACCAGGACGTACTCCCAGCCGTTGCCGGTGATCAGCAGGCCGTGTCCCTTGTGGACGGTCCACGCGGCGACCGACATCAGCCCGACGAGTCCCATGCCGGCGAAGGTGGTGAGCAAGCCGAGGGCGATGCAGGTACCGGTGGCCAGCTCACCGAAGGCGGCGAAGCGGGCGTGCAGGTGCCCCGGTCGCATGCCCATGGAGTGAAACCACCCGGCGGTGCCCTCGAGCCGACCACCCCGCATGATCTTGGCGAAGCCGTGGAAGCCGATGACGGGCCCCACCACGAGCCGCAGGACGAGCAGGGCGAAGTTGAGTTGATCGGGTGTGGGCAGGTTCTCGTGCATGGCGGCGGTTCCCAGTGCTCCTCGAGAGTTGAATCGAAGCCGGGCTACCATACCGAGTCCCCCTCAGGGGGCCCGGGGGCTCCTGGCTAGGCTCCGCCCGCAATGGCGACCCCGAGATCCCGTAGGCGGTGGGCGCTCGTCGTGGGGGCCGCCGCCATCGCCGCCGTGGTCGCCGCCCGGCGGTCCCGCCGGGCTCAGCATGACCCGCCGGCCGCCACGCCGATCCGGGCGCGGACCCGCAACCGCCGTCGGCTCGAGCTCGCCCGGGTGGGTGGACGCGCCGGCGCGGACTTCGCTCTGCACCGGGCCCGGCGCACCTTCGCCAACGCCGAGCGCCAAGCCGAGCTCGACCGGCGCTTCGAGCTGCGGACCGCCGAGCAGGTGGCGGAGACGCTCGGCAACATGAAGGGCGCCTTCATGAAGCTGGGTCAGATGGCGTCGTACCTCGACACCGGCTTGCCCGATCACGTGCGCCAGACGCTCCAGAGCCTGCAGCAGGAGGCGCCGCCGATGGCGCCTGAGCTCGCCGCCGGCGTCGTCGAACAAGAGCTGGGGGCGGCACCGGACGCGGTGTTCCTGGAGTGGGACCCGGTCCCGATCGCCGCCGCCTCCATCGGCCAGGTCCACCGGGCCATCACCCGGGACGGGCGTGCGGTGGCGGTCAAGGTGCAGTACCCGGGGGTCGACGAGGCCATCCGGTCCGACCTCGAGGCCGCCGGCCCCGTCTACTCGGCCCTGGGTCTGGCCCTGCCGGGCTTCGACCCGGCGCCGGTCCTCGCGGAGATCCGGGCCCGCGTCGTGGAGGAGCTCGACTACGCCAACGAGGCGCGCAACCAGCAGCTCTTCGCCGACTTCTACCGCGGCCACCCCTTCGTCCACGTGCCGGACGTGCTGACGGAGCTGTCGACCCCCCGGGTGCTGACCACCGAGCTGGCCGAGGGCGCCCGGTTCGACGAGGTCGTCGGCTGGGACCAAGACGAGCGGAACCTGGCCGGCGAGGCCATCTACCGGTTCGTGTTCCGCAGCCTGTACCGGCTCCAGGCGTTCAACGGCGACCCCCATCCGGGCAACTACCTGTTCCGGCCCGGCGGGCGGGTGACGTTCCTCGACTTCGGGCTGGTCAAGCACTTCACGCCGGCCGACATCGACGTGTTCGGCGAGATGCTGCGCGCCATGGTCAACGACCGGGACATCGGGCGCTACCGCCGGATCGTCGAGCGCATCGGCATGCTGCGGCCGGGCGCACCGCTGACCGACGAGCAGGTGTACGGCTACTTCAGCCACTTCTACGAGTTCGTGCTCGAGGACGCCGAGGTGACGATCACCCCGGACTGGTCGCGCCAGGTCGTGGCCCGCTTCTTCGATGCCGCCGGTGAGCACGGCCCCGTGCTGAAGGCGGCCAACCTGCCGCCGAACTTCGTGATCATCCAGCGGATCAACCTGGGCCTCATGGCTGTCCTCGGAGACCTGCGGGCCACCGCCAACTTCCGCGGCATCGCCAACGAGCTGTGGCCCTGGGTGGACGGACCGCCGTCCTCCGAGATGGGCAAGGCCGAGGCGGACTGGCTGGCCGGCCGGCAGTAGGTCAGGTCGTGCAGTAGGTAGGGTCGTGGGGTGCTGGGCGACGTGCTGGCGGGTGAGTTGTGCCCGCCGTCGCCGCACGGGCTCGTGTCGTTGCGCACCGAGCTGGACAGTGCCGCCCGGGCGGCGGCCGCCATCGGGGGCTGGACCGAGGACGAGCCGCTCCGGTTGTCCAAGCACCTGGTGACCGGACTGCTGCGGTGCCCGCGCCGGGCGCTCAACGAGGACCACGGGCCGAGCGACGACGTGGTCGTGGGCCTGGTGGTCGACGCCGTCGCCAAGCTCGCGACGGTGTCACCGCGGCGGACGGTCACGGTGGACGCGGCGTTGGCGTTCCTCTCGGCGCTGGGCGACAGCACCGTGGCCGACCACCTGGCGGCGAGGGGCTCGGGCGCCCGGCAGGTGCGGGCCGAGGCCGCGGCGCGCATCGAGCAGCTGGCAGCGGCGTGGCCCGTCATCGACCCGGCCTGGTGGCCGCGGGTCGAGGAACCGGTGCGGGTGGCGTTGGCCGGGGGCGCGGTCACGGTGGCGGGGCGGCTCGACGTGCTGCTGGGTGGGCCGCCCACCGGCCGGCCGGCGGTGGTGGTGGAGGTGAAGGGCGGCCGCTGGTACGACGGCATGCGGGCCGACGGGCACCTGTACGCCCTGATGCTGGCGCTGCGCGACGGCGAGGTGCCCGCGGCGGCGGTGACCGTGGTGTCCGACGGCACGACGCAGGTCGAGCCCATGCGGGCGGCGCTGCTGCAGCACGCCGCCGAGCGCCTCGACGAGGCCATGGGGATCGCGGCCCGCGTCGCGGCGGGCGAGCCGCCAGCGATGTCCCCGGGCGCGCACTGCCAGCACTGCCCCGTTCGCCCGGACTGCCCGGCCGGCCAGCAACCGCAACTGGTCGCAGCTGCGCGGGATATGGCCGCACAGCTACCACCAGAATCCAGATGAACGCCGGTCGGCTGCGGGCGGATGTAGCCGGGCGGATCGCCGATGTGCTCGCCGGCGCCGCCGCGCCACTCACCGACGTGTACGTCGGGTGGACGGCGGCCCACGAGGCCGCCACCTGCCCGGCCCGCTACCGGGGCCAGGGCGAGGACGGCTGGGGGTTCCCCGGCTGGTCACCGGTGCTCGCCGCCGGGGCCTGTGGGCGGGCCGCGCTGGCGCACCACATCGCCCGGGCCGACCTGGCCAGGCGGCCGCCGCCGATGCCCGTTCCCCTCGTCGCCATCCGCACATGGATGCAGGCGCTGCGCTCGCCCCCCGAACCCGGCCGCCCGGCCGAGGAGCGGTCGAGCGTGGGCGACTGGGTCCGGGAGACCTGGGAGGCGGGTGACACCGCCACCCTCGCCGCCGTGGCCGCCACGGCCGGTCGGTGGCTGGCGGGCTTCGTCCGGGTCTTGGGCTGGCCGCTCCCGCCCCAGTTCACGCTGCTCAACGCCCCGGGCCCGGCGGCGGTCCCCTCGCTGCGTTGGCATCCGGACAAGGCGTCGCCGGTCACCGTGGCCTGCGGCGCGGACGCCCGGATGGGGCGGGTGACCGGAGCCGGCGGATTCGCCCTGGCGGTCCATCGGGTGTCGACCGGCGACGACGGGGCGCTGCGGGAACGGGCGGCGTTCGAGTCCGCCGCCGGCGCGCTCGCCATCGGGGTGCCCCCGGCCTCGGTGCTGGTCACGGCCGGCGACACGGGCGAACGGGTCACCCTCCCGGTCGACGAGGACCTGCTGGCCCAGGGTGCCGAGCGCATCGTCGGCGTCGTCACCCAGCGCGCCGTCGCCGTCGAGCGGGGGTTCGATCCCGCCGATGCCACGCCGTCTGCCGCCTGCCGGCACTGCGACCGCTTGGCCGACTGCCCACCCGGGCAGGGCTGGCTGGCAGCGGCCGGGCGCTGGCGCGGCGGGCTGCCGGTCCTGTCGGTGCTCCCGCCGGGCTGACACGTCGGGTCAGTCGCCAGCCGCCGGCGTCCGGCCGGCGGGGACGGGGCCCAACAGCGCCGTCACGGTCCGCTCGTCCCAGGCGAGCTGCAGATCGGCATAGCGAGCCAGCTCGTCGGCCCATTCGCCGTCCGGCCCGGTGTCGAGCAGGTCCTCCCGTGCCATGACGACGAGGTCGCGGCGGTAGGTGCCGAACAGGCCCTGGCGCGCCTCGACCGCGCGCTGTGGATCGACGGTCGGCGGTCCGTCCGGGTCGACGCTGACCAGGGTGCCCCGCTCGGCCGTCCGCCGACCCCGCTCGTTCAGCTCCAAGGAGCCGTCTGCGATGGCGCGACCAGCTCTTGGCGGAGGAAGAACAGCTCCCGCTCGTCGTTCTCGCTCAAGCCTCGCTGCAGGGTGACGACCTCCTGGTCGGCCGGCGGAAAGACGGCGTAGTCGCCCGTCACGATCGTCAGCTCGGCTTCGGCGTTGTCGCCGGTCCAGCGCCGGCCCTCGCCGAGCTGGCGCAGCTCGATGTCACCGTCGACCACGAACGGCACGTCCCGCCGCTGCAGCTCCGCCATGACCGTCTCGCAGTACGGGTCGACGACGTGATCGCCACAGGTCACGAGCAATGGGCCCTCCACGCCGGCGGCGGCCACGGCGTCGTCGAGCCGCCGGGCCACGGGGACGGTCCACCCCGGTGCCGTCGTGCCCTGGTCGCTGGCGGGCACGTTGGCCAGCGAGACGGCGGCGGTCACGGCGGCCAGGGACACAGCCATCCAGCGGCGCCGGCGTTCGGCGCCATCGGCCGGGCCGGAGCCGCCAGCCGGGAGGAGCGACAGCACGACGCCAGCACCCACGACAGCGACCGCGGCCTCGCCCGCCGAGCGCCGCTGCGCCGCGTGCCAGCGCCAGCCGAGCACGGCGGCGACGGCGGCCAGCGCCAGCAGGGCCGCGCCAAGCGACGGCAGCGGGTTGCCGAACGCACCGAACGGGAACGCCTCGGCGTACGACGGCCGCCCCCACCATGGCGGGATCGCCAGCACCCGGGCCACGCTGCGCAGCGCGTCTCGACGGCCGAGCGTCGTGAGGTCCCCGCCCAGGGCGTCGAACGAGGCGCGACATGTTGCCCCGCCCGTCGGCCACCCCGGGGACCAACACCGCGTACGCGAGGTTGGTCTGCAACACCAAGCTGCCGACCAGCACCAGGGCCGGCAGGCACGCCAGGTCGCCGCACGCCAGCGACCACGCCAGCACCAGGAACAGCAGGAACGGCAGCAGCACGGTGCTCGCGTGCCAGGGCTCGACCAGCACCGCGCTGCCCAGTGACCAGCACAGCGCGGCGGTCACGGCCATGGCGGCGAGGGCGGTGACCGGGCCGCCGCGGCGCCAGGCCACGGCGAAGATGCCGAGCACCGAGGCGCAGTTCACCAGCGCGGTCCCGATGACGACGCCCACCGGGCCGGCCACCAACGCCGTCGGCACCGCCAGCACCCAGTACAGCAGCGGCCCGGGATGGTTGATGTCGAACCCGAGGCTCCACGACGTCGACGCCCACATCCCGAGCGACGGCGCGTCACCGCCCGGTCCCCCGCCGAGCACGTCGCGGGCCCGAACGGTGAGCAGGGCGGCGTCGCCGACGGGCACCCAGCCTTCGCGCCCGGCGCGGACAGCCGCCACCACGACCGGAAGCAGGGCCATCAGCAGCGAGAGCCAGGCAAGCCGCCGCGTTGCCGTTGCAGCCAGGCGGTCACTCGCCGCGTAGCTGCGACCGGTTCGTGGAGCAGTGGCTACGTCCACGCACCGAGCTTGCCGACCGGGCCGTGACCGGCGCCGAGCGTCCAGTGGGCCGATCGCTCCAGCCCCTCGTGCACGAAGCGCTTGGCGGCCTTCAGGGCCTCAGGCACCGACGCGCCCCGGGCGAGGCCGGCGGCGGTGGCGGCGCCGAACGTGCAGCCGGTGCCGTGGTCGTTGCGGGTGTCCACCCGGGGCAGGCACAGCTCGACGACCTCGCCGGTCGCCGACTCGACCGCCACGTCGCAGGCGGCTGCGTCGCCGGGAAGGTGGCCGCCCTTGACCACCACCCACCGGGGACCCCACTCGGCGATCCCGCGGGCGGCCCGGCGGACATCGTCGTGCGACTGGACCGGGGCGCCGAGCAGCGCCGCCGCCTCGCGGGTGTTGGGCGTGGCCACGAGGGCGTGGGGGAAGAGCGCCTCGCGGTAGGCGGCCTCGGCACCGGGATCGAGCAGCCGGGCGCCGGTTGACGACACCAGCACCGGGTCGACCACCAGGTTGGGCAGCCGCCCGGCGGCGGCGTACTCGGCCACCGCCAGCACCACCTCCCGGGTCGCCAGCATGCCGGTCTTGACCGCCGCCACCGGCAGGTCGCCGAGCACGGCGTCGAGCTGCTGGCGCAGGAAGTCGACCGGCGGCACGTGCACCCCGGCGACCTCGACCGTGTTCTGTGCCGTCAGGGCGGTGACGACGCTGGCACCGTGGACACCCAGCGCCGCGAACGTCACGAGGTCGGCCTGGATGCCGGCGCCCCCGCCGGAATCGGACCCGGCGATCGTGAGCGCCACCGGCGGCGTGCCCGGGGCGTCAGGCATCGGCGCCCGCCGCCACCAGCTCGTCCACGAGCGAGCGCACGACGGCGCCCGGGTCGTCCGCTCGCATGACGGCGCCCATGACCGCCACGCCGTCGGCGCCGGCGGCCCGGCAGGCACCGGCGAGTCCGGGGCCGATCCCCCCGAGTGCGTACACCGCCACGCCGGACCGGGTGTGGGCGACCTCGTCGCACCCTGCCGCCAGACCGTCGATGCCCAGCGCCGGTCCGTAGCCCGGCTTCGACGTCGTGGCGAACACCGGCGAGAAGGTTACGTAGTCGGCGATCGCGCGCTGTGCCGCGGCGGTCAGCTCCCCGATGGTGTGGCAGGACCGCCCCACCCACAGGCCCGTCGTCGGCCCCTCGGGCCAGTGGTCCGCAGCGGCCAGGTGCACGCCGTCGGCGCCGACCTCCCGGGCCAGCACCACGTCACCGGCCACGACGAGGGCGGCACCGGCGTCCGCCGTGATCCCCCGCAGCCGCATCGCCAGGCGGTGACGCTCGGCCCGCGGGAGGTCCTTCTCCCGGAGCACGACCGCCGGCGCGCCGGCGCCCACGGCGTCCGCCACCACGTCGACCACGTCGTGGCCGGCGTCCGCCGCCACGCGGCGGTCGGTCAGGACCATCAGGCGAGGGAGCGTCATGTGGGCTAGCCCAGGTCGGCCAGGCCCTCGGCACTGGTGGAGGCCTCGGCGTAGAGCCGCTTGGGGATGCGGCCCGCCCGCCGGGCCAGCCGGCCGGCCTCGACGGCGTGGCGCATGGCGCTGGCCATGCGGACCGGGTCACGGGCCCGGGTGACGGCGGTGGCCAGCAGCACGGCGTCGCATCCCAGCTCCATGGCTTGGGCGGCGTCGGACGCGGTACCGATGCCGGCGTCGAGCACCACCGGCACGCCCGCCGCCTCGAGGATGATGGCCAGGTTGTAGGGATTGCGGATGCCCATGCCGCTGCCGATGGGAGCGCCCAACGGCATGACCGCGGCCACGCCGACGTCCTCGAGGCGCCGCGCCAGCACCGGGTCGTCGTTGGTGTAGGCCAGCACCACGAAGTCGTCGTCGACGAGCTGCTCGGCGGCGTCTAGCAGCTCGACCGGGTCGGGCAGCAGCGTGCGCTCGTCGGCCACCACCTCGAGCTTCACCCAGTTGGTCTCCAGCGCCTCCCGCCCCAACTGGGCCGTGCGCACGGCGTCGCGGGCGGTGAAGCAGCCGGCGGTGTTGGGCAGGGGGCGGATCCCGGTGCGGCGCAGCAGCTCGAACAGCGAGCCGGGCGCCGACGGGTCGACGCGGCGCAGCGCCACGGTGGTCAGCTCGGTCCCCGACGCCGCCAGAGCCCGCTCGAGCAGCTCGAGGTTGGGGGCGCCCCCGGTCCCGAGGATCAGGCGCGACCGGAACGACTCGCCGGCGATCACGAGGGGGTCGGGATGGTGCAGCTCGACGGTGCTCCGTGCTCCCCGCACTTGGCCTTCGGCCGGGCGGCTCGGGCTGTCGACGTGTTGTCTCCCGCTCCCACGGCCGCTCGGGCCGGGCTCGCTCTCACCTGGTTCCCCCGTCACCCTCGACGGACGCTCGCTCATGTCAGCCTCCCTGGGCGATCGACAGGACCTCGACGCGCTCACCCGCCGCCAGCGAGCGCTCCCCCCAGGTCCGGCGGGTCACCACCTCGCCGTCCACCGCCACGGCCACGCCCCGCGGCTCGACGTCCAGCAGCGCCAGCAGCTCCGAGACGGTGGCCCCGGCCGGGACCTCGACCTCGTCGCCGTTGACCGTCAGCCGCAGGGCGGCGCCCGCGTTGGCCCTCACACCCGCACCTCCTCGAACCGGCGCGGGTCGCAGGCCGCCACCTCGGCCGGCAACCGGTCGCCGGCGACGGCGGCCGCCACCGCGTCGGCGGTGATCGGCGTGAGCAGGATGCCGTTGCGGTGGTGCCCGGTGGCCACGACCAGTCCGTCGACGACGCCGCGGCCGATCAGCGGCAGGTCGTCGGGCGTCCCGGGGCGCAGCCCCGCCCGGACGGCGACCAGCTCGGCGTCGTCGAGGCCCGGGACCAGGGCCAGCGCGTCCCGCACCAGCTCGTAGGCGCCGCCCGCCGTCACCCGGGTGTCCCAGCCGCGCTCCTGCACGGTGGCGCCGACGACCAGGCGACCGTCGGCGCGGGGGACCAGGTACACGGTGAACCCGTGGACCACCCCCCGGATCGTGTGCGCGACCAGGGGCGGCCCGGGCGGCTGGCGCAACGTCACGATCTCGCCCTTGACCGGCCGCACCGGCGGCCGGGCCGCGTCCGGCAGGCCGGGGATGCCGCCCGACCGGCAGCCGGCGGCCAACACCACCGTCCCGGCGTCGGCCCGCGCGCCGCCCGCCACGACA
>OCZV010000369.1_pt1 | contig 16611 bp, 16 predicted proteins | sample 1539051 | NCBI WGS metagenome assembly OCZV01 (sample SAMEA3113581, study PRJEB22503) | soil metagenome
TGGTGCGAGGCGCACCACGTCCAGTGGGTCACCCGCGGCGGACCCACCAGCCTCGAAAACCTGGTGCTCGAATGCTCGAGGCACCACCACCTGCTTCACACACCCGGCTGGGACGCCAAGCTGCTCCCCGACGCCACCCTCATCGTCACCACCCCCAACGGCCGCACCCTCCAAAGCCGACCACCACCATGAGGCGGATGGGCGAGCGCTCAGCGACGGGCGGGCTCGAACAGCTCGATGGGGTTGCCCGACGGATCGTCGGCGAGCACCTGCTTGCCGCCTTGCCCCGGGATGACTGGGCTCCGGAAGGCGACGCCAGCGGCCGAGAGGCGTTCGACCATGGCGTCGAGGTCGCCGACGTCGAGCTGGATCCGGTTCCAGCCCCCGGGCTGGGGCAGGGTGCCGTCGGGCATCGCCTGTCCAGCGCCCCCGCCGCCGCCCGGCGTGTTGAGCAGCAGCTGCAGGTCGTCCCGGCGCAGCATGGCGAATCCTGGCCCGGGATGCATCTCCACCTCGAACCCCAGCCGCTCGTAGAACGGGATCGACTCCTCGATGTCGTCGACGATGTAGCGAACGCTCACCGTCATGGGGCGCCTCCTCGTGTGGACCGATTCGATTCGTCAACTGGCGGTGGCGATGCGGCGGTCGTAGTCGTCGGCGAGATCGAGCAGCGCCTGGCGGCAGTCGCCGGTGAACGCCGGGCCGTGCATGAGCGCCAGGGTGCCGACGTCCAGCTCGGCCAGCCGGCGCACGGTGGCGCCGCTGGCCGGGTGGAGCGACGACGCCGCGAACAGGTCCTCGGCGGCGACGGCCGGGCCGACGACATCATCGGCGGACGACGGCTCGTACGCCCCGGTTCGGGTGAACAGGTCCCCGCACAGCAGCGTTCGGGTGTCCTCGTCGTAGAACAGGCCGGCCTCCCACGCATGGGGCACGTGCGGCGTGTCGATCCAGCGCATGCGATGCCCCCCGATGTCCACGACCTCGCCGTCCGCCAGGGGGCGGGGCGGCCGGTCGGCCAGGTCGGTGAGCGAAACCAGGCAACCCGTCATGCCCTGCACCACCGTCGAGCCCGGGGCCACGCCCAGCCACTGGTTCATCGCACCGCACTCGTCGGACTCGACGTGGCCGACACCGATCCACCGCAGGCCCTCGGCCGGTATCACCCGCGCCACCGCATCGGACACCAGCGGGAACAGTTGCCGCGGCCCCGTGTGGAACAGCAGCGGCTCCTCGCCCGCCAGCAGGTACTGGTTGAAGCTGAAGTCGGCATCCGCGATGTACGTCGTCAGCTGGTGGACGCCATCGGCGATCTCGGCAACTCGAGTCTCCATGTCCGCACCTCCGCAGTCGTCCCGACCATAGGCGCCGCCACCGCCCGAATCAGCGCTGTGCGTGGTCGCGCAGCGCCGCCTCTCCGGCACGGGCCGCGCCGCCGCCTGACCTCTCAGTAGCGTGGCCCGGTGCTCGTTGGCACCCGAGGCCAACGCACCCGGCAGCGCCTGCTCGACGCCGCCGCCGAGGTGTTCGACCGCACGAGCTACCACGCGGCCCGGATCGACGACGTGGTGGCGGCGGCCGACAGCAGCCACGGCACCTTCTACCTGTACTTCAGCTCCAAGGAAGACCTGTTCGAGCAGCTCGTGGGCGAGGTCGCCACCGAGCTGCACGGCCTGATCGACGAGCTGGCGCCGGTGACGAACTCCGCCCGCGGACGGGCGGCACTGCGGGCCTGGCTGGCGCGGGTGAGCGAGGTGTACGCCCGCCATGGCCGGGTGATCCGGGCGTGGACCGAGGCCGACCTGTCGGGCGATGTCGGCCCCGGGCGACTCGGAGACGAGGTGCTCACGGGCATGGCCCTGGCCCTCACCCGCCGGCTGCGCATGCCCAAGCGCTCGGGGCTCCATCCCACGATCGCCACGCTGGCGCTGATGATGATGGTCGAGCGCTTCAACTACTACGCCGCCACCGGCCAGGTCGACGCCTCCCCCGACGAGCTGCTCGACACGCTGACCGATGTCATCATGGCGGCGGCGTTCGGCTGACGGCCGGCCTCCCGGGCTAACCTGACGCCACCGTCAGATTCGGGAGGGGACGACGACGATGGCGACCACCCAGGCACCCCGGCTGCCCGCGTCGATGCCGGCGGCCGTGTACCGCGGGTCCGGCGAGGTTGCGGTGGAGGACCGGCCGGTGCCGCAGCCGGGCGCTGGGGAGGTGCTGGTCGAGGTCGGGCACTGCGGCATCTGCGGGTCCGACCTCTACCTGATCGGCGAGAACCTGGGGAGCCCGGGCACCGTCATGGGCCACGAGTACAGCGGGGTGGTGGCGGCGCTGGGGGAGGGCGTGACGGGGTGGGCCGTGGGCGACGAGGTCGTGGGCGGCCCCGCACCACGGTGCGGGCAGTGCCGGCGTTGCCTCGAGGGCCAGCCGTCCCAGTGCGAGGTGCGTCGGCGGGTCATGACCGACCACGACGGGGCGTTCGCCCGCTTCATCCTGGTCGACGCGCGGGCGCTGGTGCGGGTGCCCGAGGGGCTGGGCCGGCGGGAGGCGGCCCTGGCCGAGCCACTGGCGGTGGCGCTGCACGGCATCACCCGCTCCCACATCCGGCTGGGGGACACCGCCATGGTGATGGGCGCCGGCCCCATCGGCGCCCTCACCGTGGCCGCCCTGCTGGCCCGCGGCTTCGGGCCCGTGGCGGTGGTGGAGCCGGCCCCGCCCCGCCAGGCCCTGGCGCGGGCGTTGGGCGCCGAGGTCCTCGAGCCCGGCGACCTGCCCACCTATCCGCTGTGGGAGCCGGAGCAGATGTCGCCGCTGGCGGTCGACGTCGTGCTCGAGTGCTCGGGGCGCAAGGCGGCCATGGAGGCGGGGTTCCACCAGCTCCGGCGCGGTGGCCACATGGTGCTGGTGGGCGCGGGGATGGAGCCGCCGACGTTCGACCCCAACCGCATGCTGCTGAACGAGCTCACCGTCACCGGCGCGTTCGTGTACGACGCCGACGGGTTCGACCGGGCGCTGGAGCTGCTGGCCACCCCGGGGGCCATCCCCACCGAGCTGCTGATCGAGGCCGAGGACATCGGGCTCGACCGCGTGGGCCAGGCGGTGCGGCAGCTGGCCGCCGGCGAGACGGCCGGCAAGGTCATGGTGGCGCCGGGCCTGGCGCTCGGCGCACACCCGACGCCACAGGAGGCGTGATGCCGCACACCTACTACCCGGCCGGCAACCCCAAGTTCAACCACGTGGCCCTGAGCGTGCCCTCCGACCTGCTGGACGAGGCCAACCGGGCCGACCTGTGCCGCTACTTCGACGAGGTCCTCGGCTTCGAGGAGATGCCGACGATGACCATCGACCGCAAGCGGCTGATCCTGAGCTGCGTCCACTGGGACCAGTTCATCTTTCTCGTGGCCAACGACGAGCCCATGCGGTGCCCCCGCACCGACCACTACGGGTTCGCCGTCGGCTCACGCGAGGACCTGCTGGCGGCACGCGATCGGGCCGTGGCGTTCCGGGAGCGTGACCCCCGGGTCGACCTCGACGACTACGCGGTCGACGACCAGGGTGTGGTCAAGATCCACTCGATCTACGTCCGCTACCTGCTGCCGATGACCTGCGAGTTGCAGTGGTGGGAGTTCCCTGGCGGACCACCCGCCGGCTGAGCCTCAGCCGGCGACCAGTCAGCCGGTGACGACCTCGTCCGGCGCGGGCGGGGCGGTCGGGAGGAATGGCGGGACCGAGCCGTCGGTCGGCCCGAGGATGGCCTCCCGCTGGGCCGCCACCGCCGCGAGCGTCCAGGGCTCGTCGGTTCGTACGTCGGTGAGCGGGCGCCAGCCACCCAGCAGCTGGAGCTGCCCGCCCTGGACCTTGACCACCTGTCCCGAGATCCCGGCCGCCTCCTCGGACGCCAGCCAGCACGCCGCCGCGGCCACGTTGGCGGGGTCGAAGCGGTCGAAGCCCGACCCGTCCGGCGCCATGGCATCGCCGGCCACCGCCTCGGTGAGGCGCGTGCGCGCCACCGGCGCGATGGCGTTGACCCGCACGCCCAAGCGCTCGAGCTCGCGGGCCAGCACGATGGTGAGGGCGGCGATGCCGGCCTTGGCGGCGGCGTAGTTGGCCTGGCCGGCGTTGCCGTACAACCCCGACTCGCTGGACGTGTTGACGATGGCGCCGCCCACCGGGTCGGCGGTCTCCTTGAAGCGGCTGCGCCACCACGCCGCAGCGTGGCGGGCGACGGCGAAGTGGCCCTTGAGGTGGACGTCGACGACGGCATCCCACTCCGCCTCGGACATGGAGAAGCTCATGCGGTCGCGCAGGATCCCCGCGTTGTTGATCACGACGTCGAGCCGGCCGAACCGCTCGACCGCCAGCCCCACGAGCGCCTCGGCCCCGCTCCAGGTGGAGATGTCGTCGGTGCTGGCGGTGGCCGTCCCGCCGGCCGCCTCGATCTCGTCGACGACCTGCTGGGCCGGTCCCGCGTCGGCGCCCGATCCGTCGGGGGCGCCTCCGAGGTCGTTGACGACGACCCTCGCACCCTCGCTCGCCAACAGGCGGGCCTCCTCGCGGCCGATGCCCCGGCCCGCCCCCGTGACGATGGCCACCTTCCCGTCGAACAGCCCCACTGCGCCTCCCCCTCAACCGTGCGTGCCAACTGACATGTGCGTCACATCGCGGGGCGCACACTACCGGGCGGCGAGTTCCTTCCGTCCAAGACTGCGGCCCCGCGGTCGTGCGAGCGTCGCCACCGCGACGACTTTCGCGTCACGGTTGCGTCGTACGGACAAGAATCGATGGTTCCAGCCCCCGCACCGAGGAGTAGCGTGACCGAACATGCGTACGACCATTAGCGCCGAGAAGCTGGTCCGCCAGTTCGACGGCCTCACGGCGGTCGACGGGGTCGACCTCGAGATCCAGCAAGGCGAGATCTACGGCTTCCTCGGGCCCAACGGGGCCGGCAAGTCGACCACCGTCCGCATGCTCTGCACCCTGCTGGCGCCGACCAGCGGCCGGGCGGTGGTGGCCGGCCACGACGTCGCCACCAATCCCGGCCAGGTGCGGTTGGCCATCGGCGTGGCGCTCCAGGAGGCGGCGCTCGATCCCAAGCAGACGGGCGTCGAGCTGTTGCGGCTGCAGGGCCGGCTGTACGGCCTGTCCAAGGCTGAGATCGACCAGCGGCTGGCCGACCTGGCCATGCTGGTCGACATCGGAGATGCTCTCGACCGGCGCATCGCCACCTACTCCGGGGGGATGAAGCGGCGTCTCGACCTGGCGGCCGCCCTAGTCCACAACCCCGAGGTGCTGTTCCTCGACGAGCCCACCACCGGGCTCGACCCGGTCAGCCGGGCGCGGGTGTGGGAGGAGGTGCGCCGGCTCAACCAGGAGCTCGAGATGACGATCTTCCTCACCACCCAGTACCTCGAGGAGGCCGACGAGCTGGCCGACCGGGTGGGCATCATCAACGAGGGCAAGCTGGTGGCCGAGGGCACGCCGTTCGAGCTGAAGCGGCGCATCGGCAACGACGTGATCTTCGCCCGGCTCGAGGGCGACGCCGCCGGTGCCTGCCCCATGGTCGAGGCCGTGGCGGGCGTGGCCGGCGTCGAGGCCCGGGGCAACGAGATGGTGATCACCGCCGCCGAGGGCACCGCCATCATCGGCCCGGTGGCGGTCGCCCTCAACAGCTGTGGAATCCCCGTGCGCGACCTGACGCTGCGCACGCCCACGCTCGACGACGTATTCCTCGAGCTGACCGGCACCCACATCCAACACGACGACGAGTCCATCGACGCCGAGCTGGCCGAGATGACCGAGAGCGCAGACAAGACCGCGGAGGTGAAGCCTTGAGCGAGCGTCCCGAAGGGCGAGAGAGCGAGCGAGGCCCGAGCGGCCCGCTGCGAAGCAGCAGGAGCGGAGAACAATGACCAGCGTCGACACCGCCATTCCGGCGCCGGTGAAGCCGAGCGCCATCGGGGCCCGGCCGGCCGGGTTCGCGCACGACGTCGCCTCCATCGCCGGCCGGGCGCTGCGGGCGGTGCCCCGCGACATCGAGTCGGTGGTCCCGCCGATCTTCATCGCCCTGTTCTTCTTCGTGGTGAACATCGGCACGCTGCAGGACCTCACCGAGACCAACATCCCCGACTTCGACTTCGAGGCCTTCATGATGCCCACGGCGATCCTGCTGGGCGTCACAGGCGTGTCCCGGGCGTACGCCTTGGTGCTCGACGTGCAGGACGGCTACTTCGACCGGCTGCTGCTCACGCCCGTCCGGCGGCTGGCCATCCTGCTCGGGCACCTCTGCGCCGACGTGGCGGTAGCCAGCGCGTTGACCATCCCGATCCTGATCCTCGGGTACATCCTCGGTGTGCGGTTCGAGTCGGGGCCGCTCGGGGTGATCGCCTTCATCATCCTGTCCGGGCTGTGGAGCCTGGCCTTCGCGGGGTTCGGCTACGCCATCGCCCTCAAGACCGGCAACCCGGCGGCGGTGCAATCCAGCTTCCTGCTGTTCTTCCCGTTCCTGTTCCTGACGTCGTCCTACGTCCCCCGGGATCAGCTCAGCGGCTGGCTCGAGACCGTCGCCGGCATCAACCCGGTCACGTACCTCCTCGAGGGCCTGCGCTCGCTGGTTATCCGGGGCTGGCAGTGGGACGAGCTGGGCCAGGCCTTGCTGGCGGTGGCGGCGGTCGGTGGCATCAGCATGTGGCTCTGCTTCGCCGCGCTGCGGGGCCGCATCAAGAGTGGCTGACGGGGGCGACGGCCCCGCTGAGTGGCTGACCCGTGACCCCACCGGGCAGGTGACGCTGCTCGGTGGTTGGTCTCCCACCAGCGGCCATCATCACTTCCCGCCGGCGCCGCTCTGCCCGTACTCAGGCGCGGACGACGTCGAGGTCGTGCCGCTGCCGCGGCGCGGCACGCTGTGGGCGTGGACCGCCGTGACGGCCGCCCCGCCCGGCTACGAGGGACCGGTCCCCTACGGGTTCGGCATCGTCGAGCTCGACGGCGTCGGGCTGCGGGTGGTGGGGCGGCTCACGGAGCCGGATCCGGCGGCGCTGCGGTTCGGCGAGCCGATGGAGGTGACGGCCGACGAGCTGCCGGGCGGGCAGATCGTGTGGGCGTTCGCCCCGGCGGGCGAGCGGTCGGGGTGATGCGGCGGTGAGGGGTGTCGAGATAGCGGGGGTGGGTCTGCACCCGTTCGGGCGGTTCGGCGACACGCCTGCGACCACGCTGGGGGTGAGCGCCGTCCGGGCCGCACTGGCCGACGCCGGTTGGACGCCTGCCGACGCCCGGGGGCGGATCGGTGCCGCCTACTGCGCCACCGCCTACGGGGGCGTCGCCAGCGGCCACCGGATCCTGGGGGCACTGGCGCTCACCGGCGTGCCAATCGTCGACGTCGAAGCCGGGTGCGCGTCGGGTGGGGCGGCGCTGGTGCTGGGCGCGGCGACGATCCGCTCCGGCGAGCACGACGCCGTGCTGGTCGTCGGCGTGGAGAAGATGCCCAAGGGAATCATCCGGTCGTCGTTCTTCGCGCCCTGGCAGGAGGAGGCGGGGCTGTCGGCCAACCCTGCGTACTTCGCCCTGCGGGCCCAGCGCCTGCTGCGGGAGCACGGGCTCGGCGTCGACGACTTGGCGGGACTGGTGGTCAAGAACCGCCGCTGGGGGGCCCGCAATCCCGACGCCATGTTCCGCTCGGAGGTCACGGCGGAGGCGGTGCTGGCCTCGCGCATGGTGTGCGAGCCGCTGCGGCTGTGGATGTTGTGCTCTCCCAACGAGGGCGCCGCCGCGATCGTGCTGCGGCGGGGCGACGGGGGCGTCCAGCTGGCGGCGGCCGCGCTGCGCAGCCACCTGCCCGGCAGCGTGCTCGACGAGTCGACCCCACTGGCGGGCCTGGTCGACGACGAGGACATCACGCCGCCCAGCACGCTGGCTGCCACCGATGCCTACGAGGAGGCGGGCGTCGGCCCGGCCGACCTCGACGTCGTCGAATGCCAGGACACCGACGCCGGCCGCGAGCTGCTCTCCTGGTACGAGCTCGGCCTGTGCGGCGCCGGCGACCAGCGCAAGCTGCTCCAGGACGACGGCGCCGAGCCGGCCGTCAACCGCTCGGGCGGACTGCTGTCCAAGGGCGAGCCGCTCGGCGCCTCGGCGCTGGGCCAGGTTGTGGAGCTGGTGCGCCAGCTGCGCGGCCAGGCCGGCGACCGCCAGGTACCCGGCGCCCGGGTGGGGCTGGCGCACACGATCGGCCGCGGGGCCAACGCCAGCGTCACCATCGTCACCCGCTGAGGCGGGTGGCCAGACCCGAGGCAATAGGTTTCACGCAACCGAGCCCGAGGCAATGGGTTTCACATCTGGAACTCATTGCCTCAGCCTGTCGCCGGTGAAACCTATGACCTCGGGGTTCCCTGGCCGCGGGTGGCGGTCACGGGTCCTTCGGGAGGCCCAGCAGCCGCTCGGCGATGACGTTGCGTTGGATCTCGCTGGTGCCGCCGGCGATCGACAGTGCCCGGTTGCCGAGGAAGCCGGCGGTCCAGGCGCCGCCCGGTCCGTCGGTCAGGGCCGCCTCGGGACCTAGCAGCGCCAGGCCGGCCTCCTGCACGGCCTGCTCGTGCTCGACCGCAGCCAGCTTGCGGACGCTGGCCTCCGGCCCCGGTTGTGCGCCGCCGAGCGCCCGCAGGGTGGTGCGCAGCCCCAACACGGCGATGGCGTGGGCGTCGACGACCAACCCGCCGAGGCGGTCGAGGACCAACGGGTCGGCCAGCAGCCCCTCGGACTCGGCCAGGTCGAACAGGGCCTCGACCCCGGGGCCGAACGACGAGGCTTCCGCCATCGACACCCGCTCGTTGGCCAGGGTTGTGCGGGCGTAGGCCCAACCGTCGGTCGGCGACCCGACCACGCACTCGTCGGGCACGAACACATCGGTGAGGAAGACCTCGTTGAACATGGCCGAGCCGGTGAGCTCCCGCAGCGGTCGGACCTCGATGCCGGGCGTGGCCATGTCGACCAGGAAGCAGCCGATGCCCTGGTGCTTGGCGGCGGCGGGGTCGGTGCGGGCCAGGCAGATGGCCCAGTCCGCCTCCCTCGCCATCGACGTCCAGACCTTCAGGCCGGTGATCGACCAGCCACCGTCCACGCGCTCGGCCCGCGTGGACAGAGAGGCCAGATCGCTCCCCGCCCCGGGCTCCGAGAACATCTGGCACCAGCCGATCTCGCCGCGCAGCGACGGGCCGATGAAGCGCTCCTGCTGCTCGGGGGTGCCGTGCTCGATGAGGGTCGGCAGCACCCAGCCGGCGATGGCCAGGTGTGGGCGCCGGACCCGCGCCGCCCGCAGCTCCTGGTCGATCACCAGCTGCTCGACCGGCGACGCGTCCCGGCCCCAGGGCCGGGGCCAGTGCGGGGCGACGTAGCCGGCGTCGGCCAGCCGGCGACGCCATTCGGAGCGGTCGTGCGTCCGCAGGTCCTCGACGAAGGCGCGCACCTGCGCCCGCAGCGGCTCGGCCTCGGGCGGCAGCTCGATCGACAGCGGCCGGCGCTCGCCCGCGGCCGCTGCCTCGGCGACGCGGCGGCGGGCCGTGGCCGGGGACGGCAGCAGGTGACGGACTGCGGCGGCCCGCTTGAGGAACAGGTGGGCGTCGTGCTCCCACGTGTAGCCGATGCCGCCGAGCACCTGGATGCAGTCCTGGGCGGCGCGGAACGCCGCCTCGGGCGCCAGCGCCGCAGCAGTGCCCTGGGCCACCGTCCCGCCCGGTTCGCCGGCGTCGAGGCAGCGGGCCGCATCCCACACGGCGGCCCGCGCGGCCTCCAGCCGCACGAGCATGTCGGCACAGCGGTGCTTCACGGCCTGGAACTGGCCGATCGGCCTGCCGAACTGCACCCGGACCGCGGCGTACTCGGCCGCCGTGCGGACGCACCAGTCGGCGATGCCCAGGGCCTCGGCGCCCGCCAGCAGCTCCGCCAGGCGGACCGGCGCCTCGGGATGGCCCGGGATCGACAGCCACCGCTCCGAGGAAACGTCGACGCCGTCGAGGCGCAGCTCCGCCAACCCGCGGGTGGCGTCGAAGCCGCACAGCGCCTTCACGTCGAGATCGGCCCGGTCGACCACGCACCACGCCGACGCTCCTCCCCGGGTCACGGGGAGGACGAACCGGTCGGCCAGCGTCCCGCCCCAGGCGCCGCGCACCCGGCCGGAGACCCGGGCGGAATCCTCGGCCACCAGCTCGCCGTGCAGGGCGATGCCGCCGACCTTCGTGCCCTCCGCCAGCGGTCTGGCCAGGTCGGCGTCGCTAGCCCAGCGGTCGACGGCCACGGCGGCGATCACGGTGGGCAGCAGCGGGCCCGGCGTGCACCAGCGGCCGAGCTCCTCGAGCACCACGACCAGCTCCGCGAGGCCGTACCCGTGCCCGCCGCGTTCGACCCCCACCGCGAGGCGGAGCCAGCCCATGTCGGCGACCTCGCCCCACCACGGCGGGAGCGCCTCCTCCGCCGCCGGGGCCTCGAGCGTCGCCCGGGCCTGGGCCAGCAGGCCCCGGGACTCCGCCCAGCGGCGCGCGCTAGCCGCCAGCGCGGCGTGATCGTCGGTGATGGCCAGGGCCACCTAGGTCTCCTCGTCGTCGGCTTCGATGCGGATGGCGTTCACGGGGCACCCCTCGACGGCCGCCCGGACGTCGCTGGGGTCGTCGCCTGCCGGATCGACGACTACCGACTTCAGCTCCTCGTCGAGGTCGAAGGTGTTGGGCGCGTAGAACGAGCAGTTGCCCGAGCCGATGCAGCGGTCGCGGTCGACGATGATGCGCCTGGACGCCCGATCCGATTCGGCAGTCATTGCTCCCCGCTCTTGCTGCTTCGCAGCGGGCCGCTCGGGCTATCGACGTGTTGCTGCCCGCTCCCACGGCCGCTCGGGCCGGGCTCGCTCTCACTGTGCTTCCCCGTCACCCTCGACGGACGCTCGCTCATGGCTCCGCAAACTCCCGGTAACGCGCGTAGCGCTCGCTGGCAGCGGCTGCCCAGCGGGGGTCGGGCTCGACCCGTGGCCCGGAGCGGGCCCAGCGGCCGGCATCGGCGGTGGACTCCTCGAGGCCGGCGGTCACCCGCGCCAGGTAGGCCGCGCCCAGCGCCGCGCCCTCGGGCACGGCGACGGGGTCGACCGGCAGCCCGGTGCCGTCGGCCAACGCCTGCACCCAGGCGGCGTCGCGCACCCCGCCGCCGGTGGCGACGATCCGCCGGGCCGTGGCCATGGCCCCGCCGAGGTCGAGCATGTGGCGGGCCGCGAACGCCGACGCCTCGTAAGCCGCCCGGCGCACGGCGGCGGCGTCGAGCCCGATGTCGAGCCCGTGGAGCGACGCCCGCCGGTCGCGATCGTGCAGCGGCACCCGCTCGCCCCGCAGGTAGGGCTGCCAGACCGGCACGCGCCCGGGATCGACCGCCGTGCCGGCCTCCTGCCGCCCAGCCAGCAGCCGGTTGGCCCAGCCGACGAACAGCCCCCCGGCGTTGGACGGTCCGCCGATCAGACTCTTTCCCGGGGCCGTGTGGGGGACGGTCCACACGCCGGGCGCCTCCCGCCACTCGGGGATCACGGCCCACACGATCAGCGTCGATCCCAGGATCACCAGCACGTCGCCGTCGGCGTCCGCCCCGGCCACGAACTGCTCGGCCAGGGCATCGATGGTGCCGCCGCCCAGCAGAGCCCCGCCGGCGGCGTCCACCCGGCCCACGGCGTCCGATCCCACCACGATCCGCGGCAGCCGCCCGACGTCGTCCACGCCCGCCTTGGCCGCCACCGCCGTGTCCCAACCCTGGAAGTCGAACAGGGGCAGGGCGGTCATGGCCACGGTCGTGTCGATGGCGCCGACGCCGCTCAGCGCCCGGTTGGCCACCGCCTGCGCCGGCCAGTAGCCGGCGGCGTCGGGGTGCTCCCGGGCCAGCCACTCGAGGAACCGCACCAGCTCGCCCGAGCTGGCCGAATCGGCGGCGGGGTCGCCGCCCGCCCCCCGGGCATCCCCGTAGAGCAGGCCGTCGGAGACGGGGACGCCGTCGTCGTCGACGGCGCACAGCGACGGCACCATCGCCGCCACGTTCACGCCCCGGACCGCGAGCGACGGGGCGTCGGCCCCGGTCAGCACCTGGCCCAGTGACTCGCCCACGCCGTCACGCCACGACGATCGGGCGTCGTGGGCCAGCTCGCCGGCGTGCCGCGCCAGCAGCGGGCGGGTCACGCGGCTGCGGGCCAGCATGTGACCATCCCCGTCGGCCGCGAGGGCCTTGACCGACGTGGTCCCGATGTCAATGCCGACGGTGACTTCGATGCCCATCACATCTCCCCGGCAGCAGACTGCCACAGAATCTGACGCAACTGTCATATACGCTCGCCGCCCATGACCGCACTGGCGACATTGGAAGGGACCAGGGTGCTGGTCACCGGGGCATCCTCCGGTATCGGCGCGGCGTTGGCCCCGATGCTGGCCGAGCGCGGCGCCACCGTCGGCATCGCCGCCCGCCGGTCCGACCGGCTGTCGGAGGTGCTCGACGCCAGCCGGGCGGCCGGTGTCGGCACCACCGGCGACGGCGGCGACCACCGCATGTGGAGCGTCGACCTCTCCGACCCCGCGGCCGCCGCCCAGCTCGCCGTCGATGCCTGGGACGCCTTCGGTCATCTCGACGCCGTGGTCAACAACGCCGCCCGGCCGATGCGGCGCCCGGTCCAGCGGCTGTCGGTCGACGACGTCGAGGACGTCATGCGCACCAACTTCCTGTCGCCGGTGGCGCTGAGCCTGGCCGTGCTGCCCCGCATGCTGGAGCGCGATCGGGGCGTGATCGTCAACGTGGGCAGCCTGGCCGGCCGGGTCGGGTCGCCCCGGGAGGCCGCCTACGCGGCGTCCAAGTACGCGCTGCACGGCTGGTCGGAGGTGATGGCGGTCGACCTGTGGTCCACCGGCGTGGACGTGCGGCTCATCGTGCCGGGGGCAATCGCCACCGAGATCTGGGACCAGCCCGGCAACGACCCCGCCCCCTACGACGGGCCGTTCGAGCCGCCCGAGACGGTGGCGGCCGCCGTCTGCGAGGCCCTGGTGAGCGACGAGTTCGAGCGCTACGTGCCCGACCTCAAGGCCATCGCCGAGTTCAAGACCTCCGACATCGACGCCTTCATGGCCGGCGCGGTCGAGTTCGTCACAACGCAGGAGCGGCAGCGGGAAACCCAGCAGGAGCCGCAGCGGTGAAGGCCCTGCAGTTCATGGGGGATGCGGAGCCCCGGCCCGAGCGGCCGTGGGAGCGGGAAGCATGTCCCGAGGAGCTGCCGGAGGACGCCCCCAGGCTGCTGCGCAACCTGGCGACCACGCCGATGGCGCTGGTCGACCTGCCGGATCCGCCGCTGCTGGGCGACGACTGGCTGGTGCTGCGGACCCGCGTGACCGGCATCTGCGGGTCCGACGCCAAGCAGGTGCTGATGGACTTCGACGGCGGCTCCGACAACATGATGACCGGGTTCATCTCGTTCCCTCAGGTGCTGGGGCACGAGGTCGTCGCCACGGTGGACGAGACGGGGCCGGCAGTTGCCGCCCTCGAGCGGGGCCAGCGGGTCGTGCTGTATCCCAACCTGGGCTGTCGGGCCCGGGGGATCACGCCGCTGTGCGCGGCCTGCGCCCGGGGCGACTACTCGATCTGCGCCAACTTCCACGCCGGGCGGCTGTCGGCGGGCATCCACACCGGCAACGCGGTCGAGGCCACCGGCGGCTTCGCCGAGCGGCTGCCGGCGCACGAGACGATGGCGGTCCCGGTGCCGGACGGCATCGACGACGAGGTGGCGGTGCTGGCCGACCCGTGGTCCGTGTCCTTCCACGCGATCACCCGCAACCCGCCGGGCGACCGGGCGCGGGCCCTGGTGTACGGCGCCGGTGCGCTGGGGTCGACGGCCACGGCGATCCTGCGCCAGCTCTACCCCGGCGTCGAGGTGGCGACCGTCGCCCGCTGGCCCGGCCAGGCCGAGCACGCCGCGGCGCTCGGCGCCGAGGTGTTCGCACCCGAACCGGCCGGGGAGCTGGTCGAGCGGCTCGCCGCCTGGTCGGGTGCGACGCTGCGCCGCCCGTGGGAGGGCCTGCCCGTCGCCTACCCGGGCCAGATCGACGTCGTCTACGACACCGTGGGGTCGCCGGCCACCACCGAGGTCGGCCTGCGGGTGCTGCGCGAGCAGGGAACGCTGGTGCAGCTGGGCGTCAGCTCACCCGGCCGCTTCGAGTGGACGCCCTGGTACTTCAAGGAGCTGCGCCTGGTGGGCTCCAACGCCTTCGGCGACGAGACCTTCGAGGGCCTGCGCCACCACGCCTACCAGCACTACTTCCGCCTGCTGGGCGACGGCCGCATCGACCTGTCCGGCATGCTCACCCACCGCTTTCGCCTCGACGAGTGGCGCCAGGCGTTCTCGACGCTGGTGCACCAGGGAGAGACCGGCGCCATCAAGGTGGCGTTCGACTTCCGCTGAGCGTTTTCGGTACAGGAATGGTCGTCCCCGCGACCATTCCCTATACCGAAGAACGCTTAGATCAACGACTCGCCGGCCTCGACCCGGGCCCGCAGCAAGCGGGCGAGGCGGGCGCGGTGGTGTGTGGCGTCGCCGAAGCTGACGGCGTCGAGGTGGGCCCGCTTCAGGTAGAGGTGCAGGTCGTGCTCCCAGGTGAAGCCGATCCCGCCGTGGACCTGGAGCGCCGACGCCAACACCCGCAGCGCCGCGTCGCTGCACCAGGCCTTTGCCGTCGAGGCCGCGATCGATGGTTCGTCGACGGTGGCGGCGACGCCGGCGGTCGTGGCGTCGGCGTGGCCGACCGTCCACGCGGCCCAGTAGACGGCCGACCGCATGCCCTCGACGTCGACCAGCATGTCGGCGCAGCGGTGCTTGACCGCCTGGAAGCTGCCGATGGGGTGGCCGAACTGGACCCGGTCCTTGGCGTAGGCGACGGCCAGGTCGAGTGCCCGCTGCGCGAGCCCCAGCAGCTCGGCGGCGTAGGCGACGGCGGCGACGTCCATGTGCCGGGCAACCTCGGCCGCGCCGCCCAGCTCCAGCCGGGGGGCGTCGGCCAGACTGCTGGCACGCAGCCAGCCGAGCTGGCGAGTGACGTCCATGGCCGGCTCGGCGGCCGGGCGCCGCTCGCGCAGGTCGATGGCCACGAGCCGGCTGCCCTCGGGCACGACCACCACATCGGCTGCGGGGGCGTACACGCAGAGCTCGTCGGGCCCGGCGGCGCAGGCGGCCACCGACTCGCCGGTGATCAGTGCCGGGCCCCAGGCGGTGTCGGCCAGCGCGTCCAGGGCCACCATCTGGCCGAGGACCGGCGCCGGTGCCACGTGCGCGCCGACCTGTTCCAGGACGATGCCGGCCTCCACCCAGCCCAGGCCGACGCCGCCCAGCTTCTCGGGCACGGCCAGGCCGCACCAGCCCTGGTCCACCATGCCCCGCCAAAGCTCCGGGTCGGGCGCACCGCCCCGGTCGGTGGCGGCCCGCACCACCGGCATCGACGAGCGTCTCGCCAACAGGTCGGCGGCGGCGTCGCGCAGCGCCTGCTGGTCGGCGGACAGCTCGAAGTCCATATCGAGGAAGGTACGGGTCGGTCGCAGACCGACGCCATCAGTGGTGGCGGATGGGGTCGGGTTGGAGCGAGGGTAACCGACAGATCTGACGCTCACGTCACCTCCGCCGGCGGGCGACACCTACGATGACCTTCGTGGATCTGACACCCACGGCCGAGCAGCAGCGGCTGCGCGCCGAGTGCCGGTCGTGGCTCGAGGCCAACCTGCCGTGGGAGTACGGCGCGGGCCTGCCGCCGCGCCACGCATCGCTCGCCGACGAGGTGGGGTTCGGGCGGCGCTGGCAGCGTCGGCTGGCCGACGGGCGCTGGGTCGGGGTCACCTGGCCCGAGGCCTACGGCGGGCGGGGGGCGGGCCCCTTGGCTCACTACGTCGTCCAGGAGGAGCTGGCCCGCGCCCGCGCCCCCGAGCTGGTCGGCCGCATCGGGGTCAACCTGGTGGGCCCGACTCTGCTGGCCCACGGCACCGAGGACCAGCGGCGGCGCTGGCTGCCCGGGATCCTGCGCGCCGACATCCTGTTCTGCCAGCTGTTCAGCGAGCCCGGTGCCGGCAGCGACCTGGCGTCGCTGGCGACGGGGGCGCGGCGGTCCGACGACGAGGGCGGCTGGGTGCTCGACGGCCAGAAGGTGTGGACGTCGTACGCGCAGTTCGCCGACTGGGGCCTGTGCCTGGCGCGCACCAATCCCGACGTCCGCAAGCAGGCGGGGATCACCGCGTTCGCCGTCGACATGACCACCCCGGGCGTCGAGGTGCGGCCGCTGCGCCAGATCACCGGTGAGTCCGACTTCAACGAGGTCTTCCTCACCGAGGTGCTCGTGCCCGACGACTGCGTGGTCGGCGAGGTGGACGCCGGCTGGCGGGTGTCGGCCTCGACGCTCGCCCACGAGCGGGGGACCAACCCTCGCCAGCTCGTGATCCACAGCCAGCACCTGGAGGAGATGCTGCGGCTCGCGGCCGACCGTGGCGGCCTCGACGACCCGCACACCGCCCAGCGGCTGGCCCAGGCGTTCGTGGAGGTCAAGCTGTTCCAGCTCCACAACTGGCGCTCGCTGTCGC
>OCZV010000370.1_pt1 | contig 16552 bp, 14 predicted proteins | sample 1539051 | NCBI WGS metagenome assembly OCZV01 (sample SAMEA3113581, study PRJEB22503) | soil metagenome
GCCACCTCGGCTCCTCGCTCACCGACGTCACCTACGTCTTCGACGAGCCCACCACCGGCCTGCACCCTCATGACATCCAGCGGATGAACGACCTCCTGCTGCGGCTGCGGGACAAGGGCAACACGGTGCTGGTCGTGGAGCACGAGCCGGAGGCGATCGCGATCGCCGACCACGTCGTCGACCTCGGCCCCGGCGCCGGCAGCGCGGGCGGCACCGTCTGCTTCGAGGGGACCGTCGAGGGGCTGCGGGCCAGCGGCACCATCACCGGCCGCCATCTCGACGACCGGGCCGCCCTCAAGGAGACGGTGCGGACGCCCACCGGCACGCTGGAGATCCGCGGCGCCCGCACCCACAACCTGCAGGACGTCGACGTCGACATCCCGCTCGGGGTGCTGGTCGTGGTCACCGGCGTGGCCGGCGCGGGCAAGAGCTCGCTGATCCAGGGCTCGGTGTCCGGGCGGGACGGGGTGGTGGCGGTCGACCAGGCAGCGATCAAGGGCTCGCGGCGGAGCAACCCGGCGACCTACACCGGGCTGCTCGACCCGATCCGCAAGGCGTTCGCCAAGGCCAACGGCGTGAAGCCGGCGTTGTTCAGCGCCAACTCCGAGGGCGCCTGCCCCAACTGCAACGGCGCCGGCGTCATCTACACCGACCTGGCGATGATGGCCGGCGTCGCCACCACCTGCGAGGAGTGCGAGGGGAAGCGGTTCCAGGCATCGGTGCTGGACCACCACCTCGGCGGCCGCGACATCAGCGAGGTGCTCGCGATGTCGGTGACCGAGGCCGAGGAGTTCTTCGGCGCCGGCGAGGCGCGCACGCCGGCCGCGCACAAGATCCTCGACCGGCTCGCCGACGTCGGGCTCGGCTACCTCAGCCTCGGCCAGCCGCTCACCACGCTGTCCGGCGGCGAGCGGCAGCGGCTCAAGCTGGCCACCCACATGGCCGAGAAGGGCGGCGTCTACGTCCTCGACGAGCCCACCAGCGGCCTGCACCTCGCCGACGTCGAGCAGCTGCTCGGCCTGCTCGACCGGCTCGTCGACTCCGGCAAGTCGGTCATCGTCATCGAGCACCACCAGGCGGTCATGGCGCACGCCGACTGGATCATCGACCTCGGCCCCGGCGCCGGCCACGACGGCGGCCGGATCGTCTTCGAGGGCACCCCCGCCGACCTCGTCGCCGCCCGCTCCACCCTCACCGGCGAACACCTCGCGGCCTACGTCGGAGGATCCTCCGCCGAAGTGTCGATGGCGGGCAGCGAGTTGCGTCCTCTCAACTGAAGCGCTCACCAAGGAGGAAGGTGGGGTGAAGTTCGTTCCGTACCAACTGCTCGACGGACGGCCGAGCGTCGTCGTGGACGGGTCGCCGGCGCCGGGGACTGTGCTGAACGTGACGCACTGGCCGGGGTACCCGCCGCCGGCCGGGATCGAGGACGACCTGTCCGCCCAGATGGCGTTCCGTCTGCTGGAGCGGCCCGACCTGGTACCCGGCGAGGCGGAGGCGGTGTCGAACAACCACTTCGACCAGGACGGGCTGGTGTCGATCTACGCCCTGGTCGCCCCCGACGACGCCGTCCAGCGCCGCACGTTCCTTGAGGACGTGGCCTTCGCCGGTGACCTCGCCATCTGCCGCGACCGGGACGCGGCGCGGGTGTCGATGGTGCTGTCCGCGCTGGCCAACGGCGACAACCTGCCCGCCGACTACACCGAGCGCACCGGCGCCCTCTACGAGGACGTCCTCGGGCGACTGCCCGAGCTGTGCGACCACGTCGAGCGGCATCGCGACGTCTGGGGCGACGAGGACGCCACGCTCGAGGCCAGCGACGCCGCCTTCAAGGACGGCCGGGCCGTGATCGAGGAGCGGCCCGACCTCGACCTCGCCGTCGTCACGCTGGCCGAGGACACCCCCGAGGCCGGCGGCCACCGCTTCAGCGGCGACTGGGTCAGCGGGCTCCACCCGATGGCGGTCAACACCCGCAGCGAGCGGGTCACCCTCGCTCGGCTCCGGGGTCGGCGCTACGACGTGGAGCTGCGCTACGAGGGCTGGGTCCAGCTGCAGAGCCGGCCGGTCCGACCCCGCCGCGACCTGGCCCCGCTGGCCGCCCGCCTCCAAGACGAGGAGACCGGCGACGCCGTGTGGTCGGCGACACCGGTCAGCGGCCTGCTCCCCCGGCTCCACCTCGGCCACGGCCAGGAGAGCTCGATCTCCCCCGACCACTTCCTGGAGCTGCTCACCGACCCTCCGCACCGCGCCCCCGGCCTGGGACCCCTTCACCCCCAAGAGCTGACGCCGTGCCGGGAGCCATGCAGCTCCCCGAACCCGTCCGCCCGAGCGGAACCGCTCACCCCGGGCAGTCCGGTCGCCGCACCCCCGCTCCAGGCGCTGCCGGACGCCCCTACATCGGCCACGTCGACGGGGCCGCCGGGCAGCCCACCACCTCGTGTTGCCGGCGTCGGGGTCGGTGCCGCTGATCGTCAAGGTGCTCGACTCGCCGCACCGCCCGGCCGAGTCGCGCTGGTCGTGCCAGGCGCGTCCGCACCGATCGACGGCGCCTGCGCCCGCCTACCTGGAGGTGTGGCTGGCGCCGCTGCGCGCGTACTCCCTCCCGGGGCCTTCCGATGGACGAGCTGAGCGGCCGCAAGGTCGACCTGGTGGACCTGGTCGGCGCCGAAGCGCGGCGGCTGGCCGAGCGGATCCGCGACGCCGCCAGCTGGAACGACCGCTTCGCCCTGGTCGACCGCTTCGTGTTCCGGCAGGTCGACGAGGGCCGCCGGCGGCCGGACCCCGAGGTCGAGGTCGCAAGCGTCGACGTACTGGTACCACCCAGCCACGAGCGTCTCGCCGACCTCAGCCATGACGACGGACTATGCCAGAGAGCGAACCCAGCGGGGACGCTTGGCGCCTGGAGCACCGACGAGGCGCGGACACCTCAGGCCCTCGCCTGTTCGGGTCGACGCAGCTGAACATTCGATGGACCCGGCGTTCGTGGCAGGGTGAGGGCCATGCAGATCGGTGTGGTGTATCCGCAGATCGAGCTGGGCGGTGACCCCGAGGCGGTGCGCCGCATCGGTCGGGCGACCGAGGAGCTCGGCTTCGATCACTTGCTGGCCTACGACCACGTGCTTGGTGCAGTGCATGCGGACCGGGTCCCGCCCTTGGTCGGTCCGTACACCGAGCGCGATCCGTTCCACGACCCGCTGGTGATGTTCGCCCACCTCGCCGCGGTGACGGAGCGTATTGGCTTTGTCACCGGGATCCTGGTCCTCCCGCAGCGCCAAACTGCCCTCATCGCTCGCCAAGCTGCCGACGTCGACCTGCTGTCAGGCGGGCGGCTGCGCCTCGGTGTGGGCATTGGCTGGAACCACGTCGAGTACGAGGCTCTGGGCGAGAACTTCGACACCCGAGGCGCCCGCGAGGACGAGCAGATCGCTCTGCTGCGCCGGCTGTGGACCGAGCCAGTGGTCGACTTCAGCGGGAGGTTCGACCGTATCGACCGCGCCTCCATTGCTCCCAAGCCCACGCGCCCTATCCCGATCTGGCTGGGCGGCTACAGCGACGCCGCTCACGAACGGGCGGCTCGCGTTGGCGATGGGTTCATCTTCGGTGGCCGGACCGAGGACGTGTTCGGCGCCTGGGACCGGATACGCGAGCGGGTCGTTCAGCAGGGTAGGCCCGTCGAAAGCTTTGGCGGCGAGTACGTGGTCATGAGCCGGAAGGGCCCGGAGGAGGTCGCCGCAAAGGTCGAGTCGTGGCGTGACGCCGGGGGGACGCACGCTGCGGTCCTCACGATGGGATTGGGGCTTGGTTCGACCGACGCCCACATCGCATACCTCGCGGCAATCGCCGACGTCCTCGGGCGCGAACCCGCAGCTCGATGAGGTTTGCTCCCGGCACGGGCGGGCCCGGTCAGACGATGCCAAACGGCACGGTGCCGGCTCCCTGAAGCGGGAACCGGTACAGCTCGAAGTCGATGAGCTACGCCTGGCGACCACGACCAGGCCAGGGACCTCCTGGTCCCTCGACGTAGACCCCTACTACCCGGTGCCGGACGACATCCAGGACCTGAACTACCTGGCTGCTGTCGGCGAACAGTTGCGCCGTCGCCCCTGACGACAAGCCCGGCACTAGCCGGCTCGCAGATCGACCAGGCAATGGCGCATCCGACCGCACCGGCTGCCCGGCGGTCGATGTGTCGCTCTGCGCGGGGCGCGGTGGCTGGAGCCGGGCGACCACCGATCTGGTTCGCGACGTGCAGGATGTGGCGGGGCCTCGCGTGGAGGCGGTGCCGGCGCACGACGGCCCTCGTCTGTGCCCGGCGTCCGCTGCGGGTGTGGCGGCCCTAGTCGCCGGCTTGTTCATGTCCGGGCCGGACGTGCGTCTCATTGACCTTGCGTTGAATGCGGTAGTGGAGGATGAGGAACGGCAGCCCGAACACCCAGAAGGCGTGTTCGGCTCGCAACTCTCCCTCGTCGACTCGGACGGTGAGCTCCTCGGCGAAGCCGTGCACTGCCAGCGCCGTGAGTTGACGCGTCGCCGGGTCGATGTAGGTGAGGTAGTGGCCGGGGTGAGCGAGGTCGCTTCGGGTCGTCAGGGTGAGGCTCCCTGCGTAGCCGGCGGCCGGCACGAGGGTGGCCGTGAAGTTGGCTTGGGGGAGGGGAAAGCCGACGCTCACGTAGCCGCGGTCGCCGTGCCGGTAGGTCGTGTAGATGCCGACGTAGATGGGGTCGTCCGTGTCGGCGAATGAACGGATCCACCCCCGTACCTTGGGGACGCCGTCGCGGCCAACGTCGATGGTGTCGATCCGGCTGCGAACACCGCGCAGCGCCTCGCGCTGGTTCATCGGCACGTTGGCCTGACCCAGGGGGCGGGCAACGAGGGTCCGGTAGAGCAGGTAGCCGGGGCGGACCCAGCTGCGCCACTCGGGGACGATGTCGAAGGTGAAGTGGGTCGTCTGCTCATAGAACTCCCGCACACGCGGGTCAACGGCCGCGGGGTCCAGGTCGGGACCGGCCAGCTCATCGAGCGAGGCCACGATGCCAACGTCGACGGCGTCGCGGGTGTAGGTGCCGCCCAGGACGTCGGCCAGAGCCTTCACGTAGCCGGTACCGACATAGCGCGTGCGGGATTCGAGCGGCACGACGAACGGGAGATCCTGGGGCCTCACTCGCTCGGCGAGCAGGCTGACCTGCGCGTCCCGGAAGATCGCAGCCGAGGCGATGCGGTAGGCAAGCACCGTGGTGCTGGCCACCAGCGGCGCTGGTATCTGCGGGTCGACGGTCCTCAAAGCCCGGCCCAGAGCCGCACCGAACGCCGGCCCCAACGCGACCTTCTGAGGACGCAGGCCCATGGCGCCGGACAGGGCGCCCGCGCCGGCACCGACGGCGACGGGCCCAGCGCCTGTGAGCCTGCCGGTGAGCCACCCGAGCGGTGCCGCCAGCGCGGCGGTCGCCAGGATCCGAGACCACAACGGCGGGATCTCGCCAGGACGCTGCCGGCGCCGGGCCACCGCCTCCGACCCGACGAGCACCACGGTCCCGGCAGCCGCGCCGACAGCCCGGCTCCTGGCGCCACGATGGGCTCGCAGCGCCAGGCCACCCATTGCGCCGATGACGCCTGCAAAGGCCAGCCCCCCGGCTCGGCTCGTGCCCGACGAAGCGCGCCTTTGGCCTGCCACACAGCGACGCTATCCGGTCTTCGATGGGACACCCGCGAGCTGACCGCCGCACCCACACCGACCGAGATGCGCCTCCCGCGCATCGAGCCAGCGGCCCAATCGAGCGAGCTCTCCAGCCACTGAGGCCACCCGGTCAGCATCGACGCCATGGAGCCGAACCGGATTCCGGCGGTTCATGACGCCACTGAGCAGACGAAACCGTCGCTGGCACCCCGCCATGTCAGCCACACGGGTCACGGGAAGGCCCCGACGTTGAACGCCCCAGCAGACCACCAGGCAGGTCGACGCACAGGGCCGAGCCGACCCAACACGGGCCGGCTGGGCCGCCGCTGGCCTCCGCGGTCAGGAGTAGAGCTCGGGGTAGTCGCGAGTGAATCGACCCCCCGCGGCCCCACGCGAGCTCGCGTCGTCAGCGGTAGACGTCGCGTCGGTCGGGCGTGTGGAGCCCGGCGGCCAGCCACCAGGTTCCGCCACGGCGGACGAGCACGAACAGGGCAAGCTCATCGAACGCGTCTGCTCGCCCCGGCTGTTCCGCCGCTTGCTCGACGAGCGAGAACCGCCGCACGTAGGCGATGGCGACGTCCTCGGCGACGCGCCGCGCATGTTCGATCTCGTAGCGCGAACCGCCGTGGGTTCGGGTCTGTCGTGCGTTCGCCGCAGCGAACATCTCCGAGTGAATCGCGTGGATCTCGTCGTAACCGCCGGCAATCGCCCCGAAGGGACTCCCCCACAAGACGTCTCGGGCGAAGGCCCGGTTGAACAGGTTGGCGTCCAAGGCGTCGATGGCGGCCTGCAAACCCCCGACGAACTCGTCAACGGCCTCCGCGGGGTCCTCCAATGCGAGCACCGGTCGTTCTGTCATCCTGGGGCTCCCGTCGTCGATCCCCCTCCGACCCTAGGAGCTAAACCTCGCTTGAGGTCAAGACCGCCCGGCCCCTCATCGGGGCGCTCGTGCGTCCACGGCTGCGGCGAGATTGCCCCATGGGCTCGGTGGCGCGTGGTTCGTTCCGTCCGGGCCGGCGCACCGGATGCTGCTGGCCGGCGGTGCTTCATTCGAGGTTTGGGGATTGGCGGTGGTCGGCGAGCAGGTCGGCGGGATAGGAGCCGGACCATTCGGAACCGTGCGTCCAGTCGGGCTGCTTGGTGCGGCGGCGGATGTCGAGGGTGACCTCGCCGTCGGCGAGCTCGGTGATCTCGGTGATGAGCAGCGGTTCGACGGTCCCGCCCGACCCGCCAGCGACGGCGCGTGCCGCCGGCTCGTCCGGCCAGCGGCGCAGGATCTGGCCGACCACGGCCTGTTGCTGGCTGGCCAGGTTGCAGCGGGCGCCGTCGGCGACGGTTCGCAGTGCCGACGCGATCGTGTCGAGGTCCGACTCGTGACCCTCGCCCCCACAGAGGCGCTCCAGCGTCTCGGCCAGCGTCAAGCCATCACGCTTGCAGGGGATGCACTGCCCGCAGGATTCGACCGCCAAGAAGCGGGCGGCACCGGCGGCGACCGCCGTCATGTCGGTGCCCTCGCCGACCACGACAAGGCTGGCGGTGCCCAGACCGCTGCCGACGCGGTCCATGTCCTCGTAGGTCAGAGGGGTGTCGAGCAGCTCCGGTGGCAGGGGTCCGGCCGACACTCCGCACAGGACCGCCCTGACGGCTCGGCTCGAGGACGCGCCGCCGGCGACCTCGTCGATGGCAGCGCGCACCGTGGTGCCGAGGGTGATTTCGCCTACGGCCGGACGGGCCACGTCACCCGTCACCGTACAGACGATCGTCCCCGGCGACTGCCGGGTGCCCAGTGTGCGAAACCAATTGGCTCCCCGCTGGACGATGGCCGGCACGTTGGCCAGGGTCTCGACGTTGTTCACCAGGGCTGGGGGCGCCGCCGTCTCAGGCCCGGGGCCGGCCATCTCGACGTTGGCGGCGAGGCCGCTGCCGCTATCGACGTCGTCGTCGTGCTCGACCACCTCGACGATCCCCCGCCGGTACGGCGGAGCGATGCGAGGCAACGGCGCTCGCCCGTCCACCACCTCGAGTAGCGCCGTCTCCTCGCCGAACAGGTACTCGTCCGGTCCTGCGGCGACAGTGACGTCGACGTCGCCCAACAGGTCCGAGTCGCGCATCTCGGCGATAGCCGCGTCGATCCGGGCACGCTCGACCGTGCCCGAGGCCTTGAGCGCCACCACGACGTCGCTGGCCGTCACGGCGTGGGCGGCTATGAGCGCACCCTCGATCACTGCATAGGGGTTGGCTCGCAGAAGGGCCCGGTCCTTGAACGTCCCCGGCTCGCCCTCGGCGGCGTTCACCACCACGGCGGTCGGCAACTCGGGCGACAGGTTGGCTGCCACCGCGCGCCACTTGGTTCCCGTAGGAAATCCTGCGCCACCCCGCCCGCGCAGCCCCGATGCCTCGACCTCCGCCGTCACCGCCTCGGGCTCGATCTTGCGGGCCGACTCGATGCCATGCCCGCCCCCCGCATCGAGATAAGCGCGCAGCGAGACGAAAGGCCGGCGGGGAAGCACGCGATCGGCGAGTGTCACGGTCCATCCTTACCCCCCTGACCCAACTGCGACCCGCCGACGTCCCAACCGGCCCGGCCGTCGCCAAGTGCTGCCCGCCGTACTGGTCCACGACACCGACCGGCCATCCCAGTGTCCTGTGCCCCAACGAAGCTGCCCGGAGCGCCAGCCGGGCGCCCCGATGGACAGCACAGCGTGTGCATAGCGGACACTTGAACCTGGTTCGAATGGCCCAGATCACCGACCTCAGCGCCCCGCGTCATCGTCGACCGACGCCGACCGATGCCCTGCGAGTGGTTCTCGCTCGAGGGCCGGCCGGTCTGTGCCCCTGTGGAGGCGCGTGCTGTACGCAGCCGGGACGGCGCTCCCTGTAGGTGTCCTCGACCGGGTGGGGTGATGCGCTCACGCGCGGGCGATGGCCTCCAGCGTGCGGCGCAGCTGGCGGATCTCGGTCACACCGATCCGTGCTCCAAGCTCGGCTTCCATGTCCTCGAAGGCCGTCAAGGCGCTGCGCACCGCAGCCCAGCCCCGATCGCTGAACTCGATCAACCGAGCGCGGCCGTCGGTCGGGTCCGGACGTCGTCGGAGGTAGCCGAGTCGCTCCAGGTCGTTGACGAGCTCCGACATTGCCTGCTTCGTCATGCCCGCTCTGTCGGCAAGATCGGTGAGACGGATTCCTTCGGGCGGAACGTTGGCGAACACGGCATTGTGCGCGAAGCGCTGGTCGGCAAAGCCCGCCGCCGCCAGTCGCCGACCGAGCTGCACGGTGAGCTCCCGGTACGCCAGACCGAGCAGCCGGAGGAGCGGGGCAGGCGGGTCAGGGAGGGATCGGTCGGCCACCGCTGAACTATATCGTCAGGCTCCTTGACGGACGGCTCATCGGTAGCCTATAGTCATGCTCCCTGACTACCTTGGAGGCGGGCGATGCCGCTCACCATTGGACTCAACCACGTCGCGACCCTCACGGCGGATCTCGACCGACTCATCCGGTTCTACGTCGAGGTGTTCGAGGCCGCCGTGCTGGCCGACCTCGACGAGGATGGCCTGCGGCACGCCATGCTCGACCTGGGCGGCGGAGCGTGTCTTCACCCGTTCCAGATGGACGGCAACCCCCACGGCGAGGGTTCACCGACGATGTTCGACCGGGGCCACCTCGACCATGTCGCGCTCAACGTCGGCGACGACGAGACATTCGAGACGCTGCGCCGACGGCTCGTCGCGGCAGGCGCCACCGACGGCATGATCACCGACTTCGGGAACGTCCGCACCGTCTGGTTCAGCGACCCGGACGGCGGCGAAGGCGAGATCGCACAATGGCAGCGCGGTGAACCGCTCACTTTCGCGGAGCGACGGCAACACCACCTGCCAACGTCGACGAACTCGAGCCCCTGAGCACAGGTCCTCCACGTCGCTCTGAGCGACACGCACACCGAAGGCGCTGCCGGCGCCAGTCGCAGGCAAACCGCTCCGGACACGACAGAAGACGGCCGCAGATCACCCGCTACAGAACGACGGCCAACTCCTCAGCGCAATGAGCACCGAACGATGCATGCGTCACCGACCAGCGACCGAGCGAGGCGCACTGAACGACCGATCCGTCATCCGCCGACGACTACAGCGCACAGATCGGCCATCCAGATCGCGCGTCGCCGATCCGGCGATCGGGCATCAGCGCTCCGGACACCGCGACCCTTGACGAGGCGCCGACGGGCCCCGAGCATTGACAGCCGGACGGACGCGGCGCCAAGGAGCAGGGATGGCCCAGCGGAGAACCGGTGTCAACCGCCAGACAGTCAATCTGTCGGAGTTCCCCGATCTCGTCGTCATCTACCTGGGCATGCGTGTTCGTAGCGCGCGGGGGCTGCTCAAGCTGGTCCAGACCGGGCGCCAGATCCGAACCGGGGTCGCGCAAGGTCCCGACGGCCTGCTGCTTCACGAGGACCTCGTGTTCTCGCTCCTGCCGCCCCACCTCGGCATGCGGCAGTACTGGCGCGACTTCGACGCTCTGGAACGCTGGACCCGCGAGCTGCCCCACCAGCAGTGGTGGAAGGACTTCCTGCATGACACGGCCGGCACCGGGTTCTGGCACGAGACGTACTTCATGCGGGGCGGGATCGAGGCGGTCTACGACGACATGGACAAGCCGATCGGCATGATGTCGTTCGCCCCCCTCGAGAAGGCCCGCGGCCGGATGTTCAGCGCTCGCAGCCGGCTGGGGTGGGGTGAGCCTCGAGTGAGCGCGGTGATCCCCGAGGACGCGCTCACCGACTAGCCGGCCCAGGGCGGATCAGCTGTTGGACGAGTGATGTCGTGTCGCCGGACTCGAGGCGCAGCACGTCGAACGCACGTCGGTGCCGCGGCAGGGTGTGCGGCGGTGGCTCCAAAGGGCCGCACCGGTAACTGGAGCCGGTCATCGCAGGCGTCGGGGCGCACGAACGCCGAATGGTCGCACCGGGGCGTCATGGACGGTGACAGGACCAGCCAAGGTGGTCGATGGTGGCGCCGAATGAGAAGGTCACGATGACGCCCGGGATGGGGCGGCCCGGATGCCGTCTTGCAGCACCGGGTGACCACCCCAGGGGGGACTCGTCGGCGCCGCCAATGCGGCGGTTCGAGCGCCGTCGCCCCGTACGCTGCCGTGGATGTACCAGCGGACAGTGCCGCGCGGCGGTCATGAGGTCGATCACCTCGATATGAGCCTCGCCGTCGTGACGTCTGCGCCGTGACCGGCCTCGTCCCCCTCCTCGGGCTTGTGATGGCCGTCGGGGCCGTGGGCACGATCGTCCCGCTCGTTCCGGGGATCTCGCTCGTTTGGGGGGCCGGGCTCGTCTACGGACTCGACCGGGGGTTCGGCGCCGTTGGTGTTGTCGCCTTTGCGGTGATGACCGGCCTGGCGGTGGCAGCCACCGTCGCGGGTTATGTCGTGCCGAAGCGCCGGGCCACGGGTGCCGGAGCCTCGAGGGCGACGGTCTGGCTGGGCGTCGCCGGCGCGGTGGTCGGCTTCTTCGTCGTGCCGGTCGTGGGGCTCCTCATCGGTGGCGTGCTCGGCATCTACGTGGGAGAGCGCCTGCGCACCGGCGACACGGACATGGCTTGGCGGGCAACGCGCGCCACGATCACTGGCTTCGGCATCGCCGTCCTCGTCCAGTTCGCCGCCGCGCTGTCGATGATCGCCGTGTGGTTGGTGTGGGTGATCATCGATTGAGCCTCGGCGCCGCGCTACACACGCAGGTAACCGGCGTTTGGGATGGTTGCGCCGGCACGAGTTAGCGATGTTGCAACCCCTCATGGGAGGGATGCGGCGGTGTCGACCGCGACATCGTCGACTACTGGGAGCGCACCGGCAGCTGGGTCCAGCATGGACGACGCTGCGTAACCTCGCCCGTCTGCTCCACACCCTCGGCGACAAGGAAACCGCCTTGTTCCTCGAGGCCGCCGCCGACCACGCACCCGACGCGCCAGCGGCGGGCGCCAGCGGCAACGACACCGACCGCTATGACCTCTCGGCCGACAAGACGGCAGACATCCTCGCCCAAGCCGCGACCACCGACCGAGCCCGCGTCGTCGAGATCGCCCGTCAGGCGATCGCCCGCCACCGCGCCATCACGTCCGCCACCGCATGACACCAGCTGCCCCGCGGCGACGGGCGGCTGCTGGCCTGGATCCGTGCCGGCCTGGTTCTCTACCGAGCGTTCGGATTCGGGTACACCGGACGACGGTGGCACCGGCCAGGCGCCTGACCGTGACGTGCCCAGCCACCCCGGATGCGCTAGAAGGCGACGTCCATCGTCCGCCACATGGTTGGAAACAGGAACAGCGCGAGTCCGAGGGCCACCAGCCCGATCGGACCACCGGTCCTGCGGCTCATCGTGGTGCCAGCGAACGCCGCCAACCCCCAAACCACCACCGCCCCCAGGAAGAACAGTGCCGTCTCCTCGGAGTCCGGCTCAAAAAGCGCAAAGATCATGGGTTCCCCTCCCAGTTCCCCAGTCGTCACTGCCCCTTCTAGCACCCCGACGCTCGCCTGTTTGGGTGAACGCGGCTCGAAGCGGCCGAATCAGACGTGTCCGGGATCGGAATGGTGCGAGCCGCCGCATTCTCCGCATGGCGGGGGGTTTGGTCCGGGGACGCTCGAGATCTGTTGATCTGCGCTCCTTCCGTCGTGCGGTCGACGACAGAGAAGCGGTCGATCTGCACATCATGCAATCATCGGGCGGCTGACGATGCCGACCTCCCCGAACCCGAGCGACGGCTGTCCGAAGCCATCGAGACGCCGAGGCCGAGCGGGTGGGATCCTGGGGGCAGTGAGCCGCTCCGCGCAGAGCCCGAGGCCCGTGCGGGCCCGGCGTGAGCCAGCGCCGTTTCGCCGCGTCGTGCTGCGCCGAGCCAAGCGCCTGAGCCCGCGGCTGGTCCGTGTCACCCTCGCCGGCCCCGAACTCGACGGCCTCACCGTCGACCAGCCGGCGGCCAGCATCCGGCTGCTGCTGCCGTCGCCCGGGGCGAACGAGCTGGTCATGCCAGCCTGGAATGGGAACGAGTTCCTCCTGCCCAACGGCCAGCGACCCTCGATCCGGACGTTCACGCCCTGGCGCGTCGATCCCGAGGCCCTCGAGGTCGAGCTCGGGATCGTCGTCCACGGCGGCGGGGTCGCATCCGAGTGGGCCGCTGGAGCCCGGCCCGGCGATCCGGCGGCGCTGTCGGGCCCCGGGCGCGGCTACGTGATCGATCGTGATGCGCCCAACTTCCTCCTGGCCGGTGACGAGACTGCGATCCCCGCCATGAATCAGCTGCTCGAGGTCCTGCCCGCCGAGCGGCCGGTGCGGCTGCTCATCGAGGTGGCCCACCCTGAGGCCCGGCTGGCGCTGCCTCACCGTGCGGGCGCCGCCGTCGAGTGGTGCGACCTGCCGCCCGCCGCGCCTCCCGGCGACGCGCTCGTTGCCGCCGTCCGCGGCGTGGAGCTGGACCCCGAGACGCGGGTGTGGGTGGCGGGCGAAGCTGCCGCGGTGCAACGCATCCGCCACCACCTCTTCGAGGACCGAGGGCTGCCGCGCGCCCACGTCTCCGCGCGCGGCTACTGGAAACACGGCCGCAGCGGCGACGCTGACGACAACTGACCCAACGCCGGGGAAGCGGGCGGGCCCCGGGCGGCAGACGGGGAGAAGTCGGCCGCCCGGGGTCACTCGCCGAGCCAGCCGGCGGTGCCCCCTCCCCCGGCGGGTGCCGGGGGAGGGGCTGGCCATGCCCGGGCCAGCTCACGCAGCGCGGCGCCGCCGTCGCCCTCGAATGACGAACCGTGCATGACCGCGAGTGTGCGAGGCTCGAGATCGGCCAGGTGTCCGAGGGCCCGCGGCACGGCGTCTCCGGGTGGGACGGTGCGCAGCACGTCCTCGGCGTCGAGCGTCGCCTCGGTCAGGGAACCGCTGGTCATCGCCGGCCCGGGACCGAGTTGGGTGAAGAGGTCGCCGCACAGCAGGGTGCGGGTCGTCTCCTCGTAGAGGACCTGGGCCTCGAGGTTGTGCGGGGCGTGCGGTGTCGGCACCACCACCACCACCCGCCTCCCGCCCAGGTCGATTGCCTCACCCGGCGCCACCGAGCGGGGCGGCCGATCGGCCATGTCCTGAAGCGAGACGCGGCATCCCAGCGCGCCGAAGGCCACTTCGAGCTGGGGCGCCGCCGCCAGATAGTGGTTCATGGCCCCGCACTCGTCGGCCTCGAGGTGCCCGAACGACAGCCACCGCAGCCGCTCGACGGGGACGAGCCGGGCCACCGCCGCCACCGTGTCGGGAAACGTCGTCCGCAGGCCGGTGTGGAACAGCAGCGGCTCGTCGGCGAGCACCAGGAACTGGTTGATCGTCAAGCCATGGGACACGACGACGTCGGGGAGGTAGGTCGAGATGCGGTAGATGCCGTCGGCGACCTCGTCCACCGTGCAGTCGGCCACCGTCGTGCTCCTTTGCTGTGCCCGAGTCGTGCGCCCGCCGGGCCCTGGAAAGCCCCGGGGGCCGCCACCCGCCCGCAGCGCGGCCCCCGGTGCTTCCGCTGGGAGGCACAGGATGACCGAAGTGAATTAGCGGGCACGAAGCGAGCCGAGCGGGCGTTCGCGAGCCGGGCGGGCGCCGCCGACTTAGGGTGGCGGGCAACATGCCTCGCTCGTTTCGGTTCGAGCCACCCGAGCCGCGGCCCGGCGCGCTTACGCGACCGCGGCTGCTGCGGGCCCTGCTCGGCCGCTGGGAGCACCGGGTGACGTCCGTAGTGGGCGGACCCGGCCTGGGCAAGACGACGCTGCTGGCCCAGGCCGTCGCAGAGAACCGGCTCGCGCCCCGGGGCGAGGACGCCTGGATCGGCCTCGACCAGGGTGACGCCGACGGCGTCGTCCTGGCGCGCGACGTGATGGCCGCGGTCAGTGCAGGGCGCGGTGACCGAGCCGCCGGCATGATCCAGGGCACGACGGACGAGGCTCCCGCTCCGGCGACGGTGGCCGACGCCGTGTGGCGACGGGCGCCCACGGCACTGTGCCTGGTGGTCGACGACGTCCACTGGCTGGCGCCCGGTTCGCGGGGCGCCATCTGGCTGACCGCCCTGATCGACGCCATGCCCGCCAACGGTCACGTCCTGCTGTCCGGACGTTGGTCGCCGGCCATGCCACTCGCCCGCCTCGACATGCAGGGTGACGTGCTGCGCCTGTCCGAGGACGATCTGCGCTTCTCGGACGACGAGCTGGCCGGGTTCGCCGCTCTCCGGGGCGTTGCCATTGGGCAGTTGGAGGAAACCGGTGGATGGCCGGCGATGGCAGAGCTGGCGGCCAGCGTTGGGCGCGACCTAGCTGGTGACTACCTGTGGGAAGAGGTGCTCGAACCCCTCGGACCTGAGCGACGCAAGGTGCTGGCGGTGCTGTCCGACCTCGGCGGCGCCAACGAAAGCCTGGCCAGCGCCGCCCTGGGGGGTCCGGTCGATTTGGCGCGGGTGCTCGACGGGGTGCCGCTCGTAGCCCAGGGTGCCGGCGGGTGGCGGGTGCCGCATCCGCTCTGGCACGGGGTGCCGGCGCTGACCTTGGCCAACGACGAGCGGATAGCCGCGCGCCGCCGGGCTGTCGACCACCTGGTCGCGGAGCACCGCTACGACGAGGCCGTGAGGCTGTCTCGCGAGGCCGGCCTGACCGATGTCGTGCCCGGGATCCTGCGAGCCGCCTGCATCGGTCCCCACCGGCCCCCGGGGCGCCAGCTCGAGCGCTGGTTCGCCGACCTGCCCGAGGCTGTGCGGGACACGGCCGGTGTCGCCCTCGCTGCCGGTGTCCGTGCTGCCCTGCTCACGCCGGCTGAGGCGACCGAACCACTGCAGACGGCCATCCGGCGGTGCCGCGAGGCGGGCGATGCCGAAGGTGAGTTGGGGGCCATTGCGTTGCTCGGCGAGGTGGCCTGGTGGCGGGGAGACATGGGGCAGCTGGCCGGTGTGCTCGCCCGGGTGGTCGAGCTCGAGGCCGAGGGTCATCCCCTCGCCCGGGCCGTGGCTGCGTTGGGCCAAGCGGTCCTCGCCGACATCGTGGGCGGTGACGACGATGTGCTCGCCCACCTCGACGCAATCCAGCCGGGGGTGCTCGACGAGGGGTGGGAAGCGATGGCCGGCTGGTTGCGCGCCACCACGCTGGCCGGTGGTGGCCGAGCCGCGGAGTCGATCGCCGTCATCGATGCCATTCCCCCGATCGCCGATCCTGCGCTCCAGCTCGCTGTGGAGGGCGCCCGCCTCCAGGCCCGCTGGGCGTTGGGTCAGGTCGACGACGTGGTCGCCGCTGTGCCGTCCATAATCGACCGCTTCGTGGCCGTGGGCGTGCTTCAGTTCGTCCTGGTGAGCCTGGCAGAGGCGGCGTTCGTGCTCGCCTGGGTCGGCGACGTCGAGGGGGCGCAGCGGCTCGTGGCGCGGGTCCGGCGCACCGAGGCGGACGTTGACTTCGGCCAGACCGCCCGTCTCGCACTGGCGGAGGCGGCAATGCTCGTGACAGCTGGCAACGAACCAGCCGCTGCCGACTTGCTCGAGCAGGCCATCGCCATCCATGGCCTCGAAAGCGGGATCAACCGGCGGCCGTGGCGCCGCGGCTTGGCGTTGACCTATGTGCTCGTTCCGTCGGCTCGCGATCGCTGGGATGCGACCGAGCTTCGGGGTCACGTGGCTGAGGCGCGCACGCTCGCCCGGGCGATCGTCGCGCTGAGGGACTGCACGGACCGCACAAGGGGCGGCGTTCGGGACGCCAACGAGGTGCCCGGGCGCCTGCGCGACCTCGACCTGAGCGACGTGTCTCGCGTCCGCGTCGGGCTCCACCATCGGTTCGCCGTCGAGTTGGCGCTCGGCCTCGAGGCGGCCGGCCGGCCCGAGGGCG
>OCZV010000371.1_pt1 | contig 16536 bp, 17 predicted proteins | sample 1539051 | NCBI WGS metagenome assembly OCZV01 (sample SAMEA3113581, study PRJEB22503) | soil metagenome
TCCATGACCCAAAATGAATCAAAACCTGTTCTTCCAGCAAATACTGCCAGGTCTTTGAGTGTATGTGGTATCTGGTTTTGTTGATAATCTCTGTAATCACAGGAAAAACTTGGATGTTGAAGCCCGAACTTCATGGAGTCAATGAAACTAGGCTTGCACCCTATTTTACCCTTAACCTTGTGGACAAGGCGAGAAATATATTGTGAATATTTACACGAAAAATGTCGACCGCCAGTCGAGGAAACTTGTCAACTGGTTTGTTTTCAACCTTCTTAACCCATATTGTGATTTCGTTTAGAAAGATATTGTTGGTATCTCGGGGGAACAAAAAATATTTTCTCAGGTTTTATTTTCAGAATGACTCTCTTTATGTCTGGGGAATGACCAGGGTATTTATCAGCATTCAGATATCTTCTTGCCAACTTATCGATGTGTTCATCTGCTCCTTGGGAGGTCTGCTCTGTAACTTTACCACTTATAGTAACCATACTATACGGATTTTGATCATCTACCAGTGAAATTGAAACTCTAGGATCTCTCGAAACATTTTTCTGTTTCACCCTTCCCTTCGCAGTATTTACTAGTATAGTATCATTATCCCTATCTATCCAAGTTGGAGTCACCTGAGGAGATCCATCTTTTCTAACTGTTGCTAAGAAAGCAAAATTTCTTCCCTCAAGTAGCCTCACAATATTTTCATCAGTGATTTTATCAGTGCGACGACTCATAGGTATAACAGGTTTTGCTATATAATAATTGTATCATTCCATTTTGCCTGGCAGACTATTGGAATGCAAGCTCGAACATCATTTCGGTAGCTTAACCAAGTCTATCTTTAGCACTCTCCAAAGAAAGTGTTCTGATGAATTACGTAGCTACCCGGATAGAATACAAGAACCAAATACGGATCTCTTATTCAATCCGTAGGACTCATAATCATTGCATCGTTTAGAAGCTAACGTAGATCCTCTAGTTCTTTCTCGTCGCGATAAAGGTTTGGATCAAGTCTGAATCCACCAGTTTGCTCATAAGGCACATCTGCTAATTTAAGATAGTATTCTAAATTTCTCTTCTTTAGTTGCTTTGAAAGCCAGAAAACAAACTCTTGCTCTAGCATATGACCTTCTTCCTTTTGGATATCGGGATAAACCTCAATTAATTTTTCTACAAAATTCTGATCGAAGTAAATTTGAAAAAAGTCCCATCCAAGAGCCTTACCGGTAGAAGAAACCTCACAATCAGATTTGGTGTGAGCTCCCCATTCCAACTCTCCGATAAATTCCATTATTCGAGGTCTCTCATTTTCAAAGTCTAGACATGAACCGGAAACCACGATCATTGGTGGCCTCTCGGCATATTTTCTCTTCATCTAGCCCAATCTCAAATCATCACTTATCCTATAAAAGTAATATGGTTCACGGTGGAGCGTTTTGATCAGATGCTGCAATTCTATGAACTCTTGCCAGTCATGCCCACCTTAGTTGTTATTGTTAATACAGTTCACTAACGGTCTATATCTTCCAACTGCGGGATGACCTCTTGGTCAAGATAATTTCTACAGTCGCATTCTTCGAACGAACATTCTCCTCTGCTATTGTTAGACAAACTGTGATATTCTATCGAATGACCGCAAGAGTAGCAAAAGGCAGCCTCGACCTCATTGCCAGATATTGGATTTCACCACGTCTTTCTAAATGCGCAGTTTTTGATGTATAAATGTTTAGAACCTTCTATTGCGAACACGAACAATTGTCTATTGATTGATTACATCGCTTGTTGAAATGTACTAAGGGACAAATAAAGTGGACCCTTGGGGTAGGCAATATCATGAATATTGTACAACGTAAACCGGAATCGGTAGCACCGTAAGGTTAGCTGCTGAGATACTAAAATCTCCTATTGAAAATCATGCAAGCGTCTCTCTCGCTGCAGTCTTATCTTTTTTTCGAGATCATCTTTGTGCTCATCAACAATGTGCTTCTCTGCACAGGTATCATGCATTATCCCTATGTCACAAAATTCGCACGACGTTACAAATTCCAAATCGCGGAAGTCATTCTGACATAGGTTACAAAGATTCCCCCCAATGTCAAGGTCAGACAGTGGCTTTAACCACGGTTCACGCCACAGTATTACCATTAGTATCACCAGTCAAACCATACTCTTGCTTCTTTCATCTGTACTGTTTGATTCTATACACCCGCAAACCAAAAAGCTTGCAACGTTCTAGAAAAGCGTAGCCACGGTAGGGCAAATTTGTTGTAGCTAAGGTTATTGTAGCGGATACAAGGAGCATTTTATTTTTCATTTCTCTTATCCATACTCTCAATAGTATTCTTTAATATTAATACCTCATCTAACATGTGGAACGTTGTACCTCATCGAGCACTGTAATCCTTTACTGAAGTTGGATCAGGTATTAACGGGATACCGGGAAACATTAATCTATAATATTACCATAGTAAATTAGCAGTGAACAATATGGGTATTCCTTCATCATATAAGCTGTCCAGCGCGAACAAGTGTCCCGCCTGTAACAGGGATTTCAACAGCTTTGGAGCTAGACAAAGACATCTAGTTACCGAACATTTTCAGTACGGGGACTTGGCTGGGGTAAGAAAGAACACACCCACTAAATACAAAGAGGAGATTCAACCCATAAGCCCCAAATAAGTACAGAGCATACCCTAGTTAGACTTGGCAGTTGTAGAGCATATATGCAAGAAATATGGCTATGATTACGTCTAAGGTTTCCACGTAAATTTAGTGGATTGTTTGAAAAACTCATAGGGATTATACAAGGTGACCTTCTCAATCGTCTTTGTATCAAACTCTCCTGACCTTCTCATTTCCCTGGCAACCAACGGGACACTGAGCGGGTCAGAAATCCCCCAATCAGCTGCGCTATGTACCATTATCCGTTCCGTCCCGTGTTTTTTTATTATCTTGATGGCCCTTTCTGGGGAAAGTTTAGTAAAAGGATAAACCGACAATCCGACCCACATCCCCAGTTCCAAGGTCTGGTCTACGGTTTCTTCCACGTTATGATCTACCAGTATTCTTCTTCGATCATACCTTCTACTACTAGTCTCCTGAAGTATTTTCTCAATTCTTCTCATCCCTTCAGGCTTGTTATTATGGGGTAAGTGAATTGTCATGAGCATATTTTTTTCCGAAGCGATGTCCATCTGTTTTCTAAAAATTTCCTCTTCCAACTCGTTAATCAAATTGTAGCCTATTTCGCCTATGGCAACCACCCTTTCTCTGTCTAAGTAGCCATTGCTAACCATCGCTTGCAAAGCATCTAAGGCCAGTGGTCTTTCTGCAGCCTCTTTTGGGTTCACCGAAATACATACAAACTGCTCTATCCCAAACTCTTTGGCTCTAACTGTTTCAAATGTGATCATGTGCTCCCAATAGTCTTCGAATGTACCCACAAATCTTCTCGGCGCGCCAAGCCAAAACGAAGGCTGAACTATTACTTCAATGCCTGCCTTAGACATCTTATCATAATCGTCGGTGGTTCGGGAATACATGTGAATATGAGGATCGAAGTACCTGCCCACGGTTTATGCCCTCTTTCTTTCTCACCAGTATATTAAGCAAAGGTTCCTATAATAAATAAAAATTGATCTTTATGTATACAAATCCAATTAATAACAGTTGGACTGGCATTAGACTATTGAACACTACCAAGCACAAGTCAGTACACGAAAAATAATATATTTATAACAACTAATCCCGCCAACATCAAGTGTCTACATCAGTTTTTCAAGATATTGAGCCCGTAGGTGAACTCTCGTCCTGTTTGCCAATGAAGGAGTTAGCCTCATTTCCAATGGTAAACCCTGTCTTTGTCTGTGTAATTTCATATACGGCTACTTGTGAGATCCCACAGATTACCTTTGCGGGGGCCAATCCTTTACTACTGCGGTTTACATCTCCAGCAGATGCCGAATTCCTATATTACGGACATTGTAAATGCATTGATAAAGTTCCCGTAACCCCTGATGGTAAGCCGACACCTGCTATAATTACACGTGCGGCTCTTAGGTTGTCAGGTATTCCATTCTTTGTAGTGGAAGCAGGTTCAAAAATAAAGCCTTCTATACCTCATATCTCATTTAACCTGCCACCCGGCAATAACATACAATCTGGAATTGGCCTAAATATTGGCGAGGTCAAAAAGGCGTATGAATATGGAGTTATTCTGGGAAGTCAGCTCGCACGGACAAATAGTACTGTAATAATCGGCGAGAGTATACCAGGAGGCACAACTACTGCGCTCGGAATTTTGACAGCACTTGGGATAGATGCTAAAAATAAGACTAGCAGTAGCATGCCCCAAAATCCTCACGATTTAAAAAATCAAATAGTTTCAGAAGGCATGAAAAATGCAAATATCTCATTCGGAGGCTTACAAGAAGACCCGCTTAAAGCTGTCTCAATTTTGGGCGACCCCATGGTTCCGTCGGTAGCGGGTATAGTAGATGGCATTCTTAGGCTCACTTCTAGCAATGCACATGTAATCCTCGCGGGAGGAACTCAAATGGCATCAGTACTCGCGGTGCTCAAATCAATGGACTGTCCTCTTGAAAGAACCTGTATAGGCACTACTGCTTACGTTGCAGACGATAAATCTTCAAATCTTGCAAAACTCATTAAGACAATATCTGCAGATATTCGCATCTATCAATCCGATCCACATCTAGCGTATTCGTCATATCCTGGCTTGCAGGCTTTTGCAAGGGGTTATGTGAAAGAAGGTGTTGGCGCTGGAGGAGCTTCAATCGCAGCTATGCTGAAGTCCAGAGGACAGATCAACGGAGATATATTACTTAGGGAGGTGGAACAAGAATATCATGCTTTATCAAGCAAATAAGATGAATATGAACCCCACTTTTCTGTTCAGTTCCAATGGAATTGTTCATATAGTATCAGATTCAAATTGAGAAACTATGAGTGACGATGTGCCCAATCAGTTATTCACTCGTTGTTCACGGTAAAAATTAACATAAAAATATCGTGCCTGAATTTAGAGAGCGTAAGCTGGAATTAGAGGTCATGTCTAAACACACATAATCGCACCAACTTCATGGAGCTTCATTGACTTTTGTAACCATTTTCGCTCTTAGCAACTCATACGCCCTGGCAGCGTCTTTTTCGTTAAGTATGAGCACAATTTCATTGGGGGTAAAAAAGGCATCCCGCAGTCTTATTTGATTTTTGTAAAGGACATCGGAGACGACAGATAAAAGACTATACGGATCTTTCTGTATGCATTCATTAGACTTTGCGCCTACAGGAGATGGAAGCGTGATTGTTATCTTTGAAAGACCAGCACTCATCTTCCCGGCGAACTTCTGAGACGCCAGGGAAAGTATATTCCTAATTTCTGTGACATCTTCGGCGAATAGTCGAAGCTGCTTGTTTGTTTGAAAAAGATTATAATAGAAATGGCCGCTTTGGTTGTCTTTTTCAATCATCTCATCTAAGATGTTAGAAAGCTGCTCGAAATCCCTCTCATCAAAATCCACGTCGATAATGCTGCCGGTCAGCGACATTCGTGTGCCTTCCCCAAAATGGCTACTAGAATTGCCGATCAGGTTAACATCCTGTCGTTGTTCTTTGCGCAGCGAATCAGCAAATCGCTTTATAGCGACTACTATCGTCCCAACATTAACTCTTGATGTTGTTATTCTTTCAACTTCAGGCCTTATTCTTTGCGCGAGTGCAGTGTAATTGGCAATTCCCAGCTGAATCGCTTGGAAGTAAAGAGGATTAGACGATAATATTTCTCGTATCGCAAAGGGTACAGAAACGGGACCGGAGTACATTTGATCCAAGCATATGTAAGGTAAGATCGGTAATAAGTGTTACTGATCTGTAAGAAGACATACGCCGTGTAATATCCATTACATACAATCGGTGAACCTAGTCTTGTCTGAGAATTCTAGGATATTCTGTACCTAAACCATCAACTTTTTCGTCAATTGTAATGTTATAGAAATTGTTGAGAAATCAACCTACCTACGCCCGGAATCTACCTATGATTTTTTATGCCAAATGTATCGAGCTTGTACAAAGGATCAACTAGATCCTGGGTCGAGATGAAAAGGAGCGAAGGTGTGCCCTCTTCATACTAATAAAAAAGTCTATATCCTAAATGTATGTCTTAGAGTTTTTATACTAAACATTCGCTATAGTTACTTGATCCGAATGTTCAGGCGAATAAACGCAGTTATTCTTCTTGTTCAAGACATGAGAAAATCCATCGATTTTTATACCAATGTGCTAGGAATGGAAAAGAAGCAGGAATCAGAGGACTGGGTAGAGTTTCTGAAACAAGGCACCGTTTTAGCTCTGCATCCTATCAAAAAGAGGAGGAAGGTAAGCACCAGTGAAAACCAAAGTAGTGCGAGGATTCCAAATACTTTGATAGGATTTAACGTAAGCGACTTGGAGGCCGTATGTAATGAACTTAAAGCGAAGGATGTTAAATTCTATAAGAACCTGAAAAACGAATCATTTGGAAAGCATGCTATCATACAAGATCCTGAGGGAAATTTAATATCATTAGCAGAAATGGCTCCCAAGGAAGAGTTTATGCAAATACCCTATTATCACGGGTTTGCTCCTATCTAGGATGCAGTTGCCATTCGGGAATCTTCTAACCTCATGAGGGGGACCTTGACACCCAGCATAATAGGTACTCAGGATATAGTTACTCTTTGAGTAAGGAATCCCTACTCCTTTTTAAATCGAGTTCAGACATGGTAAGCATCCAGCTAGTATCCATAAGCACCGTCTTCTGGCCTGCACTGATTACATAAGAACATTTCTTTATCTTTATCTGATTTTGAACGCACAACCTCGACGTTTGCCATTCCACATCGATCGCAAGTTCCTTTCAAATCTACTACAGCGTAGTAGTGTTTGTCTTCCTATTTAAGGACGGCTGGGTTGGTTCACCAATCCGCCAGACCCACTCTACTAATTAACGTGAATGATGATGACTATGTCTCATTGAGGAATTAGGAACAATACGAAAGCAATTGCCGCTCAGATATGAGATTGAACTGAGGACATTTTATATAACGCTGTTCCACTTCAGTTCGTGAGAAGTCCGAGGGCAATGATAATGACCAGGAATCTCAAGAAAATTAAACATTGCGTAATTTGTGGATGTACGGAACATCATTTAATCGGATGCATAATACATTTGAGATGTCATACCAAGAACGAGGAAGGTAAGTGCATAAAAAAGAATTCCTGAGATGTTTGCGAGTATTCACAAGATGCGCCATACCTGAGGTTATTTCGGGGCCGTCTTCAGAAATAGTTTTTTGTTTGGGAGGAAATTAGTATGTTTTGTCCTACCGATTGTTTGCGCAATCAAGAATGCAATAAAAAAAGAAAGGTACCGGCTAGCCTATGCGTAGTAGAAGACGAGAATTCTTCTGAAAAATTTTCTACGTGAGACAAGGGAAAACTACGAAAACCTAGACTGAATGTGGTTGTAATACGGCGTTCTCATCCAATAAGATCATTTGATTGATGTTCCTTATTTGTAGGCTTGTTCAGATTTCAATCACAAAACTGAGGGATCATGATATGAGAAACAGATCCATGTTCGTCATAATCACCTCTCCCACCTCTCTCATTTGAGTTCATACAAAGCAACCGATAACTTGAATACAAGCTTCTCATCTGTTTTTTCGGCTATCGGAACGACATACTTTTGTGTCTCCTCCTTGTAACGCTGCACCTTATCTTTCTGCATAGCGTTTTTCAGGCCCCTGATGTTGTCCAGACGATCGGCAAGCTTTATGTACCGGACATCTTGTGAACCGCTAGCGATATTCTTAAAATATTCTCCTAAAACTCTCTCTTTTTCTTCGATTTTAGACGATGGTTTTGCTAGCGTGCTTACTATGCTATACACTCTTCCCCCAAACTCGTTTTTTAATCGTGCTTCTATTGAATCTTTCTTTCTTTCTACAGTATCTTCCGAATCACTAGGCTTACTATCTATACCCAAAGAATCATGAAGGATCGCTGCACAAATAAGGTCGATGTCATATTCGTGAAGCTCCTCTGTCATAATGAGGGCAACTCTCAGCGGGTGGTTGATGTAGGGCTCGACCTTATTTCCTTTTTTAAGCTGCCCCGAATGAACTTGTATCGCTATGCTAAATGCTCGTGTTATTTTCATAACGTCGGCAATTGAATTTTCAAATGGCCTTAATAGCCTATTAAAGCCTAGTTTAGTAAAGTCATTCATGCTGCCCGTCATATCAATACACATAGACATTTGCATTAGACAATAATATTCTTAGTGCCAGTTACTCCCAGTTACCTCGGGCCTCGTTGTAGAGCTCTCCCTTGTGTTTGCTCAGGATGAGCGCACAGGTCTATCTAGGAAACAAATCAGACGCTAGCTGGGATTATACTAGATATATGCCACTATAATAATTCAATTTAGACTTGCAAAATACCAATAGCAGCCGCAGCCGCAATATTACACGTGTAAAGCGATCTTCCTCTGTAGTTTGCATTGTGAGTGGAGGCCTTGACTCAATCTGTACCGCGGCCTACCTAAAAAAAGAAAAAAATTGTAGTCTGTATTTTCTAAGCTATATTTACGGACAAAGAGCCAAAAATGAAATTAAGGCGGCAACACGCTTCGCTAGAATTTTGAATGCAAACGATCATCGTATCGTAGACATCGGATTTATGAAAGATATTTACGGGAACACGAATGTTCTTACTGACCACAAAAGACATCTGCCAGGAGGATTTGACTACAGCATAGTTGTACCGATAAGAAATGTTATATTTCTTTCGATGGCATCTGCATGGGCTATGAGTATAAATGCGACAATGGTAGCCTACGGCGCCCATTTGGATGACGGCCACTATCCCGATTGTCGAGCTGAATTCATAAGGTCTTTCAGCACATTAGTTAATTTGGCTGAGGAAGATGGTATTAAACTGGGGATGAGACGAGCAGTACAGGTATGGGCACCAGTGCTACAAGGAATAAGCAAAACTGAACTATTAAGGAGAGGCTATTCAGTATTAGGAAACAAGGTTTTTGATACATGGAGCTGTTATACTGATGGGATCCAAATAAATGGAAAAACTATCCACTGCGGGCTGTGCGAATCGTGTATAAATAGGCAGGTAGCATTTAGAAAGGCAGGCTTAGATGATCGGACACAGTATGCTAAAAACGAATAACGATAGAGTCCAATTGAAAGAAATCTTTACCAGCATAGAAGGGGAGGGTCCATACTTCGGAACTAAGACCCTATTTGTGAGGATGTCCGGGTGCCATCTCCATTGCTATTGGTGCGATACAACCGATGCGCTCGCAATGAACAGTGGCAATAGTCTTTCGGTGGATGAAGCTAAGGACCTAATTATCAAAGAGCTTCAACCAAACACGTACAAAATAAATTTTACAGGCGGAGAACCACTTATTCAGCACGAAGCAGTCGCTGAGCTTGCCAATTTCATGAAACAAAAGAAAGACATAAGGACTTATATCGAATCTTCCTGCTTTGATTCTATCAGGTTTGCAAAAGTCATCCCCTTTATTGACATTTGCAAAATTGAGTTCAAGATGAGCGATTCTCAGGTTGTAGATCACAAAAATTACAATGATCTATTGTTAAACGAAATAAGGTGTCTCAAAATAGCCATAATGCAAGACAAAGCTACGTACATTAAAATAGTCGTCACTGGTTCGAGTAATATTCATGAGTTCAGAAATCTAATAAAGAAAATTTTCGAGTATGCAGAACCAAGCGACCTGGTAGGGTTTGTCATCCAACCTTGCTATGGAGCCAATCAACCCGGTCTGGAAAAGCTGCTTAGCTTTTATGATTGTGTTTACCCGATATATAATGAGGTAAGAATAGTACCACAATTGCACAAGCTGATAGGGGTTAGGTAAGTACAGGTTTGACAAGACCAAATGGTAGTGCTAAGAAGAATAATAGTACAAAAAAGATTGAAAGGTTGCTTAGGCAGCTCCTAATTGAATTGGGGGAAAATCCTGACCGGGAAGGCTTGATACAGACTCCAGCCCGTATGGCAGAGATGTTCGAAGAGATATTCGGTGGCTACAGAATGAATGCCGAGTTAGAAGTTAGCTTTAGTGAGGAAACAGACGCCATTATTGCTAAAAATATTGAGTTTTATAGTATGTGTGAACACCATATGCTTCCTTTTTATGGAAAAATACACATAGCGTATATTCCCTCTGGCAAAGTATTTGGGATTTCAAAACTAGCCCGCCTGGTTGAGAAATACGCCCGTCGCATGCAGATACAAGAAAGGCTAACCAAGCAAATTGCTGACGAAATAATAAGGACGGATATAAAAGGTGTTCTTGTGATAGCAGAGGCTGAACACCTGTGTATGAAGATGCGCGGAGTCAAAAACGACAGTCTGATAGTTACTGTGTGCCATCGCGGGATCATGGAGGAACAAAGACAGCTCCGAGATCAAGTGCTTTCTCTCATTTATGCATCCAAACCAGAGATGCGCTCTGTTTAGTTATTGTAGTAACTGTGTCTGTATCCACAACAAAGGCTTATAAAAAAGACTATTTCCAATAGGTCAGAAGAATGGCAGGTACTATCTTCAGAATACAGTCCCACAAGTTCAGTCCCGATAATATTCAGGCTACACTTGTTTGTTCAAAATGCGATGAGATATTCTCAAAGGAATTCCTATTAGATCTTGAAGGACAGACAATCGAGTTCAAATGTCCTGTGTGTGGAGCGTCTGGCGAAGCAGACCTTCCTTATAAAAGCGCGGAAGAGAGGGAGGAATTCGAGGACGACTTTGAAGAGGTAGAAGAAGAGGGATCAAACGAAGAGTTTGAAGAAGAATACTAATGAGATCGATTCTAAATTGTGTGAAAGTGCAATTTACTTTGTATTCTGTCCAAGCTTGCTCAACTGGGCAAGAAGGGCCACCAACTGTATTTCAGGATGTGCACCTGTAACTAAACGGTAGTCATATTCCGCCATTAACGCAGCAAATTCGTCTGGGCGGTCCAGTTTCAAGTCGTACGCCTCCTGGTTTGCATATTTTAGAAAATCATTTTCCGACATTCCATATACTTGCATGAGTTCAAATAATTTAAATCGCGCCTCGTGAAATTTCCCGGAAAGCGCCAGTTTGATAATTTCCTTAACTCTTATCTTACCTGATAAACCGATTGATGAAATTACATTGGAGGACGAGACAGAACCCATACCTGCGGCGGCTTGGAGTATGTTAATAGAATGGCGGAGGTCTCCTAACGTGGACTCGTATATTGTTGAAAATGCCTTTTCTTCAAATTTTGCTCCTTCATTTTTGCAAATGAATCTTAAGTAATCCGAAACATCCTCTTTAGAGAGCCGCCTAAATTTGAAGATGACACATCTGCTCTGTATCGGTTCTATTATTTGGGAAAGATAGTTACATATGATAATAAAACGCGTGGTCTGAGAAGTGTCTTCGATTATTCTCCTCAAGGCTGTCTGGGCTTCGGCCGTCATTTCATCAGCCTCATCGAGTATAATAATCCTGAACATTCTTTTGTTGGCCCTATCAGTCGGCAGCTTCATAACAGCAGCAAATTCTTTCACTCTCTCACGGACCATCTTAATGCCCCTCTCGTCCGACGCATTTAACTCAAGGGTGTCTGTCCTCCAGGATTCTCCGAGTAATTCTTTAGCTAGGCATAGTGCTGTTGTAGTCTTACCGACGCCTGCAGGACCAGAAAAGAGTAAGTGCGGAATCTCGTCTGGTTCTTTTGAAAAATTGGTAAGTCCATTAACTATATCCCGTTGATTAATTATTTCCTTTAGGTTTGCGGGCCGGTATTTCTCGACCCACATCAAATTTGACAGATCGATATTTGCAGTAGTCATATGGATAAGAAAATCAGAAAGAAGCTTAACTCATAATAATGTTTAGAGCCCATTTTTATAAGACTCGTTCGCGAATTGGTGCGGGAGGCAAGTAAACTAGAAATATTACTTATCTCGGACCAATGGATTATTTCTGGGTATTATATATGCAGAACATAAACCCAAGTATTCTGTCATGCATATCCATTTGGAGAGAGTCACTTGTTCCTAAGCTTTTAGTTACAAGTCGAAGAGCAATACTCCTATCTATAGCGCTTTTATAAGATGTGAATCTTGTGATTACTAGGTAGTGCACACTTACACCTGCTATTAACAGTGCTAATATCATCAAGTACCTAAAAGCTAGAATTTTTTATATTAATAGCTGTAATGATTATGCTTATCCAATTAGCGAGCTAGACTGTTAACAAAAACTATCCTTTTAAAAGATATAACTAATTAAGTGCATCCTATTAGGGAATAACTGTATGAATTCTGGTCTTCCGTCTCTAGAAAGCAAGATGGACGTTATTCAGGGAGTGCATTATATCCAATATATGATGGAGGACATCCGAGTCAGTTATAAAAGAGACGTTAAGGCCACAGTAGATATCTTTTCCGTGGATGCAAAGGAAGGTGACATTTCCTCCATACCTAGGTGGATGGCGAAAATATTATTGCTACGCGGAGATATCGAAACCCAAGACCAAGACATTTCGACCTACGTCTCTAGGGCCTTTAATCGAGAGAGAATAGCAAAACCCCACGATTTATCAGGCCTTGAAGCGGACTTCTATATACGGGTAAATGATTACTTTGATGGATTAAAGGAGCGGGAAAAAGAGAATATGCTGGTTTCCTTAAATTCATTTGTTACGTCTAGACTTGAGAAGCTTGTCAAGTTAGCCGCCGCTTCACCTCTTTCAGTACAATTAGAAGAGAAGCTATCAGCTGAGGAGAACGAACTCTATTCTCTTATTCATCGGTCATCTCAGACGTTCAAGAATCGGGTGCTAAGGAAGGTTGGCTGAACAACAGACAATAGCAGCTTTAACAAATGACCTAGAAAACTTTCTCCGTGCCTTCAAGGACAGAGGGGGGAGGTACAAATATTTTAACAAGATTAACGACATGATGGCCTCTAATATGGTTTCCCTCATAATCAAATACTTTAACAAGATTAACGATATGATGGCCTCTAATATGGTTTCCCTCATAATAGATTACATTGATTTTGACAGTTTCAGCCCGGACCTTGCCAAGCACATAACCTACAATCCTGATGAAATGTTTGAAGCTTTTAGCGGAGCAGCATTATCAATTCTCAACGAAATTCATCCCGATTATGCAGAAGAGATTCGGGATAAGATAAGGGTAAGGATTGGAAATTATACTGTACAGAAGGGTCTTCGAGATATCAATGCTGACATCATTGACAAGCTGGTCGGGGTTTCCGGTATGGTAGTAAGATCATCTGAGGTAAAACCACTAGCAAAGAAAATAGGCTATCGCTGCCTAAACTGCAACACAATAAACGAGGCTCAACTAAAAGGATTGGTTCTAAGGAAACCACATAGATGCATAAACTGTTCTGAAAAAGACCTCGAAATGGATCCAGAGAATAGTTCCTTTACCGACTTTCAAATGGTTAGGCTGCAAGAGCTGCCGGAAGATCTGCCTGCGGGACAGTTGCCACACTATGTGGAAGTCACCGTTATGGGAGATCTCGTGGACCAATGCCGCCCCGGAGATAGAGTAATGCTCACCGGTGTTGTTAGAATAGAACAAGAACAACTCTCGCCTCAGTTAAAGACTAGCCTTTTCAAACTACGCATGGAAGGAAATAACATCGAGTATCTTGGAGGCAGAGCCGGGAATAAAGATACTCGTACTGTTGAGAGGATTGCGATAAGCACTGAAGACGAAAAAAATATCTCAGCGATTTCTGGAAAACCTGATGCATACGACAAACTCATTGCCTCATTTGCACCTCACGTCTATGGTCACGAGGTAATTAAGGAAGCCATTCTCCTGCTAATTGTGGGATCAGTTACGAAGAAATTGAGCGATGGTTCAACCAGGAGAGGCGACATTAACGTTCTTTTGGTAGGTGACCCTGGCACTGCCAAGTCAGAAATGCTAAAATTTGCTGCCAAAATTGCTCCAAGAGGGCTCTATACATCTGGCCGAGGTTCAACCGCAGCGGGTTTAACTGCGGCCGTGATAAGAGATAAAACCGGCATCATGATGTTGGAGGCAGGAGCCGTAGTATTGGGAGATCAGGGACTAGTATGTATTGATGAGTTCGACAAGCTAAAACCCGAAGATCGTTCTGCCTTGCACGAAGTAATGGAACAACAGACTTGCTCAGTAGCTAAAGGAGGTATTGTTGCTACACTAAATGCAAGAACCTCCATATTGTCTGCTTCAAACCCGTTGTATGGTAAATATGATCCCTTCAAAAATATAACAGAAAATGTTAACCTACCAGTACCACTATTGACCCGATTTGATCTAATTTATGTCGTGAGAGACACACCCGAAAAGGAAAAAGACAGCCGTATTGCGAGCCACATTTTAGAGATCCATCGGGATACGGAACATGCTGCTCAGCCTGTTATTGATATTGATCTTTTCAGCAAGTATCTTGCGTTTTCAAAGCAGCGAGAACCGAGCTTAACAGGTGAAGCGATTAATTTGATTAGGAGTTACTACATGAAAATGAGAAATGTCGAGTCAGAGGGGATGATTACGGTAACTCCTAGACAGCTCGAGGCTTTGGTCAGGCTTGCGACAGCTAGGGCCAGGTTATTGCTAAAGGACAAAGTTGAAACAGACGACGCGGAGCGTGCGATATATCTTATACAACGGATGCTTGAGACCGCAGGCGTGGACGTTAATACCGGGAAAGTGGATCTGGGAGTTCTGCATGGAAAACCCCATAGCGAGGTTTCAAAGTTGAAGGTTTTTATGGATATTTTCAATGGGCTATCCGGGGAGGACAAGAATGACGTCGAAGAAAGGAACTTTGTGTATGAACTAGTAAAAACCGGCAAGTTTACAGAAGACGAAGCCACGAGTTATATCAAAAAAGCGATGCAAAATGGGCAGATTTATGAAAGAAAGACTGGTTTTTATGCTAAGGCGTGAGGTCATTAAAAGCAATAAAGAAAGGGTAGCTTCATGTTCCTGCTCAAGCCCTGGTGGACCTTGTGATATCTCTGACATGCTTTTGATTCCATGACTTGATATAGATGTGCGATTACCGAAATAGCGATGAACGCCAATTTCTGGGGCCTTTTTGGATAGATCATAGATATTGATACACTCCTACTGAAATGTGTCACTGGCAGCTTTGTCGGGTTCTTATTCCATGGCTTGCTCATCTTCTAGTAGATTACTCCTCGAGAAAACTCTTATTTATCAAATAGTGAATTACTAGGTAAGATGGGCTCGAGAAGAGACGAGCAAGAGGATCGAAAAACGGCCCCTGCTGCCATTAAGCCATCATCAAATTACCCCTTGAGAAAACTCTTATTTATCATATAGTGAATTAATAGGTAAGATGGGCTCGAAAAGAGACGAGCAAGAGGATCGAAAAACAGCCCCTGCTGCCATTCAGCCATCTTCAGAAAGACAGCAGCAGGAGATTAGAGAAGCCATAGTAAGTGCGTTTGATGAAGCAAAGGACAAAACTCAACGTGCTGTGAAGGAAGCAAAAAAAGAAGTCCCGCGTTACACTGAGGCTGTGAATAGTTATCAAGAGAAAACGATAGAGGTTGCGAGAGAAATAGCCGAGAACCATATAGATTCCCAAAAAGAGATCATAAAGTTGCTTCAGCAATCTTCATGGATGAAATGGTTAGGGGAACCTGGATTCCGTTTTTTCTGGCCGAATTGGATTTCATCAAAAGGAATGTCAGAAACATTTGCAGCTACAATAGTCAATTATGTTGACAATAATTTTGCGGCCGTAAGATTTTACAATGATATGATGTCCGTTAACGGAGAGGCCTTGAGAAATTCATGGAGTCAGGCAAGAGAGAATCTGAAAGTATTCTCAAAAATTACGATAGACAGTACGAAAATGTTTGAACGAATCTTTGGAGATTACACAAAAGTGTCTGTGAATCATACAGGAAGTAATTCCGAATAGGCTAAAATTTCAACACCAATATAGGCATTCAGCAGATTCTCTCATGGTTTAGCTGCGATTATCGTTTTTATGCCTAGCCTTCAACCATTCGTGTGCCCTCCTGTTACTTAGTTGTTTATCCGCTATATAGTAGGCCATTTCATAAAAATTGATCATATTTTTCTGGGACTGTAAATCAATCCACCTTATGCTTTCCGCAAGCTTTACATCCTTTTCCGATTGCAAAATTAAATCATCGACAATCCTCTTGAACGCTCCAGGGATATTCATCTGACTCGCTTTATTCTCTTATTGAAAATGGATTTTACGACATCATATGGATTGTGTTGACACAATACTCATGATCTCTTGACATCACTCAGGTTGAAATCTGATCCATTTCACACTAGACCTCAATTGTCTGTTTATCTCGTTACATTTCTCCTATAATCAATTTGTTTGCAAGGCATCTTATCCACTATATAG
>OCZV010000372.1_pt1 | contig 16530 bp, 18 predicted proteins | sample 1539051 | NCBI WGS metagenome assembly OCZV01 (sample SAMEA3113581, study PRJEB22503) | soil metagenome
CGACGACGTCGACGGCCGTGGTGGCCCCGGTGCCACGGCCTCGCGAGCTCATCACGCGGTGCGGGAGCAGCGGATGCATCCCGATGGCCGTTCGGAACAGCGACTGGTGGTAGCCGTAACCGACGGTGGTGGGCGAGATCTCGAACACGGCGAGGGACGAGGCGGTGGCGAGCCCACGGGCCTCGCAGCGCGGTCCCTGCAACGCGCACGCGTCCCGACCCGGCCCGCCGTCGTGCCGGTCGCGGCCGACGCCGCCGCCCAGGGCGTCCCGTCCCGGCCCGCCGAACAGGTGCTGCCGTCCGCGGCCTCCGACGAGCACGTCGTCGCCGCGCAACCCGCAGGCCACACCGCCGCGGGTGGTGATCTTCAGCGTGTCGGCGTCCGCGGTGCCGATGGACCCGCAGGGACGCCCCCAGGCCTCCACCACGGCGGTCCCGGCATCGTTGGTCGGATCCGGATCGGGTGATGGCTGGACCACCGTGGCCCTCGTGAGCTGCGCTCCGGGTTTGACAGTCGCCGCGTCCACGCTGACATCGGCAGCCGTGCCCGCCGGAAGCGTATCCATGGAGCACGTCACCGCGGGAGCGATGGCGCAGTCCCACGGGCCCTGATGGACGGCCATCGGAACGAGTCCGTCCGAAAGGACCACTTCGAGCTGGAGCCCGGAGGCGTGGTCGGGGCCGAGGTTCGTCACGGTGGCGATGATGCGGATCTCGTTCGGCACTGCCACGGCGGCAGGCGCGCTCAGATGGACCGCCAGGTCGGATCCCCAGTCCCCGGCCACGGCCGGCGTGCTTTGCAAGAGGACCGCGATCAGACCAACCGCCAGCCGTCTCACGTCGCGGATTCTCGCCGATGGGGGCGCCGGAGGTCGCTCCGAGGCGATTTGGTAGGATCTGCGACGATTCTGCCGCCGTGCCCGCGAGAGGAGGACCACCATGCCACGTCTAGTGCGACTCGTCCCGACGACGGGACTCTTGGTCCTGGGGATGGCCCTGCCTGCCTCGGCCGTGCCGCCGACGGTCCAGGAAGTGACGTTCTCGGGCTCGGTCGTCGATCAGGGCCAGGCCTGCGGCTTCCCACTCTCGTGGGAGTTCACCGGGGACGCTCGGATCACGCGGTTCTTCGACGAGAACGGCACGCTCACCCGGATTCAAGTGCAGGTGCGCGAGGCCGGCACGGTGACGAACGAGGCCACCGGCGAGGTCGTGGAGCTGCCCAGGACCGCGTTCGTCGAGCGGGTGCTGTTCGTCGAGGACGGAACGATCATCATCGAGGACAACGGACTGTCGGTCCGGGTGACAGGTCCCGAGGACTTCCTCCTCGATGTGGGCCGGTTCGTGGTGCGACTCAATCCCGCCGAGCTGCTCCAGTCGAGCGGGATGCACCCGATCCGGGAGATCAACCCGTTCTCGGTCACCGACCCGGCGCTGCTCGGAGCGTTCTGCGACCTGTTCGACTGACGCCCTGAGCGGGGCGGTCGGTCGGGCTAGGATGCTGGCGTGCCGACCGCGGAGGAGCTCGAGGGGCTCTCCACGAAGGAGCTCCAGGACCGGGCGTTCCGGCTGGCCCGGCGCCGGCTCGACGTGCGCTTCTTCTGGAACCTCCTCGAGTCGGCACCGGCAGCCGAGGCGGCGGCCGGCCACGGAGGTGAGGCGGACGTCGACGTCCTCAGCCTCTCCGAGCGCGTCGCCGACGTCCTGAACCCGGATACCGCCGAGGAGGCCGAGGCCTTCCGGCCCATCTACATCGACTACCTCGTGAAGCACGAGAAGGGCTGAGGCCGCCACCTCAGCCCTCCTCGAGGGGGATCCCTACGCCGCGGCGGTCCGCCGGCGGCGCAGGAGCATCGCAGCGCCGGCCCCGAGGACGAAGCCACCGGCCCCGCCCACGGCCCATCCGACCGCCGAGGTCCCGCCAGAGCCGACGGCCGCTGGACGGGCTGCCGTGCCCGCCGGCCCGGAGTCGGCCGTGTCGAGTGATCCGACCGCGACCTCCGAGCCGGGACCGATGCCGTCCCCGACCACGATGGCTCCGGTCATGCCGGGGTGATACATGCAGGCGAACGGGTAGACGCCGGACTCGTCGAAGGTGGCCCGGAAGGCGTCACCCCGGTTCATTTCCTCGTAGTACCCCCATCCCGTGCCGCTGACGTTGTGGGTGATGGGATCCTGGTTGACGAAGGTGACCTCCGTCCCGGGATCCACCCGCAGGACGCCCGGCTCGAAGCACGCCTTCGACATGGTGACGGTGTCCCCCTGGCCCTCCGTATTGCGTTCCTGGTGGCACCCGCCGCCCGCCGATGCGGGCCATGCCCACATCGTCGAGGCCATCACGATCGCGGCGGCGAGGCCGCCGCGCACCAGCACGCTCCGCATCGCTCGGCCCTCCCGGTCCGGTTCACCCCTGCTACACCGGCCGGGCCGAGCGGGTTCCCCTTACTCGAAGGCCTCGTTGATCTTGTCCTGGGCTTCCTCGCCGGCCTCCTCGGCCTCGCCCTTGGCCTTCTTGAGCTTCCCCTTCGCCTGGTCGACCTTGCCCTCCGCCTCTGTGCTCCGGTCGCCGGTCGCCTCGCCGGCCTTCTCCTTGACCGTGCCCTTGGCGTCTTCCAAGGTGCCCTCGGCCTTGTCCTTCTCGCCCCCCATGGCGCCTCCTTTCCGGTTTCGCCGGGAACGTACCCACGAGCGGCCGCGGATAGACACGGGGCCGCGCGGATAGGATTAGGTGGATCCCCGAGGAAGGAGGACTCAACCATGCGCTTCGTACGGATCGCGATCGTCGTCGCAGCGGTGGCCATGCTCGGCGTGGCCTGCGGTGGCGACGGGGACGGTGGAGACGGCGGCAGCACCGACTCGATCACGATGGTGGACAACGAGTTCCAGCCGTCGTCGTTCACGGCCGCATCGACCACCCTCACGGTGACGAACGACGGTCAGGCGCTCCACAGCTTCACGCTTCCCGACGGCGACATCGACCAGGACGTGCAGCCCGGCGAGGATGCCTCGATCGACCTGTCCGGGCTCGACGCCGGGACCTACGACATCACCTGCAAGTACCACCCCGAGATGACGGGGTCGGCGACGATCTCGTAGCTTCTCAGCGGTCGCGATAGCGGGCGGCCAGGACCTTGGTGAGCTCGAGGTACTGGTCGCCCCAGGCCGCGTTGGGCTCGATATTCGTGGTCTCCATCCACTCGTTGAACGACACGATCAGGGCCTGGTCGGCCCGGCTGTCGGTTGCCGAGGCCCACTGCGCCTCGTAGAGCGCCCCGCCGTCGCGAGGGAAGTACTCGGGCTTTCGGCCGGGGATGTGCCGGTCGTCGTAGCCCGGGATGATCGAGGCCCCCCAGATCTTCCGCTCGCCGCCGTGCACCGCGGCCCAGGCCCGGGCGGTCAGGGCCATCTCTCGGTTCCGGACGGGTGTGAGCGCGGGGTCCTCGGTCCCGTACACGTGCATGCCGTCGAACACGCCGAAGTCCTCGACGTCGAACGGGCGGCCCTCGCCGATCAGCACCGGGTCGTGGCCTTCCTGGGCCAGCCCTTCGAGCACATGCCGCCATACCTCCCGGTAGCTCGGGTGCTTGCCGGCGCCGAGTTCCCGCATGACGTTGTGGCTGGAGAACACGTAGAGGAGCGGACGCCCGTCGATCCGCAGGTAGTGCTCTGACGTGCCGAACGTGTCGAGGGCGTGGTCGATCTCGCGGGTCAGGTCGGCCTCGCTCCGGAACGCCGGGCTGAACACCTCGAGATACAGCGCGAACGTGAAGCCCGGCGGGATCCGAGACTCCAGGGTCGCCGCGTTGGCGGCCCAACCCGAGTCGCCGCCCCACCACGACACGATGAACCCGTCGATGCCCGCGGCGATGGCCTGCTGGAGGTGCCGGTCGATCACGGCGGGGTCGGCGCTGTCGTACGGGTGAGGGTTGACGTTGTCGGGGGCGATCGGCTTGCCGCCACTCCAGTCGGCCACCTCGTACCAGGGGTAGTAGAAGGCCAGGACCGTCGGGGGGAGCGGCTCGGTGCCCGGGGCGGGCCCGCGGGCGGCCAGAACCGAGGTGGGCACCGCGAGCCGGCGGACACCCGGCCCGTCCAGTCGAACCGAACCGACCGGCCGGGCCGGGGGGACGTTGGCGTTGCGGATCCGGATCGAGGTGCTCCCGCCGGCGTTAACCCGAGCCCGGAACACCACCCGGCGGCCGCCGCCGGGGGTCAGGGCGAGCACGAACCTGGCTGTGGCCCGGGCGGCGCCGGCGCGCCGGATCAGCACGAGCGGCCCCCGGCCGAACCCCCGCAGCTCGGCCGCTCGGTCACCGCGGGCGGGCCGGGCCTCGGCGCGGATCAAGGTCGCCGGCCGGACCGCGGCGATGCGGACGGCGGCGGCGCTGGTCCGGACCGAGACGACCACCCTATAGATCGGCTCGGGCCCGGCCGATCGGGCCGAGGCGGGGCCGGGCAGGGTGGGGAGCGCCGCGGCAACGAGGAGGGCCGCGGCCGTCCGCTTCAGCGGCGGGCCTCCTGAAGCGCTCGCTCGAACGACCGGTAGGTCGGCTCGTCGAAGAGCACGAACCGGACCTCCTCGACCTCGGTCTCGGCATCGGCAACGGCCCCGACCGCGACCTCCGCGGCCTCCTCGACGGGGTAGCGATAGACGCCAGTTGAGATCGCGGGGAAGGCCACGATCCGGGCGCCGAGCTCGTCGGCCACCCGAAGGGACTCGGCGTGGCACGAGGCCAGCAGGCCGGATCGGTCCTCGGACCTCGAGTACACCGGCCCGACGGCGTGGATCACCCACCGGGCCGGCAGGTCGCCAGCGGTGGTGGCCACGGCCCGGCCGGTCGGGAGGCCGTCGGGGTACCGCTCGGCGCGAAGCCGGCGGCATTCATCGAGGATCGCCGGCCCGCCCCGTCGGTGGATCGCGCCGTCGACCCCGCCGCCGCCCAGGAGGCTGGAGTTCGCCGCGTTCACGATGGCGTCGACGTCCTGCTCGGTGATGTCCCCCTGGACGAGGGTGATCCGTGCCATTCGGCCATCCTAGCGAGGTCAGTCGCGGCCGAGCTCTCGGAGGCGCTCGTCGCTGATCCCGAAGAAGTGGGCCACCTCGTGGATCACGGTGTCCGCGATGACGCGCTTCAGGGCGCGATCGCCGGTCACCCGAGCGGCGTGCTCGATCGGCCGCTGGAACAGCGTGATGCGGTCGGGCAGCGCCCAGGTGTAGCTCTCGCCCCGATGGGTGAGCGGCACGCCCTCGTACAGGCCCAGCAAGGACTGGCCGGGTGGCGGCTCGTCCTCCACGACCACCTCGACGTTGTCGAACCGCTCGAGAACCCACGCCGGAAGCTCGTCGATCGCCTCGGCGGCGAGCTGCTCGAACCGCCTGCGCGTGACCATCACACCCAGTTCGGCAGGCGACCCTCGCCGCGGTAGAACCAGATCCGGTCCCACCAGGCCTCCTGCGAGATGGTCTCCCCGGTCAGCACCGGCCAGAAGAACACGAACACCCCGACCGCCACCGCCGCCATCACCGCCGCGGCCGGCGCCGTGATCCACCGTGACGCTCCGGCCCGGGCCACGTCGCGGATCGCGTACACGGCGCCGAGGGCCAGGAACGGCGCCACCGGGACCATGTAGAAGAGGAACAACGGCCGGCTGACCAGGAGCCAGGGCAGGAACTGGCTCAGCACCGGCACCAGGATCGCCCCGGCCCTCCAGTCCCGTCGCGCCCGCCAGGAAACCGCCAGGTACGGTAGGAACACCAGGGCGCCCCAGAACAGCGCGGGACTCCCGATCCCGAGGATCTCCGTGCAGCACGCCGGATCGCCGCGCCAGAAGTACGCCACCGGACGGAGGAGCAGGAACCAGGTCCACGCGGCCGACATGTACGGGTGGATCGGCTTCCCGTCCTCCCCGACCGTGTCGAGGGTGAGGTGGTACCCGGCCATGTCGCCGTGGTGCGTGACCCACTCGACCAGGTCGAAGCCGCGGTCGGCCAGCCACGGGATCCAGCTCAGCGAGTAGGCCAGCAGCGGCACGATCAGCAGGCCGAGGTACAGGATCGGCCCCTCACGCCTGAGCCCCGTGGCCAGCGGCCGTTCCCAGCCGGCGGCCCGCGATCGGGCCCAGGCCACCGCGAGGATCGCCGCGCCGGCCAGAGCGAGCACGCCCGACCACTTCACGGCCACGGCGGCCCCGAACGAGGCGCCCGAGAGGAGCAGCAGCGGCCGCCACCGCCGAACCGGGGACGCGCCGCCGTCCTCCCGTTCGACCGCGCGATCGGCTCGCCTCCGGTCGGCGACCAGCAGCGTGAAGCCCAGGACGACGAACAGCGCCAGGAAGATGTCGAGCATGGCGATGCGCGACTGGACGAACAGGAGGTGCTCGGTCGAGGCCAGGAGCGCGGCCAGCCCGGCCCACAGTGCCGACCCGAACAGCAGGAACCCGAGGACGCCGACGAGTGCCACCGTGACCGTCCCGGCCACGGCCGAAGCGGCCCGCCACCCGAGGGGGCGGTTCCCGAAGGCGTCGACCCCCAGCGCGATGAGCTGCTTTCCCAGCGGCGGGTGGACCCAGGACCGCTCCACGTCGGCCTCGAGGTCGCACTCCCGGTAGTCGATCCCCGCGTACCAGCACCCGTCGCTGGCGTAGTAGACCTCGTCGAACACCTTCCGATCCGGCCGGCCGAGGTCGGCGAAGCGCGTGACGCCCGCGAGGAGCGTGACCGCGGCGATGACCAGCGCGGCCGATCGGGGGCTGCTCATGGCTGGCACGGGTCGGCCTCCCAGGATAGAACCTGCCTCGTGCTCCGGGTCGGCATCGTCGGACTTCCGAACGCCGGCAAGTCGACGCTGTTCAACGCGTTGACCAGAGCCCACGCCCAGGTGGCCGGCCACCCCTTCACCACGGTCGACCCGAACGTGGGGGAGGCGGTGGTCCCCGACCAGCGGCTGGAGCGCCTCGCCGAGGTGCTCCGCCCGGAGCGGGTCGTCCCCGCGCACATCCGCATCGTCGACATCGCCGGCCTGGTGCGCGGGTCCCACCGGGGCGAGGGGTTGGGCAACCGCTTCCTGGGGCACGTTCGCGAGATGGATGCGCTCCTGCTGGTCCTTCGGGCGTTCGAGACGGAGGCCGCGCCGCACCCTGAGGGATCGGTCGACCCGGCCAGGGACCTGGAGACCCTTCTCACCGAGCTGGCACTGGCCGACCTCGAGACTGCCTCGGCGGGGGCCGGCCGGGCGGAGCGCCGAGCGGCCGGCACCGGCGATCGGGCCGAGCGGGAGCGGGCCGAGGCGCTGGCCCGGGCGGTGGCGGCGCTGGAACGCGGGTCCCCTGTCCGCGATGCGGTGTCGGCCGAGGACCTGGACCGGCTCCACGACCAGTTCCTCCTCACGGCGAAGCCGATGCTGCTGGTCCTCAACATCGGCGAGGACGACGCCGGGCGCCCCGTCGAAGCTGTGGCGAGCTATCGCGCGGCGTTGCCGGCCGGGGCGGAGGTCGTGGCGGTGTGCGCCAAGCTCGAGGAGGAGGTCGAGGACCTGACCGACGAGGACGCCGCCGAGCTCCTCGACGCCTACGGCGTCCGCGAGCGGGGCACGGCCCGGATCGCCGCGGCCGCCCGCCGGCTCCTCGGCCTGATCACGTTCTATTCGATCGAATCGAGCGAGTGCCGAGCCTGGCTGGTGCCGGGCGGCGCCACCGCCGTGGACGCCGCTGCGGAGATCCACACGGACATGGCCCGCGGGTTCATCCGTGCGGAGGTCGTCCCGGCCGACTCGCTGATCGAGGCCGGGTCGGTGGCGGCGGCCCGGGACCGAGGCGCGGTCCGGATCGAGGGGCGGGACCACCCGGTCGGCGACGGCGACGTCCTCACGTTCCGGTTCCGTGCATAGGCCGGCCACCGAGTCCCGGCTCCGGACCGCGGCGGCCCGGTGGTGGCCGCTCGGAGCCCTGACGGTCGTGACCCTCCTGCTCGTGGCGGTCGGCCCGATGCCGAACTGGCCCGGGCTGGCCCATGCCGTGGCCCTCCCGCCGCTCGACTTGGCCATGGACCTCCGGGTGCTCGTGGCTCGCGCGCCCGGCTACCCGCAGTTGGCTCTCGGCCTGGCGGCGTCCCTCGTCGTCCGGATGGCGCTCCTGGGGGCTCTGTTCGTCACGTTGGGGGTGACCCGATCGCCGCGGGTGGCCTTCGGGTACGCGGCCCGTCTTTACGTTGCCGCTCTGGTCCCACTGGCCGTCGCGGGCGCGTTCACGTTCGCCGGCCTCGCCTCCCTGTACGCGTGGTACGCGTGGTTCGGGGTGGCCCTGGCCGTGCTGATCGCTGTGATCCTGTCGGTCCGCCGGCTGGCCCGCCCCGGGACCCGCCTTCGTCAAACCGCGCTGGTGATCGGCTACCTGATCGTCCTGACGGGGGTCGGCGCCCTCGGACGGCTCCGACCGTGGGGGGCGCCGGTCGCCGTGGTGCTGTCCGCCGTGCTGACGGGGGTGGTGCTGTCCCGGCTGGTGGCTCCTCGCCCCGGGCACCGGCGCGCCCACACATGGGCGAAGGTCGCCACCGGGTTCCTGCTGGCGGCGGCGCTCGTCGTCCCGCCGGCGAGGGCGCAGGCGCCGGTGGCGTCCGACGCGTCGCTGTTCATCGTCCCCGGCGTGGACACCGAGACCGGGCAGGGGGCGGCGTTCCGGATCGACCCCGCAGCTCTCGGGTTCTCGTGCGAGCGGGTGTTCTACTTCTCGTACCGCGGCCCCGACGGCGACGCTCCGCAGGGCGAGGCGGCGTGTCCCATCCGGCTCCACCGTCCGTACGCCGCCCGGGCCACGCAGGCGCCGATCGGCCTGCTCGTCGACGCGTTCGACGCCCAGCTCGCGGCGATCCGCGAGCAGACCGGCGGGGCGCCGATCGTGGTGGTCACCCACTCCCAGGGCGCGGTGATCGCGTGGCGGGCGGCCGCTCGCGGGCGCGCCGAGGGCGTCGTGGCGCTGGTCGCGCTGGGGGGGTTCCCGCACTCGCCGGTGGGCTACCCGCCGCCTCGCGTCGACGGGCCCGGCCGGATCGGGGCCGATGCCCTCAGGGTGGTGTCGTGGTTCTCGCGGGTGCTCGGCTTCGGGACGTTCGACCCCGACTCGCCGCTGGCCCGGGAGACGCTGGCCCGGACAAACGGCCTGGAGGAGGTGTTCGGGGAACCGCTCCCAACCGGGACGACGGGCGTGCTGCTGTTCGCCAGCGCCGACGCCATCGTCGCTCCCGAAGGGCGAGAGCTGCCCGAGGACGCCACCTTCGACATCGTCGCCACGCACGTCGGCATCACCGAGTCCGCGGCGGCCGGATCCGCGGTCAGGGCGATCCTCTCCGGCGGCCGGCCCGTCGAGGATCGCTGGATCGCCCCGCTCCTCTCGGCGATCCTGCCGGCGTTCATGCCACCGCACGCCGAGGCCTGAGCGGCGTCCGGCCCGGCCGGATAATGGGCGCGATGCCCGGCACGCTGTGGCTCGTGGGGACCCCGATCGGCAACCTCGGGGATGTCTCTGAGCGGGCCGCTCGCACGCTCGAGGCGGCCGACGTGATCGCCTGCGAGGACCCGCGGCGGACGCGGAAGCTCCTCTCACACCTCGGCGTTCCCGCCCGCCGGCTCGTCGGCTTCAACGAGGGCAACGAACGCCGGCAGGTCCCGTTCCTCCTCGACCACCTCCGGGCCGGTCGCGACGTGGCCGTCGTCTCCGACGCCGGCATGCCCGGCCTGTCCGACCCCGGCTACCGGCTGGTGGTGGCCTGCGTGGCCGAGGACATCGCCGTCGACGTGGTCCCCGGCCCTTCGGCGGCCCTGGCCGCCCTGGTGATCTCCGGGCTGCCCACGGCCCGGTTCGTCTTCGAGGGGTTCCTCCCGCGCAAGGAGGGGGAGCGGCGAACCAGGCTGGCCTCGCTGGCCGACGATCCGAGGACGCTGGTCCTGTTCGAATCTCCCCGGCGGGTGCGCGACCTCCTCCCCGCCGCCCTGGCCGCGCTCGGGGACCGTCGGGCCGCGGTCGTCCGCGAGCTGACCAAGATGCACCAGGAGGTGCTTCGGGGCCGCCTGTCCGAGCTCCCCTCCCGGCTGGCCGACGAGGTCCTCGGCGAGGTCGTGGTGGTGATCGAAGGCGCGCCCCAACGGAACGACGCCGACTTGGAGGCCCTCGGCGACCGCGTCGAGGCGCTCACAGCCGAGGGTTGGTCGCGGAAGGAGGCCTCGGCCCGAGTGGCCGAGGAGGCCGGCGTGTCGAGGCGCGAGCTGTACGAGGCGTCGCTCCGGCGTCGCTGAACTCGTGGGACAATCGCCGCGATGCCCAAGGACGTCTTCTACGTCACCACGCCCATCTACTACCCGAACGACGTGCCGCATATCGGGCACGCCTACACCACCGTGGCCACCGACTTCGTGGCCCGCTACCACCGGCTCCGCGGCGAGGAGGCCTTCTTCCTCACCGGGACCGACGAGCACGGGAAGAAGGTGCCGCAGGCGGCCCGGGACCAGGGCCTGGAGCCCCAAGAGTTCGTCGATCGGATGGAGCCGCGGTGGCGCGAGGTGTGGGAGCGGCTCGACGTCGCCTACGACGACTACATCCGCACCACCGAGCCCCGGCACGAGAAGGCGGTGACCAAGCTCCTCACGGCCGTGTACGAGAACGGCCGGGACGACATCTACCTCGGGACCTACGAGGGCCTGTACTGCGTCTCGTGCGAGGCCTACTACACGGAGGACGAGCTGGTGAACGGCCTGTGCCCGATCCACGCCAGCCCCGTCGAGGCGGTGTCCGAGGAGAACTACTTCTTCCGCCTCTCCGCGTATCAGGACCGGCTCCTGGAGCACTACGAGGCTCACCCCGAAGCCGTGGAGCCGGAGGCCCGGCGGAACGAGGTCCTCTCGACGATCAAGGGCGGGCTCCGGGACTTCTCGATCTCCCGGACCTCCTTCGCGTGGGGGGTGCCCCTGCCGTGGGACCCGAAGCACGTCTGCTACGTGTGGTTCGACGCGCTGACGAACTACGTCACCGCGGCCGGGTACGCGGAGGACCCCGCCCGGTTCGAGCGGATGTGGCCCGCCGACGTCCACTTCATCGGGAAGGACATCCTCCGGTTCCACGCGATCTACTGGCCGGCCATGCTGATGGCGGCAGGAGTGGAGCCGCCCCGGCAGGTGTGGGCCCACGGCTTCCTGCTGGTCGGCGGGGAGAAGATGTCGAAGACCCGGCTGACCGGCATCCACCCGTTCGAGCTCGTGGACCACTTCGGCGTCGACGCGTACCGCTACTACTTCCTGCGGGAGATCCAGTTCGGGCAGGACGGGTCGTTCTCGTGGGAGTCGATGGTGGCTCGGTACAACGCGGACCTGGCCAATGACCTCGGCAACCTGGCCTCCCGGGTCCTGGCGATGCTCGATCAGTACGTCGGCGGGCGGGTCCCCCAGCCGCCACGCACGCACGGCCCCGAGGTCCGGCTGGCCGAGGCGGCTCGGGGCGCCGCCGCCGAGTACGACGAGCGGGTCCTGGCCATGGACCTGACCGGGGGTCTGGCCGCGGTGTGGGGGTGCGTGGGCGAGGTGAACCGGTACCTGGTCGAGGTGGCCCCGTGGGCCCTGGCGAAGGACCAAGCCCGCCGGGCGGAGCTGGAGGCGTGCCTGTACGCCTCGGCCGAGGCGCTCCGGATCATCGCCGTGATGATCTCGCCGGTGATGCCGCGGGCCGCGGCCAGGCTGTGGGAGCAGCTGGGGATCGACTCCGCGCTGGAGGACCAGCGGCTCCCGGAGGCCGCCTCGTGGGGGGCGATCGCACCCGGCACGCGGGTGCGTCGGGGGGACGCGCTGTTCCCTCGGCTCGAGGGGTAAGGTCTCGACCCGTGGTCGAGGGTCCCCTCTTCGATTCGCACTGCCACCTGTTCCTGATGGAGGAGGATCCGGCCGCCGCGGTGGAGGCGGCGCGCGCGGCCGGCCTCGTGGGGCTGGTGTGCGTGGGGATCGACGCCGATTCGAGCCGGCGGTCCCGGGAGCTGGCCGACGCGCTCCCCGGCGTGTTCGCCACCGCCGGCCTCCACCCCCACGATGCCAAAGCGTTTGACGCGGCGGCGGGGGCGGCCATCGAGGAGCTGGCCCACGACGCCCGGGTGGTGGCCGTGGGGGAGACCGGGCTCGATCACTACCGGATGCGATCCGGCCCCGAGGAGCAGGAGCGGGCCTTCCGGGCGCACTGCGTGCTGGCGCGGGAGACCGGCAAGCCGCTGGTGGTCCACGTCCGCGACGCCTGGCCCGACGTGTTTCGGATCCTCGAGGAGGAGGCCGTCGAGCAGGTGATCCTGCACTGCTTCTCCGGCGACGCCGCCGTGGCGCGCGAGGCAGCGACGCGCCGGTATTCCTGCTCCTTCGCGGGGAACGTGACGTACCCGAAGAACGAGTCCCTCCGCGAGGCGGCGGCATCCGTACCCGACGACCTGCTCCTGGTGGAGACCGACAGCCCTTTCCTGGCGCCCCAGCCCCTCCGGGGACGACCCAACGCACCGCGGAACGTGGCCGAGGTGGTGACCGCGGTGGCCGCGGCGCGCGGCGAAGCCATGGCCGACGTGGCCGTGCGCACGACTCGGAACGCCAGAACCGCCTTCGGACTCCCCGAGTAATCCACCGCGGCGCCCGAAGTATCCACAACGAACCTCCGTTCGGACCCGAGTTTGCACCCCGGGTTGAGGGTTGCTAGGGTTCGCCGCGCATTGCCCGGACGACATCGCGTCGCCAGGCGGGCCGCCCGTCCTTCCCCCCCGCCGATACCGGGACGAGCGAGCAGGGTGCGCCGGACGCGCTTCCCCGGCCTCCTGGGGACGTTCGTCCTGCTGATCGCCGTGGCCGGCGTCACGTTCCTCCGCCTCTCGAAGGAGGTCACGCTGGTGGTCGACGGCGCCCCCCGGACCGTGGGGACGCTGGCCTCAGACGTGGGGGGGCTCCTCGAGCAGGAGGGGATCCCGGTCGATCGCCACGACCAGATCACCCCGGGGCTGGCGGCCTCGCTCGCCGAGGGGATGGAGGTCCAGGTCCTGCTGGCCAAAGAGGTCACGGTCCTGGTCGACGACGTGGAGCGGACGATCCACGTAACCGGCGACACCACCGTGAAGGACGTCATGGAGCAGGTCAACGTGCGGATCTCTCGCCACGGGACCCTGGAGCCCTCCCGGGGGGCCGAGGTCGAGGACGGCGACGTCATCGTGTACGACCCCGCGGTCAGCGTGACCCTGTCGGCCGACGGGCGGGTCCGGGATGTCGTGACGAACGCCGAGGACGTGGGGAGCCTGCTGGACAGCCTGGGAATCGTTCTCCGCGACGAGGACCGGGTCGTGCCGAAGCCCCGGACCGAGCTCCGGCAGGACCTTCGGGTGACCGTGATCAGGGTCACCCGGCGGGAGGTCGCGGTCCAGCAGCCGATCCCCTACACGACCGAGGTCAGGAAGACGAACGAGCTGATGCTGGGCATCCGCCGGATGGAGCGGGCCGGGGTCCCGGGCGCCCTTCGGCGGATCTACGAGGTCACCCTGGAGAACGGCACGGAGGTGGCCCGGACCCTGCTTCGAACCGAGACCGTTCGCCAGCCGGTGACCCAGGTCGTCGTGGAGGGCACTCGGCCTCCGCACATCCAGACGGGGGTGGCCTCCTGGTACCACCGCTCCGGGATGGTCGCCGCCCACCAGACCCTGCCGTTTGGGACCCAGGTGAAGGTGACCAACACCGCCACTGGGCGTTCCGTCGTTGTGGTAATCAACGACCGTGGCCCCTACGTCTCCGGACGGATCATCGACCTCTCCGACGACGCCTTCGCCCAGCTGGCGCCTCTCGGGGTCGGGACCATCAACGCCCGTATCGCCTGGTAGCGGCCTCACCCGCCGAACGCTCGTTGACCTTGCCCGGCGGCACCGCATCCGGCCTCGCAAGTCGCTCGGGCAGCACTTCCTGGCGGATCCGAACCTGGCCCGGGCCATCGCCCGGGAGGCGGGCGCCGGGCCCGGGGAGCGGTTCCTCGAGGTCGGCGCGGGGCTCGGGTCCCTGACCGTGGCCCTGGCCGGCGCCGGGGCCGAGGTGCTGGCGGTGGAGACCGACCGGCGGGTCGCGGCGGCCCTGGAGGAAGTGGTCCCGGGGCTCTCGGTGCGGGTCGTGGTCGCCGACGCCCTGGCCGCCGACTGGCCGGAGCTCCTCGGCTCGGGTCCCTGGCGGATGGCCTCGAACCTCCCGTACCACGCCGCCGTGCCGATCGTGCTGGAGCTCCTCGCGCGGGCGCCGGCCGTCGATCCGTTCGTGGTGATGGTCCAGCGCGAGGTCGGGGAGCGGCTCGCCGCTGCGCCGGGCGGGCCGGCGTTCGGCGCGGTCAGCCTGAAGGTGGCCTATTACGCCGATGTCCGGGTGCTGCGGCGGATCCGACCGACGGTGTTCTGGCCGGAGCCGAAGATCGAGTCGGTCCTGCTGCGCCTGGACCGCCGGCCGGCACCGGTGGAGGTCGCGCCCAACCGGCTGTTCGGCCTGATCGAGGAGGGGTTCCGGGAGCGGCGGAAGACCATGACCACCGCGCTGGTCCGCCGGGGGTTGAACCGGGCTCGGGCCAGAGAGGTGCTGTCGTCGGCGGGGATCGATCCTCGGGCCCGGGCCGAGACGCTCGGCCTCGACGCGTTCGCCAGGCTGACCGAGGCGCTGGATGGGTGAGACCGGGGCCGTCTCGGAACCGGCCCCGGCGAAGCTCAACCTCTTTCTGAACGTGTTGGGCCGGCGGGAGGATGGCTATCACGACATCCGATCGCTGATCCTGCCGATCACGCTGGCCGACGGGGTCCAGGCTCGCCGAGCTGAGCGGCTGCTGTTGACCGTGGTGGGCGAGTGCGCCGCCGACGTTCCCCGGCGGGAGGACAACCTGGTGGTCCGGGCCGCCCACGCCCTGGCCGAGGCCGAGAGCCGGGAGCCGAGCGCCGAGCTGCTGCTCACGAAACAGATCCCCGTGGCCGCGGGCCTCGGCGGGGGCAGCGCCGACGCCGCCGCCACCCTCCGGGCCTTGGCCAGGCTGTGGGGGATGGATGGGAGGGCGGACCGCCTCAGGGAGGTAGCCGCCGGGATCGGCTCGGATGTTCCCGCCCTGGTCGAGGTCCGGCCGGTCCTGGTCGGGGGACGAGGCGACATCGTGGAGCCCGCCGAGGTGCCCAGGACGTGGTGGGTGCTGCTGACCCAGCCGTTCGCGGTTCGGGCCGCCGACGCCTACCGGTGGTGGGACGAAGACGGTGGCCCTCCCGGCCCGGATCCAGAGCCGCTTGTGGAGGCCCTCAGGTCTGGCGAGGTGGAACGGGCTGGGTCGCTGCTGTCCAACGACCTGGATGGTCCGGTGGCCGCCCGGCATCCCGAAGTCAACGTGGCGAAGAAGCGGCTGCTGGAGGCCGGCGCCGTCGGAGCGCTCATGGTCGGCAGCGGACCGACCGTCGCCGGGTTCGTCCGGGACGGGTTCCAGGCCGAAGACGTGGCCGCCGCGACCGGCGGCATCGCCACGAGCGTTATCACGCGCTCGTAGGGACCGCGTTGACCTGAGTCCCGGACCTTGACAGCGGGGACGGGGAACTTCTCGGGAACTCTGTGGGGACCGGAGCCCTGGTCGGTTCCAGCGCAGTTCCGCCCATTTCAGCCGTTGTCAGGCTGACAACGGAAGGCCCTGCAAACCGGCATGAAGCGGTGTACCGATCGCTCTGCCGAAGGAACTGGGCATCGAACCGTCGCGCTGGGAGATGTCTCATTGTCGGCGCGAGCTATGCGTGAGACGGTGAGTTTGACGACGGTCGGCTCGCCGTATCACCGTCGAGCCGCAGCGCCACTCCTCCCTCGCGGGCTGTGAGGCAGAGCGACCTTGCACCGCGGAGCTTGGCGCGACCGATGAGATCCGCGCCTCAGGGTGGTCAAGAACGAGAAGGACATGACGAGAGAAAGGATGCACATGGCGCTTCGACGGATGGACAATGTCGGCATTGTCGTCGACGACCTATCGGCGACGATTGAGTTCTTCCGCGAGCTCGGCCTCGAGCTCGAAGGGCAAGCGATGATCGAAGGAGAGTGGGCAGGGCGCGTCACTGGACTGGGCGACCAGCGCGTCGAGATCGCCATGATGCGCACGCCGGACGGCCACGGCCGGCTCGAGCTCTCGCGATTTCTCGCGCCCCCTGCGGTCGCCGATCACCGGAACGCCCCGGTGAACGCTCTCGGCTACCTACGCGTCATGTTCACCGTGGACGACATTGACGAGACGCTCGCCCGGCTTCGTAAGCGCGGCGCGCAGCTTGTCAGCAGCGAAGTGGTCCAGTACGAAGACGCGTATCGGCTCTGCTACATCAGGGGACCCGGAGGACTTCTCATCGGGCTCGCGCAACAACTCGGCTGAGCGCCGTCCGTCGTTGGGACGGTTAGTGGATCCGATGCCCGGCTCACTGCAACACCAACGAACAGCCGCATCCGGGGCTGGTTCGAAGGAATCGTCGAGCATTCTGGGGAGATCTCTTCCGCAGGGAGCCTGA
>OCZV010000373.1_pt1 | contig 16510 bp, 18 predicted proteins | sample 1539051 | NCBI WGS metagenome assembly OCZV01 (sample SAMEA3113581, study PRJEB22503) | soil metagenome
GACGTTACGCAAAGGGTTGAGGAATGGCGGAAAAATCGGACAATGGTAATCGTGCGTTCATTCGGGGAGCAGTGAGAACTGTGCTGTTCCCGGACTCTGCCGTTTCCGGCAGGCTGAGCTATGACTTACCCGTAAAAATAGACAGCCGTTTCAGTGGTGAAGTGAAAGCGAGTGATCTCTTGGTGGTGGGGCCTAACGCGCGAGTTGATGCCCATATTTCCGCGCGCCAGCTCCAGCTGGAAGGCAAACTAGTAGGCAACGTTCAAGTCATTGGCTGTTTCGAGATAATGCCGGGAGGCCATTTCAAAGGTGAGCTCAGAGCAGGTGAGTTGAAGGTCCACCCTGGAGCTGTGTTCGAAGGCAATGGGAAAATCTTAGGCGCTGGCTAATCAGAGCCTAATCGGCCGGTCCCTCTTCACCGTAAAGACGAGCGGCCTTGCCGGATCTTTCCCGCAAATAATAGAGCTTAGCACGGCGTACTTTTCCGCGTGCGATAATCTCAACCTTGTCGATACGCGGCGAGTGAAGCGGGAAAATGCGCTCGACTCCGACTCCGTAGGAAACCTTGCGCACCGTAAATGTGGCACGATTGCCGCCACCCGACAGACCAATGACAATCCCTTCAAATACTTGAGTCCGTTCCTTTTCTCCTTCGACGACCTTGACGTGGACGCGGACAGTTTCTCCGGGCCGTAGTGCCGGAATCTCCTTCTTCGAGTGGGCTGCTTCGAGTTGACTTATGATATCCATGGATGACTCCTATCCCCCTCCCCCTCACGGTCGTCCTAGAAGACGATCAAGAACAATGGCTGCAGCGGAACGGACCGAAAGATGATTGTACTCAGTCGGGCCTTCGATCGCCTGAAGAACGTGATCTGATTGTGAAAATATGGCTTCGGTCAACCCCCACCCGGTGCCGAAAAGAATCAGGAAGGGGTGAGCCGTCTTTAATAGCATGTCTTGGAGCGTCGCGAAAGGGGTGCGATTTCCGCCGGGTTTAGCCGAAGTGACCACCACCACAGGTTTTTCGCCACACTCTTGTTCGATATCGATCACCACATCATCCAGTGTGTCTCGGATGCGCACCAGGGTCAGCGCCTCTTTGCGGGTGATATTGTACTGGCTGCCATAACCTTCCTCCCAGTGTTCGATGATTTTGAGGGCGAGCTTTTGTAACGCCTTAACTGGTGTCACCACGTAGAAGCCGCGGATTCCGTAAGTCCTACCTGAGCGGGCGATGTCATGGATGTCCATATTGGTAACAGCCGTCGTCACAACCTGACGGTTCTTGTCGTACACTGGGTAGTGGAGCAGAGCGGCATAGACGCGGGATTGGGCTAGGCGTAGTTGATTTCGTTCATCTTGAGAGAGCGTAGCCGTGGCTAGGAGGTCAGGTCGTTGCTCGCGCGTAAGCCGGAGACTCATTTGGCGCCGCCACTGCCTAATCCGTTGATGATCACCTGAAAGCAACACCTCAGGAACTCTCAGCTCGCGAAAATTCTCGGGGCGCGTGTATTGCGGATATTCCAGAAGCCCATCGGAAAAGGATTCCTCGGCTACCGAATTCTCGTTGCCCAGGACACCGGGGACCATCCTCGCCACCGCGTCAATCACAACGTTAGCGGCTGGTTCGCCGCCGCTCAACGTATAGTCGCCGATGGACAGCTCTTCGTCGACATAGGACTTGACGCGTTCGTCCACGCCTTCATATCGACCGCAGATCAGCGCCAACTCCCTTTGCTGCGCGAGTCGGGCCGCGTCACGTTGGTTAAAGACCCGCCCGCGCGGTGAAAGGAGAATGACCCGTGCGTCCTTAGCTTTCCTTCGAATCTCGTCAATCGCGGCGACCAAGGGCTCCGGCTTCATCACCATGCCTTGCCCGCCGCCGTAGGGATAGTCGTCCGTGACGTGGTGACGATCGGTGGTGTAATCTCGCAGATCCACCAAGCGAACCGCGATCAAATTCTTGTCCTGAGCCTTTTTCAAGATGCTATGACCAACGAGTGAGACGAACATCTGTGGGAACAGTGTGATGACCGTGAAAGTAAGCATGACGATCTTTTGGAGGGATTAAAGGTCCAAAAGTCCTTCAGGCGGATTGATGATCATTTTCCCGCTGGCAAAATCAACCTTTTCGACGATGTCTTTTACTGCCGGGATGAGGTGTTCTTTGGTCGTCCCTTGAACGACATACAATTCCCCGCCCGGCGTGGACCAGGTACGAGTGATGACTCCAATGCTATGGCCGTTGAGATCGAAAACTTCCAGCCCGATTGCTTGGTACTGATAATACTCGCCGGGCTGCAGTGCGTCGAGAGCTTTTTCTTCGATGGAGAGAGTGGCTCCCACCCATTTCTCCGCTGCGGTGATGGTATTTACATCGCGAAGCTTAACGAGAAATTGGCCTCTGAAGGGTTTGCTTGACTCGAGGCCATAGACCGAGCGCCGACCCTCTTTCTCCAGAAACATGGCCTGCGCCGAAGCTAACGCGGTAGTCTCGGGATTGAATGGGTTAATTTTCAGCCACCCATCCAAGCCATGGGTGGTGACAATTTCCCCGATCGGGACAAGCCGCTCCGACACCGGTCTTAGTAGACGACGAAATCTACCTACTTTTCCTCGACGATCTCGAGAACGACCTTACGGTTAGTCCTTGAGGCCGCGGCGTTCAGAATTGTCCTGATGGATTTCGCCGTTCTCCCTTGTTTTCCGATGATCCGCCCTAAGTCTTCTTTAGCCACTCTTAGCTCTACGACCGATGCGGTGTCTCCTTCGGTCTCTTTGACCTCAACAGCATCGGGTTTGTTCACCAACGATTTTGCCAGGTACTGGACCAATTCCTTCATGAAGGAGTTTTCCTCCCATCCGTGGGTTAACCCGCCTGTTGATCTTTCTTGATCAATTCGTACACCGTCTGGCTCGGCTTCGCGCCTTTTTTCATCCACAGGTCTATCTTGTCGCGATTGAGTTTGAGCCCGACACTGGCAGCATGAGGATCATAGGTTCCGACCTGCTCAATGTATCGGCCATCGCGCGAAAACCGCTGGTCACTTACGACAACCCGGTAGAAGGGTCTCTTTTTGGCCCCATGCCTGCTCAGGCGAATGGTTACACTCATATTCGATCTTCCTCTTCCTTTTAGTGGAAAGGGTTGGGCCCTCTGTTGAAGAGCGACCGTACTCCCAGCTTACTCACCCTTTGCATCATTTTTTTCATTTCCGTGAATTGCTTCATCAATCGATTGACGTCAGTGACCGTGGTTCCGCTTCCCTGCGCGATCCGGCGGCGGCGACTGCCGTTCAAGATAGCCGGATTGCGCCGCTCCTCAAGCGTCATCGAGTTGATAATCGCCTCAATGTGCTTCATTTCCTTTTCGGCGTGTTCCGTATCGACTTGGGAAGCGATTTTCTTGCCCCCAGGAATCATCTCGAGCAGACTCCCGACAGACCCCATCCGTTTGATTTGTTGCAACTGCAACTGAAATTCTTCCAACGTGAACTGTTGCTTCTGAAAGGCCTTTTGTATTCTGGCTGCTTCCTTTTGCTCGACGTTTTGCTGGACTTTATCGATGAGTGACAGGACGTCGCCCATCCCGAGAATTCTCGATGCCAGACGATCCGGATAGAAGGGCTCCAGCGCCTCCAGCTTCTCGCCGACACCCGAAAAGAGGATGGGCTTTCTGACCATGTCTCGAATGGACAGCGCGGCCCCGCCGCGTGCATCGCCATCCAGTTTAGTGAGGATGATTCCTGAAAGCCCGAGTTTGTTTTCGAACCCCATGGCCTGGTTGACCGCGTCCTGGCCGGTCATGGCATCGGCAACGAACAAGGTCTGGTGCGGCCTTACGGCATCTCTGATCGCCGCAAGTTCCTGCATGAGCTCTTCGTCGATATGCAACCGTCCGGCTGTGTCGATCAACAGCACATCACAAAATCGTTTTTTGGCTTCATCGAGAGCCAACTGGCAGATCATTACAGGGGAGCTATCGGGATGGGAGTCGTGCACTGGCAAATCCAGCTCTCTCCCCAGTATTTTTAGTTGATCGATAGCCGCCGGCCGGTAAATGTCGGCAGGTACCAAGTAAGGGGCTCGTTTCCTATCCTTCTTCAGGTGCCTTGCAAGCTTAGCTACAGTCGTGGTTTTTCCGGAACCCTGCAACCCAACCAGCATAATAACGACGGGAGGCGCCGCTTTTAGATTCAGTTCTTGGTATTCTCCGCCTAGAAGGTTGGTGAGTTCATCGCGAACAATCTTGAGGAACTGTTGTTCGGGAGTGAGACTTTGAAGTACATCCTGGCCCATGGACTTAGACTTCACGGATTCCAGGAAGTTCTTGACGACTTTTATGTGGACATCGGCCTCAAGAAAGGCCAGACGAACCTCACGAAGGGCATCGTCGATATTCTTTTCGGTAATCTTCCCCTGACCCCGAAGCCTCTTAAAGGTCAGCTCAAGTTTATCGGTTAAGGATTCAAACATGATCGGGCGGCTAAGCTGTTATATTTGCAGGGAAATTTACCAGCTCAGCGTAGTATGAAAACCACCGAGAGTCAAGGTTTACGAAGAAAAAGAAAAGCCCGTCATGCACCGTTGGTTGACATACATGGCGGGCCTTTGCGGTTAGATCGGATATTTACATCATGCCGCCCATACCACCCATGCCACCCATGCCGCCGCCCGGAGGCATCGGCGGCATCGCCGACTTCTCCTCAGGCTTCTCGGCTACCATCGCTTCAGTCGTTAGAAGCATACTCGCCACTGAAGCGGCATTCTGTAGTGCCGTACGAACGACCTTTGTTGGATCGATGATGCCTGCTTTGAACAGGTCTTCGTATTCCTCAGTCGCTGCGTTGAAACCGAAAGCGCCTTTGCCTTCCTTCACCTTTTGAAGGGCAATCGACCCTTCGACACCGGCGTTGATCGCGATGCGGCGAAGCGGTTCCTCGGCTACACGCTTAATGATATTAACTCCCCATTTCTCCTCATCGGAAACCTTGAGCTTATCCAAGGCCACAGATGATCTGAGAAGAGCCACACCGCCACCGGGAACAATGCCTTCTTCTACGGCGGCTCGCGTCGCGTGAAGTGCATCCTCCACGCGAGCTTTTTTCTCTTTCATCTCCACTTCGGTAGCGGCTCCGACATTGATCACCGCCACGCCACCGATCAGTTTGGCCAAGCGCTCTTGGAGCTTCTCGCGATCGTAATCGGATGTAGTTTCCTCGATCTGAGCGCGAATCTGTTTAATGCGCCCTTCGAGATCCGATTTTTTGCCGGCACCGTCGACGATGGTTGTGTTGTCCTTGTCGACGACGATTCTCTTCGCGCGGCCGAGATCCTGTAACGCGATATTATCAAGCTTAATCCCCAACTCTTCAGCGATGAGCTTGCCTCCGGTGAGGATAGCGATGTCTTCAAGCATGGCCTTGCGACGGTCGCCGAATCCCGGAGCTTTGACCGCCACGCAGCGGAGCGTTCCACGGATCTTGTTGACGACGAGAGTGGCTAGTGCCTCGCCTTCGAGATCTTCGGCGATAATAATGAAAGGCTTTCCTGATTTGGCGATCTGCTCGAGGATCGGTAAGATGTCTTTCATATTGCTGATCTTCTTCTCGTGGATAAGCAGGTAGGCATCTTCGAGCACACACTCCATTCTTTCCGGGTCGGTCACGAAATAAGGTGACAAATAGCCGCGGTCGAACTGCATGCCCTCAACGACGTCCAGCGTGGTTTCAAGTCCCTTCGCCTCTTCAACCGTGATGACACCCTCTTTCCCGACCTTGTTCATGGCTTCGGCGATAACATCGCCTATGGTGGAATCGTTGTTTGCGGCGATTGTGCCCACTTGGGCGATCTCTTTAGGATCTTTGGTGGGTTTGGATAAGCTCTTGAGCTCGCCAACCATGGCTTCGACCGCCTTGTCGATTCCTCGTTTAAGGGACATAGGGTCATGGCCGGCAGCAACCAGTTTGACGCCTTCGGCATAGATTTGCCGCGCCACGACTGTCGCCGTGGTCGTCCCGTCACCCGCGACATCGGAAGTCTTGCTGGCGACTTCCTTGACCATTTGTGCACCCATGTTTTCAAACTTGTCTTCCAATTCTACCTCTTTCGCAACAGTGACACCGTCCTTCGTCACATTAGGTGCGCCAAACGATTTGTCGAGTACGACGTTCCTTCCCTTGGGCCCTAAAGTAACGGTCACGGCGTCGGTGAGTATATTGACGCCCCTAAGAATGGCGTCTCGTGCATCACGCTTAAACTTGACTACTTTTGCTGCCATGGTCTTTCCTCCTCAGGTTCTCTCCAATGTTACTTCTCAATAACGCCGAGAATATCTTCCTCGCGCATGATCAGATGTTCTTCGCCATCAATATTTATTTCGCTGCCGGAATATTTTCCGAAGAGCACGCGATCGTTGACTTTAACGTCTAATGGCGTGATCTTGCCGTCGTCGTTGAGCTTTCCCTTCCCGACGGCAACCACTTTCCCTTCCTGTGGCTTTTCTTTCGCGGTGTCGGGAATAATAATGCCTCCCTTACTTTTCTCCTCTTCCTCGACCCGTTTTACAATGACCCTGTCCTGCAAAGGCCTAATCTTCACTTGCTGCCTCCTTTCGAATTTGAACTTAACTGATTACTTTATCAGGGTTTGCGCAGGCTCTTGAGTAAACGCTCTATTCCGCTTGATCCTGAGCGGGGTGAATTTAAGCATCGATCCGAGCATGTCAAGACTTTTGGCGATTTACAATCATCGAGACGGTCCTACTTTCGGTGCTTCCTCATTTCCTCCTCGACGTACTTTCGATACAGCACATCCCACTCACGACTGCCGGGCGGGACGCGACGCGAAAGAGACATGATTTTCTGACGCACAACTTCATCGATACGGTCTTCGCGTTGAAAGAACTCATGTAAAACCTGCTTCGTCTCGGAGAGCGCTCGACCTTCGTTGGAAAAATCCACAAGATGACCTTCGTGCAATCCGTTCATGATGAGGCGGGCCAAGTGTGAGATCCGATTCTCTGAGAGACGACTCACAGGATAAAACCTTTCTTAGCTGCAAGTTTTTGCTTCGCGAGAAGAAACATCTTGTAGGGATCCATATCCCTGGCCGCTTGTGCATAGGAGGCCAGCATCTTCCGTGCCTCTTCTTCGATCGCCTCCTCCTCGGCGAAATTTTGGCTGATCGCGCGGACGATTCTCGCTTCGATTTCACCGTCAGTGGCTTTGGTAACCATCAGCTCTTTGGCTCTATAACTTGTCAGTAGCAGCTCTGCAAGCCGCTCAAGTTGTTGCTGTTTGATCTTCATTGACTGTGGAAAAGCCTGTGGATAACCTGCGAAGAGCCAGTGATAAAATGCGGTAAAAACTGTTGGCTCCTTGTATTTTTTATCCAGCCTGAAACTCGAAGTCAACCAGCAAACCAAGTCACCAGGGGCTCCTCCTATTGCAGTCATATGGAAAAATCGCTTGTACATCCAAGGCTTTTTTGTACAATATGGCGATCCTGACGATTTTCACAGCAAGTGAACAGGTTTTTAGCTTGAAAGTTATCCACAGAAGGCAAAAGACCGCTTTAGCGCCTGGATAAATGGATTGTGGAGAAGTCGGCCGTTTGTGAATAAGCCTGCGCCATTAAAGCGCGGCGGGCGGATAGGCGTACTGGCGCCTGCCGGGTGTGTTGATGATGAGCCTCTCGCTGCAGGCGTTGAGGCCATAACTGACAAGGGGTTTGAAGTAGAATTGTCCGCCGGCATTCGCGATCGCAAGGGATACTTGGCCGGCGATGCCGAGGGAAGAGCGCGGGATTTGGTGGACTTCTTTGTCAGGAGCGATATCGATGCGATCTTCTGTGCCCGTGGAGGCTTCGGCTCTATTCAGCTTCTTCCTTATCTAGGGAAACGCAAGGTTCGCTTGCAGCCAAAGATTTTCGTCGGTTATAGCGATGTCACTATCTTGCTGAACTGGCTTCTACGCGACTACGCGATGGTGACGTTTCATGCGCCGATGGTCGCCATGGATATGGCGCATGAAATGAGTGCGCGCACGGAGAAATATTTTTGGGGAACTTTGATGGGACAGATACGGACATGGACAGTGACTTTGAGTGAAACGATACGGCCGGGCGAAGCCGTAGCAGAGGTGATGGGCGGCTGTTTATCGCTGTTGGTGACGACGCTCGGCACGTCTTGCGAGATCGACACGAACGGAAAGCTACTCTTTTTGGAAGATATCGGCGAAAAGCCTTACCGCATTGAGCGTATGTTGACTCATCTAAAGATGGCGAGAAAGTTGGATCGTCTGGCCGGGTTGGTTTTGGGCGACTTTACACAGTGCGAAGGAGAGAGTTCCAGGGATGTTCGGCAAATCGTTGCCGAAATGTTCGCCGATGCGCCATATCCTGTAGTAACGGGAATGGCCTCGGGTCATGGGCAAGAAAACCTTACGCTGCCTTTCGGCGTCAAAATGCTCCTGGACGGTAATGCCGGGACGTTGTCTCTGATCGAGTCGCCGGTGGCTTAGCCCGTCTCTACTTGCTTGGCAAGCCGAGTCGAAAGTTAGCGACAGGTTTATCTGATTGAGCTTCAAATTGTCGGGTTGTCGTTAGTCATGGACTTCCATTCCGTCGAGACGGAGTTTCAGGAGGCAGTTGCCCAAGGAGTCTTTCCCGGCGCGGTCGTGTTGGTTGGCAAGGATGAAGAAGTCGTTTATGAGAATGCGTTCGGTTACTGCTCGCTTATTCCCGAGAAGACAACGATGCAAGCGAATACGATTTTTGATCTTGCCTCCCTCACGAAGCCTTTAGCGACGACTGTGGCGATCATGCTACTCGTTCGCGAGAAAAAAATGCGTCTGGACGATCACGTGACGCGTTTCCTTCCGACTTTCGGTGTCTTCGGTAAGAGTCTTGCAACGCTCCGTCAGCTGCTAAATCATTCTTCCGGCCTGCCCGCATGGAAGCCGTACTACGAACAGGTTATCAAGAGTGAAAAAAGCGGCAAGATCAACTTCATCGCCAGTCGAGCGGCGAAGAATTACGTCTTCGAACAAATCCATCGCGAGAAGCCCTTGAATTCTCCCGGCACCGAAAGTCTCTATAGCGATCTTGGCTTTATGATCTTGGGTGAAGTCGTGGAGGTCTTGACGGGTTCCAGTCTAGACCATTTTTGCCAGGAACGGATCTTTAAGGCGTTGGATTTGCGATCTACAGCCTTTGTGGATCTAACCCAGCGGAAAACTCGACGGCTGCCGGCGGAGGAGGTGATCGCTCCGACGGAGAATTGTCCGTGGAGGAAACGGATGCTGTGTGGCGAAGTGCATGACGACAACGCCTATGCGATGGGTGGGGTAGCAGGTCATGCGGGCCTCTTTTCGTCAGCGCGAGATCTCCATCGTCTCATCGTTCGCCTCAATCGATGTTTCCGAGGAAGAGACAGTTTCCTGCCACAATGTGTAGTCGAAAAATTTTTCGCCAAAGATGAATCGATCAAAAATTCCACCTATGCGCTCGGCTGGGATACGCCGTCGCCCAGCAAGTCCGCCAGTGGCACCTATTTTTCGCCGAGATCCGTTGGCCATCTCGGCTTTACGGGAACTTCGATCTGGTGGGACCTTGAAAAGAATTGCCACATCATCTTGCTCACGAATCGTGTTCACCCGTCGCGTAAAAACGACAAGATCACGGCTTTTCGCCCCTATATCCACGACTTGATCATGAAAGTTCTGCTTCCATGAACGACACGCCGCGGCCGGGAAGCCATATTCACTTGATTGCCATTTGCGGAGTTGGCATGGCCTCCCTGGCGGGACTCCTACAATCAAAGGGATATCGCGTTACCGGCTCCGACCAGAGTATCTATCCCCCGATGAGCACTTATCTGGAGGAGATCGGCATCAATGTTCTATCCGGATTCAGGCCTGAACATGTTTCTGATCGGCCGGAGCTAGTGATCATCGGGAACGCAGTCTCACGAAGTAATGCCGAAGCAGAGGCTGTCCTGAATCAGGGAATGCCGTATATCTCCTTCCCGCAAGCCCTTGGAAAATTCCTCATCGGATCGCGACAGTCGCTGGTGATCGCGGGCACTCACGGCAAAACAACCACCACCGCATTGGCAGCGTGGGTGCTGACTCGGGCGGGATTAGAGCCGGGCTTCTTCGTCGGCGGAGTGCCGATCGATTTAGGCAGCGGATGGAGTCCGGGAAAAGGGAATCATGTAGTTTTAGAAGGAGACGAGTATGACAGCGCCTTCTTCGATAAGGGACCGAAGTTCCTCCACTACCGGCCGTACAATGTGATCTTGACGAGCGTGGAATTCGATCATGCAGATATTTACCGTGATCTCGATCACCTGAAGGATGCTTTTCGGCGGCTCATGGAACTTATTCCAACGGGCGGAAAATTAGTCATCTGTCATGACTACCCGGCAGCGATGGAAGTTGCGGAGAGCGCGCATTCGCCGGCGATCACCTATGGTCATGAATCCAGCGATTGGAGTGCGAGAAATATACGGTTCGCGCCAGGCAAGAGCTTTTTTGATCCCTGTTACCACGGAAAGTCCGAGGGAACAGTTGAAGCGGGTTTGATCGGGCGCCACAACGTCACAAACGCTCTCGCCGTATACGCTATGGCAAAAGAACTGGGGATTGATCGAAATAGGCTGTTGGAAGGTTTTGCAACATTCAGCGGCGTAAAAAGGCGACAAGAAATCAAGGGACAGGAGCGAGGCGTTTTGGTGATCGATGACTTTGCCCACCATCCCACGGCGGTTAGGGAGACCATCGATGCGGTCAAAGCTGCATACCCCGGCCGCAGATTGTGGGCGGTTTTCGAGCCGCGGAGCAATACCAGCCGACGGAAGATTTTTGAGCTGGAATATTCCCAGTCTCTGGCCCTCGCGGATCGTATTGTGATGTCCGGCCTTTTTCAGGCCGAGAAGATTCCTGAAAGAGATCGGATGTCGGTTGCAAGAGTCATTCGGGAGATTAACCGGCAGTCCAATGACAGCCGCGCTGTAGCCATCGACACCGCCCAGGATATCGCAACCCACGTCGCGGCTGAAGCCGCAACCGGCGATATCGTCCTAGTGATGTCGAACGGCGGTTTCGATCGCGTCCACGAAAAGATATTGCAGGCACTAGCGGGATAAAAACAACCTCGCGCATTCCTGACTACAGAAATAGTTGCCATCCTGTAAGAAAGCCTCGCTCTTGGGCACATAGCTCTGACATTGCGGATCTAAAACCATTTCCTCCGTTTTGGTCGAGCGGGATTTCTTGCCGGTGCGTGAGCCGGAGTTGTGCCGCTTCAGATAAGCCCTGACCAGTAAAATGACAATGTAAGCAAGGAGAAAAAGGAATAGCAGCCTGAGCAGCAATAGACTGGTCCTCTCGCTGGGAGAGAAGCGGATTTCTAAGGATGATATAGATGAATCTTCTTGTCGTCTTTAACGTTGATCAGGAGCTCGGAAATCGTCACGCCAAGCTCAGGATGGATGACTTGCGGGGCAATCTCACTTAAGGGGACAAGGACGAATTTCCGCCTTTGCATTTCGGGATGCGGAACCCGCAAATGCTTCTTCTTCACAACCTGAGCGTCATACAGCAATATATCCAAATCGATAATACGTGCTCCCCAACGCTTCTTAACTTTCTTGCGGCCCATGGCGCGCTCGATGTTCTTAAATTTTTTTAGGAGCATTTCGGGTTTGAATTTGGTTTCTATTTCAATCGCACCATTTACGTACCAATCTTTGGAATCGCCGAACGGCTCGCTTTCGTAGAGCGAAGACTCCTTGATGATTTTGGTGTCAGGGAGCCTAGCCAAACGGGTGAGGGCTTCCAAGAAGTTTTCCTTCTTGTTCCCCACGTTAGAACCGATGCCGATGTAAACCTGATGGGGTACAGCATTCGCCATCGTGGCCTGTGCTGAAAAGAGTCCTAGATCTTAACTTGCCGGATCCTTTCTGCGACCTCCTTGAGCCGTTCTTTATCGACGCAAAGCGTAAAGCGGACATAGCCTTCTCCGGCTTCTCCGAAGCCATTTCCTGGAGTTGTCACAACGCCGGCTTCATCAAGCAACCTCGCGGTGAATTCAGCGGACGTGAGCCCTTTGGGGGCCGCCACCCACACATAGAACGTCGCCCGCGGTTTCTCACATTCCAGACCGACCGCACGCAAGCCGTCGACCAACATATTGCGCCTTTCTTGATAAACCTTTCTCGATGGCTCGACGATTTGATCGCCGAGCTTTAGCGCCTCGATGCCGGCTTCTTGCACGGCTTGAAAGATGCCGGAGTCCAAGTTGGATTTCGCTTGCGCCAATCCGGCAACCAACTCCGGGTTCCCCACGGCCATGCCAATGCGCCATCCGGTCATGTTGAAGGTCTTCGACAGGGAATGAAATTCGATTCCAACTTCTTTCGCTCCCTCCACTTCGAGAAAGCTCATGGGTCGGTAGCCGTCATAGCCCATCTCGGTGTAAGCCGCATCGTGACAGACGATCACGTTGTAACGATTGGCGAAATCAATCACCCGCTTAAAAAAATCTCTATCCGCGACCGCGGCCGTCGGATTGTTGGGGTAGTTGATCCAGAGAAGCTTAGACTGCTTCGCGACATCACCGGGAATGGAATCGAGGTCGGGAAGAAAATGGTTCTCTTTCCTTAACGGCAAAAAATAGTTTTTCCCTCCATTGAACGCGGTGCCGATATGGTAAACGGGATAGCAGGGACTCGCGATCAAGACGATATCTCCAGGATCGACGAAGGCCACCGCCATATTGCCGATGCCTTCTTTTGAGCCAATCAGGGAGACCACCTCTTTGCTTGGATCGAGCTTCACGTTGAAACGGCGTTGATACCAATCGGCGACTGCGGCGCGGAACTCCGCCATGCCCGAACTGCTGGGATAGCGATGGTTAATCGATTTACTCGAGCATTCTATAAGTTTTTCGACGATATCAGCGGGGGTCGGGATATCGGGATCCCCAATGCCAAGATCGATTAGGTCGATCCCCCGGGCCAAAGCTTCGCGTTTACGACGATCGATCTCAGCAAAAAGGTATGGGGGTAAGTCATTGATTCTTTTGGCCTTTTTTATGCTTAATCCCACCCTCGATACCTCCGTACTAAAATCGCTCTGTATTTATCTGGTTTTTGGACTTTTGACAACCAATATCTCCTGGGGGATTGCTTTAACTGCTCCCGCGCCGCCCACGCCGCCCATATCAGCGGCTTTGTCACCGGGTTGGTCATGACCCCGTTTTTCCTAAAATACCGCCCCGCCGCAGGCAGCGTCTTGGCTATTGAAACGTCTTGCCTATCGATTGGTGGGTCAACCACTGCTGCGTTCGTTTGCCAACAACTTGCAACCCTAGCGCAGTTTGGCGCTCCATTGACAATCGATTCCCGATCATATCAATTGGCGCGGAATGATATCCGCAATCGGGTAAGGTTAGGCTCCATGGCTTAAGAGCAATAGGGCGATTGGACTCAAAGCAGCGGCTTTGTTTTTTTCACGAGTTTCCAAAATGTCAAAAAAAAGGGAGGTTCATATGAAAATAGTAACTCGCCGCGACGTTTTATTCCTTTCGTTTGTCGTCTTCAGTTTGGTCTTGCTCAATAGATCTGTCCACGCCTGGGAACCAAGCAAGCCCGTTGAGTTTATCATCCCTGCAGGGACGGGTGGTGGAGCTGACGTGATGGCGCGTCTGATTTCTCCCATCATTGAGAAAGATAAGCTCTCACCGCAGCCTTTCATTCCGCTCAACAAGTCCGGGGGCGCAGGCGCAGAAGGCTTTACGTATGTGAAGGGCAAGAGTGGAGACGCGCATACCATCATCATCACGCTTTCTAACCTCTTTACGACCCCGCTTGCGACCGGAGTTCCTTTCAACTGGAAAGACTTGACCCCTCTAGCGCGCTTAGCGCTCGACGAATTTATTCTTTGGGTGAATGCTGAAACCCCTTACAAGACTGCAAAAGAATATGTTGATAGCGTCAAGAAATCCCCCGGCACTTTCAAAATGGGTGGCACTGGATCCAAGCAGGAAGACCAGATTATTACCGTTCAAATGGAACAATCGCTGGGACTTAAGTTCCTGTACGTGCCTTTCAAGGGAGGGGGCGAGGTATGCGCCAATCTGGTGGGCAAACAGGTGGATTCTACAGTCAACAATCCCGCGGAATGTGCGGGTCATTGGAAGGCAAACAGGGTAAGGCCGCTGGGGGTTTTTGATACGGAGCGACTGACCTGGGCTCCCGGCTGGGGTGAAATTCCAACTATAAAAGAAGCGCTGGGTTTGGACATCCATTATTTGATGCTGCGTGGCATCTTCGGGCCGCCGAACATGCCAAAGGATGCGGTCGAATGGTATGTGGGCCTCCTGAAAAAGGTCTCTGAGTCGAAGGAGTTTAAGGATTATCTCTTGAAAAACGCGCTCAAGTCGGCGTGGCTGACAGGTCCCGATTACGTCACGTGGGTGGGCGGGGCGGAAAAGCTGCACAAGGATCTGATGGATAAGGCTGGGCTGCTGAAAAAGTAGACGGATTATTTATGCGCAAAGCTGAGATCATCACCTCGATCATCCTGCTTGGAATCTCAGCCCTGGTCATTTATGAGGCATACCGCTTGGGCTTTGGCTGGGGGCTTGAAGGCCCCCAGCCAGGCTTTTTTATTTTCTGGCTTGGCCTCGGTCTAGGGATATGCTGCGTTGTTACTTTTCTCCGACTATTATTCGACGGTACTATTTTTCAGGGAACTGGATTTATCGCAAAGAACTCTTTGCCTGAAGTCTTAAAGGTATTCCTTCCCATGGCCGGGGCTATCTTATTGATGGAGTTTTTGGGTTTTTATATCGCCTCTGCGCTTTACCTGGGTTTATTTATGCGCTGGGTGGGCCGTTTTTCCTGGGGAATGGTGGTGTTGGCGGCATTTCTTTTCACCTCGAGCCACTACCTGATTTTTGAAAAGTGGTTTTTAGTTCCCTTACCAAAAGGGTTCCTAGAGTCCTACATCGGGATCTAGTCCTAAAGATAGACACAAAGAATGGAAAGCCTCGGTAACCTCTTGATAGGGTTTGGCGTTGCCTTAACTCCTTACAACATCCTTATAGTGACTCTAGGCGTCTTCCTCGGTGTTGTTATAGGCGTCCTTCCCGGTTTAGGCGGGACGAGTGGGGTTGCCATTTTGCTCCCTCTGACATTTGTCATGGAGCCAACTTCTGCCATCATCTTTCTCTCCAGTATCTACTGGGGTGCCCTGTTCGGCGGCGTGATCACTTCGATCCTTTTTAACATTCCAGGGGAACCTTGGTCGGTAGCCGCCACTTTTGACGGTTATCCTCTGGCCAAGCAGGGGAGCGCCGGTTATGCCCTATCAGTCGCTTTCATCGGGGGCTTTTTTGGCTCCTTTATCGCGATCATCCTGTTTAGTTTTTTTGCGCCTCCGTTGGCAGAGTTGGCTCTGCAGTTTGGTCCGCCTGAATACTTTGCAGTGATGCTTCTGGCCTTCAGTACTTTCGTCGGTCTGGGCGGGGGGTCCGCCATCAAAAACCTGACGTCAGCTCTCATCGGATTTCTCCTGGCATCGGTAGGCCTCGACATCGTTACCGGTACCCCGCGGCTGACCGTTGATACCGTGGTCCTACTGAGCGGGTTCAATTTCGTTATCGTCTGTATCGGCCTATTCGGGATAGGAGAGATTCTTTTGTCGGCTGAAGAATCGCTCGCGTTCACGGGCGAACAAGCAAAGATAGGTTTAAGAGATATCCTCGCTACGTTAGGGGATATGTTTCGAAGATGGTACATCTGGTTCACGAGCACCCTCCTTGGCTTTTGGATAGGTGTTCTTCCGGGCACGGGAGCGACCCCAGCGTCTTTTATGGCCTATGGCATAGCCAAGCAGTACTCAAAATCTCCAGAGAAATTTGGAACCGGTGTCATGGAAGGAGTTCTATCCACGCAATCGGCCGCCCAAGCGGCGGGGATTGGGTCGCTCCTGCCCCTAGTGACTCTTGGTGTCCCAGGCAGCCCAACCGCAGCGGTCATGTTGGGAGGACTTTACATCTGGGGCCTACAGCCAGGGCCGCTACTGTTTATCGAAAAGCCAGATTTTGTTTGGGGACTGATCGCCAGCATGTATATTGGCAATGTGGTGGGGCTGTTGATGTGTCTTTTTTTGGTTCCTCTCTTCGCTGCCATCCTGCGGATTCCCTATGCCATTCTTGCACCGGTGATTGTCTTGGTCAGCACTGTGGGCTCCTATGCAGTGAACAACCGTCTCTTCGATGTCTGGCTTATGCTCTTCTTCGGAGTGGTCGGATATACTTTTAAGAAACTTCAAATTCCTTTGGCCCCGCTGGCGATCGCTCTTGTCCTCGGAGACATGACTGAGACGGCCCTGCGCCAGAGCTTCATTATGTCCCAGGGTTCCCTGGGTATCTTTTTTACCCGCCCCATTGCAGCCACCTGCAGCATCGTCGCCGTCTTCCTCTTTGCTTTCCCGAC
>OCZV010000374.1_pt1 | contig 16478 bp, 23 predicted proteins | sample 1539051 | NCBI WGS metagenome assembly OCZV01 (sample SAMEA3113581, study PRJEB22503) | soil metagenome
CTGCAGGATAGTGACAAGTCAAGATCGCGAACGCCCAGGTCAGAGGCCATTTTCGGACGGCGTCAAGTTGAGTGCGCGCGACAAGAGCGCGAAATCCCAGGTGGGAGGCCCTATCCGTAGTACCTATCCAGTAAACGACCGGATAGGAGGGCTCTCGCATGGGAAAAACGGCGGGTCCGCTGCCCGAACTGCGGAAGCCTCGCCACCATGCGGCGGGGCAAGACACGATCGTCACCGAGCGACCTCGACGGCTCCCTAAAAGCGCTCCAGCGCTTCTCGTGCAAGGAATGCGGCGGCACATTTACATCCGAACGAAAGGCCGCGCGTCCCGGCGCCCGCTTCTCCGACGCCGTCGTGACGGAAGCAGTGCGGTTGTACGTCCAGGGACTGTCGTCGTATCGCGTGCTTGCGTCAATGCTCGAGCAACGACTCGGGAGATCCGTGTCGTGCGTCACGTTAAACAACTGGGTGTCAGAACTAGGCGCTCAGGCGAAGACTCCGCTCGAGGTATCCATCGACCTGCGGCCGACGTGGGGTGGGGTTCTCGGCATCGACGGCAAGGTGATCTTCGTTCGGGGCAGCAGGCACTGTCTGCTCATCGGAGTCGATCACCCGACCCAGGACATCGTGCACGCGCTCGTGCTCGAGGCCGAAACCGCCGATGGACTCGCCCGCCTCGAAACCGAGGCGCGCCTCGACGCGGGCCATCCGCTGTTGGGTGTGGTCGCCGATCTCGGCCCCGGCTTCGCCCAAACACACCGGGATTACTTTGGTACGACGCCGTTTCAGGCGTGTCGCGTGCATTTCGATCGCCGCTTGGATTCCGATATCCCCAAGGCGACGTGGTCCGCCAAGGCGCCCTTGTACGCCGAGCTCAAGGCGCGCGTCCGGGCAGTGCTATACGCACCGACCTACGACGAGGCACGCCGACTGCTCACCGGTTTGATCGAGGACCGCGCCCGCTTCAAGAACATCGGCAAGTACGACACCATCCGGACGCTTGAACGCAACTTCGATGTCTACACGGCCCATCACCACACTCCGGGGCTGCCCGCCGACAACAACGTGACCGAGAACGTCATCAAGCAACTCAACAAGAAGCTCCGTCTTATGGAGGGGTTCGAGAGCATCGAGTCGGCCGAGCGCTACGTGCGGCTGCTAGTGGGCTGCTACCGATTCAAGCGTTTCACCGATTCGTGTCGGCGCGTCGACAATGGCAAGGCCCCACTCGAGTTGGCGGGAGTCGATCTCTGCGGACGCGACTGGTTGTCGTACCTGCTCGACAACTGAGGCTCCTGTCGCTGAGTTGCAGGACCAGCCAGGTTTGAAATCACACGATGGGGAGCCCGAGGCGGGTCTCTTGCGGAATCGTCAGGGCGAACCATCTCCTGCGTCTACGCGCACTCAACTGGACGCTCGCCGAAAAGGGGCTCTGAACTGCGACGATACGCGTTTCCGCAGTTCAGCGGATTCCATTGCCCGGCGCTTACAACGCAGGGGTCGGCGGTTCAGAACCCGTCACCGCCCACCAACTCGGGCTTGATTCCTGTGTCGCTACCCATGGCCATCATGCGACGCGCGCACCCTGTCTCAGGCAGGTGTTTGCTCGACCTCAAGGGATCTGTAGTAGGGAGAGGCAATCGGTGGGGGGAGCTCGGCGATGCAGATGGGGGTAGCGACCGGCTCTCCGTCAACGAATTGACGGAGGTCGAACGGTGGCCTTTGGATGCCCGCCCGCGACAAGGCGATCGCCAGCGCCGCGGCGGCCTGCGGGCCCAATCCGAGCAGCGATTTGCTGTCGTGCACCAGCGTCCCAAGATCACACTGCGCTATCGCGCCGACTCCGGCTTCGTCCGCTACGTCGAGCAACAATGCGAGATCCACTCCCCATCCCCGGACGAATCGAACCGACTCCAGGACATGGCGGCGCGCGGAAGTGGCGCCGGCAAGTGGCTGAACGATATCGGCGAGGTGAGGGTGGAACATCCCTATAAGCGGCCGGGCCACAAGCTCGGTGACGCGTCCGCCTCCCGATCCGGCTCGCTCAGGTCGATCGTAGAAACCCTTGACGAAGTGGATCGTGGGATCGGTGAGCAGAGGGCCGAGAAGGCCCGTGACCATGTGGGACTGGAAGCCGGCGATGTCTGCGTCGATCCAACAAACGACATCACCGCTACTCGCGAAGAGCGACTTCCACAGGACCGTTCCCTTGCCACCTCGGGTGACCTCGTAAGGCGGTACCTCTGACACGCGGACTACGCGCGCTCCCGCCACGGCAGCCTCGGTGGAGGTCCCGTCCGTTGAGTCGTCGTCCATCACTATGAGCTCATCCACGAGCCCTGGAGTTACAAGGTCCTCATGGATCGACCGGATGATGGCGCCGACGGTTGCGCGCTCGTCGCGAGCGGGGAGACATACGGAGATCGTCGTCCCGGTTCGTATCTTGCTCGCTATCAGTTCATGCAGTGCGAAGTCACCGTGATGGGCGGGCCGACCTATCCATGACTTCCGTGACATCGCTTTGGCGTCGATGCCGCTACTGTACGGATCCCCCAAACGCACGACTTGAAATTGACTCAAGAACTCTTGATGAACACTTCTCAAACGGCGAGAGAGTCCGGCGCAGCAAACGCGGTTAGCCTTCCGAAGGTGGTCACCGTTGGCGGCATCGCCTTGGGCTTACTGCTCCTCATCGTGGTCTTCCAAGTCGCGCTCGCCTTAGGAGCCCCGTTCGGAAAGGCGGCCTGGGGCGGCCAGAACGACGACGTCTTGCCCGGGCGCTTACGCGCAGCGAGCGCGATCGCAGGTGTTGTGATCTATCCGGCCGTCATCGCCCTAGTGAGCAGTGCTTCAGGAGTGATCGATGCTGACCTCGTTCCCGGGAAGGGCGACGTGGCGATGTGGTTTCTCGCCACCTTGTTCGGCCTCGGTGGGATCGCCAATGCCGTTTCGCGTTCGTCCCTCGAGCGCTGGTGGTCACCGGTTTCTCTCACGGTAGCTGTTTGCTGCGCTTACATAGCCACGCAGCTCTGAGGATGCGTCGCCCGGGGGCATCCGTCGGACGCGTCGAACAGCTAGTTGTGGTCCGACTACTCACACGCGCCTCTGCCCTCGCGCCGGAGCACACCTTCGCTGCCTACGTCGCGCGGTGCTCAGGCGCATCCGAAAATTCCAAACCGTCAGACGGTGACGACGACTTTTCCTTGCGCGTGTCCCTCCGCGAGATAACGGATCGCGTCGGGCGCGTCGCGTAGCGGATACGTCTTGTCGATCACTGGCGTGACTTTGCCGGCCTCGATCAGCTCGCCAAGAGCGTGGAGGTCTTCCTGGCGCTCTTTGGAAGTGAGCGGGCTCAACCTCTGTCCCAGGAACATCGACAGGACGGGCGCCCTGATGATCTGGCGATCGAAGCCCCCGAACCACCTTCCGCCGCCTTCTCCTCCGACGATCACGAGGGTCCCTCGAGGGCCGAGGGCGCGTCGGAGATGCGACAGCGAGCGGTTCCCGGCGGTGTCGAGGATGACGTCATAGAGCTGCGTCCCATCGGCGAAATCTTGGCGGGTGTAGTCGATCACGTGGTCGGCGCCGATGGAGCGGACCATGTCCGTCTTGGTGGTGCTGCACACACCGGTTACCTCTGCGCCAAACGCCTTCGCGATCTGCACCGCGAACGTGCCCACCCCGCCCGCCGCGCCGATGATCAGGACCTTCTGCCCGGGCTCAACGCGGCCCTTGTCACGGATGCCCTGGAGAGCGGTCATCCCGGAGATGGGGACGGCCGCCGCCTGCTCGAAGCTGAGGCTTGCAGGCTTGGGCGCAAGCAAGCCCTCTTTGGTGATTGTGAACTCGGCGAAGGAACCGTCGCAGGTGCCGAAAACCTCGTCGCCCGCGCGGAACTGCGTCACGCTGTTGCCAACGGCTTCGACGCGCCCCGCGACATCTCTCCCCCTCACCTGGAACTTCGGTCGCCTGAGGCCGAAGCCCATGACGCGCACGAGGTAGGGCAGTCCCGTCATCAGGTGCCATACGCCCGGATCGACGCCGGCCGCATGAACGCGTAAGAGAACCTCATCGTCCGCGACCTCGGGCTTGTCGATGTCTCTGAACTCGAGAACATCGGGTCCCCCATAGGTGTCTTGGACGATCGCCTTCATGACTTCTCCCACGCTCGGCCGGTTTGGCCGAGGATAACGGGCTGTCCCTCGAACGATGGGTCCATAGAGCTTTCTCGTAGCCAACGTGGTGATAGCGGGCAACACTCTGCACTGGATTCCGGGCAATCCAGTAGAAGACGGAAGCTTGGAGCTCTTCTCGCCCCCGTATCTCTTCAAGGAGACATCACGACCGCTTGTCGACCATCTTGATTCGACCAATCTCAGTTACGACTCTGACCTCGGGATTCATTGGGTGTCCTTCACTCTTCCTGCTCCTGAGATCGATCGAGTCGTACTTATACGGCCATCATCAGTCACGCATACCAACAACATGGAGCAGAGGTTGGTCGAACTGGTAGTCACAGAGGAGACGGAAGGATTCCTCAAGGTGAAGACACCCGCTACAGGACGATTGCTCCACCAGGTTTCTATCTCGTGTTCCTCATCAGCGGTGACGGCCTTCCCTCGAGAGGCGAGTGGCTCCGGCTGGCACCGTAGCTGTCGAACGGAATCCTCGTGCATGCTGCCCGTGCGCTTCAGCTGCAACTGCTGCCCACCCCGCGACCTGGGGGCGACGTTTCGCGTGGCCCTACCGCCTAACCCGTCAACCACCTGATGGGCTCTCTGGGTGGCGCGCCCGGCGGTTGGCGAACCGGGACACGGCCGATCGCCACCGGGCCCCGTTTCCCCGCCAGGCTCGACACAGCCAGGCAGACCAAGGCACTAGCGAAGGCGGACATGAGCGCTGCTTTCCCGAAGGAATTCCCGCCGTGTAGTCAGGTTCAAGGATCGAGGTCCCGGTTACCCTTCATCGCACGTTCCCATCCGACAGCCGGACCATCGGACCGTGCGAACACCTATTGACACCTATCCCATGTAGTCGAGGGGTCAAGTTAGTACGGAACCATGCGTATATGGTGCTACGGGCACGAGACGCGATCCACGCGTTCGACGGCTGAGGAATACATTGACCCCCCCGCTGATACGGTCTGGCGGGAAGTTATGTGATCTCCGATTTGGCTCTTTCAATCCCACAGAAATCCCACAAACGCGCGCCGAAGAGGGATGAGATGGGCCTAAGAGAGACAAACGAAATGACCCTACTGACCTGGGGAAATGCCTTCTTGCAGCACAGCCGCGTTGAAGCGCCTTAGCCTTACAACACAGGGTCGGCGGTTCGAACCCGTCACCGCCCACGAAACAAAGTCGCAGGTCAAGGCAAGATGTTCCTTGGTCGTCGGGATGCGAACACATGTTCATCGCTGCGCGAAATCCAACAAAAATCCAACATGCGAAGTCAGTTTCGTTCGCCTCAGCGCTGGTGCGAACGGGAAATCCAACAAAATCCAACAGGGATGAGTTGGTGAGGTACCTAGATTGGATGGGACGTCCCCGGCCAAAAGATTGGGAACTTGACGATCCCACCGGAAAGCCCATCGATCAGATCCGACCATTCCTCGAGGAGATCGATCGGCGAGTACGGGCCCTGCTGGAGGAACTCGTTCCCGCAGTTCGTTAACCGCTGCGCTGGTTCAACCTCTCCGGGGCGCGGCTGCGCCTCCGAGATCAGCCGTCCCTGCTGACACAACCGTAGTCCGCGGACTCCTACACGCAACCGCACGTGCTGCGGGTTCCGAACCGACACTCCGAAGTAGTCGCTCTGCTGGGGTGCCCTCGGTCGGATAGACGGGCCTCTCCAAACCATTCGAAAGGGTCCTTCTCGTGGTTGTCGAAATGCTCACCCGGTGTAGCTTGGGTTGGTCATGGACGCGCGATGAAGATCGACCCCGGCAGCCGGCTCGTGCAGGGTTCTTCAGGACATCCGGGCCTGCCCGAAGACGTTGCTGTTCTCCCCAGCCTGCCTCTCGAGGGTTGGGCGGCCACCAGAGACACACTGCATCTGTGGGCGCAGGTCGTGGGAAAGATCAAGCTGGCCTACGCGCCGCCCAAGAATCACTGGTGGCACGTGACCCTTCATCTCGACCTGCGCGGGATCACCACGGGCCGTATCCCGGTCGATGACAGCAACCGCTTCGAGATCCGTTTCGACCTTGTCGATCATTTCGTAAGCATCACCACTAATGCAGGTACGGAGGAACGGATTTACCTGGTTGATGGGCTCTCCGTGGCTGCGTTCGATCGGGAGATCCACTCGATGCTCGATCGTCTCGGGATGGACGTAAAGATTCTCGAAAGCCCCTACGGGGTCCCGATGACGACGGCCTTCCCAGATGACGAGGAACACGCGTCGTACGACCGCGACTCGGTGACGCGTTTTTGGCGCATACTCGATTGGAGTGGCGGCGTATTCGAATCGGTCAGCGGCTGGTTCTGCGGCAAGACCAGTCCCGTACAGCTGTACTGGCACGGCTTCGATCTTGCGTTCTCACGATTCAATGGCGCGCGAGCACCGGCTCGGCCCGGGGCCGACCCGATCACGCAAGAGGCGTACTCGCACGAGGTAATCGCGTTCGGGTTCTGGTCCGGGGACAAGAACACGCCGGAGCCAAGCTACTACTCGTATACCGCCCCCGAGCCCCCTGACCTTCGCCTGACGAAGCTCCCGGCGCCGGCGAGATGGACCGAGCGGGGCAGCGGGTCGCTGGCGCTCCTCCCGTACGAAGCCGTCCGCAGCTCGCGCAATCCCGAGGCGACCCTGACCGGCTTTCTCCAGAGCGCGTACGAGGCCGGTGCCACCGCGGCCGGCTGGGACCTGGCCGCGTTGGAGTCGTCGTGGTGCCCGCCGCCGGAAGAGCTTTCGTTGTTGGCGACCGTCCCCGAGGAGGATTCATGACCACGTGCAGCCATCTCGATCAGATCCGCGATATCACTCCCGCGGCCAACGGCTGCGTCGATTGCCTTGCCGCCGGAGGTACCTGGCTTCACTTGCGCCTGTGCATGAGCTGCGGCTATGTCGGGTGCTGCGACTCCTCGCCGAACCGGCATGCATCGGGGCATGCTCGTGCGTCCGGTCACCCAATCGTGGAATCGTTTGAGCCGGGAGAGGACTGGTTTTGGTGCTACGTCGACGAGGCCGCGTTCCTGGTGGATGACGCACCCACGTTGAGTTATGCGCCGGGGGATACCGACGAGGTAAGGAGAGTGATTTGACGACCGAGGATGTGGTGGCAGGCATCGAGGAACTGGCGCACGAGGAGCACGCTCTTCGGGAAGCCGAGGGCGAGCGCGCACTGTCGGACGAAGAAAAAAGGCGACTCGTATGGCTGGAGCGGCGGCTCGACCAGTGTTGGGATCTGTTGCGGCAACGGCGAGCGCTGATCGACGCGGGCCGCGATCCAGAAGATGCCTCGGTTCGCGGGGTTAGCACCGTCGAGCACTATCAACAGTAAGGATCGACGGGGTCACACAGCGTTTCCCTCAAGCTCCAGTCCAGCCCCTTCCCAGTCGAGCAACCCGCCCGCGTATCGACGTACGTTCCGGTAGCCGCGAGCTACGAGGGCCCGGTAAAGGGCAACGCTCGACAGACAATCGACATTCGAGCAATAGACGATGATTTCGTCGTCTTTCTGGAGCGCTGCATAGAGCTCGTTCGGATCATCGTAATGAAGTGAGCCGGGTATGTGCTTTGCGTCGAACGCCCATCGACTGAGGGCCATGACTAGTTTGATCGGCTCCCCCTTGTCGAGCTTGGCCTTCAGCTCTGCCCTCCCGATGGTTGCGACGGGCTCCTGGCCCAGCATCGCGAAGGGATGTGGTTGATCACTCACGAGGCTCCTCCTTCTCACAAGTCTCGCGAAGCAGTGCTGGATTCATGGACCCAACGGAGGCAGCGGCGATCCTTCGCCATCGAGGACGGTCTCCAGCGCATCGGCCAATTGCTTGAGCTGGGCGCGGCTCAGGTGATCGAGAAAATGCTGCCGCAGCCCTTGCAGATGAACGTTCGTGGCCTTGGTCAGGAAGGTGCGCCCTTGCGGGGTGATCGTCGCGAGATACCCGCGTTTGTCGCCCTCGAAAACGCACCGCTCCACTAGTCCCTTGCGCTCGAGCTGATCGACCGCCCGGGTCACGCCGCTCGGAGAGAGAACGACCCGTGACGCCAGGTCGGACATGCGAATGCCCTTCGCTCCGGCGCGCCGCACCCACACCAGGACCTCGAACTGGTTGAAGGTTATGCCCTGAGCGCTGAGCAGTTGCCGGTCGAGCGTCGGGACGACCACCGAGTAGGCGTACAGGAACGCCCGCCACGCACGGAACTGGAGGTCATCGAGGGGCTTGTCAACTCGGTCTCTAGGCATCCACGCATCCTATCGGAATAATTGCTTGCGGAGGCAAGTTTCTACAGACATGAGCGACCTCATATGGGGCCGCCTAGGGCAAAGGAGGGGCGATGGACGCTGGACTTCTAGTAGTGAGAGTCGTGCTCGGATCGATACTGGCGGCCCACGGAGCCCAGAAGCTGTTCGGATGGTTCGGCGGCAACGGGATCGGCGGCACGTCTGGCTGGCTCGACTCGATGGGCTTCAAGCCGGCGCGCCCGCACGCCACGGTCGTTGGGCTCGCCGAGTTCGGCGGCGGCGTGAGTCTCGTTCTCGGACTGATCACTCCCTTGGGTGCAGCTGCGGTGGCTGGCGTGATGCTCGTCGCGGTCGCCACGGTCCACTGGAGCAATGGGTTCTTCAACGCGAGCGGCGGTTACGAGTTCAATCTCTTGATCATCGCTACCGCGATCGCCTTGGCCATCACGGGTCCCGGCGAGGTCTCGGTCGACCGCTTCGCGGGTTGGACCCTGGCTGGACCTGCCTGGGGCGCTGCCGCCTTCGGTATCTCCGCGGTCGCGGCAGCCTCCGTTCTCGCGACGCGCAAAACTTCGCTCGCGCAGAAACCAGAGGAGCCTCGGGAAGAGCGCAGCGCTGCATAGGCACATCTATACAAGAGAAGAGGGAGATGAGAAACATGACACAGACAGTTGAGGGAACGGCACGTGACGCGGTCCTCGTGGAGGACGCCCACGTTCGCTCCATGATGGGGTTCGAGATCCTCGAACCGTTGCCGACGCGCAGCGCGCCGTACGAGCGGCTGGATCCCTTCATCCTCGTCCACGAGAGCCGCCTCAAGCTCTCCGAGTTCGAGGGTCTCGACACCAAGCATCCCCATAGGGGCTTCGACAACCTCTGGTACATCCTCGAGGGATCGGCGAGCACCGGGCACAGCACAGGGCCCGACGGAGCGATCGAGCGGGTTCGCCTGCCCCAAGGAGCGCTCCTAGCACTTCGAACTGGACGGGGAGCGTGGCACGCCGAGTCGATCGGCGAGGAGGAGCGCCAAGAGGGTCGCGGCGACACCGACTGGCGGAGCGTGTTGTTCTGGGTGAACCTGGCCCGCAAGGACAAGCAGGTCGAGCCGAGCGCACAGGTGCTCCTGCCCGAGCAGATCCCCGTTCGCCAGGACGGGGACGCAGCGGTTCGAGTCCTGGTCGGCGAGGGCTCTCCGGTGCAGCTCGGAACGCCGGGGCTCGTCTACGACGTCGAGTTCCCGAATGGTGGGGCGTTCTCGACGTCGGTGCCGAACGCGTTCAACGGCTTCGCCTACATGCTCGACGGCGCCGCCACGTTCGGAGCCAACAAGCGCGCCGCGAAGCCGCCGCAGCTGGTCGTGTTGGGTCCAGGCGAGGACCTTACGGTCGCGGACGCCGCACCAGGCACCCGCTTCATGCTGATGGCGGGCAAGCCCTACGGGGAGACGGCCGTGTTCAACGGGCCGTATGTCGACTAGCACGCGAGCTGTCCACTCGCAGCTAAGCATGACGAGAAGGGAGGACGGATGTTCCTAGCACACGGCGACACTCCGTTCCACGATGACCCCGCGGTACTGAACTGGATCGGCCTGGCTGTGACACTCGGGCCGGCGGCCGCGGCGAGCTTCCTGTGGTTCTGGCTCACGCACTCCGATCGCGGCGCCACTGCGAGGAGGCCGCCCACCCACGACAAACGTGTTGAGGACGACGATGTCAGACAAGCATGAGGCGATTATGGAGCCGCTTGACGAAGCGGTGGATCATGTCCGTGGCTCGTCGTCTGGGCGCCTGATCGTCGAGTACGGCGACTACGAATGCCCCTATTCTCGCCAAGCGTTCCGTCAGATCGAGGTCGTCGAGAGACGACTAGGCGAAGGTGTCCGCTTCGCGTTCCGGCACTTTCCGCTCACCGAGATCCACCCACACGCATTGGCGTCGTCCGCCGCAGCCGAGGCAGCTTCATTCCAGGGCAACTTCTGGGAGATGCACGAGCTCCTCTTTCACCGTCAGAAAGCGCTAGAAGACGATGACCTGCGGCGGTACGCGGCCGAGCTCGATCTCGACCTCGCGACCTTCGACAGCGATCGGATTGGGTCTCAGGTACTCGGACGCGTGGGCCGCGACGTAGAGAGCGGGATGGCATCGGGTGAGGTGAGGGGCACTCCCACCCTGTTCATCGACGGAGTCGTGTACAGAGGCGGCTACGATGCCGCCTCTCTGCTAGCGGCACTGGCCGCATGAAGGTTGCCGGTTTCGTTCACCGACTAGCCTCACCCGATCCTGTGGGGGCCGAAAACTCCATCCACACGTCGCTGTTGCCCCATCCAAGAGATGTATTGAGCCTTCCCACAAACGGAGCGCACTGGGGATGTCATTCCGGATGTGAAATAGGCCGATTCCGAGAGACGAGTTAATTTCCTAACTGGCGCTGCGCGACCCCCATCTCCCGATCCCTCATATCTTCATATTCTCGCTGTCAGTGGCGATCTCTGCGCCCCATTACTAGGCCGCGGCCGGGCCGCGAGCGATCGTAAAACCGCGCACAATCCGGAAACATGCCGACGTAAAAGACGCCCTGCTCAGAGACCGTTTTCAGGCGTTGGAGCAGGTGAGCGGATTGGGTCTAATCAGACTCATAATCCGTCGGTCACTGGCTCCAGTGTGCCCGCCCCACCATTTAGAGGTTGTCTCGAGCCTGCCATCGGCGAAGCGCACGCCGTTCAGCCGGGGCTCTCACCACCGGTCGCCGACCTCACCACCACGGCCGTTTCAGTCATCAGCGTTCAGGTTCTCGATGATCGTGGTCACCTCCGCCAGTAAAGCTCCCTTACCCAAACAGACGTGGGCACCGGCTTTGAGGGCCGTATCGAAAACGTCCGAGGAATCCGAAGCCGAAAACACGACTACCTTGGTTCTAGGACTGGAGTTTCGTATCATCGGAATCGCTTCCAGTCCTCCCATGACCGGCATGGCGAGATCGATGACGACCGCGTCCGGCTGCTCGGAACGGGCAATGGCGATCGCCTCCGAACCGTCGCCGGCCTCCCCGATAACCTCGAATATCCCTTCGGCCTCCATGGTGAAACGAAGGAGCATACGCGTGCTCACGTCGTCGTCAACGATCAGGACGCGGATAAGAGGAGTGCCGAGGTCGATATGTGCGAGGGGAGACGCTTCAGAGAGTTCTTCGAGGAGCGAATCCACGACGGCCGGGTCGAACTGACTCCCCGCCGCGCGTCGCAGCTCCCGACGCGCGAGTGCTTCGGTCATCGCCTTCCGGTAGGGGCGATTGGAGATCATTGCGTGGTACGCATCACAGACGAACACGATTCTGCTAGCAAACGGAATCTCTCCGCCGGCCAGACCATCAGGGTACCCATTGCCATCCCAGCGCTCGTGCTCCGCTCTTATCGCCGGTGCGAGATCGTCCAGTCCCGGGATGGAGGAGACGATGCGGGCGCCGATGACGGGGTGCTCCCTCATCACGGCCCACTCATGTGCATCCAGCGGACCGGGCTTCCGCAGCACGGAATCCGGCACCCCGAGCTTGCCGATGTCGTGCAGCAACGCGACTTGACGCGCCAACCTGAGCTCGTTTTCGGAGAGTCCCATGCGTCTCGCTACGCACTCCGTCAGGTTGACGACCGCACGGGAGTGCCCTCCGGTATAGCCATCGCGCGCATTGAGGGCCGCGAGCAGAGCCTGGACTCCGCTTTCGACCTGGGCTCCCGTCAGCAGGACCTTTAGCCGTCGCCGATCCTCGAGGGTCTCGTGGAGCTCTTGTTCGGCACGCTTGCGGTCGGTGACATCGAGCATGACGCCCTGCGATGCCAGCGGTTTCCCATGCTCATCGAGAAGAACGCGCGACTCCTCTCGGATCCAAACGATCGAGCCGTCTCGCGCTATGAGACGGTACTCCTCATTGAATGACTCCGAAGCGGAGATGTGCCGCTCGTTCGCAGCAAGAACGCGGTCACGGTCCTCTGGATGGAGCAACCTCGTCCACAGTTGACGATCGACGATCCACTCGTCCGGCCCGAAACCCGTCATCTCGGCGATCTGCGGGCTGATGTAGATGGTCGATGCGAGGCTGTCCAGTCTCGACAGATGAGTCGCCGCCGGGATCTGCTCGATCAACGTACGGTACGCGTCCCCGGCCCGCGGAACGAAGTCCTGGGGAAACCCCATGTGCGGGAGCCTTGGAGCGTGAAGGCGGCCATTGCCTCCATTTGGGGTGGTGTGCTTCGTCATCGCTCAATCACAAATCCTCTGCGCGCGACTTCTGCGTCATCCACGAGCACGTGAAAGCTCGGGGCAGAGGTTTGAGCGAAGACAGAGGTGCATGCCACTCCGAACACGCCCACTCGTGCTGCTCTGGGCCACTTTGTGCCATGTGTGATGTTTCGGCATCGATGCCGAGAACTCAACGGGGCGACGTGTCACTTGTTGCTAGACATCTGTCCCGACAACTCTCGGTCACGGCTCGTCGCGGTCAGGAACCGGCGTCTACCAGCACCCTGAGAACGGAAACGAGCTCTACCTGTGAGTGCACTCCGAACTTTCGAAAGATCGCCGACAGGTGGTTCCGGACGGTACTTGGGCTCAAGTGCATGGCCTGGGCGATCTCCGAGACTCGCTCACCGGCGACGAGGCGGAAGATGATCTCTCTTTGCCGCGGCGATAGCTCGTCGAACTTTGCCATGTGGCTTTCCCGCAAAGCTCGGTCAGATACCGCGAGAAGGCCGGCGGAGCGCACCTCCAGGCCTATCCGCCACAGGTGGTGCTCGAGCTGGTGGGCGCGCGCCTGGCTCCTTTCTGGGGTTGCCCCAGCCCAGTTCTTCGGGAGCCCGAACACCTGGGGCGCCAGCCTCACCCACGGAAGGTCGTCAGGATCCGTTTCGGTTGTCGCTTCCACCGCCGACGTTACGACCAGCGCGTGGTCGGCGAGCCCTTCGATCCGCCTCGCCCACCCTTTGACGTGGATGACGGCACCGCTGGGCTTGCGCAGCGGGCTCCGACCTTGCGTCTTGTGGAGACTGCCCTGGGCGAAGGACGCGTTTAGCGACTTGATCCTTTCCACCACGTCCAGGTCGTAGAGACTCAGAAGGGATAGCCCTCTCACACTCGCCACGTCGAGTTCGAGCAGAGTTGCGTACTCCTTGTTCGCATCAACAAAAACATGCGTGCGCGGATCGATGAGAGCGAAGGGAAAGGCAGTCTCACGCATTTCTTCCCACAGCTCTCGTGCTTGGAGTCGGTCGTTGGCGGTCACTGCTCCGATCTAGCTGTGAGGAAGGCATCGATTGGTCAATCAAGCGTTTCTTAGCAGAAGACATGTGGGCGAAATGTCACCTTCGCCTAGACGTCTGTACTTGGCGGATCAGTGTTCGGCGTCGCTACCTCTTCTCAGCAGCGCGATCAACTCTATCTGTGAATGCACTCCGAACTTCCGAAACACGGCAGTCAAGTGGTTTCGGACCGTGCTCGGGCTCAAGTACATCTCTCTGGCGATCTGAGAAGCTCGCTCCCCGGCCAAAAGCCTCGTAACGATCTCGCGCTGACGAGAGGACAGGGCGGCGAGCTTGCGCACGCGCTGATCCCTGCCGGCGGCAGGCGAGTGGCCTCCGGAAGCAGTCATGTCTTCGAGCACGCGCATGAGATCCAAACCGGGAACGCGCCCGGAGGCCTCATGCTCGGGTTGCGGTCCGCCAAGTGAGACCACGATCCCCAGGCGAAGAGGATCAGCTTGGCTCACCGCCGATATGAGGCACGTCATCTCGCTCCAGGTGCCATTGGGGCCGGCCACTCGTACACGAGCCACCACGGCTTGGCGCGACGCAATCGTCTGTGCCAGCGCCAGCAAGAAAGGAGGAGTGTCCTCGACATGGACCAGAGTGAGCAGGCTCCTGCCGATCAGAGCCGACGGCTCGTAGCCGAGAAGCGCGCCGATGGTATCCGAGGACTCTTCGATGACCCAGCTGCCGTTCGTGATGATCACTCCGACGCCGACCGTGGAATCGGCCGCCGCGCCTGGGTTCAATTCGGTTGCGGCGAAATCGCCGGGTGCGACTACCGCCGCCGCCAGGTTGTGTCCATCATCAAGCTTGAGCCTCCGAACCCACACCTGGGCGTCCACGACTTCCCCGGTGGTTTGCCGGATCGAGGCTCGGAGCTGATAGCCATCGAGCAACGACGACTTGAGCAGCCCGAGGTATGTGGCCGCTTCTTCGCGCTGGTCGGGCAGCGTGAAGTCCCCCGCACTCCGTCCCAGCGCCGTATCGCCTTGTCCCACCAGCAATCTGTTCATTGGCTCATTCACCGCAACGATCCGCGCCGACAGAGGGTCGCGTGAGGCGGTGAGATCGAGGACCGCCATCGGAAGCGGCACTTGAGAGACTGCTCTGTGGACACTGGCTTGCGTCCCGGCCTCCTTTGGCGTGGCGGGTGGGACAGGCCAGCGTACCGTCAAATGACGTTGTCATCTGACAGAAGATGAGCTACGGTTTCGCTAGGCATGGAAAAGGCTCTGTGACCAGGAGATTTCGACCGTGACGGGGGACTTCGGTGACTCTGCGATCGGCCCGCGGATCAGGGCGGCTCGCGAGCGCAGAGGTTACAGGCGTGAGGAGCTTGCTTACCGGTCGGGCCTGAGCGGGGCTGCCATCGAGCAGATCGAATCAGGCCGGCGAAAGCACCTTAGGCCCGACACACTCGTGCGGCTATGTGATGCGCTCGGGCTGACGACGGATTATGTCCTTCGGGGTAGCTCGCGGAGCTCGCCGATGCTCGAGCATTGGGCGCTTCTCTACCGCGATGAAGTCGAGTTCGAATCTGCGAGCAGTGCGTTTGTCGCCGACGGCGTTGCCGGATCGGAGGCGGTGTTGGCGGTGACGACGCCGGCGAACATTGACGTCCTTCGCGACGGCCTGGGGCGGGACGCGTCACAGGTCATGTTTGTCGAGTCACAGGCATGGTACCGAACCCCAGCGGCAACCGTCGCCGCGTATCGGAGATTCGTGGATGAGGCAACCGCCACCGGCGCGCCGTGGGTGCGGATCCTGGGAGAGGTGATCTGGGTCGGACGCAGCAATGACGACGTTCTCTTGTGGACGCAATACGAGGCATTGGTCAATCTGACCTTCGCCGCGGCCCCTGTAACGGTCATGTGTATTTACGACCAAAGGTCCTTGGACGCCGAGGTTGTCGGCGCGGCTCTCGCCACTCACCCCCAGATCGTGGAGGCCGGTAACGCAGCCGACAACGACCATTTCGTAGGCCCCGAAGAATTCCTCCTCCGGGGAGAACAGAACAGGTGAGTCGTCCAGCTGCCGCGGCAACATTCCCATGGCCGACTACGGCGGCCGCGGAGGTTCGATGACCGCCTGCGCCCATCATATCGGGGGTTGAGTTCGGATCGAATTCAGCGCTTCCTCCCGTTCGGCGAAGGGCAGCGAAGGACCTGGATAGGTTCCGGACCGAAACGCTGCTCAATTGAACCCCGTGGATGAAGTTTGTGGTCGCGCAATTTCAGCGCGTTCGGGCTCGAAGCGTGAGCCACGAGGATCAGACCGAGGCTCGCTCCTTGAGCGGCGATCGTTTTAGCTCGCTCGTCATCGATTGCTGCGACGAAACCGCCTCACGCCAGCCACAAGGGCTCCCCGACGTACTCGACACGATCGCCACGCTTCACCGTCTTGCATCGAGACTGGGGCCGGGTCCTGCCGGGCGCCGCGACTTAGCTCGTGCGCTGGAAGACGGCGACAAGGTTGCCTTCTGAGTCCTTGAACCATGCGGATCGTTCACCCTCGATGTCCGCGATCCCATCGATCGTCTCTAGTTCGGGAAAGTCGTACTCCTCGAACTCGACGCCCCGGTCGCCCACCACGCGCAGGTAAGAGGCGCCCCCGGTTCTACCCGGAGGCGTTCTCGCGCTTTTCAAAGGTGACGTCCACCCAGGGGATCCAGTCACGCTCGTCCGTCTTCATCTCCCAGTGGCCTGTGATCGTCTTGTGATCGGAGCTGAATCGTCCAGTGAAACGATCGGAATGACTGCGCATCTTCCAGACCAA
>OCZV010000375.1_pt1 | contig 16467 bp, 15 predicted proteins | sample 1539051 | NCBI WGS metagenome assembly OCZV01 (sample SAMEA3113581, study PRJEB22503) | soil metagenome
GGTCGTCTCGAGCCGCTCCTCGAAGCCCTCCATGTTAAGGACTCTAACACCAAAAAAATTTAGTGGAAGAATCGCCGCCGCGCGAACTGTCTGCTCTGGCCTTCGGTATCCGAAGGTGACAGCAGACACTTCGGCGTTTTTGGTCCATTGCCGCACCGCGCCCAGTTCATCGATCGCGCGTTGCTAGCGATGCGTCGGAGTCACATTCCGGGCGGGCCCGGCGTCGAGCGACATCGCCCTCACCCCCAGCGCGTAGATCGCCTTCCACGAGGACCCACGGCTGGTCTCGGAATAGGCCCGTGGCGACAACACGAACGCCGGAAGGGGCTGCCGTCTCGGGCATTGCTGTGTAGTCGGCGGTGAAGCCGGAACCCGCCATGCGACATTCCCAGGCGAGGGCAAGGTCTGCATACCGGATCCTGAGGTCGTTTCCGTCCAGCCGCGGGTCTTTGTACGACGCGAGCCGCGCTCCCGAGAACTGAAAGAGAAGGAAGCCCACGAGGTCGGGCCCCTGCACCCGCACGACATCGCGCGCCCGTAGTACGGAGCTGGCCTGAAAAACAAAAGCCTCCCGTTGGAAGTCGTCGTTACTGAAAATGAAGCCTTTCTCGTGTCTCCCTATTACTCGGCCCAAATGGATCGATGCGAAAACGGGCGAGATCGACCCAACCGCCATGACCAGGGCAACGGAACCTGCGGCGATCCGCGTCGAGCGGGCCCGGAGGCGGTCGAAGATCGCAGTCAGTGCTACCCCGGCCAGGGCGGCGGCGACGAGGTGGGCAGCGGGCCACACGCGCCCCTGGTGGAGAAGCGTCGCGTTGCTTCCCAGGGTCCAATCCAATCGCGCTCGGACATCCGCCAAGCCCACAGTTATGAGTGTTGCGAGCGAGAGCGCAATCACCACTCGGGGTCCGAGGTCCGCTCGCTTGCCAAAAACAACGGCGGCTCCGATTGCGGCGATGGGAAAGAGCAGGCCCCATGACCCAAAGGCACTGGGCAATGCCCACTCGACGCCGAGAACCGGCGTGACGTCGAGGAATCCTCCGAGCTGGACGTAAGAGATGGCAACCGGAAGCAGCCAGACGCCGACGGTTGCGAGAGCTGTGGTTGCGGCGAGCAGCCAAATGCGTGGCTGCCACCGAATCGACCGCTTCCTCGAACCCTGTCGATCGGCGAAAGCTCCGGCAGCCAGCCACAAGAACGCCAACGCCAGCAGCGGAACGTTCATCAAGCCCGTTGCGCCGACGGCGACTCCGGTAGCGACCGCGGCCCCTTTGCTTCGGGTCTTCAATGTATGGCCGATGAGTACCCCAGCCGCGGCCAGCAGAGCTAGTCCGAGCTCCCTCGGGATCGCGGGTGGAAACAACTCGTACACGGAGTTTGGCGAAGCGACGACCAGATCCGCCCCGAAGGCAGCGCGGCTCGGTGAGAGCGAGAAGTTCGGCCCCCCTGCTGAGATCCACCCGAATCCGCCTACCAGCGAGACCGAAGCGGCAGCCGCCCATCCGGCGCGCCGATCGATAAGTCTTGCGAGGCACGCAGCCGACAGCGGTATGGCGGCGACGATGAGAACGTGCATGGCTTCGTGTGCGCTCGCCACGTTGCTGCCGGGAACGAGACGAACCATGGTCGCAAGTAGGGCGTGGAACCCCCACGGGTATGCGTTGCGACCGAACTCGGGTGCGGGTCCGCTTGGGACCGGCTCGCCCGATAGGAGTTGATTGGTTGACCCGAAATGCCAGGGCGAGTCCCCGGTGCGAGCACCGGACCCGGCTGCTGCCGCAGGCAACACGTAGATGAGAAATAAGATCGCCCCTGCAGCGGCAACACGAACCCAAGGCACGGAGCGCGGCCACAGCCGCCGGCGAAATCCCACCGAAACAACCACACCGGCTGCTATGGGAACGGCCCACGGGTTACCAAAGATGCGCCCACCGGTCGCCATGTGGCCGAGCATGAGCACCAGTGAGAACAGGACGCCTCCGACCACAGCCGCGAGCGCGCGCTCCGGCAGCCTGATCGACTCCCACTCCCGCCGCCGTCCCAGAGCCAGTTCGAGCAGGTAGTTGCCCGTCACCCACCCTGCGGTGAACAACAGAAGAGCCTGTGCGAGTGCGGAAGCGGCAAATCCCACACTCATAGGCGGAAGGGATAGCCGTAGCGCCTCATGTACGGAAAAGCCACTGCGGATGCCATGAATCTGTCCCTGGGACGTTGGTGAGTTAGCCAGTCTCCAGTTTCTTTGATTGTCAGCTCGCCCGTTGAAAACCGTGACGGGTTGCCCGCAATAGCGTGATTGCTTGTGAGCGTGACCGTCCGCTGGTCGACGAAAGGTGACGGGATATCCTCCTCACCCACAAAAGACTTGATCATTTCCGCAGTGTCGCGCGGTGCGGCAACGAAGTCTTCGTAGCGGAGACGTAACCTGCGCTCGGGGGGCAGATAACGGGCGAGGAGCTCTGCCTCCAGGTTCAGGATGTTCCAGCGAATTGTGCTATCTACTGCACCGCGGCGTTTGACTTCTGTGCCTCCTCCGAAGACGGAGGCATGGCGACGGCTTGCCCATGAATAGGCCGATGCGCGCGGGTCCCTGAGCATATGGAGGGAGTAGAGCCCATACCCCTGCATAAGTCGTACTACTGCAGCGTAGGAGGGGCGCTTCGACGAATCGACGATGACCGAGGCACCTGTGACTTCGGCCAGGGTCGAGTACATGCGTTCCATCACGGACCTGTACGCCTCGAGGGCCTCCCACCGGCCGCGCCTCGGATAGCGGAGCACCTTGAGGAGGTTTCGCTCTTTGACTACTTCGCGCTGCCACCTGGCCGCGTCATCGACCGACACGTCATCCAAGCGTTGCAGAACCTCCGCCCACACCGGACACGCCGAGACGCTCCGGCCGCAAGCGCATTGTGCGTCGTGTGTGACGACGGGATCCCACAGGTAGCGCACCTCGCCGGCCGAGAAGAATCGCTCGTGTTCTCCAATTACGCTGGCAAGAATCGTGCTCCCGCTACGACCGCGACCCAAAACGTAGAGGATCTTGATCGGATTCTGACTCACGCTGAGATCACTCGTTTCTCGCTTGTCATGACTCCAAACAGTAGCTTGGGATTGACTGGTCTATGAATGAGCAGGGCGTGCCTTACATCCTCGTGAACGGCACTCGATCAGAGGAGTCTGAATCACGGCGGGGCTTATGCTCCCACCGCAATGACGCCCACAATCGAAGGCGTTGGCGCGCCTACCCGGACGAAACAGGAGGCCGCTGCAATTGCCGTCTGGATGACTTTGATCGGAGTAGCGGCGCTTTGGGGACAGCTTCTTGTGAACTCGGATCCCCGCGTGAAGCTCCCGGCGGCGCCGCTTTTCGGACGCTTTGAGCTAACGATTGATGCACGGCTTTTTCTCCCGGTCGCAGTCGGAGCCGGAGTCCTGTGGCTAATGCCCAGAGCGGCTCTTAAATCCCGCCGCTACGTTCTGTGGTCCTGCGTTGCTGCTGTTGTCTGGGCGCTTGCGCTCGGCTTTGCGTCACGTCGGGGGCTATCGGGTGCACTCGGAACCCGAGCCGACTACCTATCGGCGGTTCCGGCTATGCCTTCGCCTGCAGATTTCCTCCGGACCTTCACGAGCTCGATCGCCGACTACCCGCTTCATGTCGAGGGCCATCCGCCGGGATTCCCCCTGGTGCTGTGGGTGATGTCGAGGCTGGGCATGCCCGGAGTCGGTTGGGCGACTGCGCTGATTGTGCTCGCGGGAGCGTCCATTCCAGGAGCCGTACTCCTTGTCCTTCGTGAGGTATCCGGGGGAGATGCTGCTCGAAGGGCCGCGCCATTTGTAGCGCTTGCTCCGGCAGCGATTTGGATCGTCTCCTCGGGGGACGCCGTCTTCGCTGCCGCCGGAGCGTGGGCAACGGCCCTCCTCGTTTTGTCTGCACGGCGGCGAGACCGCGTTGGTGACCTGTTGGGCTTTGGTGGGGGACTCGTAGCGGGAGCAGGGCTCTATGTGTCTTATGGGCTCGCTCCACTTATGGTCCTGCCGGTTGTGTTGGCGGTCTACTTGCGGGCACGCCGATCACTCGCGTTGATGGCCGCGGGGGTTGCCGTAGTGGCGGCGACGTTCACGCTTCTTGGCTTCTGGTGGTTCGAGGGTCTCGCCGCCTCTCGAGTCCGTTATCTGCTCGGCGTGAGCCAGTTCAGGCCGTATTCGTACTCACTGGTGGGCAACCTTGCCGCTCTGGCCATTGCGGCGGGTCCCGCTGTCGCCGTGGGTCTTGCCGCTCTAAGAAAACGATCAACTTGGCTGATCCTTGGGCCCGTACTTGCTGCGGTGATGATGGCCAACCTGAGCGGCCTGTCTAAGGGAGAGGTCGAGAGGATCTGGCTTCCCTTCGCAGTGTGGCTTCCGGTGGCAGGTTCGGCCATTGCAGGCGCGCGCCGGCGCCCGTGGCTTGCGGCTCAAGCAGTGTGGGCGATCGCAATCCAGGTTTTCGTGGTTGAGCCCTGGTGAGGCTCGGTCGACATCGGCGGCTTAGGCGCGCCGCCCTCACGAGATAAGACCCTTCCCCCCGACAAATAAGGACGCCGCCCGATGTGCGGCGGTGGCCCTTATTCATAGCGTTGCCTCATCGGATCCAGTCAAAGGAGGGGAAGAGATGCACCCACTAAATTTCGAGGAACTCGCCCAGCAGCGGATCTCGGATCTTCACCGAGTGGCGGCGCGGCAGCGGCTCGTGCCCCGCCCGCAGCCACAGAAGGTAAAGGCCCGCCGGATCCGTGGTAGGCGGCTCCAGCGGGCGCCCGCCTAGTGCGGCAGGTGGAACTCGACGGCGACGGCGGACCGATCCCCGATGGTCCGCTGTCGTTCGCGTCCGTCTCGGATGGAATACTTGCTGGCATCGCAACGGCAAGCAGCCCCGTGTTCGTCGGCCGCACCGAGGAGCTCGGCCGACTTCTGGAGTTGCTCGGACGGGCCGAGCATGATGAACGCGCGTTCGGGCTCGTCGGAGGCGACGCGGGGGTAGGTAAAACACGGCTTCTGACCGAGTTCGCCCGGCATGCGGAGAGCCGGGGTGTTCGTGTGTTGCTTGGAGCCTGTGTGGAGACCGGCGACATCGGTCTGCCCTATGTCCCGTTCGTCGACGCCTTTCGCGCCCTCGGGGAGGGCGCCGGCGAGGCCGAGCGGATAGGCGAGCTGGTCGAAGTTGTTCCCAACCTTGCCCGTCTCCTCCCAATGCGCGGAGCGGATCGCCTAGCGGTGGCGTCACCGAACAAGGACTTCGAGCAGGTAGAACTCTTCGGCGGAATCCACTCGCTTCTCATTCGTCTATCCGAGCAAGCGCCGCTGCTAGTGATCATCGAGGACCTCCACTGGGCGGATCAATCGACCCGCCACCTGCTCGCGTTCTTAGTGCGGACCCTTCGTTCGGGGCGCATAACCCTGATCGCCAGCTACCGTTCGGACGAGCTCCACCGGCGCCATCCCCTCCGGCCGCTGCTCGGTGAGCTGACCCGGATGCCGCATGTCGAGCGGATGGAACTGCCACCCTTCACGCGGGGGGAATTGACGGCACACCTTGAGTCACTCGCCGGGGATCACGTGGATGTCGACGCTCTCGATCGCATCCTTTCGCGCTCCGAGGGCAATGCATTCTTCGCAGAGGAACTCGTGGCGGCGGGCGCGTTGCGCGCCGACGTTGTGCTGCCCGATGCGCTCGCCGACCTTCTGCGCGACCGAGTTGGGGCGCTATCGGACATGGCGCAAGACGTTCTGAAGGTGGCGGCGGTGGCCGGCCGCAAGGTGTCGCACACTCTCCTATTGGAGGCTTCGGGGCGATCAGAACCCGAGCTCGAGGCGGGGCTCCGGGAGGCCATTGCCGGCCAGATCATGGTCGCCGATTCGGTGAACGAGACGTATCACTTTCGCCACGCGCTGATGCAGGAGGCCGTCTACGGCGACCTATTGCCGGGCGAACGAACTCGCCTTCACGCTACGTACGCCCGGCTGCTGACCGAATCCGGAGCGGCGGCGGAGCTCGCCCATCATTGCTTCGCGAGCCATGATCTGCCGGGTGCGCTCGCGGCCCTGGTGAGCGCCGCAGCCGAGGCCACTGCAGTCTCCGCTCCGGCCGAGGCCTTGACTCATCTCACCCATGCGATAGAGCTCTGGGAGCGGGTACCGGACGCCGAGGCCATCACCGGCGTTGATCGCGCAGAGCTACTCGTGAGAGCTGCAGCGGCAGCCGGCAACTCCGCGGAGTTCCGGCGTGCGGTGAGCCTCGCACGGCAGGCCGTCGCCGAGATCGATCCGGTTCTCGATCCGCTTCGGGTTGCCCTTGCCCACGAGCGTCTCGGCGAACACCTCTACCAGCAAGGCGCAATCGACGAGGGTATGGACAGCTTCAGGCGAGCGATGGAACTCGTGCCGGCCGAACCCCCAAGCGCACTGCGCGCCCGAGTGGTCGCGGGGCTTGCACGCGCCCTATCCGGGGCGCGCCGCTACGAGGAGGCCCGGAAGTTGTGCGACGAGGCGCTGACCGTAGCAAAGGAAGTCAACGCTGCAGAAGATGAGGTTCATGCTCTGATCACTCTTGCCGTTATCGAGGAGCGTCACGACAATCCGGAGGAGGCTCGTTCTCTACTGCGCGACGCCCGGAAGCGCGCGGCGGCAGTCGGTGCACGCGGTCAAGAGCTTCGAGCTCAGTTCAGCATCGGAGCGCTCGAATTGGACTTCGCCAACCTCGCGGCGGCCCGCACCGAGCTCGACGAGTCGGTCGCGCTGGCGGACCGTTTCGGTCTGGCATGGAGCCAGTACGGCATCAGCGCAGGGGTCCTACGCTTCTTCGCTTATTACGCCTCGGGCATGTGGGATGAGGCCGAGCGCTTCACCGGCAGCTTTGACCAGCGTATGTCGGGGGCCGCTGCGCTCTCGGCGGTCGCCCTCTTCGTTGAAGTGGCGCGGGGACGGCCGGACGCCGATGATCGGATCCGGCGACTTGAAGGCATGTGGAACGAAGACGAGTGGATCGTTTACCTCGCCGGCGGGTGCGCCATCGACCTCGCGATATGGCAGGGGGACTTGGACCGCGCGAGGTCCCGGGCGAAAGAGGTCCTGAACACGCTTGCCGGCGCGGGGGAGAGCTGGGAGCTCAGCGCGATATGGCCCGCGACGCTCGGACTGTCCGCCGAGGCCCAGCGGGCCGAGCGCGCGCGGGTTGCGGGGGACGACGGCGCTGTGGAGGAGGCCCTCTCGGTCGGCGGGGCCCTGCTCGAACAGTGTCGGACCGCGGAGCACCGGACCCGTTCGGTGGGGCGCCAGGTAGGACCCGAAGCGGTTGCATGGCTGGCGCGCGCCGAAGCGGAGTGGGCGCGACTGGAGGGCCGCGCCGACCCGGAGCTGTGGGCGGGTGCGGCCGAGGCCTTCTCCTACGGCTACATCTATGAGGAAGCGCGTTCGCGGTGGCGGCTGGCGGAGGCGCTCTTGGCAGCCGGACGCCGAGAGGAGGCCGTCGAGCAGGCTCGGGCGGCCAATGCAGCCGCGCTGCAACTGGGAGCGGAGCCGCTCCGGGGCGCGCTCGAAGCGCTCGCACGGCGCGGGCGCATGGACATTGGGAACGGTGCGGAGCCGGCTGAGGGCGCGGCGGGACTCACGCCCCGAGAACTAGAGGTCCTCCGATTGGTGGCCGAGGGTCGGTCGAATCAGCAGATCGCCGATGCTCTGTTCATCAGTCGCAAGACGGCGAGCGTGCACGTCAGCCACATCCTCTCGAAGCTGGGTGCGAAGACACGCGTCGAAGCGGCCGCCTTCGCACATCGCGCGGGCCTCGATGAAACGGCTCACGCCGACTAGGGGAACAGCTTGCAGTGAGAGAATCCTCCTGTGGTCAGTTCGGCCCGTATCGCCTGGCAAGCGGCGAATGGTCGGAGGCAAGTGCCCAGGAGGGACTTAGCTCTGAGTTTCGTGGTCCTTGTTTGGTCCGCTCTCTTTTTCATCCTGAACGAGCTCCGCCTCCGTCAGGGGCTCTTGGTCGGTCGTAGTCCTCGCACCGTCATCTAAGGCCGGCGCAGCGGCATCGAGCCGTGCGATGTCGAACGCCGAAATGACGACCGCTCCGATGCTGAGGAATCCGGCGGCAAAAGACAGAAGGATCGCCCATGCGAGATCTTCTCTCGTCGGATGTAGCCCTCCGAGAGCCCAGGGCGTGACGAGGATCGCAGTTGCCACGATCGTTGTCACGACCTCGTTCACCAATAGGGCGATGGAGCCGGTTACCTTGGCCACGCCTCGGACCCGAACAGCGCTGTCCACGTTGGCGGCGAGGAGAATCAGACTCAGCAGGGCGAAAAGCACCCTCGCCCAAACGGGTTCCAATGCAACAAGGGCAAGCGAGAGGCCGATCGGAAACGCAAAAACGATGAACGTGATCCTGGTTCCGGAACGAAGGTAGGGCTCGAAAACCGCCCGCGCCGGACCCGCCCGCCGCAAGCCGGTCTCCATGTAGAAGAACACTCCGACCAAAAACAGGCCTATCAGGGCCGCGGAGATTTCGGCCATGTTCAAGAGGAACGCATCCGAGACTTCGCGCATGTTCCGAAGACTAGTACCGAAGACCCAACCCCCCAAGGGTTTGCGAGCGCTCTGATAGCTTTCGTTCCGATGCCACTGCCTGGCTGGCTCGGACGCTTCAACCGCCGCGCGACCAACCGCGTGACGAGACCTTTCGCAGCTCGACTTCCCGGTTTCGCCGTCGTCATCCACACCGGACGACGATCCGGCCGGCTCTACCGAACTCCCGTAAATATCTTTCGTTCAGGTGATGAGTTTGTGATCGCGTTGACGTATGGCCGCGAGAGGGACTGGGTGCGCAACGTCATGGCGGCGGGCGGATGCGAGGTGGAGACACGCGGGCGCAGCGTGTCCCTACATGCCCCCCGCATTGTGGTCGACGAAACGGGGTCCCTCGTTCCTCAACCAGTGCGCATGATCTTGAAGGCAATCGGAGTCGCCGAGTACATGAAATTGTCGTCGTAACGCGGTTGCGGAGTCATCGGGGGGCCGCAGGTTGCGGAGGATCGGTCCACCTCAGCTGATTCGGTCGGCCATAATTAAGAATCCGGGACCGGACCCTTCTCAGCACCGACCCGATTACTCGCCATCCACGCCCGAGCTACGACTTCACCGATTCTGTGTCGAGTCTTATCTCAGTTGGTGGTAGCCACGTATGCCTCTTCCACTCACTGACGTGCCATAAGTTCACCTCGCCCAGAAGAGCACGGCGAAGCCCCTCGGTCGCACTCGGTCCTTCATCGTCGCGGTGCGAATCCGTGCCCGTTCGGTTCAGCACGCGAAGTAGCCTCGGCTTGAAGTCCGGGTCGTGTCCGTCCTGTGTTTCGAATGCGTCGATTAGATCGGTGGCCGTACGAATTCCGACTCTCCGAAGGGCGTCTCGATCCTCGGACGAAGGCAGGCGAAGGTATAGGAACGCTTGATCAATCCAGTCCACGAGACGGTGAATCGGCACACGGGTGTTGAGCAAGAGATCTGGAAAGTTTGCGGTCGTGAGGTTCTGCATATCGTCGATGCCTTCCTCGAAAAGACGCGCACGACTCCAGAGGTTTATGCCGTCCAAGTCCGTCACCGGATAGCGGTCGTCGTCGGGCATCCGAGTTGCCTTGCGACCCAGCGTCGCGATCGTTTGTCTCATTAGCCTGATCCCCAGTTCCGGGAACATCCCGATCAGGAAGGCGAGGCTCGCAACAAGAATCGCGCTCTGTCCGTCAAAGAAAGGACCCAGCGCGGCGACTATCGCAACCACCACGACAAGTCGAGCCATCGCTGCGATGTAGGCGTGAGTCTTGAGGTCCGCGTGAAAATACCTTCGTACGAGGCCCTGGATTATGAATGCAAAAGCACCAATCACTCCAAAACGGAAGGCGTCGATGTGGGCGTCTGGAAATCCACTGACCGTCATGGGTCCGAACGGCTCCAATCCCCGAAAGAGTTCAGGCTGCACGACGACGGTGAGACCAACTGCTATCAATACCGTGGTCCATACCACCGGTGAGAATGCCTCTCGCTTGAGGCCCTGTATAACCCTTGTTTCGTCTTGAGGGTCGCTTTCGTTGTCATCGACCCGACGGCGTGATTCAGGGATGGCTGAGTATCCGTATACGGCTTCGAACTTCTTGAGGTAGATATTGCGAGCTACCTCGCCATCGTCTATCGACTGGTTGGCCGCATCCCATGCTGCCCTTTGCGAGGAGCCGGGGGGTGGTTTAGGGAGATTCTCCACTGCGTCAATCCTGAGCCGGTGAAGATTGAGAACGTATTCGTCGTACAGTCCCGTGCCCTTGATCCGGATGAACTGTAGATACAGCCATCCGGGCAGCAGTGCCAGGAACCCAACCAGGAATACCTTCAAGAGCCAGATCTGATACTCGCGTGCAAGGATCGTTGTCGACAGAAGCGCGCCGACAACCACAACGAGCAGTAGCGCCATCCGCACGGCGTTGGAGAACCAGTTGCGAATCGACGGTAGCCGGAGCAAGCGAGTTGAGATCCAATGAAGTGGGTGGAACCCACCCGCCGCTGATGCCTGGGTCATGTCACTCTCCTTCGCTGCCTCAATGCCTATTCAGAAAACTAGAGGCCCGCCTTAGGGCAGCCTTTGATGTCGTCGTTTGCGACGGGACGTCGAACGATGGAATTCATGCGGCGGGAGACCCCACCCCCCTTGGCTTGCCGCCTGTACAGCACGTAGGTCAATCCGCGCCCGTTTCCAACTGCGCGTCGAGCAACCCTCGCGCGTTCCACAATGCCGCCCCACTAACTCTTCGCCTAGCCTTCTTGTCTGAAAGTAGATCAAGCCGAGCTTGTTTGACCATGGGGTTGGTCTCAATTCCATATCTTTCCTGCCGCGGGTTCATCACGCCCGTCGACACCAGACGTATGGATCTGAAAGGGTCGAGGCCATGTGTCATTGGCTCACGGCGCACATTGTGGCCGCTGGAACCCAACTCGCCGGGTGACGCGCCGGTGACGCGCCGGTGACGGCATGGGACTACGACTTGTCCAGTCAGGCAGCGTCGCTAGAGCGGAGGAGATCGTTGTGTGTCATACGTTCTGTACATTCATCCCCCCACACATGATGAACCACATCGCGCGCACGAGCGCGACGGATTCTCGCGACCCGAGTCCCGCCCAGCGAACGGCGCTCGTATCTCAACAAATTCGTGAGGAGCGCCAGGCCGCCCCCCTCGATCTCGGCGTTCTCGCTGCCGTCGCGGCCAAAGCCGACCGCGAGATCTACGACGACCAAAACACCTGGAACTTCGATGTTTCCCTCGCCCGCTCCGAAGGTGGCCCTCCGCACGCCGATCAGGGAGTGAATCAGGCCTATGACGGCGCCGGAGCTACGAGTGAGTTCTTTCGTCAGATCCTGAACCGTGAAGGTGCAGACGGCGCAGGTGTGAACATCAACTGCAATGTGAACTTCGGAGTCGCTTTCAACAACGCCTTTTGGGATGGGACCCGCCTAGTTTTTGGCAACGGCGACGAGGTCATCTTCACCGACTTCACAAAGGATCTCGACGTCATTGCCCACGAGTTCACGCATGGGGTAACGCAGTACACGGCAAACCTCGTCTACCACAGCCAGTCCGGAGCCCTCAACGAAGCAATGTCGGACGCGCTGGCCAGCGCCGTCCAACAACATGCGATGAACCAGGATGCCGGTGACGCGAACTGGCTGATCGGCGACGGCGTTATGTCCGAGGGCCTCTATGGAGAGGCCATACGCTCGATGGCGTCACCGGGGACGGCTTACGACAATCCCATCCTGGGCAAGGACCCCCAGCCAGCCCACATGGACGATTACTACAGCGGTCCTGCGGATAACCAGGGTGTCCATATCAATAGCGGGATTATCAACAAGGCCTTCTACTTGACTGCCTTGGATCTGGGAACACCCGGTGCCGCACAGATCTGGTATGCGGCCTTGCAGAACCTGTGGCCCCTCGCCGTCTTCACCGACTTTGCCACCGTGGCGGCGGCGCAGGCTCGCATACTGGCTCGCGATCAGGTCGTGGAGCGCCAGGCACCGCAGACGGTGCGCGCTGCATTCAGGGAGGTTGGCGTTATCTAGCGGGTCACTTCAAAGACCGGCTACATCTCACGCGGCTGCGACAGCCTGAGGACGAGCGCGGCGAGGGCTCGCAACTCGGGCGTCGCAGTCGCATCGTCGAAGGCGGCCCTGCGCTGGTTACCGTCTTCGATGAGCCGAATGTCGTACGTGTGCGCGTCCGGTATCTCGCTCTGTGCCGGGGGAGCCGATTGCGACACGGCGTCGAAGTCAATCCGGCCGAGGAGTTCCATGACCATGCGGGCGTCTTCATCGGAAAGGCGGTCTGTGTCCACCCGCGCGTGCACCGGTTTGCCCAACCACCCACCCTGGCGCTCAAGCTCAATAACCATCGCAAATGGAGCCTTGTTCGCTGACCTTCGCCTCGGCGAAAATGAGAGGAGCAGCTAAACCCTTCGTCCCGCCGCCGACCACGATACCTCGCACTGGGGGCACGACCACGAGAAGAATCGATGCCGGCGCCGGCGGCGACTGATCATCTTGTACAGCACGGCGCCACAAGACCAACAGTCGGCAGCCAAAATCAGCTCGCCAGCGCCGCGGACTGTTGGGTGCGTCGCGGTCGGGGACGAAACGGGCTTATTGGTCATGTGATGCTATTTCTCCCTTGTCGGTCAATACCCTTCGTGGCTCGGTATGAGGAATGTTCCCTAACCGCGGAGGATCCAACACATCCGTGTTCGCCTCTCTATCTTCGGCTCGCGTCGATGCGCTCATAAATCGCTGCCGCGTCCCTAAGTGGAGTTCTCAATAGGGTGGCCCAAATTCCTCGAACGAGGCGGAGGCTAGCCAGCCGGCGGCCGAGGAAATCCTCCGTTGGTGCCATGGACGTCGTATCCCGGGCGGCCTATACCTAGGCAGGTCATCGATCGCACCACAATAGGCGGACGTGCGACTCTTCCTGCTCGGCAGGTTCGAACTCAGATCGGGAGGTGCGCTGGTCGATTTGCCGATCAGCGCGCAGAGGGTACTCGCATTCCTTGCGCTCCATGAGCGGGCGATCCCACGCTCCCAAGTGGCCGGGAGGCTGTGGGCAAACAGCAGCACCCAACGATCATCCGCGAGCCTCCGCTCGAGTCTCTGGCGGCTCAACCGCCCGGGGCATCGGCTGGTGGAATCGCGCTGCAGCATGCTGAATGTGGTTCCCGACATCAGCGTGGACACGTGGGAACTCACTCGAGCAGCTCGGGGGCTGATGGGCGGAAGCGCGGACGTTGCAGTGGACGCCGGTCTGCTGTCGGGAGCCGGCGATCTCCTTCCAGACTGGTCAGATGAGTGGGTGCTACTCGAACGTGAGCGGCTGCGGATGTTGCGGCTCCATGCGCTCGAGGCGTTCGTCGAGCGGTGTCTCACAGTCGGCCGCTATGGGGATGCATCCGAGGCAGCAATCGCAGCAGTGTCCTCCGAGCCGCTCCGTGAGAGCGCTCAGCGCGCTCTGATTCGCGTTCATCTGGCCGAAGGAAATCGTGGCGATGCAATCCGTCAGTATCGGAGGTTCAACGACTTGGTGCATCACGAACTAGGTGTAGCGCCCTCGGGACAGCTGACGGCTTTAATCGACGAGCTCCTTATTAAGTGAATCCTCGAGGCGACGACTGCTCCAACCAGCTAATTCCAGCATCGAACCCGATTGACGGTTCTCTTTCTGAGATGTGAGGTCGAACTAGGACTAAGCCAAACGAAACCGCTGCGGGGCTGCCCGCTGTGTGTAGGGAGGGTCTCATGATGAACGACCTCAAGGCGGATCTGGTTCTCGAGGGTGGCGGCGTAAAAGGAATCGGATTGGTTGGCGCTTACTGCGCGCTCAACGACGCCGGCTATAAGCCTCAGCGCGTGGCCGGTACCTCGGCGGGCGCGATCGTGGGAGCGCTGATCGCCGCCAACATGTCTGTGGACCGAATGGAAAAAGTCATGCGTGAGGTGGACTACGGGAAATTCGAAGACAAAGGATTCCTCGATCACCTCGGTGTCGTCGGCAAGGGCCTTTCCGTACTGTTCGAGAAGGGGATTTACGAGGGCCGCTACCTCAGGGAATGGCTCACTGGGCTGCTCAAGGAGCTAGGGACAATCACGTTCGGGGATCTTCGGATCGATGACCCCGAGAGTTCACTGCCCCCGGATCGCGCCTACCGCCTCGTGGTCATGGCCTCGGACATCTCCCGCGGCCGACTGGTGCGGCTTCCGTGGGACTATCGCAACTACTACCTCAACCCGGACGACCAACCGGTCGCCGATGCCGTGCGGGCGTCCATGTCGATCCCGTTCTTCTACGAGCCGGTTCAACTGAAGAGCAAGGACTCGAACGGCAAGGAGAAGCGCTCCTATCTCGTCGACGGCGGCATGCTGTCAAACTTCCCAGTCGACGTCTTCGATCGCACCGATGGCGGGCAGCCGCGCTGGCCGACCTTCGGGATCAAGCTTTCGGCACGGCCGTCCGGGACTGACACGGAGCGGTTCAAGATAGACGGCGTCCTCGACTTGGCGCGCGCCATGGTCGGGACGATGACGAATTTCCACGACCAGATCCACATCGACGATCCGGGAGTACTGGCGCGCACCCTGTTCGTGGACACGCTCCGAGTGAAGGCCACGGATTTCAACATCACGCGGGGGACCCAGGATCAACTGTTCCAAAACGGCGAGCGCGCCGGCAAGAAGTTCCTATCGAAGTGGAATTGGGAGGACTATCTACAGGCCCACCGGCACCACTGAGGAACCGGCGGCTCCAACAGGGAGCACTTGGTAGCCAACTGCATCCAACCCCCCGAATTCCGCTGAAGCGATGGATCACTCACACCCTTCGCTAGATCGGGCGTTATCGTTCGGGCGCAAAGAAGTCAGAGCCTGCCCGCATCTTTGGGAGGACCTGTGAGAATGAAGCCGATCGTCTTGGTTGTGGCCGGCCTCTTCCTGTGTTCTGCCAGCGTGCCTGCTGTGGCAGTGGGGAGTGGGAGCCCGTGCCGGTCGTTCTCGCGCGACGGGCGGGTAAAGGTTGGTTTCCGCGGCGCCTACGACTTCGTCCGAGGACGCGATGTTGCGGTGACTTCCTCGGGCAAGGTCGTCATGGCGGCCGCCCTCGAAAAGTCGGAGACGACAATCTTCGGTGTGATCCGGCTGCGCGCAAATGGCAGCCCGGACCTGTCGTTCAGCAAGAACGGGCGCCGCACCACCAGATTCACCGGTCAAGATGTGCCGCGCCGCGTCGTCCTCCGGGGCGGTGGGAGCATCTTGGCCGGTGGCTCGGCAGGCGATGCCTTCGGCCTTGCCGCCTATCGGAAGGACGGCTCCAACGACACGACGTTCGGCGGGATCGGCAAGGTGGTCACGGACGTGTCCGGGGGCCCGGACCAAATCCTCGATCTGCGAGTCGAACCAGACGGCAAGATTCTGGCCGCGGGTCTCGCCGGCGACCAGTTCGCCGTCGTTCGCTACCTGCCCACCGGCGCCCTCGACCCGACGTTCGGGGACGCGGGAATCGTCGTGACCACCGACGGTTTTGAGGGCGAGGTGGAAACGGTTCGGCTGCAGCCGGATGGCAAGCTGCTGGCTGTTGGAACCAGCGAATACAACGAGGATTCCGTCCGCGGTTTGGCCGTCTCCCGATTCGACATTGACGGCTCCCTGGACGAAGGCTTCGGTGGTGGAGATGGTCGGGTGACTACCTTCTTGCGGGACCCGGAGCTCACCCGCGCTTATGCGGTGATCGTTCAGCCCGACGGCCGGATCGTGGCCGGTGGCAGGAGCTTCGGCGAGGGTGACTACGCCCGGTTCGTCGTCGCCCGATATCTGCCCGACGGAACCCTGGACGACTCCTTCGCGAACAACGGCGTGAACGAGCATTTCTTGCAGCCCTACTACTCAAGCGTCTACACCCTTGCACGACAGGCCGACGGCAAGATCCTGGCCGCAGGCTGGACCGACCGCTTCGGCTCAGCAGACGCTCTGGCGGTCGCCCGCTACACGCCGGGCGGCGAGCTCGACGAGACCTTTTCCAAGAACGGCAAGACCTACCTTGCATACGGCCAAGCCTCCGCGGCCGCATACGGCGTAGCCGTCCGTGGCGATCGGATCATTGCGGCAGGTGAAGTGGTCGGGTCCAGGGCCCGCAGTTCGTACGGCGCAGTGGCCTGCCTAGAGCGCTAACGCGCGCCTGTGCGACTCCGAACTGTTCGCGACGCCACGGCGTGGAACCCCCGTTCCACGCGAACAGTTCGGGGCATTCTCGGCCCCGGCCTCGTGAAAGCGATTGGGGCCTTCGGCGGAGTACCGGGTAACCGCCCGCAACGCCATGGAGAACATGACGCATGAACATGAGTCCCGTATGACGA